>JAABUQ010012754.1_pt1 | contig 10368 bp, 11 predicted proteins | sample 5560001 | NCBI WGS metagenome assembly JAABUQ01 (sample SAMN10711888, study PRJNA513371) | rock metagenome | isolation source: Antarctica rocks | place: Antarctica: Victoria Land, Finger Mt nord | collected 2015-12-18 | reverse complement strand
GAGCTTGTACTCACGCGTGAACGCCTGTCGCTTGCCAGCTTTTTGTCTCGATTTTTGCACTGAACACTCCTCCGCCCATCTTCGATAGGCTTAACTGAGTGTCCACCAAACCGGGGGAAGACCACTCCCCGACATTGCGACTCGCTGGGCGGTACGTAGCACTACTGAAAACGACCGCCCGAGAACCGCCCAAAGTTTTTGCGTGCCCCAAGCGGAAATCGCGGCAACAAATTATGATCTCTCCATCAACCGCTACAAACAATCAGCACAAAAGGAGAGTATACACGCCTCCCCCAGTGAAATTATTCACGAACTCCAACGCATCGAGAATGAAATCCTCGACGCGCTTGCGTCTCTAGAAGTGACGCTCATTTGATCACACGAAAATGGTCCGGCAGTATCTTTGATAAGAAGCCTCTTGGAGAGCTAGCAGAATTTCTCGATCATCTGCGACGCCCCGTGACGGAGTCTGATCGAAAAAGTGGACCGTATCCTTACTACGGAGCAAATGGTCTACAAGGTTACATCGACGAATACATTTTCGATGAGCCCTTAGTTCTTCTGGCAGAGGATGGGGGCCATTTCGGTAAACCGGATCGAGGCATCGCGTATCGAATTTCCGGAAAAAGCTGGGTTAATAATCATGCTCACGTCCTCCGAGCGCGTCAAGGAGTTGACCTTGCCTATTTGTGCCGAGCTTTAGAAAATTATGACGTCTCTCCGTTTGTCTCCGGAACCACTCGCGCTAAGCTGACCAAAGGAAGCGCGGCAAAAATTCCCGTTCCCTTACCGCCTTTAGAGCAACAAAAAAGGATCGCAGCGATCCTCGGCCAGGCCGACGACCTCCGTCGCAAACGCCGCCTCGCCATTGAGAAGCTGAAGAACCTCCCGCAAGCTATCTTCCGCGAAATGTTCAATCCCTTAATCGCTCGAGGCGACCGAGGGTTTTTCAAGCCTCTCAAGGAGCTGACTTCAAAAATCGGTAGCGGAGCTACGCCGACCGGCGGGGAGTCAGCATATTTGACCGAGGGGATTACTTTGATCAGAAGTATGAATGTGCGCGACGGATACTTCGCATATGAGGGCCTCGCCTTTCTGAGCCAAGAGCAAGCTGCAAAACTTGATATAGTGGCGGTCGAAGGCAAAGACGTTCTAATTAACATTACGGGAGCTTCCGTTGCTCGAGTTTGTAGAGTTCCCTCGTCAGTGCTACCAGCCCGAGTTAACCAGCACGTATCAATTATAAGAGCAACTGAGGATATCACGCCGGAGTTCCTTGAGGCCTTCTTACTAATTCCCGAGAGCAAGGATCGTTTAGTTAATATCGCTCAATCCGGAGCAACGCGACAAGCGATTACAAAGAGCGCGCTGGAAAACTTTGAAGTCCTCGTTGCCCCTCGAGCGATGCAGGAAGGTTTTGCGCAACGGACTGCCGCTGCGATGAAGTTAAAGGCAAGATATTCGGAGTCGCTCACAGCACTAGATAGCCTCTTCGCATCGCTACAATACCACGCATTTACGGGCACACTCGCGCCAAGCTCCGCTGAAGCGATGCTCGCGCCGCTTCAGCGAAATAACGTCGCCTCCGTCTGATGCAATGACATCGCAATTCGCCTTCCTCGCCTCGGACTTCGCCGACGTCCTGACCCACGCGGGCAGAGCCGAGCGAGTTGCGCGATCGGACCCGCGCGCCGCGTGCTTTTACGCGCGTCTCGCACTTGAAGTGGCCGTGAATTGGATGTTCGCGAACGACGGTACCCTCAGCGCGCCATACGAGACCACACTTTCGGCGCGAATCCACGAACCAACGTTCCGGAAGGTAGTCGGCCAGGGGCGTTTCGTCAGCGCCAACATCATCCGCGACTTTGGCAACACCGCCGTTCACGAGACGAAGCCGGTGCAACCGGACAAGGCCATCGCATCCGTTCGCGAACTCTTCAATTTCACGTACTGGCTCGCGTGGACCTACGGACGGAACCAGCCTGATCCAAGCTTAGCGTTTTCGCCGGACGCTCTGCCGCAGACGCAACCGATCGCTACGGCAACATTGACGCAACTTCAGGACGTCGCAAAGCACTTCGCGGCCGCCATGGAGGCGTTGGACGAGGCGAAGAAGGCGCGGCTGGTAAGTGAGGACGAGCGCGCAAAGCTGGAAGCGGAACTCGTCGCTGTTCGGACTGAGATTGCCGCCGTCAAAGCCGCCAACGCGGCTAAAGCCGACACCCACGATTACGATGAAGCCGCGACCCGCGATACCTTCATCGACATCCTGCTGAACGAAGCCGGCTGGCCGCTCGATCAGAGGCAGGATCGTGAATTTTCCGTCACCGGAATGCCGAACGCGACCGGCGCTGGTTCCATCGACTACGTGCACTGGGGCGCCGATGGAAAACCCCTGGCAGTCGTTGAGGCCAAGCGCACGCGCAAAGATGCGCGGGTCGGCCAGCAGCAGGCGAAGCTCTACGCCGACTGTCTGGAGGCGCAGTTCGGTCAGCGCCCCGTAATCTTCTATACAAACGGCTACAAGCACTGGGTGTGGGACGACCTGCGGTCACCACCGCGGTCCTTGGAAGGCTTCTACACCCGGGACGAGCTGCAGCTCATCATCCAGCGACGCCAGAGTCGACGGTCGCCGTCCGTGCTCGACGTCGACGACAAGATCGTCGAACGGTATTATCAACATCGGGCGATTCGCAAAGTGGTTGAAAGCTTCGACCGTGATGGACTGCGCAAATCGCTGCTTGTCATGGCCACGGGTTCGGGAAAGACGCGCGTCGCAGTGGCGTTGTGCGACTTGCTCATGCGCGCAAACTGGGCCAAGCGCGTGCTGTTTCTTGCGGATCGCCGGGCGCTCGTGAAGCAAGCCGTCAACGCATTCAAGCAGCATCTCCCGACGGCGACCACCGTCAATCTACTAACGGAGAAAAACGAGAACGGTCGCATCTACGTCTCGACCTACGCCACGATGATGGGCTTGATCGACGAGCAAGTCGATGGCCGGCGAGCCTTCGGGGTAGGGCACTTCGATCTCGTGATCATCGACGAAGCTCATCGCTCCGTTTATCGAAAGTACGGAGCGATCTTTTCGTACTTCGACAGCTACCTCATCGGCCTGACGGCAACGCCGAAGGACGAGGTCGACCGCGACACGTACCGGCTTTTCGATTTGCAACGTGGCCTCCCAACGGACGCGTACAGTCTCGAGGAGGCCGTGAGTGACGGTTTCCTCGTTCCAGCGAACGCCGTCTCGGTGCCCTTGAAGTTCGTCCGGGACGGGATGACGTACGACGACATGTCCGAGGACGAGAAGGTTCAGTGGGACGAGACCGATTGGGGTGAGGGCGGTCCGCCACAAACGATCGATGCCGGAGCGCTGAACACGTGGCTGTTCAACATCGATACGGTCGACAAGGTGCTCGAATATCTGATGGCCCACGGGCTCAAGGTCGCCGGCGGAGACCGGCTCGGGAAAACGATCATCTTCGCGAAGAATCTCAATCACGCGAAGTTCATCGTCGAACGCTTCGACAAGAACTACCCGAACCGCAAAGGCTCGTTTGCGCGGGTTATCGATACCACGAATCCGTACGCCGAGAGCCTGATCGACGACTTTTCGAATCCCGATAAGCCTCCGCATATCGGCGTTTCCATCGATATGTTGGACACGGGCATTGACGTTCCCGAGATCGTCAACCTCGTCTTTTTCAAGGTGATCCGGTCAAAGACGAAATTCTGGCAGATGCTCGGGCGTGGGACACGCCTTCGCCCGGATTTGTTTGGTCCGGGCTTTCCGAAGCATTTTTTCTACGTGTTCGATTTCTGCATGAACTTCGAGTTCTTCAACCAGAATCCAAAGATGGCCGGCGCGTCAATCGCGGAATCTCTCGCGAAACGACTGTTCACCGCGCGCGTCGAGTTGATTGACACCATTCGGAACGGCGACTCGACCGACGCGGCGCTCAAGGAGCTCTTGCTGAGCGCAGCGGATGGGCTTCAATCCGAGATATCTGCAATGACGATCGACAATTTCCTCGTCCGTCCGAAGCGTCAATTTGTCGAGAAGTACTCCACACCGGATGCCTGGGAAAAGTGGGACCTTACCACGCGTTCCGAGTTGGTGACCGAGCTAGCCGGCTTGCCGACGACTCTTGCGGACGACGACGTCAACGCAAAGGAATTCGATCTTCTGATGCTGCGAACGCAGCTTGCGATATTGCGATCGGAACCTCGTTTCCCAGAATTCCAGCAGAAGATTCGGGACCTTGCGCGCGCTTTGGAAGCGATCGCCAACATCCCGATGGTGCAGTCGGAGCTAGAACTCATTTTGGAGATTCAAACGGACGAGTTCTGGCAAGACGTCACCGCTCCGATGCTTGAGCCTGTCCGGCGTGGGCTCCGTAATTTGATCAAGCTCATCGACGTGAAGAAGCGCTCGATCGTCATTACGGACTTCGCTGACGAGATCGGCCTTGGTACGGGGGTTCCGTTCGTGGGATCGCAGGTCGGTACCGACATGGAGCGGTTCCGCGCGAAAGCTCGGCGATTTTTCAAAGCTCATGCGAACCACATCTCGATCGCTAAGATCCGACGGAACGCGCCGCTGACGCAATCCGATATCGCGGAACTCGAACGGATGTTCAACGACGAGGGTCTGGGCGGTCCAGATGAGGTCGAGGTCGTCACTGCGGAGGGCGGTCTTGGGCTCTTCGTCCGATCTCTGGTCGGTCTCGACCGCGAGGCGGCGAAAGCCGCGTTCGGAGCATTTCTTGTTGGTCGGACGTTCACGGCGAATCAGCTCGAATTTGTGAACATGCTCATCGAGCACCTTACTGCGCGTGGAACGGTCGACCCGGCTCTCCTCTACGCGTCGCCATTCACGGATGTTGACCCCATGGGAGTGTCGGGCGTTTTCACTGATGCCGACGCAACTAAGATCGTCGACATCCTTGAAACCGTACGGAAGAATGCGGCGGCGTGAGACGGTATGGGAGTTGCCAACAAGCCGCAACATTGCACTGATTGTTGTAATCGATCCGCCAGCATTCGATGATCCGACGATCGTCACCAAGCTGGCAGGACGTTGTCGTAAAGGCATTCGTCCATTATGACTGGCAACCGGCGACCCGCTGAGCGAGAACGTCGTCGACATGGCGACGCGATTGCGTTCCTTGTAGTACGATGTGCTTCGTGCCATGTTCAGTAATCGACAGATTCTTTGACGCGGTCCTTTGCCTTCGGCGACCACGCGCTCGGCGTCTGATTGCCTGAAGCAAATGGTCGCATCGCCTCCTGACGGATCTCGTCATCCATCACGAACTGCCTGCTCTTCGCACGCAGTCGGCTGGTCTCGGCCTAATGTGCTTCTTGATGTTTCCGATTTGTTTCAGCGCTTCCACGCCGGCCTGATGGTATGCGATATGCGTTCTGCTGAAGCCATATTTGCGAGCGGCTTCTGTTACGGAGATTTATCCCTTGAGAACCTCGAAGATTATCGCGGCCTTCCGTCGCGCGGCCCATGGCTCGATCGCTTCGGTTCCGGGGTCGGCTGATCGGCTGTTTAACACCTTTCTGGCGAAAGCTTCGCCGATTGTGTGTCCGGCTTCGGGCAGGGTCACTTCAGATAAGTCTCACCGGGCTCACGTAGCTGGACGCCCGGGTTTGAACCAAGGGGGCGACCGAGGGTGGCAGGCCCCGTCTCCGGGGATCCGTCAAGGGCGCCTTGCCGCAGCTGTGTATTGGCGCGCGCGCCGCCGACCCAGTTCAGGTGTGCGTAGTACAAGAGGGCAATCCGCAAGGACATCGAGCCGATGACTGCTGAAAAACCCCGCAATGGCCGACTGAGCTGTGGCGGCTCGGTCGCGCTGCCAGCGATTTCGCAAGTGAAGGGATCAAGGTAGGCGGATGGCGCGATTCGGGCCCGATGGGCCAGAAGTGAACGTGGTGATCTCGCCTGGCCTCATGCCAAATGCGGGCGCAGTCTCCGAAGAGGAGGCTGGGATGCTAGTCCGGGCTATGTGTGAGTCGATGGATGAGTTCCTAAAGGCCCATGAGGTTACGCAAGAGGTCCTGGAGATGAAAATCAGCTTCTAGTGAATCGCAACCCACGCGATGATTGGCGAGACGTCGTTCCCTTTTCAAGGGAGCGGCTTTTTTCTTTGTTGGTCAAATGGGAACACGCCCGTGGAACGCGTGGGCACGTTCAAGCAAGCGAAATACCTCGCCGGTTATCTCGGCTCGAAGGGCGCGAAATCGATCGTCGTCGAGAAGGAGTACATCGACGGAGACTACCTGGAAGACTTCGCCACATATTATGTGCGGTGCTTCGAAAAATATAGCAGCAGATGCAAACGTCTCCATTTCTTCTCGACAGAGTTCGATGTTGCGGCATTCGATCGCGACTTGGCCTGCCGAGACGAGACCCGGGACGGAACGTACCAATCGTGCTATCTCGGTTTCGTTGTTGTACGTCCGCTTCCGAGGGCGGTTGTTGGGCGCACGCTACTAAAAACATACGATCCCGAAGGCTATCGCCGACGCTTCCGCGCTATACGCAAGTACGACGTCTCTTTGTTCGGCATCCACCTCGAGATCGAATCGTTACCGTTTCAGGAACAGGATTCGGTAATTGCGGCGTGCGCAACGGTCGCACTGTGGACGGCATTCCATAAGACGGCTGGGCTTTTCGCGACGACGGCGCCGCGACCAGCCGTGATCACGAATGCAGCGAATGCCGTTCGCCCGGCAAAGCGGATAATGCCATCGAGGGATCTTCGGATCGACCAGATGTGTGAAGCCGTGCGCGCTGTCGGCCTAGAACCGCAAGTCGAACCGATCGGCCCCAGGACGCCTTTGGCATCGTTGCTCTATGGCTATCTGGAAATGGACGTGCCCGTCGTTTTGGTCGGGTGCCAGCGGGGCGACAGAGCGGCCGGCCACGCCATAACAGTAGTCGGATACGCTATGGGCGACGCTGGGTCCGACATAGTCGAACGCCCGGTCAACGGCGTTGTCTCCATAGCCTCGAAGGTGGATCGCCTATTCGTACACGACGACAATGTCGGCCCGTTTGCGCGGCTGAAATTCCTCGATGCAGCGGAGCATAATGCGGACGCGCGAAATGATAAGATACCCTTTCTGTTGCAAGGTAGCGACATCGACGGCGAGCCCGAGCCCTGGTTCACTCCGCTGGTGGCCTTAATCCCAATCTACGGCAAGGTGCGGCTGGGATTTACAGACATTCACGTGTGGGTGCAGAATTTTATGATGCTGATGCTAGCACTGCAAATAGACGTACCAGGATCCGAGTGGAACATCAGGCTGACCGACACGCAGCGGCTGAAGCGCGAGATTCGACTGAGGATGGCGCATGTGCCGAACGTGACGGACTTGCTGGCCAAGCCGCAGCCACACTACATCTGGCACGCGGCACTTTCAAGTAACGGCACGCCGATGATCGATCTGCTATGTGATGCCACAGGAATCGCACGCTCATCGCCCGTGTTCGACGTGGTATGGCACGATCAACAATTCCACGCCCTCGTCCAGGAGCAGGTCAAACGCTTTCCCAATCCGGCGGCAGCCGCCGCTTCCGAGATCGGGAAGCTTTTCGCCCTGCTGGCAAAATAGTCGTCGATTCGGCGTAACCAAATGGTCGTAGGCTGCGATATCCCCTATGAGGGGCGCGCAGAGGCCCCAAAAAGGGGGACAAGGTGGAAGACCGCGTCAAGTTCGACATCCAAATCGACGGCACCGACTACGCTGTTCACGTGAAAACGATGACGGGCGCAGAAATTAAGAAGCTCGCGCACGTGCCCCCCGCGAACCTGCTCTATCGCGTCGAGGGTAAGCGGCGCGTTCAGATCGCCGACCACGAGATCGTTCACTTGCACGACGACGAGAAGTTCGTGACGGCACCCCCGGTCGGGGGAACCAGCTAATGTTGCCCCAGGAGACGGCGGTGCTCGAGGAGCTGTTTGGCACCGGTGTCGCGGAGCGCTACGAATCTGATCTGAGAATGATCGCCCTCCCAGCCGTACCCTTGCCGGAAGGATGTCGCCCGGCGACGGCAATGGGGATCTACGTTCCCCACCAATACATGGGTTACAACACGCGCTTGTTCTTTGAGTCGCCGATTACGTTACGCAGCGGTGTCCAACCGCCGCATACGGTCGCAGTGCTTCTCGGGCGCACTATGTACGCTGCGAGCATCAACGGGATACCGGCAAACCTACCGTTGCATCAGGGCGTATTAGCGCATCTGCGGCGCTACGAACTAGCGGCTTGAAGGCGGCAGTGGCCCTACTGCGGCGGCTGACTGCGCGCCGCGGTGATCGGGCGACCGAAAGGGCGCCGGCATATACCAAGAGGCTTCACATTCTTGCCCCGATGATGCGGCATCTGCGGGAGGCGTTGACCCCGCGGGCCGGCCGCGATGAACCCCTCGCACTGCTCCTAACTCGTTACGTCTCCGAGGACAACCGCGGTGTCGTCGTCGGGGTCCGAGTGCATCCGTTTCCGGACGAAGCATATGTCGAGGGGCCGGACGGCGCGAACTTCGGTGTACCCTGGCTGATGGATTTTCTGGACAAGGCGGCGGAACAAAACGCCGGAGCGTTACTCTGCCACGCGCACGGTCATTACGGCAAACCGGGCTTCAGCGAGACCGATCGACGCACAAATTCCCTCGTTATGGCGAAGCAGCGCCTCTTCAACGAGAGCCTGCCATATGGCGCCATGGTTGTGAGCCTCGACGAGTCCTTGGCAGTCGTCTCAGGTGCAGCGGGTCTCCGTGAGTTCGAAGTGATGACGATGGTTGGGTACGAGGTGATCGAAAGGGCATGATCGACACGTCACGCATGTCATTTCTCGGTATGCAGGGTCTTCGAGCGCTCCGTGAGAGTACGGTGTGCGTCGTCGGAGTCGGGGGCGGCGGCTCCCACGCGGCGCAACAGCTCGCGCACCTAGCGGTGGGCAGTCTCGTTCTTATCGATGGCGACCAGCTCGAGGTTTCAAACGTGAACCGCGTAGTTGGCGCGACCTACGGCGACGTAGGCGTGAATAAGGCTAGCGTGCTCGCGGCGCGACTGGCCGGTCTTGGCGGCCGCATCTGGGCGGTTACTGAACGCGCGGAGGAGCCTCGAGCGAGTATCGCGATCGAGTCGAGCGATTTCGTAATTGGCGCTCTCGACAGTTACCGCGCTCGAAACAACTTGGAAAAACGGTGCCGCGCGGCTCTCGTTCCCTACGTCGACATTGGCTTGCGGATTGTCGTAGACGACGGCGTAGTTACCGCCGTTGGCGGACAAGTAGTGACCTCACTGCCGGGCGGCCCATGCCTGCAATGCGTACGCGTCGTAACCGATGAGTCTCTAGCGGCGGATCGCGAGGAGTATGTCGCGGGAGCACCCGAACAGCAGGTCGTTTCGATGAACGGCATCCTGGCGTCCCAGGCTGTCAACACGGTCGTCGCACTGATGACCAACTACGGTGGCGAGCATCGGCCACCCACCTACGTCACGTACGATGGGCTGCGGCACGAAGTCCGGCGCCACCTGGTTTTCCCGGAGTCGGACATCTGTGTTCATTATGATGTGGCTGACGCGGGATACCGGTTCCGTTTGCCACCGCGGAGGGCGACCGTTGAGCACACCGTACGATGAGCTTCGCGTAGCGCTGGAAGCGTTCAACGAGCAAGCGGACCCTGCAATCGGAGAAAGCATGGTTCATGTTGCCGTAAGGAAGATCGTTCGTGCGTCCCATGCCTCCATATGGCGCGTTTCCGACTTCGAGGATATATGCCAAGAGGTCGAACTCGCTATTGCACTGGCGATGAGGGAGCGCCGGCGAAAAGTCGGCGACGTCATCAGAACGGTCTCGAAGATCGTCGAACGCAAAATCATCGACGCGAACGGGCGCTCGAAAATAGGCCAAAACACGGTGCTAATCGAGCCCGAACGGTGGGAGCGCATTGAAAGCAAAGAGTGCGACGAGCACGACGACTTTAACGAACTGCATGTCAAAATTCTGATCGGTGAGCTTCCGGGGCTCACCGAACGCGACAAGCTCGCCCTTGTTGAGATGTGCGATGGAAACGATACAGAGGGCATCAGGCAGGCTTTGGAGCGGCACACGGGATCCCCGGTCAAGGAAAACGCAGCCAAACAAGCTGCTTTTCGCGCACGTTGACCCTGACCCGGTTTGGTGGACGAGTAGTTAGACCACTTCGGCTACTTGTTGTTTAACGCCGTAGCAGTAGTAGTTCGCTGTGGAGACCGGGGATAATGTGGAGAGGTTGCCATCAGGCTGCGCGCTCGCCATCAAGTAGCTCCTGCGCTTCAAACGCGATCGGACTTTGATAGCCGAGCGTTG
>JAABUQ010012753.1_pt1 | contig 10369 bp, 5 predicted proteins | sample 5560001 | NCBI WGS metagenome assembly JAABUQ01 (sample SAMN10711888, study PRJNA513371) | rock metagenome | isolation source: Antarctica rocks | place: Antarctica: Victoria Land, Finger Mt nord | collected 2015-12-18 | reverse complement strand
GTAAGAGCAAGTCTATCATTCTCCAAAAAGCTGAACAATCACATTGGAGCGATTTGGTATTTTATTCATGGCTACAATGCAGAGCTAGCAAGGGCTTGAGCCTCACCACTACTTCCATATCACTACCATCCGCCGCATGTAACTTGTGCAAAAAATGATCCCAGAAGCACTGAAAATTTTGCCTGTGGAAGACAATACTGATGCGCGTCATCCTCGCCCATGAGTATATGTACGGAGTATCCTTGCTAGGAAGAAATATGAATTTTGCGCTAGAAACCCAAGTGAGCGAAGCCCGGTTTCGTCGACTGTCCGAGGCCACTTTTGAAGGAATTATGGTGCATGAGTGTGGGCTAATTTTGGATGTTAACCAGGCGCTGGCGACAATGTTTGGCTATGAGGTCAGTGAACTGATCGGCAAGCATTGGTTCGAAATTTCACTCGTAAGCCCAGAATCCCCAGAGTTGATGCGACAAATTTTCCTTTCAGGCTATGAAAAACCTTATGAAGTGGTTGGGTTAAGAAAAGACCGCTCCACTTTTCCGATTGAACTCCAAGGCAAAGTCATTCCTGACCAGGGGCGCCTGTTGCGAGTGCTGGCTGTCAGAGACATCACACAGCGCCAGCAGGTAGAAATTGAGCTGCGTCACAGTAAGGAGGCAGCTGAGGCTGGGAGCCGTGCGAAGAGTGAATTCTTAGCTATGATGAGCCACGAACTGCGGACTGATCTCAACGCGGTTTTGGGGTTGTCCCAGCTGCTGGGGCATGAGTTCGTTGGTTCCCTTAATACCAAACAGAAGGAATACATCACATCCATTCTTGCCAGTGGCGAACACCTCCTGGCGCTAATTAAAGATATCCTTGACCTCTCCAAGGTGGAAGCGGGCAAAGAGGAGCTGACGCTGGTGCCGCTAAAGGTGGAGGAGTTGTGTGATAAAGTCGTAAACCTTATGGGCGATCACGCCTTAGCCAAGGGTCTGCAATTGACCAGTAAAATTGACCCAGAAGCGGATGTCTGTATTGGGGACAAGCGCCGAGTCAACCAAATGCTCCTGAATCTGATCTCCAATGCCATCAAGTTCACCCAGGTAGGCAGTGTGTCGCTGCGAATCAAAAAAATCCCGGATGGCATTGCCTTTATCGTAGCAGATACGGGCATTGGCATTGCCCCAGAGCAATTGAAATTGCTGTTTCAACCGTTTAAACAGCTAGACAGTGGGCTTAATCGTCAGTACGAAGGAAGTGGTCTGGGTTTGGCCTTGACGCGCCAGTTAGCTCGTCTGCATGGTGGGGATGTGACAGTGCAATCGACTTTGGGGAAAGGTAGTGAGTTCACGCTTTTTCTTCCAGAAAAACCCCAAGAGCCGTTGCCGTCAGAGGGTGATTCTTTTTGGAGCTGCCAGCAATCGCCAGAATTGGAAGCGAAGCAACGCATTTTAATTATGGAAGATGATGAACGTAGTGCCATGGTGTTGCAGAACTATCTTGCGGCGATTGGCTACCAGGTCAAGTATCTAGCAGAGGCGAAAAGCTGTTTGGAGTTGGTGCGAAGCTTCAAGCCCAATCTAATTTGGTTGGATGTCCAGTTACTAGATGGTGTGACGGCGTTGGATTTGGTGAAGAACCTGCGGCAGGAACCAGACTTGCAAGACCTGCCGGTGGTGATGGTAACAGCTATGGCAATCGCAAGCGAACGCGAACAGTGTCTGGAAGCCGGTGCTAACGACTATCTAATTAAGCCCATTGGCATCGCCCAGATCGAGTCGATTCTGATGCGCTATTTAACATGAACCGGCTCCTAATTACTTTTTGGTTAAAACTTGAAACGCTTGGACGTGCTGCCACGCTTTGACGAGATTACCTTGCATTAGGGCAGCTACCCCACTGAGGGTTTGGATCTCGGGTAAGTTGGGATTGAGGGCAGCAGCGCTCTTGAGGGCGGCTTCGGCTGCGGATGGTTGCCAGTTGTATAGATGGACAAAGGCGAGGTAGGCGTAGGCGTAGGGGTTTTGGGAGTCGAGTTGAGTCACCCGTTCGAAGGCCGCGATCGCACTGTTCACCTGCCGCTTTAACACTCTTGATAGAGCCAGAGCATAAGCCCAGTCCCGGTTTTTTGGTTCCAGTTGCAAACGGTATGCCAAAGCGATCTGGGTTTGCACTACGTAGTCTTGGATCGGGTCGTATTGGTTGATGCGCCCAATTTCCTCAAACATCGGCCCCAGTACCTGTGGTCCCTCGGGTAAGCCAGCTGCTAAAGTTCGGAGCTGAGTGACTAAATCCAATTCCGGGGCAGGAACGGTGGCTGACTCTGGGTTGATCACGAGCGTCACTGGCGGCACCCAGAGCGGGTAGCTAACGCCTGAATGCCTGTTCAGGTAAGTTGCTTCCAGGGTGTAATTCCCAGCTGGGATATCGGCAGGAGGCAGCATCGCCATCTGCTCAATCACTTGAAATCCATCCCCAGACGCTACGGTAGAGACGCTTGATTGCATTGCTCCCATGCCGATGCTGTGGTCATGCAACCAGCGATACTGGGGATGAGGGAATGAAGGCGGGCTGCCTGAATCCTGGCGCCAAGTCAGCAGCACCAAGCCGGATTGCAACTGCTCCCAGGAACCAGACCACTCGTATTTTACTGGCACCGGTACTCCGGGCGGCGCTTGTTTGGGTACTGTGACCCGCTCGAGGTGAATTGCGCCGGGGAGCGGCTTCATACTTGAGCCCTGTGAAAGCGCTTGTACCTGTACCGCCGCCTTGGATGAGTGATAAAGCTTCAGAATACTGCCATCGGGTAAGTTCCAAGTTTTGTCTAGCTGGAAATCGGGCGAGTGCTCCACAGTCTGAACAATGGCGGCTTCTGGCTCTGTTTGAACCGACCCTTGATCGCCGGTTTTGGTAAGGAACCAAAACAGCGATCGCGCATCCTGGAAAACATCCTTTTGTCGCGTTCCCACCTGACGACCGTAAACCTGGAAATTCTCTAGAGCACCGTAGTAATTCAAATTGTGCTGGTTAATTTGTGCCGTTGAGGGTAATACTCCCAGGGTTGAGCGTAGATATGGGCTTGTGTGAATAATTTCATCAATTACTTGACGATGGGGCCAAGCCGGGCCTGTATAAGCACGGTGGTGAGCATTGGGGCTGAGGACTTGTGTTACAATATTTCCCCAAACACCTCCTACTGGGAAAATGTTGAGTAACATCAGCACAACTGCTAGACCAACAACACCCCAGCGGATACGGTGTCCCCAGCGGCTCAAGCCATAAGCCAAAAATAGCGCCACCACCGGCAAATACGGCAAGACATAGCGGTCATCTTTATTAATGTTCAGCGAAGAAAGTAAATAACCCCCCGCCCAAAACAGCACTAGCCAAGTGACCGACCTCAGGTTAGCTGACCGTTTCCAGTAGAGAAGCAACCCCACGATAGGAACGACTAACAACGGCCACGAAACCTCATGGGGCAGAGCTTTCCAGTAGTAAGTCCAGGCTGCCAGTGTGTTGAGGGCTGGGTCGCCTTTAATAATCGCAGAGTCTACCGTTGCCCGCTTCCCAGCCGTGAGGATAATTAGCCAATTGGTGCGGTACCAGGGACCAAAAACCAACACCGACAAGAACAACCCCCCAACCAGCTGGGCTAATCGCCCCCAAGTGCGTCGGCGAATCGTCCCCACTCCGATCCACAGGACCGGCGTCAAGATAAAGAACAAGGCTGTCTGCTTCACCATCAAAGCCAGCCCAAAAGAAAGACCAAACGCCACCGCCCACAACCAACCTTTCCTCTGTGCCCTCTGGTAAGATAGCGGTTTAATATCTCGCCAAACCGTGAGACACCAAAAACTCAACATCACAAGAGCTGTGAGCGGGTAATCTACCAGAAAATCCAGCTTGTACTGATAAATACCCGGTAACAGCTGGCATAGCCCAGCTGCCCATAACCCCACTTCAACGCTAAACAGCTGAGTGCCCAAGCCATAGACTGAGATTAATAAAATCCCACTGAATAACAACTGAACCAGGGTGGCTTGGTCAGGCCCTAGGCCAAAAATATTCTGGAAGACAGCTGCTGTAATGTAGGTTAAGGGCGGCATTTTGGAGGATAGCAGCCAAAAACTAGCCCACCACTCGCAGCTAAACCACTGAGGATGTTGCAAAGCACGCCAGTAATTCAAAGAGCCGGTCAAGTACTGCGACTGATCCCAGGCTGAGACGGAGTGGTCGAGGGCAAACCAGATGCGATCGCCCACTGCCCCCATCAGCCAAATTAGCCCTACTAAGAGCAGACCTCGTAACCAATTGTGTTTATATTTATCAGCCACAAAATCCAGTTTTTAACAGCACTCATCAGGGCAGACAAAAGATCTGCCCTACTGGTACAACTGCCCTAATCTGTACCTTCAATTGGCGCAAAACCTTGGCGTTGGATGTTTTCTGTGATTGTGCGCGGTTCCAGGAATTGTAGCAAATAGTCTGGGCCTCCTGCCTTAGAGCCGACACCAGAAAGCTTAAACCCACCGAACGGTTGCCTAGATACGATCGCGCCAGTGATAGTGCGATTAATATACAGATTACCGACTTCAAACTCCTCTTGAGCAAGCTGAATGTGGGAGGGAGTGCGAGAGTACAGTCCACCAGTGAGGGCGTAGTTCGTGTTGTTAGCAACAGCGATCGCTTCCTTAAAATCCTTCACCCGCATCACTGCCACAACCGGGCCAAAAATTTCTTCTTGAGCAATCGTGGCGGTGGGAGACACATCGGTAAAGATCACCGGGCCAATAAAATAGCCAGTATCAGGCGCTGGCATTTCTAGAGCCACATCAGCTTCTGCCCGTCCTTTCTCAATATACTCGCGGATGCGGTCTCTAGCTTTAGCATCAATAATGGGGCCAACTTGGGTACTAGGTAATTCAGCCGCACCAACATTGAGAGATCGCGTTGCTTCAACCAGCCGCCGCACAAAGCTATCATAGACTGGTTCTGTGACAATCACTCGCGAACAAGCAGAACACTTTTGACCACTATAACCAAAAGCAGATTGCACAACCCCCACCACTGCCTGATCGAGGTCAGCACTTTCATCCACAATCAGGGCATTCTTGCCTCCCATCTCAGCAATAACTCGTTTGAGGTGCTTCTGACCAGGTTGTAAGATAGCGGCTTCCGCGTAGATCCGACAACCCACCTCCTGAGAACCAGTAAAAGCAATCAAGTGGACATCAGGATGATTAACAAAGTAAGCACCCACCTGTGACCCACGTCCTGGCACATATTGAAACACGCCCTTAGGTACACCAGCCTCCACCAGAATTTCAGTTAATTTCGCCGTAATTACCGAAGATGGCTCAGCTGGCTTAAGCAGAGTACAATTGCCAGTAACCAGAGCCGCGACTGTCATACCGGTGGCAATAGCCAGAGGAAAGTTCCAGGGAGAAATCACCACAGCAAGACCCCGTGGCTGATAATTATACCGATTATTTTCGCCAGCGAGGTCATAATTATACCCCTGGTCTAACCGTTCCATCTCAGTCGCATAGTAGCGACAAAAGTCAATCGCCTCTGAAACCTCACCATCTGCCTCCCGCAAAGGCTTACCAACCTCCAGGACAATCCAGCACGCTAATTCTGCCCGCCGTTGTTCCATCAACTCAGCTGCTTTACGCAACACACCGGCACGTTGCCGCACAGGCGTCCGCCGCCAGTTCGGGAATGCCGCCTTTGCAGCCTGGATTGCTTGCTCAGCTTGTTCAATTGAAAGCAGACCAACCTTACCAATCACCTCACTAGGGTTAGAAGGATTGACCGAATCTACAATTTCCTGAGTAGATTGGTACTCGCCATCAACCAGGGGCAAATAAGTTTTACCCAAGACTTGGCGAACTTCTTGAAAAGAAGAAAGCGATCGCTCTATTTCCGAACTATCTGCATAATCCGTATCCGCCGCATTAACGAACAACGATTTAACATTAGCCGCCGAGCCAAGCTGCTCGACGCAGATCGATTCCATATTATCTGCGTTTATCTGCGTGCATCTGCGTTTACCGTCGCCATCATCCACAACAACTGGTGGCGCTAACAGTTCCTCAACCGGGCGTTCTTCCAAACTTTGCCGCAAGAAAGAACTATTAGCCGTATTCTCCAACAACCGGCGAATTAGATAAGCCATTCCTGGAAGCATTTGCCCATAAGGGCAATAAACGCGCACCCGACAACCCCGAGCAACCAGAGCTTTTGCCAGTTTATCGCCCATACCATACAAAACTTGCATTTCGAAGCGACGGCGGGGGACGTTGAGAGTTTCTGCTACAGCAATCGCATGAGCCTGCGATCGCACATTATGGCTCCCAATCGCCGAGTAAACATACTCATGGTTTTCCAGCAACAGCTGCGTTATCCTCTCAAAATTAGCATCCGTAGCGCCTTTGTCGTTGTACACTGGCTGAGGCCAATCTTTTTGAGCAGCCTTAATTGTCTCCTGATCCCAATAAGCGCCCTTCACCAAACGCACAGTCAAAGGATAGCCGCGCTGTTTCGCCCAGTCAATCAAATCCCGCACATCTTGCTCACTGTCGCGCAGATAAGCCTGGATAGTAATACCCACATCTGTGCGCGAACGGAACTCTTGTTCCATCAACAGCTGTTTCAAGATAGACAGAGTCAGGTCTTTGTAGGCGTACTGCTCCATATCAAAGTGAACATCTGCCCCTAACTCTTGGGCGCGGCGCAAGAGTAGCCGGATGCGCGAACTCACTCGCTCCTGACTTCCCTCAGCATCGAGCGGGTCGAACTGGGAGTAAAATGCTGTTAACTTGACAGAAACCTGAACTTGTGCTACTGTGCCTGATTCTGTCTGATCAATAGCCGCGTTCGGCGTCCACGTCTTTGCCGCTTCCGTCAGCTGGGTGAGCAATTCCAAGTAGCGATCCAGATATGACTGAGCCTCAGCTTCCGTAATTACCGCCTCTCCCAATAGATCGAGGGTGAAAGCCATATTTTCCTTACGCAGCCGCTCAACAGTCTTGAGCACCTGTTTAATATTTTCCCCGGCAATATATTTATGAGCAAGGGTTTCAACAGCTGTAGCAACAGTTGTAGCAGCTAGCTGCCCAGGCATAGAGTCAGGGTTGGCAAAGTTAAGCATCCCCTTGAGGGCGGCGGGTAGTTCAACCGACTCATCCCCCAGATATTCCTGCAAGTGGGCAGCAATTTCCGGTTTACTACGCAAAGAGGGTAGACAGTCAATGAAGCGAAACAACTGCACCCGCAGTCCCGGATTGCCCATCGCCCAAGCGAGTAACTTATCATCCCAGCGCATTTGATCGCGCATCTGGGCAATAAAGGAGCGATTCTCCCGCGTGGCTGCCAAGAGTTGTTTAGCGATTTCCTGGGTTTTAGCTTCGTAGGTGTTTTTTTGTACTTGTAATACCACTGATGGCGGACTCCTATTTCAAGCGAAGGCTTTGGTCGAAAACCCTCTGTCTTCTATTCTCTCTCTTTGTTCGCACTCTCTGTTTGTTAATTATCGATTAATTTTTTTAACCAGGAAAGGCTCGAGTCAAAGAGGGTGCGACCCTAACCACTCTTACCATTGTAGGTTTTCCCTGACATTAGCGCCTAAACTGGCGATGCACCGTTCTGTAGATTGCATATGGCTTTGAGCACTTGCAGCAACTGGATTGTTCGCTCTGGTTCAATCAGGTTCAGTTCTGGCAGCAACTGATACGTCGGGGGAGTACCTGACTGGAGATACACAAACTGATAACGCAGTCCATTCGTCACCAGCCCCCAAACTGATGTTTGATGCTCTAGGCTTTTGTATGCATAAGTGAGCAATTGAGGTAAACCCGCAAATACTTCAGCCAGACTATTTTTAGTTTCAATCACCAATACCCAAAAAGGTATGCCAGTTATTGTTTGTATAGCCTTGTTGACTGCTAGAATATCCATCCGTCCTGTAATCTTTGTATCTTCGTCTTCAATCTCAATGTCCGCAATGCTCTCTTCCAGCCTAATTTTAATAGGGTATCGATAGAAGCCAGCTAATCGCATCAGTGGAGCGAGTGCAAGGAATTTAACCAATCCCTCATAAATTTTACCTCCTGAAATATAGTGAAGGAAATCGGTTCGAATTTGCCAAACTTCTTGCTGTTCAATCTCTGTTAAAAGTTCTAAAGTTAATAAGGTTGTAAACGAGCCAGTTGACTGCTCTTCCAAGCGGAGTAGACGATGAACATCCTCTAGAAACAGGTTACTTGCGTTTAGGATTGGCATAAGTTTAGTTGGTAGCTGTTTGTGGTGAGAGCTTTATATTAATCTAATCCGGTTACAGCTTGGTAAAATCAGGGCACCGAAAATCGTGGATGAAGCAACCGTGCAGAACGCACTTGAGCGCGACAGATTACATTAGTTATCAGATTCTTCATCATCATCTAGCATAAGAACATAATCAGCCATTTGTTTAGCGTAATGAAGGACTCTAGGCACTTCTAGGAAGTATTCATATTGCAAAACTCCCTGGCGAGATTCATGAGCGATCGCTGCTAATTCTGGGAATTTGTCATCTGGGCAATAAGCTATAACAATCTCGACCAGAGAAGGATGCGCCCACAATTTATCTGGTTTATCTATCTTAGAATCTCTATTCGAGCCAGTCATAGTCGGGGGCTTACCAGCAAGACTAAAAAATACACGCTCATGGTCTGGATTTTGGAATATTCCCGTTATAAATCCACAGAGTTTCTCATCACTTATACCGAACCATTCTGGCGTTTCTTTCCGCAATCGGATAACACGCAGTCCGGGCATGGGAACCAAAACTGGATGATCTCGCTCTGCAAACGATAATCCATCAGATGAAATTTGCGGATCTTGTAGCCATGTCCAGGCTTGACGGATATTCTCAGCTTGGCAGTAAAGTAATGTCGGCTTGCCCCTTAACTCTGGTTTGTTTAAAGTCTCATAAATAAATGTTCTAATTTTAGCTTTACCTTGATCGTCATTTGTAAAACTATATCCATCCTGGTTGATGCGCGTCAAGGCTTCATCGTAGGGTATCCATGATTTTGTGCCAGGAAAAATAGCACTAATTTCAGGCGTCAAAGAAGACATTTTGACCATTACAGGAATTAACTGTGATTTTCCATGAGCGCTGGTTTTAGAAGTCCGATTGATCAGCCACAGCCCTACTTCATTGATAGGAGTATCTGATTCTACATTGGTAAGTTGTATTTCAGATGGAGCCATCCGCACGCCTAGCGATCGCAATAAGTCGATCAAGCTACTGATAGCTTTGTGAACATAATTTTCTTGCTCAGGGGTAATAAATTCGCTGACAATTCCTTCTGCTGCAAAACCTAGACGTGTAGAGGGTTTAGGGTCACACCAAGGAAATTTATTCCAATATTCTTTCCCATAAAGTTCAAACCAAACTCCCACCTTTCCTGGTAATTTAGCTTTAACAAGATTCACCCTGTCAACTATTTGACTCATTCGGACTTGAATGGCCTTTTCTCGTTGCGTGCTGTTCGGTTTATATTGGGTGGATAAATCTAGGCGCTGTGCCAAGTTGGCGACTTCCTGTAGGCGGATACTTACCGTTAAACCTTCCGAAAAAGGGTAATCCCCTTCTGCTGCTTGTGGCAAGCCTAAGCAATACTGTATAGCTTTGAGACGTTGTTCCAGATTATCTGGATTGATGTACCAAAGCCAAATTGTCAGCTTTTCTCCAATAGATGAACGAATTGCTGCCCGCAATCTTGCTTGTTCTACACTAAGGTTTTGCTCAAACTGCTTTAACCTCAATTGGAAAGCCTCTTCCGTTTCTTCTGGCTCCTGTTTGCAGCTAAGACGCTCTAACTCTTGTGCTGCTAAAAGTTGTTGATGCCGCGCTTGGTAATCAGATTCTGACTCTCTTTTTTTCTGGACGCATTTTTTAAGGGCTGTTTTTTGTTTTCCTAACAGTTTTTTGCGTTTTGATTCAAATTGCTTTTCGCTTTCTGGTTTTTTCTGGCTCAGAGGCTCATCAAAGCTTTTTTCTGGCATTTTCAAGTCAAATACCTGCCTTGACTGTCCGCCAGTACTAAAGTTCAGACGTTTACAGCTTATGGGTTCCAAGTATTCCTCTAATATTGTTTCTATTTGCTCAAGTAGTTCACAGGTATTGGCTGTGGGCAATCCTTTAGCCACTAGATGCTCAGGTTCCATACCATCTTTATAGGCAATGCCGATATTAGGATTACCTCTTAGAGCTAATCAGGGTTAGCGCGCCTCAAACCCTATTGACAAAAGGACTTGCTTGAGCCGTGATGTGACCTGAAACAAAGTGGTACTATCCGAGCTAGGGTAAGATTTTATCCATCTAACTGCAACTTGACTT
>JAABUQ010012751.1_pt1 | contig 10370 bp, 18 predicted proteins | sample 5560001 | NCBI WGS metagenome assembly JAABUQ01 (sample SAMN10711888, study PRJNA513371) | rock metagenome | isolation source: Antarctica rocks | place: Antarctica: Victoria Land, Finger Mt nord | collected 2015-12-18 | reverse complement strand
GCACCAAGGCGTCCTACGCGCCCATCGGCTCCAGCGCGGCCGCGGGCGCGCTGGTGCCCATGACGCAGGCGCCCGTCAGCAACTCCGCGCCCGCCTTCAACGGCGGCAACAACGGCCTCATCTACTCCGGCTCGTCCTTCTACGGGTGCGGCCGCCGGCCGAGCAGACGCGTGCATGTCAGCGCCTTTGCCCTGACGGGGACAGAAACGGCTTGGCCTACTAAGGGTGCGGCAGCTGGCCGAGCAGATGCGTGCATGCCAGCGCCTGTGCCAACACTTGCTGCGCACCCCTGCGCACCACCCTGGGGTCTCCACACTCGCGGTTCCAGGTACCTCGTTGAGCTTCGCACAGACTTTGTTTGAGGCAGGCCTGCTACGGCGCATGTGCACCAGGGCTCCTGGAGCCATGCAAGTGCTGACTGTTGCACGCTCCGGTGGCGCTCAGGTACCCGTTCTACCCATTCTTCGGCTGACAACAGATCCGTTCTTCGGCTGATAACACTTGAGCGCCAAGAAGTGCATGTGACGGCCGTCACCCATACTTGAAGTATTGTTAGCCCTACGAAACTGTCCGCTATACATAGGACAGGGGCTGTCATACTGTTGCTGTGCTGTCACGCAAGAGCTTGTGATCCTGGCCCCAGTGCCTCATGGGTGTGTGGTGGAAGTGGCGGGGGCGCGCTTCCGTAGTAGCAGTGCTCTTCCAGAGGAACGAATGAGAACTTGCTTGGACATGCGGCAGTGCTTTGTGACTTGCTTGGACGTGTGCCAGTGCTTCGTGAGTGTTCCTGGTGACATCAGGGAAATTTTCTGAGAAAACATACCAGGAAGTCGTTGTGTTTTGAGCAGGCTATAATCAGCTAATTGCTTGAGTCCTTTGTTGAAGTGCGAAGTGGGCGAAAGTATACAATGGTGTCACACTGAACGCCACTTTGGCATGTTCATTGTAACATCTCCTTGAACCCTGTATATAACTCGTAATTCGACACCTGAGGTGCCGTTGGAGGGTCGAAACATGCAACCCAAGTGGATGGGCCGTATGTCACATACAAGCATTGTAAGCAGAATGGCAAGAGTATCAGAGCAAGGAGATGACCCTGAGCACGTCCCAGCTGCAGGCAGGAGTCCTGCGCCCACCCTATAGCAGGCACACAGCAAGCTACTGCAACGTCGGGGTCGTGCAGGCCACGACAGCATGCTGAGTGGCACTACAAACAAGCAGGAGTTACAGCAAGCCACAAGCAAGCGCATGGCCCCACACAGGTCATGTGCATGCTGAGTGGCATTGCAAACAAGCAGGAGTTGAAGCAAGCCACAAGCAAGCGTATGGCCCCACGCAGGCCATGTGCATACTGAGTGTCGGGACAGGTAAGCAGGAACCGTAGCAAGCTACAAGCAACACATGTCCCACGCAGGCCCTGTGCATGCTGAGTGGCATACGAGGTATGACAACTTCTCAAACAATAACAAGCGCACGCGTCTTTTGTGCCTGTGGCTTGCGTGCGACAGCGTGTCTCCTATCCTACCACCATGAGCCCAGAGAGACAGCATATCCAAGCATAATCACAATCACCGACTCAGCCCGCAAGCATACAGGCTACTATACACTAGCTATACACCAAGAAGCAGCCGGCTCACTGCAGAAACATGTCCAGGATGCCGCGCGCATCCTCCGACAACAGCTTGCAGGTGAAGCCCACGGCCTCCAGCGCCTGTGCATGTCCCGCTCGGGACGCTCAGCAGGGAATTCCTTCTCCTCGAGCAAGGATCCCATCCTGGCTTCTGCCACGGCAAAGCGGCCATGGGCATGTTGTGTCACAGTGCAGAACAAGGACGTGGCCCACATGATGCAGCCGGCTGGGATTTCCTTGCTACTGCAAACACGTCACCGCGACCATGTCACCGCTCTGACCTGGCACTGATTTATATGTCCGCACTAGATTCGGAGCCTGTAATCACCGTGCAGAGTGGCATGATCTTCTGCAAGGCACGTCACATTGGCAGTTTCACCAAGCATACGAGGTCGGACTGTGAACCAGTACCAGCGTGCAAAGCGGCAGCCATGTGTAGGGTTGTGACTGGGTGCACGCTGTAGCAGCGCAGCTTGAGCTTGTAACGACAGCCACGCGTGGTCACACTGTGGCGCAGGCCGTAAGTAAGAGCGGAGGCTGTGTGCAGTGGCGCACCTGCGTGATATCCCTGAGCTGCGCCTCTGTTCCTGGTGGCACCTGCAGGCCCAGCAGCACTGTGGACAGCCGCGCCCCTGCACGGTGACCGGCAGGCGCTCAGGCAGCCTGTGTCACAGCGCTGCTGATTTGTAAGGTCATGTGCTATATTACTGCCTGCTCTTCACCATGATATGGTGCAGGAGACATGCACGGTGAGAGACCATGCGCTATCTTGACTCGCCATTAACGCTGCCACCTGACTCTGTCAGCACAATGCAAGCCAGCACTATGCAAGCGGCAAAAGGGCCTCTCACCTGTTTTCCGGTAGTGGAACAGTGTCACCTGCGCATGTGTCGCGCAGGAGTCAGCAATGCAGCTGCACGCTTGTGCATGCTCACATGCAGCCTACAGGAAGCGCCTTGTGAGCCAGCCCCTGGCATTGGTTGATGGCTGGCAGGCCTTCACAAAGTGAACGCATGCGAGTCTCGTGCCACACAACCCCCTAGCTGGTGAAGGGGCGCGCATTGAAGACAGGGCTGAGCGCGTCCAGCAGCTGCGAGATCGCGCGCAGCCGCTCCGGCGCCTGCACCTCGAACAGCCGCTCGTCCGCCAGCGCCCGGGACCCGCGCGCGCGGCCGCCCACCAGGTGCCGCACGTGCACCTGCAGGGTTTGGGTTAGGGTAATGGTACAGTCGCATGGCACATCCTTGCATCTGCTCTGGCGCACCTGCGCCTCGGACCCAGAGCTAACCATGTCCTCCTGTTCGGCAGCGCGGGCCTCCCACGCGCGACCGCCCACCACGCGCCGCACGAGCACCCACACGCACACGGTGTGAGCGGGCTGCAAGGCGAGTGCCCAACAGCCTCAGGCTGGCTGCACCGGCGCATGCCACTGTTGGAGACGTCGCGCTGACCAGATGCACCGAGAGCGCAAATTGGCGACGGGTTGTCCAGTGTATGCATCCTTGTCAGCTGCACATCACCGCATGACACAAAGGCTGGCTCCGTGCTGCACGGCTTGTGCAGACCGTGCGGTCGCCGCCTGGCCGCAGCGGCCGGCGCGCGCGCCTGGACGGCCGGGATGGCCGAGATGTCGCGCGTCGGGAACCCGGCGGCCTGCAGGCGCGGCAGCAGCGCCTGCAGCTCCGCGCCCTGCCGCACGCCCACGCTCCACAGCACGTGGCAGGGGCGGCCCTCGACGAACCTGCGCGCGCCGCCGCCCGCGCTTTGGCCAGCGCGTGCGCACGCGCTCGCCCGACGTATGTGCCCGGCACCCCGAGCCCGTGGCTGACCGACGTCTGCGGCACACAGCATCTTCGGATGCAAGCAGATGGGCAGATGCACTGGTGTGTAGCGGGGGTGGAGGCGGGCAGGCCCCTGCGGCAGGCACCTGTGGCGCAGCTCGGTGATGTCGAGCTGCGTGCCAGCCACGGCCGTCTCCGCAAAGCGCCGCAGCGTGCCGGGCTCCCCGCTCAGCGTCGACGCCAGCATCGCCTCGCGCTGCGCCGCGCGCGGACGTGAGCGCGACTCGTGATTAGGGTTAGGTTTAGGGTAGTGCAGCTTGTGCAGCCCACACGCGTGACCTGCACTCTAACTGCCGCCCCTGTGCTGCGGCACCCCGCTCCGGGTGTCGGGTGCCCGGACGGCCCCTGCAGCGGCTGCTTGCTGGGAGCCGCGGGCGGCGCACGCGCGCAGCACACGAGCTGCGCTGGCGCGCCACAGGCCTTGTGACAGCCGCCCAGCTCGCCAGGTCTTAGAGCGCCGCAGTCGTCGCAGAGACCCTGGGTAGGGCGCTGCTGCGATGCGCCCGGGGCGCACGTGTGCGCCGATGTCGGCCAGCTCGGCAACCAGGCGCAGGCGGTCGAAGTTCATGTTGCTGCCGCTGCATATGGCAACGTGCGTCAGGCCCTGCGCCGGCACGCGCGCGTCCTCGTGAGCCCCGCATGCCGAGCCCTCCCATCTAATTTCCGGCCCGCAGGGCACCCCGACGCTCCTGCCTTGCATGGTCCAGGACATGCGCACTGTGCCGTCATTCAGCCATGACCTACATGGCAGACTCTGCTGCATGCAGGTGTGGCAACGCCACCCGTGGGGCTTGTGCGCCCAGACATCTGCCCGCGCGAGCTGCCTATGGGCGCGCCTTGATGTGCGGGCGGGCGCGCAGGTACGCCTTGGCACCCGCGACGGCCACGGCGCCCGCGGGCTCCAGGATGGTGCGCGTCTCGGAGAACACGTCCTTGATTGCCGCGCTAATGGCCGCATTATCAACCTGCCCCGGCGCGCGCGACCGCAGGTGCCCGTGTGACCTGTGACTCGTTTGCACTGCTTGGGAGGGTGGGTCCTGTTGGGCACGGGCTGGCGGTCTGGGCAGCGCTGCCTGCAAGGATATTACTCACCGAGGGTCCCGCACACATCCTGGCTGAGCGTTGGCGGTAGGTGCCCGGCCGCGCGCGCACAAGCGGAGCGCCAGCAGCGCAGGCAGGTCAAGCAAGGCAGGACAGCCAGCAGTACCGTATAAAGGGTGGCGTTGCAAGCCTGGGCGCGCACCACCTGCAAGGACATGCAGACCTGCACTGTTCCCCTCTGGGTATGCTAACCCAGAGGGATAGCGTTGCAGCAAGCAAACACATGTGTGTTCTCGACAGGCGAGCTGCTGCGCACCAGGAGGATGCCGTCCAGCAGCTCGCGGCACAGGCGGAAGCACTCGGCGCCTGCGCGGGCGCGGTGCGGGCACGTCAGCGGGCACACCATAGGTATAGGAATACCCTCCCCTACCCTGTACCCTACCCTAACAAATACGCCGCTTGACGGGGAAGCGGGCGGGGAAGCGGGCGGCAGGCATGACTGCAGCCGTGCGCCGCGGCCGGCGCGCATGCAGGCGGGCGGGGCGGCCGCCTGCGCGCTTGATGGCGACGCCGTCCGCAAACACGTCGATCTGCTCCAGTGCCACGCGCTCGCCGCGCTTCAGCGAGATCGCCATCTTGTTAGCCCCTGCCCGCTGTCCGCGCTTGAATTTCGCCATGGGAGGCGCTCATGTGCACAGAGCGCCATTGGGAGCGCTCGTGTGCTCAGAACGCCATGGGAGGCGCGCATGTGCCTCAGAGCGACACAGCAGGCCAAAGCCTGGAGAGTCTGTGACAGGGCCCGATCAAAAGCTTGTTGAAGGTATTTGTGAATGCATGGAGCCCTCAGGACACGGTGGGCCAGTGATGTGCATGCCAGTAAACAGGGTCTCTGGCCATGGACATAGCGTGCGCCAACCACCATCCGTCATAGGAAAAGCGACGGCGGTACTCACCAGTGGGCTCCACGCCAATGACAAGGATGCTGGGATCCACCGCCTTCACGAGCGCCGCGATGCCGGCCGCCATGCCGCCACCGCCGATGGGCACAAAGATTGCATGCAGCTGCGCCCGTTGCTCTGCCGGGCAGTGGCGCAAAATCTCCAGGCCCATGGTGCCCTGCCGGATGCATTCACTGCTTGCCCGTCATAAAAGCCTTCCTTACGTGTACTTAAAACAACATGAAGACCTACCCAACACGGTACTTCCCTTCCTGTACACTTATTTGGTGCAGAGGGGCAGCGAAGCAAGGAATTAAATACAGCGACAAGGCAGCCAGATTGAGCGTCCCGCCTTCGTTTCATACGTCGACACAGCTGCTTGCGATGACTGTCCATCAGCGGGCAGGCGGCGCGGGTGCTGCCATGGTGTACCCTGGGGTCTACCTGCCCTGCGATCAGGAGCGGGTGGTCGAACGCGCTGATGAACACCTGTCAGCACAGACGCAAGCTCAGGCCTCGGTCGCGACCCCGTGTGCACAGTCGTGCTCGCTGCCCTGCGCTTCAAGGCGACCCGGGAAGCGAGCACATCCAAGCGGTGCTGGCCGTGAGCGGCCGCGGCTGAGCGGCGGCGGAGCAGCGCCCGCCGGCGCCCGGCCCGCGCACCTTGCCCTCGGCGGCCATGTGCACAGTCGTGCACGCCGCCCCGCACCTCAAGGCGACCCGAAAGCAAGCACATCCAAGCGGTGCTGGCAGTGAGCCGCGGAGCAGCGCCCGCCCGCCCGCCAGCGCCCGGCCCGCGCACCTTGCCCTCGGCGGCCGCGCGCATCTGCGCGTGCACCTGCGCCTCCGCGTACGTCGCGCCGACCAGCTCGATCTCGGCGCCCAGCCGCCGCACGGCGTCCACCTTGAGCGGCGTGGTGGTGGGCGGCATGCAGATCGTGGCCTTGCACCCCTGCGCTGCGCGGTTGCCGCCCGTCGGGCCGCCCGTGATGCGCATGCGAGGGACCACACAGGGCGACTCGTGACGCAGTGCGCATCACGTCAGGGAGCGCACCCTGAAGCGCCCTGCGCCTGCACCTGCCTGACGCGCCAGCCCTAGGGGGAGGCCGGAGTGGTGCGTGAGCGGGTGGCCTACAAGACCAAGAGAGAGTGTGAGCGCAGCAGGCATGCGCCCGCTCAGTGCGAACGCCGAGGAAGCGGGGCACTGCATGCCCTGCCGTTAGCACGCCCAGGCCATGCCAGCGCGCGGACGTAGCCCATTAGCTTCTGCTGCCAGGGCGCCCGCACCAGGTGGCGCGCGGCCATGGCGACGCCCTGCGCATGGTTGCCGGCGGAGGCGCAGATGACGCCACCAGCGCGCGCCTCCGGCGTCAGGCTGGCCAGGAAGTTGAACGCGCCGCGCACCTTGAACGAGAAGACCTGCGGGAGCCCCGCCAGAGGGTCAGGATTGGAGACAGGAAGCTGCTCTGGACCGCATGCCATGTGACAGCCTAGTGATGCACAGCAGCGCCTGGACGATGACACGCTCTCTTCGGACAGCGTATAGAATTGAATGTAAACATCCATACGTATTTCGCATGCAATGACCCGGGCCATCTTCAGCGCGTGGAGGCGACAAGGCGCACTCGTGGAGTGTTTGCCTACACTGAGGGCAGCGCCCGGAGCCACAAACAGCGCCCAGGAGGCGGGCAGACGGGCACAGTGCACCCACAGCACCGCCTGCGAGTTCACACGGGCACAGGCGCTGCACGCCAGCGGGTGAGAGATTGGGGGTGGCAGGGCCGACGCGCCGCCTGCAGGTCCTCCCGCTTCAGCAGCAGCGTGTTGCCGAGCTCCTCGCTGAGCTTCTTGGCCTCCTCCAGCGGCGTCTCAATCTGCAGCCGCGCAGGGTCTGTCCCGTGACGCAGGCTGAGGCCTGCATCAGACGGGCGCAGGACCAGAAGGCATTCGCTTCATTGATGTAGAGTGGTAGCAGGGATGGCCTTACTTACAATGATAACAAGAGCGCTGTGGGCGAGCAGCATGCCAGGCACGCGGCAGCGGCTTGGTGAGCCCCCATGTCGCGTACATGTCTGGACGATGCAGAGGCTGGACAGCTGTGACTATGCACAGCCTTGCATGCAGAACCGTGTTTGCATGCGACCCCTGGCAAGCCTGAGGAGCAACCACCTGTAACACTATGGCAGCACCGATCTGATCCTCAAGGGGCTGCTGGGCGCGCACCGCGATGTCATAGACCCGAGCGTTCAAGATGTGCCGCAGGTAGCCTCCGGGCTCCAGGCGCCAGGCCATGTCCTCGCACCCGGCAGGGCCCTGCGCGCGCGACGCGCGGGCCCCTCACCGTGCTGCCGCGGCGCTGCTGCCAGGAGTGCGCCCCTGAGTGTAAAGAGGTTGTCGGTACAGGGTCCAATAACTAGCACCCCTGCCGCGTGCACTGCACGCCGTGCAGTGGGAGCAGCAGGGCAGGTTGCGGCAGCGGCGGCAAACCTGGCAGGCCGGCCGCGTGCAGCCAAAGCAGCGGAACACATCGTGCTCGCCGGCGCCGCCGCGGCGCTCGATGTGCGAGAGCTCCCCAGGCGGCAGCCAGTAGTCCTCGGCGTGCGCGGTCGGCACGGCCGCCTCGTCCTCGCGTGGCGACTTGAGCGCGACTGACACCCCCGGCAGGTCCACGTGGAGGGCCGCGCAGGACCCTGCGCGGCGCGCCCTGCCAGGCGGCACCGCCGCGCCCCGCCGACGCGTCGGGAGCGCTCCCGCGCGACTGCACGCCGCTCTTGCACGCCGCGCTCGGCCGTTCTCGCAGCCACTCTGTGATGCGTGCTGCGGCGGCACGGTCTGCTCTGCGCGTTCCGGCCAGTGCGAGGGCAGGCGCGGAAGCGCCTGAGCGCGGGCTAGGTCGCGAGGCGGGCAGTGCCGTCGCGGCCCCCACAAGTTCCCCGGGTGCATGATGGCTTTCTCTGTAGCCTTGCCGCACAGCAGGCCGCTCGTGGCCAGAAAGCTTCGCGCCGCTACCCGGTTTGCATGCTGCCCTGCATTGGTCAGTCGTCACTCGCAGCGCAGCTAGCTGCAGGGAGAATCAGGCCTTGGCGGGTGCGAGGCATTCACCTCTCTCAGAGCACCTGCCGGTCTCGACGCAAGGTGCAAGAAAACCTACTCGTAGTAAGCAACTTTCGTATAGAGGGTTTCGAGAGCTCGGCCACTTGCTTGCTGAGAGTATCCGTAGCCAAGAAGTTCAGCTGTCTGGGCTGCGTTCCTAGAGTAGAAACTGTCGTTTCTGATAAGCCGGACACCTCGTACTTGGTGATAGCCATCAGCGGGTAGTGCTTGGCGGCGTGGGGCGGACGACAGCAAGGAGGTCAAGCACTCGCGACTTTGAGAAGGGAAAGCGTGTGGTACCTGGTGCGAGCACGCTCCTAGCGCGCCGGGCTCGACCCCCCTTGTCAAGGGATGAGTTGTTGGAGCTGGTGGCGGTTGCGGACCCGCGCCAGCTTGCCGCTGCGCCAGACGCCTCTGTACTGCTCGCTGTGCTGGAATTGATCGGACGCTCGAGAGGCTGCTCAACTGGCAGGCGGGCGGAGAGAGGCACCACCTGGCACTTGCCTGACACCAACCACCATCGCTGCTGGAATGAGGGCGCGCTCCTTCTGGGCCAGCACGCTGGGCGTGCCACGTGCGCATGACGCCACTGGGCTGCGCGCAGACAGCCGCGGGCCGCGCAGGGCGCAGGCGCGATGCGGGCCGCGGGAGCGCGCCTGGGGCTGCTGGCAGCGCTGCTGGCGCTGGCGGCGCTGGCCGCGCGCGCGCAGCGCACCACCACATACGCGCCGGACGTGGACGGCCCGGGCGGCTGGCGCCGCGGCCGCGCGACGTTCTTCGGCGGCGACGAGCGCTTCCTGGCCAACTTCCCCGACCGCGGGCCGCCGCCGGAGTACGGCTTTGGCAACATCCGCTACGGCAGCTGCGGCTTTTACCAGCAGGCGCGCCCGGCCGCCGCTCCGGCCTCCCCCGCCTGCCGGCGCTTACGCGACAGCGCCTGCCGCCGAGGCTGCCGCGGCTTTCGGCGCGGGTCCGCGCCCAGCAGGGCGGGTGCTAGCTGCCGCCTTGCATGCTGGATGCGTTGCTGGCCGTTCAGCTGCGGCTGTACCAGCAGGCATTCATTAGGTGGCTGCGTCCAGAGCAGCTGGCGCAAAGCAAGGAGTGGAGCGGGAGTCCATGAGGCCCGGCTGTGTGCAAGATGCAAGCCCACGTGCTGCCGCTGGCTGTTACCCTTGGCAGCTGCTACGGCTGCGCTGGCAGCGCGGCGACGGGGGCGTCCCCGCCTACAACAGGAGAGCCAGCGGTTACGGGGCGGCGGCAGCTGCCTTGCAGGCCGTGTCGGCCAGCACCCCAACGCACCTGGCGCTGCCCCTCGCATGGCCGTTTGCAGCCCGCTCTGGCGGCAGGTGGCCCGGGAAGGGGCGCAAGCCCGTGCCACATTGCGGCCAGGTGCACGCACCACCGCCGAAGCCGTGCCCGTAGGCAAATTGGCTCCGTGGCCGTCTGCATCCAGTAGCCGGCGGACGCAGCGCGCCACACGGGGCTCGCCTGGGGGCTGAGGGCAGACCCTGACACCAACTCCATGCAGAGCAGCGGCTGGCCACCACGCACGCAGCAAAGCTCATGTCTTGCCTCGTTCCTTGGAGCCAGCGAAGCGCGTGCGCTGAGTGTCGCGGCGCGCGCGCGGCGCGCGCAGAACGGGCGCCAGAACGTGACACGCACAGCAAAGCTCGTCTGTAGCGCCCGCGCTGAGTGCCGCGGCGCGCGCGCGGCGCGCAGAACGGGCGCCAGAATGTGACATACGGCGACCAGGTGTACCCCATCAACGCGATGGCCGCGCTCGCCAACAACGACCCGGACTACCCCGGCAGCTGCGGGCGCTGCTAC
>JAABUQ010012750.1_pt1 | contig 10370 bp, 8 predicted proteins | sample 5560001 | NCBI WGS metagenome assembly JAABUQ01 (sample SAMN10711888, study PRJNA513371) | rock metagenome | isolation source: Antarctica rocks | place: Antarctica: Victoria Land, Finger Mt nord | collected 2015-12-18 | reverse complement strand
GGACAGCAGTATCATACTCAAAAAAGGCAGATAAATTCAACCAGTTATCCATCCATGTTTTATAGCTAAGCAGCAATTAGTGAAGAAGAAAAAAAATACCATCCAATACCATCTATTGCAGATTTAACAGAAGAAGATATTCAAGAAAATTACAGCAGGATTAAGTGTGAAATCCCTGCATCTATTAAAAACTTTTGCAGCTATTCGCTAACACGATTGGGCGTGGATGAAATTGACCTTTTCGAACCGGCAAGAATAGACCCAAATATTCCACTTGAAGAAACCGTAGGTGCAATTGCTGACCTAATCAAAGAAGGCAAAGTAAAATATCTTGGACTTTCTGAAGTTGGTGCAGACCAACTCCGGCGTGCCCATTCCATTCATCCGGTTTCAGCTTTGGAAATTGAATATTCCCTTGCCAGCCGGTTTATTGAAAAGGAGATTTTACCCACTGCAAGGGAACTTGGTATCAGCATCGTCCCTTACTCCGTTTTATACTATGGCTTACTGACCGGCACAATTACCGGACAGTTTAGCAAAGACGACTATAGAAGTAATTTTCCCCGGTTCCGGGAGGAAAACCTTCCAGCCAATTTGAAAAAAGTTGAAGTGCTTAAAGAAATGGCAAAAGCAAAAGGTTTTTCTGCCAGTCAGTTAGCCCTTGCCTGGGTGCTGCAACAAGGAGAAGACATTATTCCTATTGTAGGCATGAGTAAGCCAAGCCGCGTTGCCGACAACCTGAAAGCTTTAGACATTAAATTTACGCCAGAGGAAATAACGATAATAAATGAAACGTTTACAGAAGGTGCCATGCAGGGCAGCCGGTACCCAGAAGCATTGAGTGGTTTAGTACCCTCATAACCTGCTGACCAGTAATGTGGTGAGGCACTTCAGGCAAATGTATTTAGTTTATTAAAGTATTGCCAATAGTGGGGATGGACGTTGGAGCCATCGGCAGCAGGTTGCTTTTTAACCTTTGTTCTGGCTGGAGGTTATGAATTTGGTTTTTTGTTGTTAACTTCCAACTTTAAATCAAAACCCGGCAGCGGTTACCTGGCAGAGGGAATGCTATTTCCCCACCATCGGCAATACCCAATCGTGATATGCAAATTCAAAGTATCAATAGTGGAAGTGTTGTTATAAATTTCATTTGGTCGGAACAGGGTTAATCCCACAACTATTATTAATTATTAAGAAAAGAGGTCTTAACAGGTAACTGGGCGTGTTTTGCTATAATTTAACGATTATACAGTGTTTTTAAGGGTATCAAAATTTCATAAAAGGCCTAATATTATTGAAGGATAATCCTGAAATTGAAAAAGAACCTTACTGAGTCTTCCGTTTTATTTGCGAAACCCAGATTACATGAATTCCTTCGTATTATCGTAATGGCTACATTTATCGTTCGGGTCGACGTAGTAGAAAAGTAAACCAACTCGCCTATATTAAGATACTATTTAACGTGATTTATTTACTGCCACTTATAGAAATTGTCGTATTGTTTATAGTTGTAACGAAAATAATCGTTTTGATAAAGGTATGCCATCAGAGTGGATTGAATAGAAATTTCAACTTTTGATCACAAATGCAGTTGCTGACAGCAACTGCATTCCCCTACTTTTATTTTTGCTAATTAATTAAAGGACTGTCTAAACTCCAAAGGCGAAAGATGTGTTTTTATCTTGAACAACTTGCTGAAGGATTGCAAATGTTCAAACCCTAACTGGTAAGCAATTTCACTAACAGATAATTCAGTTGTTGATAATTTTTCTTTAGCTTTTTCTATCAGTTTTTCGTGGATGTACTGCTGGGTGTTTTGTCCCATCAGTACCCGCAATAAACTACTTAGATATTTAGGAGACAGATGCAGCTCCCCTGCAATATACTGAACTGTTGGCAGCCCTTTGTTGATTAAATCGTTGCTGTTAAAATAGTCACTAACTAATTCTTCCAGACGGTCAAGTAGCTGGTGATTCGATTTTTCGCGCGTGATGAACTGGCGGTGGTAAAACCTGTCGGCATAGCTGAGCAAACTTTCAATTTGTGAAATAATAATCTGCTTGCTGAACTTGTCGATATTGGAATGATACTCCTGCTGGATATTTTGAATAATATGATCAATTGTTGCTTCTTCTTTTTCAGAAAGGAATAGCGCTTCGTTAACAGAATAATCCCAAAAATCGTATTACTTTATCGTTCCAGCTAAAGGTGTATTCCATAAAAAATCAGGATGGATATTTAATACCCATCCTGACTGTTTTAATTCTTCCTCTTTTTTGTCGATTGCAATGCTAAAAACTTGATTGGGCGACATGAAAGACATAATTCCTTCATCAAAATCAAACTGTTGTTGTCCATATTTCATTTTGGCATTGGAAACCCTTTTCATCGCGATGACATAAAAATCCAACATCAAAGTCGTAGATTCATCCTTAGGCAAAGTCGTAACATTTTCAACATTAATTACGCTGATCAGCGGATGTTCTGGTTTTGGAAGATTCCTAAACTGATGAAATTCGCTTATCGTTTTAACGTGCTTCATGCCTTTTCATATTCTTTTCTTATTTCCAGTACCAATTTACCACGCACATGCCACGTTTCACTTTCACGGTGTGCTTCGGCAACCTGTTCAAGGGGATATACTTTACTAATTACCACTTTTACTTTGCCTTCATCAATTAACTGTGCCATTTCTTCTAACCAATCCTGTCTGGGTTGGTTGGCAGCAAGTTCGCCTTTCGCATTTTTCTTTGCAAGTGCTTCTGTAACTTCATTATTAAAGGGGAGATCTATATTGACGCTTACCAGTATGCCACCTTCCTTTAACACATTCACGGACTTTAACCGCTCATTATTATCACGAAGCGGTGAAGCCTCAAACACAACATCTATGTCGTGCAGCAAATCTTCAAACCTTTGGCTTTTATAATCAATCACTTCGTCGGCACCAAGTTGCTTCAGATACTCAAGATTATGTGCCGAAGCAAGGCCAATTACATAGGCACCTTTTGCTTTTGCAAACTGTACAGCGAAACTTCCAACACCACCAGATGCACCTTGAATCAGTATACGCTGCCCGGCTTGCAACTTTCCATGCTCAAAAATAGCAGTCCATGCCGTGAGTGCCGCCAAAGGTACACCTGCAGCCTCGTTAAAACTGATACTTTTTGGTTTTAGGGCAAACTGCGTGGCTTTTGCAACACAGTATTCGGCATAACTTCCATCACCAGGAAAATTGGGTACACCGTACACTGCATCACCCTTCTTAAAGCCAATTACATCGTTACCTATTTCTTCCACAGTGCCAGACGTGTCCCATCCCAGTGTCATTGGCAGTTTTAAAAAGGGTCTCAGAAAGTCATTCCCACCGTTACGAATTCCCCAGTCTGTAGGGTTTACACCGCTTGCATACACTTTTATTAAAATCTCATCAGGTGCAGGAACAGGGCGTTCTATTTCTTCTAATTTCATCACCTCCGGTCCGCCAAATTCATTGATTCTTATCGCTTTCATATAAAACTATCTTTTGTTTTTTAATAATACAAAGGTTAGCAAGTGCCCCCAAATAAATTTAGCCAAATGACGCTTTAGTTTAGTCAAAATGCCCAAGCGTGTTCGTCTGCCGTGTCAATTTTTCCCAGGAACATCTGAATACACAAATACCTTGGTTTAATTTATAATTTAGGAGGACTTAATATGGAAAAATATTGCCGTTAATATTCCAATAGCGAAGTCGTGACGGATTTTGTACTTTCTTTTAATTTACCCCGTTGAACATAACTTGCCTTATGATCGCAATAACCCTGAAAAGCCTTTTGAAATGGTAGGTACTTGGTGTACTTATGAAGCGGGTATCCCTATTGCCGAAGAAGAATATTTAGAAGTATTCAAAAAAGCAACGTCAAAAAAAGAATTTACAATAATATAATCTCTTAAACCTACCGTTAAATAAATGACCCTTTGTTTATTAATTTGAATCTTCAAAGAAGCATTTTAGCCATCTGAGCACTACATAGTGCTCAATTATTGAACAAATGGCGAAATTCGAGCGGTGAAGGCTTGGTTTTTTGTTTAAAAAGTTTGTTAAATGACTGCGGGTGCCAAAGCCCAGCTGATAGGCAATCTCGGCTGTTGTCAGCGTCGTCGTAACTAAAATGTCTTTTGCTTTTTCTATCAGTCTGCTGTGAATATGCTGCTGGCTGGTTTGTCCAATAAGTGTCCGGAGCATATCCGACAGGTAACGCGGTGAAACCTCCAGATGGTCTGCAATATTTTGAGTGGAAGGCGGCCCGTTAAGCAAAGATTCCCCTGAATCAAATCAAGCAGTCAGAAAAGTATCTAATTTGTGGATCAAGTCATCATGAACTATTTTTCGGGTAAGGAACTGCCGGTTATAAAAGCGGTTGCTGTGGTTAAGTAACAACTCGATCTGAGATACAAGAACGTCCTGGCTGCACTGGTCGGTATTGTTCTCCGGTTCGGCTTGTATAGCTTCAAAGAGAGCAGCAATCACTTTTTTCTCTTTTTCAGATAAAAACAAGGCTTCGGAAACGCTGTAAGAAAGAAAACCATACTGCCCGATGGTATGGTTTAAGGGATAGTTTCGGATCAGGTCCGGATGAAAGTACAGCACATAACCTTCATAAGCACGCGTGTCTGCTCAATAATTGATTGAATTTAATTGGATTCGAAAAAATCCCAAATCAATTCAGGAGCGTTAACTTCCCCATTCATATTCCCTAATATTTTTATCGGAATTCGGAACTGAAAATTAGGAATTGTATGTCCCCCGTCTAAGATTTTTACAAAACTTATTGTTTTTGATGTGACCACAGAACGGTAATTAGTTTGTAATGCGGTCAATTCTCCCTGACTATTTCTAAATTCTGCGAGTTTTTTACCTGTATTGTTGCATTCATTTGCCTTCAGCCAATACGACAGGCTCTCCTCAACGCTTTGCGAAAAGCCGAAACTCTTACCTTTTACAAAAGATTCCCCTCCGCCATATTTCACTATTGGATCTTGTTCACCCACAAAATAAATTAAAGAAAGCGGCTTTTGTTTAAGGCGACATTTATTGTTTTCATCAACAGGAATATTTGAGCAAATTATTGCTAATGCCTTAAATAAGCCAGGTTTTTCATTAGCGAGTCTACTGACCATACCTCCGCCGTTAGAGTAGCCAATGGCATAGATTGTTTGATCATTGATTTTGTAATTGACCTTAAAATAATCGATTACAGCATCAGTAAATCCAACATCATCCAAATTTAGTTTATTAGCGTTATATGGGGCTTTTGCCCTACAATCGTTCCATTGTTCCTCGTATCCCTGAGGATATACTATGATAGCATTTTTGTTTATATCAGCCATAATATCAAAGCCATGTCCGGTCAAAATTTGCATCATATAGGCTTTTAATCTTGAACCGTGGTAAACCATGATCAATTTAGGGTTTGGTTTAAGATTTTTTGGGATGTGGTATATAAAAGTTCTTTCTAAATTGTCAATTTTAACTTTCCCGCTCCGGTTTGGATTTAAAATATTCCATCGGTAGGTATAAAGAACAAGTGCTAAAAGAAGGACAACTAGGATGGAGAAAATGAATACTATAACTGGCATTATTATTTAATTTTAGTTTAATTATAATTGCAAATGTATTGTGTTTAGTAAGGCTATTCGTTAAGATAACCTTAAGGTTATCAGTAACCTTTTAATCACTATAAAACAAGCTTATATGGAAGTTAAAGTGAGGTGCTTTACAGAACAACAATGTCAAAACATGTTTCGTGGCGTTGAAGATTCTTTATATGTAATCGGAGGAAAATGGAAACTGAAAATTATCATTGCATTGATCACCCATTCCCGGTTTAACGAAATTTTGCGAAAGGTTAATGGAATTTCGTCCAAGGTACTTTCAAATGAGTTAAAAGATTTAGAAATTAATGGCTTCGTAACTCGGCACGACTATAAACTGGAAAGTCCTGCAAGGATAGAATATTTGTTAACTGAACATGTCGAAACACTGGAACCTGTTATCGTCGCCTTAAAAGAGTGGGGCATTATGCATCGAAAAACGCTAACCAAAAAATAATTCAATTTTGACCGTATCATTGTTTTTCTTATCAGGTCGTATCGGTACTTTTTATCAGTATTATTAACTTATTCATACATATAGATATTCCAGGGTTTCCAGCAATCTGCTCCTTTTTTGCCGGACATTATTTAAAAAATGTTAATAAATACCTAGAGATTTTAGGATCCTCAAGCCATCAAAGATTAGGTGACTATACTGGTTGTGCCCTGGGTTGTTTATGGCAAGCGAAAATTTAATTCAACCTACCTGATATCGAAATTTACATCTTATATAGGTGTAAATTTTGTACTATATATAAGGAACAAAAGCACACGGCAGACAAGAACTGGACGCCATTTCTAATTTTTCTTTTGCCAGCTCTTGAAAACTCCCCTTATTCCATACAAATTGAGAATAGGCTTTTCACTTTAAAAGCTTGTTAGCTATAATTTCAACCGTTAATAAAACGACCCTTTTCTTAACCATCCAAATCATCTACCCAGATTCCGAACTTCAGCTATAACTGATTGTAAAAAATTAGGTAAATAATTCAACGTAATTTATTATTTTACTAGAAAAAGTTTATTTACTTTTTAGCCATTTTGACCCGAAAAAAAATATTTCTCTATTACATTTTAACGAAGGGTTTGGTATCATCTGGGTTTCACAAATAAAACGGAAGACTTAGTAAGATCCTTTTTCAATTTCAGGATTATCCTTCAATAATATTAGGCCTTTTGATTGGCTTTGTTCGTCAGCTGAAACTGTTGCTGATAGCGAACTACAGCCGATTGCTTCAACGTCCTGCCCCACTTGCAGCAATACTTTTGTTAGCGGTAGTGGTATTATCCGCCTGCTGTTTAATTAAACGATTGTCTAAACTCTAATGGTGAAAGATTCGTTCTTGTTTTAAACAACCTACTAAAGGACTGCGAATGTTCAAAACCTAATTCGTAAGCAATTTCAGAAACAGTCAATTCTGTGGTAGATAATTTTTCTTTTGCTTTTTCAATAAGTCTATTGTGTATGTGTTGCTGTGCATTTTGTCCAGTCAAGGAACGCAACATATCACTCAAATAACTTGGCGAAACATTTAAGTTAACTGAAAGATATTGAACCGTAGGTATTCCAATACTTAATGATTTTTTGTTGTTGAAATGGTCGTCTAAAATTTCTTCCAATTTTTGTAATAAATCGGTGTTTACTGCTTTTCTTGTAATGAATTGTCGTTTGTAAAAACGATTAGAGTAATTCAATAATAATTCAATTTGCGAAATAACTACATCTTGGGAAAAATCATCAATTCTATTCTGCAATTCATTATCCATTATTTTAAAAATTGAAAGAATGGTTGCCCTTTCGGTATCTGATAGATGCAAAGCTTCATTAGCAGAATAGGAAAAGAAGCCATATTGCTTAATTTTCTTTGCTAATGACGTATTCAAGAAAAAATTAGGGTGAATCAGCAAAGTATAGCCTGAATGGTCTCCATTATTATCATAGCTTGCAGCTAATTGATTTGGAGAAGCAAACAATAATCCTCCTTCATCAAAATCGTATAAATGTTGCCCATATTTTAATTTTCCACGAAGATTGGGCTTATATGCGACCTTATAAAAATTCAGAATGAGCGGATTAGGTAATTTCTTATCAGGTGCGACTTTGTTATCAATATTATCTACTAAACTTATCAACGGGTGCAAAGGCTTTGGTAAGCCAAGCACCCGATGTAAGTCGGATAGAGATTCAAACTTATAAGGAATATTTTCTTCCTTTTTCATGTTGTAAATTTATAAAACCTTTATGTGATATTACTTTACTAAAAAATCCCACAGTTTTAGGACTAAAAACCTAACACGTAGCCAGTTTCACTTTTTGAAAAGTTCAAAGTATATACTTTTTCTGTGGCTTTACAATTACCACGGGATTATTTTGTTTTCCCACATAGTGAACGTTCCTGAAGGTGCGTCCGAACCAAGTAACGCAACGCGTACCACCTCACGAGAACCTTCCTCGAGAGGCTCTATACCCTCATACCCGTTAAGGTTTGTTTTGGTGAAACCAGGCGAAACCAAGTTGACTTTAATTGCTGTCGATTCTAACTCTACCATCATAGCCAACGTTATAGCGTTGAGAGCCGTTTTGGAAGCAGGGTACACGACACCATAAAATGCGTGATAAGGGTAATTTGGGTCTGCATTTACTGTCAGCGAGCCAACGCCACTTGACACGTTAACGATACGAGCGTCTAACGACAGACGTAAGAGTGGAAGCATAGCCTGGTAAACAGCTAGTACACCAAACACGTTGGTTTCCCACACCGAACGTACTTCATCAAGGGACGCATTGCTTGCTAAAGTTATCTGTGCGTACTTACGGAGCGAAAGACCGAGTTGCTGCTTTCTCACATTTGAGATAGCTGCATTGTTTACCAGTAGGTCGAGGTGACCAAACTCATTGCGTATTCGTTCTGCCGCGGCAGCTATTGAAGCCCTATCCGTTACATCGAGTTGGATTGCTATAGCACCCGCTCCAATTTCTTTAGCCGCTGCCTCGCCTCGCTCAAGGTTGCGGGAACCAACCAGCACTGTGAGTCCATTTGCTACAAGTTCCTTTGCTACTTGAAACCCAACTCCTTGATTAGCCCCAGTAATAAGAGCAATACGTTGATTCTTCATTTTGTCCAGTATGTTTTATTTTAAATTAATTATGAAACAAAGGTCAACAGATGTGATTTGTTAGGTGTAGCGTAATTGAGGAATTATGTAACCAAAATGAAGAAGTCAGTTACTGTCAAAGATTGGTTGGGTGGTCACTACCATTACCGCCAACGTTCGCGGCTTGGCGAAGAACTGGAATTTGAAATTCATCAGCCAAAACCAGAACTAAAGATAAAAAAGAAATCCAAATGTTCAACAATTTCCATCGGCCAGTTTTTTGCCAAACTAATGTTGCAAGCAGTTTATGTTTAAAAGCTTAAATAGCGTTTTTGCTTTTAAACAAGTCCGCAAGAATTGAAACAACTGAACAAACTTTACAAGTTAGCAGATTTGACCGCAATACAAACCGTGAAATTTGCTTTAAATGTTTTAGATTTTGTCTGTTGCAATTTGTTGTTTTAAAAGTCAGTTATAATACTGTTTTTACCGGTAAATTTTGTCCGCAAGTTTACACCAATAAAAACAGCATAATAAAAGTCCGGCGCAAATTGAAATTGCGTTTGGGAATTGTCTAAAGTTTGACGCGCAAGTCAGTCTGCGTTATGCTTGTCCTAAATTGCTTGCAACTCTTGTATTGACGCACCTTTCGGCATGTCTATTACAAAGCTATTATATTAGTCCAAAAGTAATACGGCAATTCCTATGTAGAAATAACAAGTTAAAATCAGAATTTTGACTAATCTATCTTTGTTTAAAAAGCAAGCCTTTTGGAAACAGAAAATACAAGATGCGTACTTCACTTTTTTGTATTGTCCAAATTAGACGGTACAGAATAAGCACTTCGTTTTTTAGGGATATTTAACCATTTAACTTCAAAAAGGTGTGTTTTTAGTTTATTCCTTACAAATGGAACCAGGTGGTCGTTATATGGGCATTTTCAGGTAACATCAAAAGCCTTATTATTTAATGCTTATTTTAAGACAATCCTACAATTTTCTTTTAAAGAAATATTTTAACTTTTTATTTAAACAAACGTATTCGTGTAATTAAGGTTTTTACCATTAAGATGAGATATCCGTTAAGGATTTTTGAAATTTCACCATTGTTGTTTAAAAATATTGATCGTTGTGTCAATTTTTGATAGTCACAAAGAAATAACCAACGTCTGGGTATTGGCGAAGAAGGGGAAATTGAATTCCATCAGTCTAGCCTATGCACAAATTTACGATAGAATTAGTAATGTTCAATTACTTCCGTCTGCCTTTTTTTGCCAATACCACCATATTAGCTGCTGGTCTTTTTCTTCCTTGTCAAGTCTGTTGGGTTTTGTCCATACATTTTCTTAAACGCAAACGAAAAATGCGATAAGTCTTCAAAGCCCAGGTCCAGAAATATGTCAGACGGATTTTTGTTGTGCTGGGCTATTAGAAAATAAGCTTCCTGTAATCTCTTTTTCACTAACCAATTACTTGGCGTGTCATCAAATACTGTTTTGAAATCTCTTTTGAATGAGGAAATACTGCGACCAGTCAAGTGTGCAAAGCGTTCATTGCTCACATTGAATTTGAAATTACGGTGCATAAATTCTTCTAATTCCACTTTGCCCGGAATGTCGTAATTAAAGAAAATACCGG
>JAABUQ010012749.1_pt1 | contig 10370 bp, 13 predicted proteins | sample 5560001 | NCBI WGS metagenome assembly JAABUQ01 (sample SAMN10711888, study PRJNA513371) | rock metagenome | isolation source: Antarctica rocks | place: Antarctica: Victoria Land, Finger Mt nord | collected 2015-12-18 | reverse complement strand
CGACGCGCAGGCCGGGGAGCGCGCGGGCTGCCAACGACCCCATGCAGGTCCAGGCACGGCCGTCGATCGTGAGGCGGCGCGAGGGCAGGCGGCGGAGCGAGGGGTGGGCGAGCCAAGATTGCGCGCGAGAGGTTTGGCCAGCGCGATAGCTCGATGTTACAAGGACTTGTGGCGGATTGGTGAGCAGTCGCTCGAAGTCCACATGGCCGCCTTGGGTGGCCATTTGCGCCAATCCGGCGCGCGCGAGGAGGCTGGCGGCGAGGCCGTCGGAAGCGGGCGCGTAGCCGCCGCCCTGGATCATCAGCGCGCGGGTGCGGGCGGGGATCGAAGGGCCAAGATCATGATCGAACGCGGCGAGGATGGGCGCAGCGGCCGCCGGCCGGCCTAGCGCGGCGGCCACCGCGCGGACGTTGGCGCGGACGTCGGCGATGGTGATAGGTGGCGGCACGTCCAGCACGCGCGTGCCCATGCGCCGCGCGAGTTCGGCGGCGTAGCGGGTGGATGGGCCGCTGGTCAGCACCAGATCGGGGTGGAGCGCGGCGACCGAGTCGAGGCGGCCATTGTTGAGCGCGAGGCCATGGGTGCGGGTGGCGAGCGCGGTCTCGTGCGGGTCGGCGGCGAGCCAGGTGACCGAGGCGAGCTGGTGGGGGGCGGCGAGGACGAGGGCGAGTTCGTCGGTGCAGAGGTTGAGGCTGGCGACACGGGTGGGCGGCGCGGCAGCGGTGAGAAGGAGGGCGGCAAACCTGAGCGTCTTCCTCCCCCACTCACGAGGAAGGAAGAAGGTGAGGGTCACTTCTTGCCGAACGCCAGGCGCACACCGCCGTAGGCGGTTATGCCGGGCGTGCGGTAGCCGAACGCGTCCTGGTGATGGCTGTTAAACGCGTTCTCGACGCGGCCGGTGAATTCGACCTTCCTGGTGAGGCGGTAGGCGCCGCTGACGCTGCCCAGCCAATAGCTGCCTAGCGTGACGGGGGTCGTGGGGAAGGTGGCGAAATTACTGTCCGCACGGTCGCCGACGTATGCGGCGGCGAAGGCGAGGGTCGCGCGGTCGCGCTCGGCGGTGACGCTTGCCGAGCCGCTGTGTCTGGCGCGGCGCAGTTCCTTGGCCACGCTGCCGTCGGGGAGCGTCGGCTGCGTCGCGTCGAGGTAGGTGTAGGTGGCGGACAGCTTGAGCCAATCGAGCGGTTTGGCGTCGGCGGCGACCTCGACGCCCTGGCGGTGGCTGCGGCCTGTGCCGTTCGTGATGCCGCCGAGGAACGTCACGCTATCGAAGGTGTCGACGAACGGGTTAGTCAGATCGGTCTTGAAGTAGGTCACTTCGAAGCCGCCGCGCGCGACGCGCCAGCCTGCGGCCGCGTCGAAGCCTTTCGAGCGTTCGGGTCTGAGGAGCGGGTTGCCGACGAACAGGCCGGGAAAGAAGCCGAACTGCTGGGTGAACGTCGGGTCGGAGACGCCCTCGCCGTAGCTGCCGTGCAGGTCGAAACCGGCGGGCAGGCGCGCCGAGGCGACGGCGCGCACGGTGGTCGCGTTGGCGAAACCGCTGTTGACGTCGTGGCGCACGCTGACGCTCGCGGCGGCGCGGTCTAGATATTGCACGCGGTATTCGCCGATGCCGCTCGTTTGGTTGCGGCGGACGCGCTGATCGGTCGGGATGCCGAAATCGGGTCCGGTCGCCACGAAGCGCGGCTCCTCATACTCCGCCGCGCCGGTCAGGCGGTGGGTGAGCGCGCCGGTTTTCAAATTGAGGCTCGCTTGGCCGACGAAACGCAGCCGGGTCGCGGCGGTGGCGTTCTGGAAGACGCGCGCGGTGCGGTTCAAATCGTTCGTATCGAGGTAGGTGCTCTCGATATGCAGGTCGATCAGCTCGCCCACAGGCCGCGCGTCGGCGTAGGCGCGCACCGCGAGCGCGCGGTTGGTGGTCGCGTTGCGCGCGTCGACCGGCACGCCGTCCGCGCCGATGTCGTCGTAGCGCGCGGTCGCGTCGGTGTAGCGCACCACCGCACCGAGATCGGCTTCAGGGGAGGGGTGGAGGACGCCCTTGGCCGAAAGGGTTAGGTTGTCGAAGCCGTTGCGGATCACGCCATTGGTGGCGATGGGATGCCGTCGGTGGCGACATAGCTCGCCGTGGCGCTGATGCCGCCGGTGTCGGTGCCGATGCCCCCCTCGGCGGCGGCGCGGTAGGTGCCGAGCGAGCCACCCTCAATGCGCGCGGACAGGCGTTCGCCTGCGGGCGGCGCCGCGGTGGTGACCGCGATAACGCCGCCGATCGCTTCCGATCCCCAGAGGGCAGATTGCGGGCCGCGCAGGATCTCGACGCGCGCGACGCCGTCAGCGGGGAGCGTGTTGAACAGGAACGCGCTCGACGAGGCGGGATCATTGGACGGAATGCCGTCGATGAAGACGAGCGTCTGGTTCGAGTTCGCGCCGCGGATGAAGACGCTCGTCTGCGCACCCAGTGGCCCCGAGGTGGCGACCGAAATGCCGGGTGTGAGGCGAAGGTAGTCGGTGACCTGTGGGAGCTGGAACGCGGCAAGTTGCGGGGCGTCGATCACGGTTGCCGACACCCCCGACAGTAGCGCGGGCACGGGCGCGCGCGGCCGACACGATGATTTCGGGCGTTTTGGGATCGATGGGCAGGAGGGGCAGCGGCATGGCAAATCCTTTCGTCGGCGGGCGCGCGGATGGCGTGGCGGACGAAGGTTCCCCTCCGGCACTTGCTCGCTGGACCCGGCGGGCAGGTGGACGGCCGTGCGGAGGCAGGTCTCCCGACTTCGCCCCGGCGGTGGCCTCGGCGTCACGGTTGCGGGCACAGCGCCGGACTTCAACCGGCTTCCCTATTCTCCCCCGGCCATGACCGGGGGCACCTTCGCGGAGAGAGGCGTAGGCGCGGCGGCGCGGCGGCGCAAGCGGTTGTGCGCGGGGGCGGTTTTGGCTATGCGGCTGCGCTTGGCGCGGCTGGTCGGCAACCAGTCGCCTTTATTGAAAGCACGCTACACATGAAAAAGGGTATCCACCCCGACTATCACACGCTGAACGTCCAGATGACCGACGGCACGGTGTTCCAGACGCGTTCGACCTATGGCAAGGAAGGCGATACGCTGGCGCTCGACATCGATCCCAAGGTGCATCCCGCGTGGACCGGGGTGTCGGGCCGGATGCTCGATCAGGCGGGCCAGGTAGCGAAGTTCAACAAGCGCTTCGGCGGGCTGAGCCTGAAAGCCAAATAGTCGGTCTCTGGTCCGCGGCCATGTCGTCTGCACTGCCCTTACCGTCCGCTCCACGCGGACAGCCGACAATGGATAGTAATGCGTAAGCTGATCTACGACGTCGTGATGCATAAAGGTGAGGATACTGACTTCTATCTGAAGAAGGGTTTCGACGTGGTCGGCATCGAAGCCGATCCGACGCTGGTTGTTGGTCCGCGCGAGCGCTTCGCCGAGGAGCTGGACAGCGGACGGACTTATCGATCGAATCGTGCGCGTCTTCGCCCGGGTTCGGTGTTCGCGACACGCTGAAAGAAGTTCGCGTTGTAAAGGCGCTTGGCTACACGCGATTTCAGTACGTCGATCAATCTTCGGTGCCCGGGACGCACCATCGCGGTACACACGAAGGCAATGCGATCGCACATACCTTCCCCGTCGAGAGCAGCGGCCCGTTCGGAGCCGACCTCGACGGTCCATGGCACGATTGTCGATCTACTATGATCCGCGGCGCGGCGCTTCGCTGGATCGACGACGCTTGCGGCCATAGCGGCCGGCTGTATCGGCGAAAAGGCATGTGGCGGTTCCGCAATCTGCGGTTGCGGCTGACCGGTACGCTCGATCATTGGTATGATTTGCACGCGGCGCTTGATTAGAGCGGAAGTCCGCCCGGTCGAGCTGTTCGACCCGGGAGCGACAGATGCAAGCTGGACCCCTGCACAAGGTTGAGATTGCTCAGTGCGTGGCTGGATCGGACGAAACGTTTTCCCGGTTCATTGCGCACCACGGAAACACTTGCATTTGCGCGGGTCATATAGGACGAGGCAGTGGCTCTGAGCGGCCAGCACCGAGCGGCCGCGCCTATGATATGGGAAAGCAATCACATGAAAGCTAAGCATCTGTTCGCGGCGATAATCCTGACACTTGCGCTCGCGGGCGGCGTGGTCGCGCAGACGACGACCAAGACCGAGGTCAAGACCGGCGTGGAGAACGGCGCACCGACGAAGACGGTCAAGGTTACGCACGTCCACAAGCGCAAGACGCACCGCGTCAAGAAAATCCTGGGCGTTAAGGTCGGCCACAAGACTGCGGTCAGCAAGACGGTCAAGGAAACCAAGATGGGTCCCGACGGCACGAGCACGACGGTTTCGACCACGCACAAGTAAACAACTTCGCCGGGCCATCCGAATTGGGTGGCCCGGTTGTGCGTTGGTCTGAAATCCGGGAGTAGGTTAAGCCGCTTCGCGCTCGTATTGGTTGACGACGGGGCTGCTATCCTGGGCACGAGCCGACGTATCGCGCTCTACCAATTCGATCACGCCCATCTCGGCCGCATCGTTGCCGCGAAGGCCCATTTTGATGACGCGGGTGTAGCCACCAGCGCGAGCCTCGTAGCGCGGCGCGAGCGTGTCGAACAGCTTGGCGAGCTGGGTTTCGTCCATCAGCCGCGCCATCGCCAGGCGGCGGTTGGAAAGACCGCCGTGCTTCGCCAAGGTGATGAGCTTTTCGACATAGGGGCGAAGTTCGCGCGCCTTGGCCAAGGTGGTGACGATCTGCTCATGTTTGATGAGCGCGGCAGCCATGTTGCGAAACATCGCAGTACGGTGCGAGCTGGTGCGGCTGAGTTTACGATGGGCGGCGCGGTGGCGCATGACAAGTCTACTCCCTTCGTTCGGGGGCCGTATCAGGTACCCCGGACCATGGCGGACCGGATGGGCCGCCCGTTCGCAAGCTAGAACTCGGCTTCGAGCTTCTTCGCCAGTTCCTCGATGTTCTCGGGCGGCCAGCCGGGGACGTCCATACCCAGACGCAGGCCCATCGTTTGTAGCACTTCCTTGATCTCGTTCAAGGACTTGCGGCCGAAGTTCGGGGTGCGCAGCATTTCCGCCTCGGTCTTCTGCACGAGGTCGCCGATGTAGATGATGTTGTCGTTCTTGAGGCAGTTCGCCGAACGGACGCTCAACTCGAGCTCATCCACTTTCTTCAGCAGGAAGCGGTTGAGCTGCGGCGTGAGCGGGATATTTTCCTCGACCGGCTCGGGCGTGCCCGTGCCCTGCAGTGGCTCGACGCGGGGGACGTAAACGCCGCCGCCCGGCTCCTGGAAGTTGATGAAAAGCTGAAGTTGATCCTGGAGAATGCGCGCGGCGTAACCGAGCGCGTCCTCCGGCGTCAGCGTGCCATCGGTTTCGATCTGTACCGTCAGCTTGTCGTAATCGAGTTCCTGACCGACGCGGGTTTTGTCGATCTTGTAGGCAACCTGGCGCACCGGCGAGTAGAGCGCGTCCACTGGGATCAGACCAATCGCGGCGTCGATCGGCCGGTTCGCTGACGCCGGGACATAGCCTTTGCCCGCCTCGGCGGTCAGCTCCATGTTTAGCTTCGCGCCATTGTCGAGCGTGCAAAGCACCAGTTCGGGGTTCATCACCTCAATGTCGCCCGAAGTCGCGATCTGGCCCGCCTTGACCGGGCCGGGGCCGGTCGCGTTCAACTGAAGCCGCTTGGCACCTTCGCCCGTCATCCGCAAAGCAATCTGCTTCACATTGAGCACGATATCGGTCACGTCCTCGCGCACACCCGGCAGCGAGCTGAACTCGTGCAGCGCGCCGTCGAGCTTGATCGCGGTGACGGCGGCGCCCTGAAGCGAGCTGAGCAGCACGCGGCGGAGCGCATTGCCTAGTGTCAGGCCGAAGCCGCGTTCCAATGGCTCGGCGACGAATACGCCGCGGCGGCGCGGATCGCCCGCGGTCGGACGCGACTCCAAACGGTTCGGTTTCTTCAGTTCCTGCCAGTTCTTCGCGATGACGGCCATGCTCGGCTTCACCCTTTCTGTGGTTCGCGGCCCCGGACACGCGGGGCGGGGAGGGTGTCAGACTCGGCGGCGCTTGGGCGGGCGCACGCCATTGTGCGGGATCGGGGTCACGTCGCGGATTGAGGTGATCTGGAAGCCGACCGCCTGGAGCGTGCGGAGCGCCGACTCGCGCCCGCTGCCCGGACCGCGGACTTCAACCTCGAGCGTGCGGACGCCGTGCTCCTGCGCCTTGCGGCCCGCGTCCTCGGCGGCGACCTGCGCGGCGTAGGGCGTCGACTTGCGAGAGCCCTTGAAGCCCATCGTGCCCGACGAAGACCATGCGATCGCGTTCCCCTGTGCGTCGGTAATGGTGACCATTGTGTTGTTGAAGCTGGCGTTCACGTGCGCGACGCCCGATGTAATATTCTTGCGCTCGCGCTTCTTGATACGTGCGGGTGCCTGGGCCATTACTTCTTCTTCCCGGCGATGGCTTTCGCCTTGCCCTTGCGGGTGCGCGCGTTGGTATGCGTGCGCTGACCGCGCACCGGCAGTCCGCGCCGATGGCGCAGACCACGGTAGCAGGCCAAGTCCATCAGCCGCTTGATGTTCATCGCGGTCTGGCGGCGGAGATCGCCTTCGACCGTATAATCCTTGTCGATCGTCTCGCGGATCGACAGCACCTCGGCGTCGGTCAAATCCTGCACGCGCCGCGCGGGTTCAATGCCAAGCTTGGTGGCAATCTCCTGCGCCTTGGTCGCGCCGACGCCGTGGATGTAGGTGAGCGCGATCACGACGCGCTTGTTGGTGGGGAGATTGACCCCGGCAATACGTGCCACGCTATGCTGTCTCCTCGTGCTCCACGGGGCGGCTCGGGCGGGCCACCCCATCTCAACGCATGAAGGCGGCGCGCAAGGATGCGGCCGCCGGTGGGTTCCGGAATGCGAAGCCGCATCAAATAGGGGGAGGGTGAGGGAGTGTCAAGCAGTATCATTGATTGCGCATTCACCATGGATCGTAAAACACACCGGGTTCCCAGCGCACGAACGTGTGGCCCGTGGCCTGCTGCTGAGCTGGCAACAATCGTCCTTCGAATCGGCGTAGATCAAGTGCCGCAAAGAGTTTACGATGCTCTTCATAGTTGAGATCGAAGCCTAATTTTGATATGCACGATCGGTTTGCCGACGTGGTATGAAACAACGGACTCCGCATTTGAGCGCGCAAATCGGCGAGCGCACGCGTGAACGCTCCAACGCCCATTCGACCCAGCGCATAACCAAAATTGGCCATCTCCCGCGATTTCACACTTCTCCCCGCGACGATGCGGGGAATCGCGAAACGAAGCCGATACAGTGCGTGAACATGATCGCCTTTTTCGCCGTGGCCAAAACAGCCACGATCAACTGCAAACACGGCGTTGAGCGGAAGCTCGCGCGTTTTGACCCACGGTTCGATGGCTGTAATTTCAACATGATCGCCGATGATGGTAACACCGCTCCGGACAGCCAAGCCTGCTCCAATAATCCAAATAACGACACCAACCAGCGCGGCGCGCTTACGCGCACGCGCGCTTAGATTCCGGCTACTGGCTATTACCAATCCGAACGGCGCGGCCATAATGAGTAGTTCCAACCACCAAGTGATGGGAAGATACCAAAGAACTGCATCTTGGGCGACCGAACCCGCTACAGACTGATGTAAATGTTCCAAGAACCATTTGTGCCCGATCATGTTGAATGCGACCAAAATTATGGCAGCAACCATCAACGCCGTGATTTCCTGACCATCGCTACCGGGAAATTTACGTGTATCGATATCGGCGGTCATCGTCTCACCCCACAAACGGATCGCGTACCAAAATCGTGTCGTCGCGTTCGGGCGAGGTGCTGACCAGCGCGACCGGGCATTCGATTAGTTCTTCGATGCGGCGGATGTATTTGACCGCGGCGGCGGGGAGATCGGCCCACGAGCGCGCGCCTGCCGTCGAGCCGGGCCAGCCTTCGATAGTTTCGTAGATTGGCTGGACGGCCGCCTGCGAGACGGTGGCGGCGGGGAGATAGCCGAGCGTGGCGTCACCGAGGCGGTAGCCGGTGCAGACCTCAAGTTCGGGCAGGCCGTCGAGTACGTCCAATTTGGTCAGGGCGACGCCGGTCACGCCCGAGACCGCGACCGCCTGGCGGACGAGCACCGCGTCGAACCAGCCCACGCGACGTTTGCGGCCGGTGACGGTGCCGAACTCGCGGCCGCGCTCGCCGATGCGGTCGGCGGTCAAGTCGTGCAGTTCGGTGGGGAAGGGGCCGCTGCCCACGCGCGTCGTGTAGGCCTTGACGATGCCCAGCACGAAGCCCGCCGCCGAAGGCCCCATGCCCGATCCCGCCGCCGCCTGTCCGGCGAGCGTTTGCGACGAGGTGACGAAGGGGTAGGTGCCGTGATCGACATCGAGCAGCACACCCTGCGCGCCCTCGAACAGGATGCGCTTACCAGCACGGCGGGCATCGTGGAGCGTGCGCCAGACGGGTTGAGCGAAAGGCAGGACCGACGGGGTGACTTCATGTAGCGAGTGAACTAGTGCGGCCCTATCCACCGGATCAACGCCGAAACCCGCGCGCAAGGCATTATGATGCGCGAGCAGCCGGTCGAGCTGCGGCCCGGCCTCAATGAGGTGCGCGAGGTCGCAGACACGAAGCGCGCGCCGGCCCGCCTTGTCCTCGTAGGCGGGGCCGATTCCGCGCCGCGTGGTGCCGATCTTGCCCGCGCCGGAAGCGTCTTCGCGCAAGCCGTCCAACTCGCCGTGCAGCGGCAGGATGAGCGGGCAAAGGTCCGAGACCTGGAGCTGCTCGGGGGTGACGGTTACGCCCTGGGCACGTAACCGCTCGATCTCGTCGCGCAACGCCCATGGATCGAGGACGACGCCGTTGCCAATGATCGACAGCGCGCCGCGCACGATGCCGCTCGGCAGCAGCGACAGCTTATAGACCTGGTTGCCGACCACCAGCGTGTGCCCGGCGTTGTGGCCGCCCTGGAAGCGCACGACGATGTCGGCACGCCCGGCGAGCCAATCGACAATTTTGCCTTTACCTTCGTCGCCCCATTGGGCGCCGATCACGGTGACGTTGGGCATGGGTGCTCACGGTTGTTGCTATGAAAGATCGTGTCGGGCCAAGCGACGGGCCAGTGCAAGCCCGAAACCACAGTGAAGTTGATCATACATTTTACATAATATATATTATCGGTATTTCAGGTGTGTTATGGCGCACATGGGTGCCGCCGTTTAGACGGCGTGAATGGCCGACCCCTCTCCTTTGTCCGCGCTCGCCCGATTGGTGGCGATCATGGCGCGGCTGCGCGATCCGGTGAATGGCTGCGCCTGGGAACGCGCGCAGACGTTTGCCACGATCGTGCCTTATACGATCGAGGAAGCCTACGAGGTGGCGCAGGCGGTTTCCAATAACGACATGGCGGCGTTGAAGGACGAACTTGGCGATCTCCTCCTTCAGGTCGTGTTCCATTCGCGAATCGCCGAGGAAGCGGGTGAGTTCGCATTGGCCGACGTGGCCGAAGCGATCTCGGCCAAGATGGCCCGCCGGCATCCGCATATCTTTGGCTCGAATGGTCCTGGTGAAGGCGCGCGCTCGGCAGACGAGGTGGTGGACACGTGGGAAGCAATCAAGGCGACCGAGCGCGCGGGCGGCTCGGCATTGGACGGCGTGGCGCTTGCCCTGCCCGCACTGATGCGCGCGGAGAAGCTGGGCAAGCGCGCGGCGCGTGTGGGGTTCGACTGGGATGACGCGGCGGGTGCCCGGGCGAAGGTGCTCGAGGAGCTGAACGAAGTCGCCGAGGCGACTACGGCGGCCGAACGCGAGGAAGAGATCGGCGACCTGCTTTTCGCGGTCGTAAACTTCGCGCGACACATGAATATCGACGCGGAGGTGGCTTTGCGCGCTGCTAACGCGAAGTTCGAGCGACGGTTCAGGGCGATGGAAGCCGAGGCGGGCGGAGCATTCGCGGGTCGGTCGATGGAGGCGAAGGAGCAGCTTTGGGCGCGGGTGAAAGCAGGGGAACGCTGAGCCCCTTACTCCGCGCGCTTGGCAGGAGAGATGGCCACGTTTGCCGGTCAAAGGGCGAGCCTAGCGCGATGTTGTAAGCGGGCGCATCGACCCCGGCACCCCTCCATCGCTTCGCGCCACCTCTACCACTAAGCGCAGAGAGTAAGATCGCCTAGTCGCGGCCGAGCGCGTCGAATCTTGCGCGGGCTATAGCGCTTAGTCGGACCGTCATCCGCGCTTCGCCATCGTCGGCGTCCTCGCGCTCGAGGACTTCGCCGTGCGCGTGCAGCCAAGCGGCGCGCGCGCCGTCGGCGGGGCCGAGCGTGATCTCCTGAACGC
>JAABUQ010012748.1_pt1 | contig 10371 bp, 10 predicted proteins | sample 5560001 | NCBI WGS metagenome assembly JAABUQ01 (sample SAMN10711888, study PRJNA513371) | rock metagenome | isolation source: Antarctica rocks | place: Antarctica: Victoria Land, Finger Mt nord | collected 2015-12-18 | reverse complement strand
TGCGCGACGCGTTCGCGCTGCCCGCAACGCTGCCGAAGCCGCGCAAGGCACCAGCATCGGCAAAGACGGTCGCACCGGCGGTCACGCCGACGATGGTGTACGATGCGACGACCGTGAGCGCGAATGGTCCAGTAATCGACGCGACGCCGGTCGAGCCGGACACGGTCGAACCGATCGATCCGCACGTCGCGACGGCTGGATCTGCACTCGCGAATCTCGCGCAGATCGCGCAGATCGCGCCGATCGATGCGAAGACCTTTGTGAAAGACGACGGCTCGCAGCGACCCGTCGGCGTCGCCTCGGTGCTCGCGCCGAACGACGTTGCGGGCGAAGCGATCGAGAGCGATGCGCTTCGGGCGCACGACGACGAAGTCGACGAGCCGGCTGACGACATCGACGAGGACGACGACGTTCGCGCGATCGGCTACACCGTCCGACGCCAGTACCGGTTACCCGACCTCGCGCTCTTCGATCCGCCGCAGGCGCAAATCGTCGATGAATCGAGCCGCGCGGCGCTGCTGGAAGATACGCTCGCGTCCTTCGGCGTCGGCGCGAAGGTCGTGCATACCGAACGCGGCCCATCGATCACGCGCTACGAACTCAAACCCGAACGCGGCGTGAAGATCTCGCGCATCTCCTCGCTCGCCGACGATATCGCCCTCGCGCTCGCGGCGACGTCGGTGCGCATCGAGGCGCCGATTCCCGGAAAGTCGGCGATTGGGGTCGAGATTCCCAACGCCGTCACGTCGGTCGTCGCCATCAGCGAAATTTTGCAGGCGCTACCGAATCGCGGCACCGTACCGCCGCTCAACATGGCGCTCGGCAAAGACATCACGGGCCGCCCCGTCTTCGGCGATCTCGGCAAGATGCCGCACTTGCTCGTGGCGGGAGCCACGGGAAGCGGCAAGAGCGTCTGCCTCAATGGCATCATTGCCTCGCTGCTCGTCAGCGCGACGCCGGATGAAGTGCAGATGCTCTTCATCGATCCCAAGCGCGTCGAGCTTACGATGTACAACGGCATCCCGCACCTCATCAAACCCGCGATCACCGATGCGAAGCTCGCCGCGGGCGCGCTCTATGAAATGACGCGCGAGATGGATTCGCGCTACGAGCGCTTCGCCAAAGCCGGCGTGCGCAAGATCGAAGAATACAACGCGAAGTATCCCGATGAGAAGTTGCCGTTCATCGTGATCGTCATCGACGAGCTCGCCGATCTCATGCTCATCGCACCGGCGAAAGTCGAGACGACGATCTGTCGCCTCGCACAGCTCGCGCGCGCGACCGGCATCCACCTCATCGTCGCCACGCAACGACCCTCGGTCGACGTCATCACGGGCATCATCAAGGCGAACATTCCGTCGCGGATCGCGTTCGCCGTCAGCTCGCAGATCGATTCGCGCACGATCCTCGACATGGGCGGCGCGGAGCGGCTCCTCGGGCGCGGCGACATGCTCTACCTGCCCATCGACGCGCCCAAGCCCGTACGCGCGCAGGGCGCGCTCATCACCGGCTCCGAGGTGACGCGGCTCGTCGCGTTCTGGGCCGCGCAATCGCGCCCCGACAACATGCTCGACGTCGAGTTCACGCCAATCGAAGAAGACAGTCGCGACAGGGACGACAAGCGTATCGATCCCCTGCTTTACGATGCGGCTCGTTTCGTGATCGATTCGAAAAGCGCGGCTGACGGTCGCGGCGCGTCGACGGCGCAATTGCAGCAGCGTTTTTCCGTTGGCCACCCGCGCGCGGTGCGGATCATGAACGCTCTCGAGCAGTACGGCGTCGTCGGTCCGAACGAAGGCACGAAGTCACGTCTGGTCAATATCGGCTACGCCGAACTCGAAACGATGGCGGAGCACCTCGGCCGATCCGATCAAACCGAGCTGTTCGCGAACGGGAAGTAGCGCGTGTATCGTGCGCGCGGGCGGCCCGTCTCACCGCGCGCGATCGCACTCGCCGTCGGCGTGCTCTCGATTCTGGTGTTCGTGCAACTCGGAAGCTACGTCTCGTCGCTTCCGCCGCTGCCGCTCGACGCTGCTGCGATCGAGGAACGCGGTCGCTTCGCCCCACTGGCGCTCGCCTTCACGCAGTCCGGGCGTTTCGAACCCTACGCGATCCTGTGCGCGGTTGGGCTCGCGTTCGGACTCGTGCGGCGCCGGTGGCTTGCGGCTGCGCTCGTGCAGATCGCGCTGATGCTCGCGGTCTGGCGCGTTAGCGATCTCTTTAAAGCGCTTTTCCACCGTGCCCGGCCCGACTGGTGGTACGGCATCCACGAAACGTCGTTCTCCTATCCGAGCGGTCACGCGGCGCTCTCGATCGCCTTTTACGGGTTCGCGACCTACGCGATCGTTCGCGCCGGCGTGCCGAGTTGGCTCAAGGCCGGCGTCGCGATCGTCGCCGGCGTGATGATCGTGGGAATCGGTTGGTCCCGGCTCGCGCTCGGCGCGCACTTTCCGACCGATCTCATCGGCGGCTACCTGCTCGGCATTGCCGGTCTGTGCTGCGCCGTCGTCGTTCACGAGCGCGTTTCCCGTGCCGCAACCGCGATGAGAGGACGAGCCGTGCCAGCCGCGGCGTCGCCGGTTGCGGGCGGGGATGCGACAAAAGTCAATCGTTAGCGCGTTGTCGAAGTCTTGTAACTGTTCCCTCGGGCCGCTAGTCTAAGTTCCGATATGGCGTATGTGACCGATCCCGCCCTCGTCGACATCGAGCGTAAGATTGCCGACGGCGTTTCGCTTTCGAAAGAAGATGGCGTGGTGTTGCTCTCCACGCCCGATCTCCACACGCTCGGCCGCCTTGCGAAGGCCGCGAAAGAGCGCAAGAGCGGAAACAAAGTATTCTACGTTCTCAACCGTTATATCAACTCGACCAACGTCTGCTACGCGAATTGCAAGTTCTGTTCGTTCGCTGTCGATGAGTTCAAGGAAAAGGATCGCCTCGTCCGCATGCCCGCGGACGACGTCTTCGCCAAGGCCCTGGAGACGGGCCCGAACTTCAATCAGGTCCACATCGTCGGCGGCCACGATCCAAAGCAACTGTCGCTCGACTACTGGCTTCCGCTGATGCGCCGCTTCAAGGAATCGCTGCCGCACGTCCAGCTCTCGCTCTTCACGGCCGCGGAGATCGATTACATGGCGCGCCGCCATCGGCTCTCGTACGACGAGATCCTCGGCAGTTTACGCGAAGCCGGGCTCGATAACATCAACGGCGGCGGTGCCGAAGTTTTCAGCGAGCGCTTCCGTAAGCTCGTGTGTCCCAATAAAGTTGACGCGGCACACTGGCTCGAGGTGCACGAAGTCGCACATCGGCACGGCATCGCATCAAACGCGACGATGCTCTACGGCACGGTCGAGACGCTCGAGGAACGCGCGGAACATTTCACGATGCTGCGCGAATCGCAGCGCCGTTCGCCCGGCTTCAACGCGTTCATCCCGCTCGCGTTCCATCCCGACGGGAACGAACTCAACGACTGCGGGCCGACGACCGGCCTCGATGACTTGCGCATGTTCGCAACCGCGCGCCTGATGCTCGACAACTTCGATCACATCAAAGCGTATTGGATGATTCAGGGCCTGAAGGTCTGTCAGGTCGCCCTGCAGTTCGGTGCCGACGACATGGACGGCACGCACGGCTCGACGGACGAAGAGCGCATCTATCACGCGGCAGGCACGCAGTCCGGTCAGTACGTCGACGATCGCGAATTTCGTCGGCTCATCGAAGCCTCGGGGTACGTCCCGGTGCGCCGCAACTCGACCTACGATGAGTTCGCCCACGACTGGGCACCGCCCGCGCGCGAACTCGAAACCGCTGGCGCACCCGGAGCGTAAGAAGCGGCATGTTGCGTTCCGGGCGGATCATCTACACGAACGATCTGCCGATCTACACCGCGTTCGATCTCGGCGTCGTCCGCTATCCCGGCGCGCTCGTCGCGGATATCCCGACGAACCTCAATGCCATGTTGCTCGACGGCCGGCTCGATCTCTCACCGATCAGCGCGTTCGCATGGGCCAAAAACGCAGACGAACTCGCGCTTCTTCCCGATCTCTGCATTGGCGCGCGCGGCGACGTCTGGTCCGTGGTTTGCGTGAGTCGCAAGCCGCTCGCCGAACTCGACAACGTACCGATCGCGGTCACGCGCGAATCCGCCTCCGGACGCAACCTCTTGCGCGTGCTGCTCGAACGCCGCTATGGCGTGCGCGCGAACTTCGTCGAACATCCCGATCCGTTCGCGGTCGCCGCGAAAGGCGAACCGGCGTTGCTCATCGGCGATCGCGCGATCGACGCGGCGCAAACCTTTGCGCCCGCGAACGTTCGCGATCTCGGAACCGAGTGGCACGCGTGGACGGGACTCGACATGGTCTTCGCCGTGTGGGCCGTACGGCGCGACGTCCTGGCGCGCCATCCCGAAGAAGTTGCGGGCGCCATGGAGGCCCTGGTCGCATCGCAGCGCTGGGGCACCGAGCATCGCGATGCCGTCGTCGCCTCCGCGCAGGCGACCGCTCCGCGCAATGCCGGCTACTACGCGGCCTACTACGATACGCTCAATTTCGTCTTCGACGAACGCGCCCGCGCCGGGCTGCGGCGCTACGTCGAAGAGATCCACGCGATCGGCGCGATCCCGCGCGTGCCGCTCGTCGAACCGGAGGTCCTCGTTGTCACTCGCTAGTCTGCTCGATCGCGCCGCAACCGGCGGCCGTCTCACGTTCGACGAAGGCGTGCGGCTCTACAAGGATGCGCCACTGCACGAACTCGGCGCGGCGGCGAATCATCGGCGCTTCGCGATGTACCCGACACGCGATGTCACGTACGTGATCGACACCACGATCAATTACACGAACGTCTGCAACGTGCACTGTACGTTTTGCGCGTTCTTTCGCCCCGAGAAACACGGCGAAGGCTATACGATGTCGCACGACGAGGTGTTGTCGCGCGTCAAATTTGCAGCCGATCAAGGCGCGACGCAGATCATGATCCAGGGCGGCGTCAATCCTGAAATTCGCATCGAATGGTTCGAACATCTCTTTCGCCGCGTGCGCAGTGAATATCCCGGCGTCGACATTCATTCACTCTCGGTCTCGGAAATCAACGGGCTCTCGAAAGTCGAAGGCATGACGCCGACGGCCGTTCTCGAGCGTTTGCGCGAAGCCGGCCTCAAGTCGCTGCCCGGCGCGGGTGCGGAAGTTCTCGTCGAGCGCGTGCGCAAGCGCATCAGCGCGCGCAAGATCAAACCCGATGAGTGGCTCGGCATCATGCGCGACGCACAGCTGCTCGGCATGCCGACGACGGCGACGATGATGTTCGGTTCGATCGAAACGCTCGAGGAGCGGATCGAACATCTCGACGTCATGCGCGGGTTGCAGGATGAGACCGGCGGATTTACCGCGTTTATTCCGTGGTATTACGTGCCGTTTAAGACGCCGCTACGCGGTCAGGAATCGACCGGGCTCGACTACCTGCGCGTGCTCGCGATCTCGCGGCTCTATCTCGATAACTTCCCGCACCTCCAAGCGTCGTGGCTCACGCCGGGATTGAAGATGGGACAGCTCGCGCTCTTCTACGGGTGCGACGACATGGGCGGCACGATCCTCGAGGAGCGCGTCGTCACGCTCGCGGGTTCCACGAACGAAGCGACGCGTAAGCAGCTCGAGCAACTCGTGACCAGCGCCGGATTTACGCCCGTCGTCCGCGACACGTACTGGAACCTGCGACCTGAGATGGCGCTCGCTTCGGCGAGCTAAAAGCGCGCGATTTCCGACGGCCGGCACGCGCGGATCGTGAGATCCGGCGGCAGCACGGCCGCTCGGGCGCGCAGGTTCGAGACGGCATTGTGCGCCGAAAGCTTGAGCGTCGTTTGGTCGTCTGCGCTCATCTTTGCGTTCGACTGCATGAAGCTACGTCCGCGATCGCTCTGATAGATCCAGCCGACGGGCGCGTCCGTCTTGTCGGCGATGACGTGAATATCCGCGACATTCCCCGCGTTCTCGAACGGGGATCCCATCGTGAGCGGCGACTGCGCGCAATAGTCGTACGATCGTAAACGGGCGCTCCGGGCGTCGGCGGGACTCGTCGCGACGGCGAGTGTCGCGACCGCGACGAGGGAGACGGCTGCGAGCGAATACTTCATCGGTTTACCTCTTGGCAGAATCTTACCCAGCGCTCCCTCGAATGAATCGCAGGCCGCTGCGCTCGCCGCGGTACGGCCACGCGGTTTCGCCGAGGCGAAGCGCGAACGGCGGTCACGACCCGTTTCTCCCAACGGTAGGAGCGTCATGAACTTCGCGCGTCGTCTCGCGACCCTCACGCTCCGTCGTCGACGCGATGCGCCGTGCCGGGGTCGACGACGCCCGCACCGTGCTGCCACTCTTTCCGACCGGCGGGAACGCATGGCCGCAGGTCGTCGGGTCCGTGATGAAACCGACGCGCGAGCTCGTCGAATCGATCGTTCGAAAGGTCGCGCGGGACCTGCCCGCCACGCTCAGTCCGGCGTTGCCGAATTACCAGATTCAATCGCGTCTCGTCGTGAACGACTGCGGCCCCTTCGAGCGCCGCGCGCAAATTGCGGCGTTTGCCGACGCACGAGCACGCGCCGAATCCGCCGCCGCGGCGGGCGTCACCGTTACGTACGAGTTGCTGCCTTAGATCGACCAGTCCGCGGCGTTCCACGACGCCGTCGTCGGGTTCGGATGAAAGCCGTGGAGGTCGGTGTTGTACGCATCGATGTTGTCGGGATACCACAGGAACGCGAGCGGAACATCGTCGAGCAGGCGTTGCTGCACCGTCGCGTACGCGCGCGTGCGCACACCGCGATCGTACGATGCGAGCGCTTGCCGTTCGGCCGCGTCGACTTGCGCGCTGCAGTAGCGCGAATAATTCTGGCCTGACGGCGGCACCGCGTCGCACATGAAGCGCCCGGACGAGTCGGGATCGATGCCGAGCGTCATCGTGTAGGTCGCGAGATCGAATTTGCCCGTCTGGAAGATACCGCCCATGGCGAACGGCGCGTAGATTTGTTGAGCCGTGAAGCTTTTGAGCTGCGCGTCGATGCCGACGGCCCGAAGATACGCCTGCAGTTGCACGCTTTCGAGGCGCTGCGTCGCACTGGTGCTCGCGAAGGCGAGCACCAGTGAGAGCGGCGCGCCGTCGCGCTCGAGGATGCCACCGGCTCCCGGCACGTAACCCGCGCCGCGCAGGAGCGCTCGCGCGCGCGTGGGGTCGTAGGAGACGGCGCGCAGGCTCGCGTCGCGCGCCCACATGAACGGCGGCAGATCGGCGCTCGCGACGGTCGCCGCGCCGAAGGTCAGGCGTGACACGAGCGCACGTGCGTCGATGGCCATCGCGATCGCCCGCCGGACGCGAACGTCGCGCAGTGGCGGCGACGTCGTATTCGTTAGCAGCGTGCTCGCGCCATGAATCTGCGTCAGCGCGAAGCGATAGCCGGGGATCGCGCGCATGGCTCCGTACGCGGTGGTCGTGGCGATCGTGAAGAGATCGATCTCGTGCGTGCGCATGAGGTTGGCGACGGTCGATCGTCGGGAACGAACCGCACGACGATCTTCGCGAGCTTCGGTCGTTTCGCATAGTAGCCGTCGAAACGTTGGAGCGTGATGTGGTCGCCGCGCGCCCACGCGGTCACCCGGAACAGGCCCGTGCCGATCGGGAGCGCGCCGAACGCGGCGCGATTGAGATCGGGTTCGCGTTCGAGGAGATGCGCCGGGAGCACCGCGTAGGGCGAGCCGTCGCCGAAGAACCACGTCACCGCGGGCGAGAACGCGCGACGCAGGTCGATCGCGACGGTGTATCGATCCGGCGTCCGTACGCGCGTGATGAGATCGAAGCCGCGCCGGTTCGCGACGTTGTTCTTCGGATCGCGAATCGCCGCGAACGTAAACGCGACGTCGCGGCTCGTGAACGGTGCGCCATCCTGCCACGTTGCGTCACGGCGTAGATGCCACGTGATCGTCTTGCCGTCGCGCGAGATGCCGCCGTTGTCCTGCGTCGGAACGACGCGCGCGAGTCGCGGCAGCAGCGTGCGACCGCCGGCCGCGACGGTCACGAGTGGATCGAAGGCGAGCCGCGCGACGAACGTTTCGTAATCGCTCAGCGAGAAGATCGGATCGAGCGAATTGGGTTCGGTCGTGATGGCGACGCGCAGCACGTTTGGCGTCGTCCACGGGTTGCGTACTTGCGCCGCGGCAATCGTCGGTGCGCCGATTGCGAGCCACGTGAGCGCGAGCGCGACGACGACCGCGGACGTCCGCGCGGTCAGACGGCCTCGCGAATCGTCGCCGCGGCTAGCACCTCATTCGTCGTCTCGCCGTAAAGCGCGACGAGTTGCCCGGGCGCGATCGCGCGTTCGGCGCGGTCGAAGCGCAGATGCAAGTCGCCGTCCGCATCGATCGATGCGACCGCGAACCCGAGCGGCGCGCGATAGCGCGTCATCGCGCGCACGCGGACCTGGCCGTGTGCGAACCGTTCGGGCCGGATGAGATTGACTTCGTTCGCAAGCAGACCGTAGCTGTCGAGTTCGTCCTCGCGCCCGATCACGATCGTGTTCGTGCGTGGATCGATGCGCGTCACGTAGCGCGGGCCGTCGTTGAAGTGCGTCGCGGGAAGACCGCGGCGTTGCCCGACCGTGAACGATGCGATCCCGTCGTGCGTGCCGATCCGCTCGCCCGTCGTCGTTACGATCGTCCCAGCTGCCGACCGCGTTAAGGCGAGCACGTCGCGGTAGTCGCCGCCCTCGACGAAACAGATGTCCTGCGAATCGGGTTTGTCGGCGACGGAGAGCCCGAGCCGGACGGCATGCGCGCGCGTCTCCGTCTTCGTGAGGTCGCCGAGCGGCAGCAGTAGCGCCGCGAGTTGTGAGCGATCGAGCTGTGCGAGCGCGTACGATTGGTCTTTGCCGGCATCATCGCCCGCAAAAAGATGCGGGCCGTCGGCGCCGTGCACGAGCCGCGCGTAGTGACCCGTCGCGACGTAGCGCGCGCCGATCCGATCCGCGAACCGGCGTAAGGTACCGAGCTTGACGAAATTGTTACAGCTGACGCACGGGTTGGGCGTGCGGCCGGAGCGATAGTCTCGGGCGAAGCGCGCGACGACGGTCGTGCGGAACGCTTCTTCGAAGTCGAGCACGTAATGCGGGATGCCGAGCGTCGCGGCCGCCATGCGGGCGTCGTCGAAATCTTCCGCGCCGCAACACGATTTGGCCGCTGCGGGCTTCGTTGGGGCGTACATCTTCATCGTGACGCCGACCACATCGTAGCCGGCTTCGAGCAAGAGGCCCGCGGCAACGGCGGAGTCGACGCCTCCGCTCATCGCGGCGACGACGCGAATTCGCCCGTCGTTTGGGGCCTCGTGGGTCGTGTGCATTCTTCAAAGGATAACCCATCGGCTGAGCAAACTCAAAGCGCCATGCCAGGACTCGGGGATGAGTTTCGCGCTGCTCGGGAAGCGCGCCATCTCTCGCTGTCGGATGTTTCCGAGCAGATTCACATTCGCTCGGTGTACCTGGAATCGATCGAGCATGACGACGCGTCGTTCGCGGCGCCCGTCTACGTGCGCGGGTTCATTCGAACGTATGCGCGCTACCTCGGGTTGGATGCGGAGGCCGTCGTCGCGCAACTCAACGCGACGCCCGGTAGTGCGCACGCCAAACCGCACGAACCGGTGGCAGTCGCACCGTTGCAGACGCGCCGACGGCCGTCGCCGTGGCTCTGGATCGCGGGCGTCGCAGCCGTCGTGTTGCTCGTCTTCGTGGGCTACAAGTATTTCGATTTGCAGCAGTCCGGCGGGTCATCCCAGACGGTCGCGATCGCGTCACCGCCCCCGTCCACGGCGGCGGCCGGCGTTGCGGCCCACGCACCGCCCGTGCACGAGGCGACGCACGTGCCCGAACGGACGCTGCGCGTACGCCTGACGGCTGACTCCTGGGCGTCGATCAAAATCGACGGAACGACGGTCTTCGAGGGCATTGCGAAAGCCGGGTCGTCGAGAGATTTTCATGGAAAAAATGCGACGGTGCGCGCGGGCAACGCGGGCGGAGTCGATCTCATCCTCAACGGCAAGGAACTGGGCAAGATGGGCAACTCGGGTGACGTGGTCGAGCGCACGCTGACGCTCGCGAGCGAATAATGGCGGATTTTTCATTCGACATCGTCTCGAAGATCGACGAACAAGAACTCGATAACGCGCTCAATCAAACGCGTAAGGAAATCGACGGTCGTTTCGATTTCAAACATTCGAAGACGACGATCGACAACACGGCCAAAGACATCACGATCACGACCGACGACGAGCTCAAACTGAAAAACGTCATCGACGTGCTGCAGAGCCGTGCGAACAAACGCGGCATTTCGTTGAAAACCTTCGATTACG
>JAABUQ010012747.1_pt1 | contig 10372 bp, 8 predicted proteins | sample 5560001 | NCBI WGS metagenome assembly JAABUQ01 (sample SAMN10711888, study PRJNA513371) | rock metagenome | isolation source: Antarctica rocks | place: Antarctica: Victoria Land, Finger Mt nord | collected 2015-12-18 | reverse complement strand
TCATATGATGGTGGGCCTCGCTCCGCTCGGCGCCACCCTACATGTTTGCTTGCATCCGGCAAGGAATGTCCCGGGTCAGATTGACGAGCCGATCGACCCTGGTCGGCCCGCGATCAGGGGCGATCGGCGGGCCGGAAGGTGAACTCGTCGCCGTCCCGGTCGATGACGACCTCGGAACCGCTGGACACGGTCCCATCCAGGAGTGCGGTCGCGAGGGAATTCGCCAGCCTTTGCTGGATGATCCGTTTGAGGGGCCGGGCGCCGTAGGTCGGGTCGAACCCTTCGTCGGCGAGCTGGCCTTTGGCCGCGTCGGTGACTCGGATGGTCAGGCCGGCCTCGGCGAGCTGGCCTTGGAGGCGGCGGAGCTGGATGTCGACGATCTTGACGAGCTCGGCCATCCCGAGGGGGCGGAAGATGATCGTCTCGTCGATCCGGTTGAGGAACTCGGGGAGGAACTCCGCCTTCAAGACGTCGTTGACCGCCTTGCGGACCCTGGCCTCGTCGCCCGACTCGGCCAGGGCGGCGATCTGGTGGCTGCCGAGGTTCGAGGTCATGATGATGACCGTGTTGCGGAAGTCGACCGTCCGCCCCTGGCCGTCGGTCAAGCGGCCGTCGTCGAGGACCTGGAGCAGGACGTTGAAGACGTCGCGGTGGGCCTTCTCGATCTCGTCGAGGAGGATCACCGAGTAGGGCCGACGGCGGACCGCCTCGGTCAAGCGGCCCCCTTCCTCGTAGCCGACGTAGCCCGGAGGGGCGCCGATGAGTCGGGCGACGTTGTGCCGCTCGCCGAACTCGCTCATGTCGAGCCGGACGATGGCGGCGTCGGAGTCGAAGAGGAACTCCGCCAGGGCCTTGGCCAGCTCGGTCTTGCCGACGCCGGTGGGGCCGAGGAAGAGGAACGAGCCGATCGGCCGGTTCGGGTCCTGCAAGCCGGCGCGGCTCCGGCGGACGGCGTTGGCGACGGCCGTGACCGCCTCGTCCTGGCCGACCATCCGCAGGTGGATCTGGTCTTCGAGCTTCAGGAGCTTGTCGCGCTCCGTCGTGAGCATCTTGCTGACGGGGATCCCGGTCCACTGGCTGACGACCTCGGCGATCTCCTCGGGGTCGACCTCCTTCTTCAGCAGCCGGCGGCCTTCCTGGGTCGAGGTGTCGCCCAGGGCCTCGACCTGAGCGATCTGCTCTTCGAGCCGCTTCCGCTCGGCGTCGGTCCTGGCGAGCCCCTGGTATTCCTCCTCGCGGGGGACTTCGCCGCGCGATTGCTTCTGCTGGAGGTTGTCCATCTGGACCTTGAACGACGTCTTGATCGCTTCGAGGTCTTCGCGGAGAGTCGAGACGTTGCGCTGGCCGAGCTTCTCGATCTCCCACTGGCGGCGGAGGTCTTGCAGCTCCTTCTCGACGGCGTGGATCTGGTCTTCGACCTCGTTCAAGCGGTCGACGGCATGCTCCTCGGTCTCGTTCCGGAGCATCCGCTGGGCGAGCTGGAGCTGGAGCAAGCGGCGCTGGAGGACGTCGATCTCGGTGGGGACGGACTGCAACTCCATCGCCAGGCGGCTGGACGCCTCGTCGACGAGGTCGATCGCCTTGTCGGGCAGGAAGCGGTCGGTGATGTAGCGGGAGGCGAGCTTGGCGGCGGCGACGAGGGCGGAGTCGCGGATCTTGACCTTGTGGTGGACCTCGTACTTCTCCTTGAGGCCGCGGAGGATCGCGACGGTGTCCTCGACGGTGGGCTCGCCGACGAAGACGGGCTGGAACCGCCGCTCGAGCGCGGGGTCCTTCTCGATGTTCTCGCGGAACTCGTCGAGCGTGGTCGCGCCGATGCAGCGGAGCTCGCCCCGGGCGAGGGCCGGCTTGAGCAGGTTGGCGGCGTCCATCGACCCCTCGGCCTTGCCGGCGCCGACGACGGTGTGGAGCTCGTCGATGAAGAGGATGATCCGCCCCTCGGCGGCCGTCACCTCCTTGAGCACGGCCTTGAGCCGGTCCTCGAACTCGCCGCGGAACTTGGTCCCGGCGACCAAGGCCCCCATGTCGAGGGCCATCACCCTGCGGTTTCGGAGCGATTCGGGCACGTCGCCGGAGACGATCCGCTGGGCCAAGCCCTCGACGATCGCGGTCTTGCCCACGCCCGGCTCGCCGATCAGGACCGGGTTATTCTTGGTCCGCCGCGAGAGCACCTGGACGACCCGGCGGATCTCGGAGTCGCGGCCGATCACCGGGTCCATCTTGCCCGACCGGGCGATCTCGACGAGGTCGCGGCCGTACTTCTCGAGGGCCTGATACTTGTCCTCGGCGTTGGGGTCGGTCACTCCTTGCCCCCCTCGGAGCTTGCCGAGCGACTTGACGACGTCCCCCTCGGACATCCCGAGGGCCTGGAGCAGCGCCTGGGCCTTACTCGGGACCTTGAGCAGGCCAAGCATCAGGTGCTCGACCGAGACATATTGGTCCTTGAGCCGCTCGGCCTCGGATTGGGCCGCGTCGAGGACGCGCTGGAGGTCGGGCCCGAGCGAGACTTCGCCCCCGCCCGAGACCCTGGGCAGGGCGTTCAATCCCTCCTCGGCCGCCCGCTTGAGCCGCTCGGCCTCGACCCCGAGCTGGGCCAGGAGCGAGCGGACCACGGTCTGGTTGATGTCCAGCAGGGCCGACAGCAGGTGCATCGGCTCGATCCGCTGGTGGCCGCGGTCTTTGGCCAGTTCCTGGGCCCCCTGGACGGCTTCCTGGCTCTTGAGGGTCAATCGATCGAAGCGAAATGCCATGAAGATGATCCCTCCTGGAGGGTTGAGTACGGATTTGCCCGGGTAGGAATTTCGATGGGACTTCTACGCGAATCCACGACCGATCGTTCGGCGAAAGGGCCGCGATCATCAATCCAAGACGTCGATCAAAAGCCGAGGGTCGGGCTTCTTGGGCCAGGGGTGATCGAAGCAGCGAGCGACGGCGTCGGCCCAGACCTGGACCGGGTCGCCGCCGGCCTGGGGGTCGAACCAACCGGACCCGGGGAGGCCGCTCCCCTTGCGGACCACCAGGGCCGGGAGGTCGGGCAGGCCCCATCGGCCGCACCGGGCCGAGAGGGGGTTGAGGAGCTGCCGATGGACCGCCCGGGCTGTCAGGGGCGGGCCGACCCGCCCGGCCAGCTCCGAATAGGAGAGCGTCCGCCGCATCCGGGTCGCTTCGAGGAAGATCGGCCAGGCTCGCCGGAGGAGATCGTCGAACGCGGCCATCGGTCGACCTCGTATCGGCCAGTCAGGCGGGCGGGCCGGCGAGGATCCGCTCGAAGCATCGCATCAGGTTTGGCCGGGGGTCGGCCCACAACCAATCCACATCGAACCAGAACCCGGGCACGCCCGTCGATCGGAGCGGGCCCGACGCCACTTGGGATGTTCCGCGACCGTCGGCCGTCCGGCGATCCACGATCACGACCCTGTCGCGATGATCGATATACCAGACCTCGGCGGCGTCCGCCTCGCGGTAGATCGAGTCTTTCTGGTCGATGTCGTACCCCCGGTTCGAGGGCGAAAGCACCTCGACGATTAGGAGCGCCGGCGGGGCGGGCGTCAGGTCGCCCGCCCGGCTAGCGTAGCCCGGGGGCATGACAAAGATGTCGGGTTCGAGCCAGCAACCGTCGCGGAGGCGGAGCATCCCCGGGCCGGAAAGGACCACGCCGACGCCGCGGACCGAGTCGAACAAGCTGAGCAACACGATCAGGAATTGGACGTCGAATTGATGCTGATCCTCGACTCCGTGCATGTAGACGGTCCCGTCGATGAACTCGCAGAACGGGGAGTCGGGCTGCCTCCGGAGGAATTCTTCCTCGGTCTGGTCGGGGATGATCAGGAACGAGTCCCCCCGGACCGCCGAGCGGTCGTACCATGCGGCGGGGAGGAGGGTGACGGGATCGAGCTCGCCGACCTCGGGCGATTCGATCGGGTCGATGGTTTTCTGATCGGGTGCCATGATCGATCTCCTGGCGAGGTCCGGGTCGGCTCAGAAGAACGGTTCGGCGGGCCAATCGGCGTAATCGCGGGCGTTCTGGAATTCCTTGAACCAGAACTGGACGTTGCCGAGGTCGGTCAGCTCCTTGGTGACGTAGGGCTCCCACCAGCCGTCGGCGGGCCGGAGGAGGTTGCCGAAATCGCCCCGGGGCTTGGGCTTGGCGATGATCAGGGCACTGAGGTCGGGCACGCCCTTTTCGAGGCAGGCGGCCTGGAGCGGCTTGAGCAGCTTTGTAGCGATCGTGCGGGGGGTTTCCTTCACGCCGACGTCCTTGCAGCGGGCGCAAAGGTCGTCGTAGGAGATCCAGACCGCCGGCCGTCGTTCGCGGGCGGCCAGGGAAAGGTCGCGCGCGAGCTGGACCATGATCGGGTAGACCGCCCTGGCGTTCTCAAGCGACATCGTTCGGCATCCTCAGGGGGCCTGGAACATCTCGTGCGGCGCTTCGTCCACGCTTCTTGGGCCGGTCCCGCCGGTCTCGGGAGGGGGCACGACGGGAAGGGGGCGGGACCCGAGGTCCCGCCCCCCGATCGGTCAAGATTCCTGACGGTGTTACTTCTTCTCTTCGAACTCGACGTCGATCACGTCGTCGGCCTTGGGGCCGCCGTTGCTCGAGGCCCGGCCGTCGCCGGGCCCGCCGGCCGCGCCGGGGGCCGCTTCGCCCCCGGCGGAGGACGCGGCGTAGATGTGCTCGGACATGGCCTGGCTGGCCCGGGTCAGGTTGTCGACGGCCGTGTTGAGCGCGGCGGCGTCGTCCCCCTTCTTGGCCTCGTTGACCGCCTCGATGGCCGACTGGACGGCCTGCTTGTCGGCGTCGGAGAGCTTGTCCTTGTTCTCTTCGAGGGTCTTCTCAAGCTGGTAGACCCGCTGCTCGGCGAGGTTGCGGGCCTCGGCGAGGTCACGCTTCTTCTTGTCGTCGGCGGCGTGGGCCTCCGCGTCGCGCTGCATCCGCTCGATCTCGTCCTTGGTGAGGCCGCCGCCGGCCTCGATCCGGACGGTCTGCTCCTTGCCGGTGCCTTTGTCCTTGGCCGCGACGTTGAGGATGCCGTTGGCGTCGATGTTGAAGGTCACTTCGATCTGCGGCGTGCCCATCCGCGCCGGCGGGATCCCTTGCAGGTCGAACTTGCCGAGGAAGCGGTTGTCGCTGGCCATCGGCCGCTCGCCCTGGTAGATGACGATGGTGACGGCGGTCTGGTTGTCCTCGGCGGTGGTGAAGGTTTCCTTCTTCTCGGTCGGGATCGTGGTGTTCCGCTCGACGAGCTTGGTGAACACCCCGCCCTTGGTCTCCAGGCCGAGCGAGAGCGGCGTCACGTCGAGCAGGAGGAGATCCTTGACCTCGCCGGTGAGCACGGCGCCCTGGATCGCCGCGCCGATGGCGACGACCTCGTCGGGGTTGACGCCCTTGTGCGGCTCCTTGCCGAAGATCGTCTTGACGATCTCCTGGACCCGGGGCATCCGGGTCGAGCCGCCGACCATGACGACCTCGTCGATCTCCGAGGGCTTGAGCTTGGCGTCCTCGAGGGCCTTCAAGACCGGCCCTCGGCAGCGCTCGAAGAGGTTGTCGGTCAGCTTCTCGAACTGGCTCCGGGTGATCACCATCGTCAGGTGCTTCGGGCCCGAGGCGTCGGCGGTGATGAACGGGAGGTTGATGTCGGCCTGGGCCTGGAACGAGAGGTCCTTCTTCGCCTTCTCGGCGGCCTCCTTGAGCCGCTGCAAGGCCATCTGGTCCTTGAGGAGGTCGACCCCCTGTTCCTTCTTGAACTCGCCGGCGATGTGGTGGATCAGGGCCTCATCCCAGTCGTCGCCGCCGAGGTGGGTGTCGCCGTTGGTGGAGAGGACCTCGAAGACGCCGTCGGCCACGTCGAGCACCGAGATGTCGAACGTGCCGCCGCCGAGGTCGAAGACGGCGATCTTCTCGTTCTTCTTCTTGTCCAGACCATAGGCCAGGGCGCCCGCGGTCGGCTCGTTGATGATCCGGGCGACCTCGAGGCCGGCGATCTGGCCGGCGTCCTTGGTGGCCTGGCGCTGGCTGTCGTTGAAGTAGGCGGGGACGGTGATGACCGCCTTGCGGACCTTGTGGCCGAGGTAGCTCTCGGCCGCCTCCTTGAGCTTGCGGAGGATCAGGGCGGAAATTTCCGGCGGGGTGTATTCCTTGCCCGCCGCCTGGACCTTGACGTAGTCGGACGAGCCGCCGACGACCTGGTAAGGGACCATCTTCTCTTCCGACTTCACCTCGTCGTGCCGCCGGCCCATGAACCGCTTGATCGAGTAGATCGTGCCGGTCGGGTTGGTGACCGCCTGGCGCTTGGCCGGGTCGCCGACGAGGGTCTCGCCCTTGCTGTTGAAGGCGACGACCGAAGGGGTCAGGCGGCTACCTTCCTGGTTGGCGATGACGGTGACGTCACCACCTTCCATCACCGCGACCACGCTGTTGGTCGTCCCCAAGTCGATCCCGATGATCTTTTCCCCTTCAGCCACGACCGGTCTCCTTTCGAGTGACCTGCGATCAGGGGGGCGATGGCCCCTTTTGCTCAACCCCGGGGCGGCCGACTTGCTCGCGGAGGACCCGCGACTCTGCTCGGAGAAGGCCGCGGTCAGGTCGCCTCGGGTGGATCTTTCGGGAAACAAGAACGCAACGCGGATGCCATCGCGCCGATCGAGTCCGCTCGATCGGCGCAAATGATTTCTCGGTTTCCATTTGAATCGCGCGAATTCTGGAAAGGTCTTCGGTGAACCGCTCGCCGTCTGCCATTTTGGCGGGATGGAGATCGGCCCGGCAACCCGCCTGCCATTTCGGCGAAAGCGGTCCCCTCGACCCGCTTGAGCGTGCGGAATCTCCAACCCCTGGGCGATTTTATCAGATCCCGGGGGGAGGGGGAACGGGGCTGATCCGATCCCGGCGAAGCGGAGGGCCTTGACAGCCGGTGGAGCTTGCTTTATCGACGTGGGGCGAGAACATCACGCCCCCCGCCTCGGGGCCATCCGGCCGAGCGCGCCGACGAGTCGACCATGCCCCGCAAGCCCCCGCCCGACCGCGAAGTCCCGCCCCCGATCCCGGCCCGGTCCAAGGCCCCGGCCCGCGCCAATCCGCCCGCTCCGCCCTCCTTGGCGAGCCTCCGGACCGAGATCGATCGGATCGACATGGACCTGGTCGGCCTCCTGAACCACCGGTCCGAGATCGCGGTCCAGATCGGCCAGCTCAAGCAGGCCCAGGGGCTCGACGTCTGGTCGTCCTCGCGCGAGGACGAGGTCGTCGCTCGCGCCCTGACGGCGAGCAAGGGGCCGCTGCCGCACGAAACCTTGCGGCTGATCTTCCGCGAGCTGATGAGCAGCTCCCGGGCGCTCCAGCGGCAGCTCCGGGTGGCCTCCCTGGGGCCGAAGTACAGCTACAGCCACCTGGCCTCCGTCGCCAAGTTCGGCGAGGCCGTCGAGCACGTCCCGGTCGGCTCGATCGCCGCGGTCTTCGAGGAGGTCAACCGCCGCCACGTCCACTTCGGGATCGTGCCCTTGGAGAACTCGACCGACGGCCGGATCGCCGACACCCTCGACATGTTCGTCCGCCTGCCCGGCCTGAAGATCCGCGCCGAGGTCCGGCTCCGGATCCGCCACTGCCTGCTCGGCAAGGGGGATTGGAGCGAGGTCCGCCGGGTCTACTCCAAGGCCCAGGTCCTCTCGCAATGCCGGAACTGGCTGGGCAAGAACATGCCGCGGGCGGCGACCTTCGACGTCGTCTCCTCCGCCGAGGCCGCCGCCATCGCCCAGAAGGACCCCCAGGCCGCCGCCATCGCCAGCCGGCCCGCCGCCGATGCCTACGACCTGGCGGTCCTCGTCGAGAATATCGAGGACCAGGCGAACAACACGACCCGCTTCGCCGTGATCGCCGAGCGGGGCGAGCAGCCGACCGGCAAGGACAAGACGACCCTCATCCTCCGCCTCAACAACAGCGCCGGAACTCTGGCCCGCGCGATCGCCCCGTTCGAGAAGAACGGCGTGAACATGACCTGGATCGAGTCCTTCCCCACCTCCGAGTTCGCCAGCGAGATCAAGCCCTCCTACCTCTTCTTCGCCGACGTCGACGGCCACGTCGAGGACGAACCCGTCAAGAAGGCGCTCGACCAGGTCCGCAAGCGGTGCGACCGCCTCGAAGTCCTCGGCTCCTACCCCAAGAGCGAGAGTGTGGAGAGCTGAACGCGGCCGGTCCGGCCGACCCTGCGCGGATGATCCCGCCCCTCCCTTCCTGGGCCCGAGGTGCGTTAGACTGAGAGGGAGGGGCGATCCGACGTCCTCTACCGAGTCAAGTTTCCCGGGGTTTCGATGGCCACCATCAACCAGTCGCCCGAATTCCGGGTCGAACGCCTCGTGCGGATCATCTTCGACTCCCTCGATGATCGGGAGAAAGAATTGATCGGCCCGCTGCTCGCCGACCGCGAGCGTTTCCTCGCGGCCGAGGCGAATGCCGAGCGGGTCGAGAAGATTTCGGACAAGCATTCGCTCTACGCCCTACGCCTCCCCTCGAATCTCCTCCTCGCCTTCTCCAAGATCGACGACGCAATCGTCGTCGTCGATCTGATGAGTCAAGAAACCTTCGATCAATTCAGGCCGAAGGGGCGAAAGTCGAAGCCGGTCGTCTCGAAGCCGGGCGGGCCCGTCGGTCGGGCGACAGAACCCGAATAGCGCAGGCCGCATCGGGATCGATCATGGCCCAATTCGAGACGATCACCGTGCGGAAGCGCCAGGCGAAGGCGGAGTTGCAAGCATTCAAGGCGATGCTCGAAGGGAAGGGCAAAGGCGACCTCGGCGAAGGGGACGACATCCTCCCGTTCTTCAAGGCGAACAGCCAAGTCTGCGCGCTCATGGGTGGATACAACTTCAAGGTTGTCGATTACCGCAACCTCGGCATCGCTCGCGAGTTCAGCATCTTCGGGGACCATCGGGCCGACTTGGCGATCGGGGATGTTCGGCGCAAGCTGTTCTGCTTCGTCGAGTTCGAGGACGCCAAGAGTACGAGCATCTTCAAGAAGCGGGGCAAGGCCACGCCCGAGTGGTCGTACAGGTATCATCACGGCTTCGGGCAGTTGATCGACTGGATCCTCTGGATCGAGAATAACCGGGGCAACACCGCGTACGTCGGCCGGTTTGGGGCGGCGTCCATTCATTTCACCATGCTGATGGTGATCGGACGTGATCGAGACCTGGCCGACCCGGCCCTTCGCGAACGATTCGAGTGGCGGGGCGAATCGGTGGTCGTCGCCAGCAAAAAAGTCCATTGTATCACCTACGATCAATTGTACGACGATCTTTCCACCCGGTTGGAGATGTTCGGGGGCTGACCCAGGTCATCGATCGCCGACGAGGCCGGACCCGCCCGGATTTGTTGTTGACCGGCCCCTCGGGCGCGGGCGATGATGGGTCGCGTCGGCGAGTCGGGCGTCCGCGAGGCGGGGGCCGGCTGGCTCGGTCTTCGGTCCGGGAGGTCGATCGATGGAAAGTTCGTGCGGGGGCAGCCGGCGTCGGTTCCTCAAGACGGCCGCCGCCACGGGCGCCGCGGTCGCGGCGATCGACTCGCCGATCCTGGCCGCCCAGGCCAAGGCGTCGGTGCCGCTGGTCACGCTGGGCAAGACCGGCGTGAAGGTCACCAGGCTGGGGATGGGGACGAGCTGGGACGTGGCCGAGAGCTTCGTGCAGCGCGCGATCGGTTCGGGCGTCCGTTATATCGACACGTCCGAGTCCTACGAGCGGGGCAACGCCGAGAAGGCCATCGGCACGGTCCTCGAGCGGACCGGGATGCGCAAGCAGGTCTACCTCGTCACCAAGAACAACAGCTACTCCAAGCTCAAGGGGTCGGCCAAGGCCAAGTCGTTCGTCACCCACCTCGAGGCCAGCCTCGAACGGCTCAAGACCGACTACGTCGACTGCTATTACATGCACGGGATGGAAGGGTCCGACATCCCGATCTTCCAGGATGAGGAGGTCATCAAGACCTTCGAGCGGCTCAAGAAGTCGGGCAAGATCAAATTCGCCGGCTTCTCCTGCCACGACCGGATGCTCCCGGAGGTCGTCGAGGCCGCCGCCGCCGCCGGGTGGCTCGACCAGATGATGATCCAGTACAACTTCCGGACGATGGACGCCGACGCCCTCCGCCGGGCCGTCGACAAGGCGTCCAAGGCCAACCTCGGCATCGTCGCGATGAAGACCCAGGGCGGGGCCAAGGAGTTCGTCGAGGGGGAGAAGGTCCCCCGGATGAACGGCCTGATCGACAAGGGGTTCAAGGTCCACCAGGCGGCGATCAAGGCCGTGCTCGCCGACGAGCGGATCCACGCCGTCGTCAGCGAGATGACCAACTTCGACCACCTCCGCGAGAACATGGGCGGCGTGGTCGACCCGCTCG
>JAABUQ010012746.1_pt1 | contig 10374 bp, 11 predicted proteins | sample 5560001 | NCBI WGS metagenome assembly JAABUQ01 (sample SAMN10711888, study PRJNA513371) | rock metagenome | isolation source: Antarctica rocks | place: Antarctica: Victoria Land, Finger Mt nord | collected 2015-12-18 | reverse complement strand
CGGCGGCCGGCCCCGCCGCCGCAGGGCGGCGGCTGCGGTCCCGGCCTGGGCCAGGCGGGTGTCGTCCCAGGTCTCGTCGGCCACCGCCACCAGATCGATGTTGCTCACCCGGGAGAAATCGCCCAGAGCCAACGATCCCACCGCGTAGCAGCCCACCAGAGCCCCCGGCAGCTCCCGGTCCATTCGGGCCAGGTAGTCCTCGAGGCGGCTCCGTACCTCGGCCGGAAACTCCTCGACATGATCGGTCACACGAGCCCCGCCCGGCAACGAATGGCTCCTACAAGCCCGGGGTGTAGCCGCCCCGACCCATCGCCGCGCTGGTCTCGAGGTCGATGTCCTCGTCCAAGCTGCCGGTCACCTCGCTCACCCAGTCCAAGCGATCGTGGAGGATCCGCTCGACGCCGGCCTGCAAAGTGGTGGAGCTGATGGCACAGGAGCTGCACGCCCCTTGGAGCTGGACCTCGATGACGCCGGTCTCGACATCCGCGCTCACCAGCATCAGATCACCCCCGTCGGCCTGCACCGCGGGGCGGATCAGCTCGAGCAGGTCGCTCAGGTTCTGAAGCCGGCTGGTGCGCTCTTCGTCAGTCAACATGGTTGCTACCTCCGTTCCCCAGTCTGGCAGGACTGGGGCCGGTAGCGGTCACCCGCTTCCTTCATGGTGGCTCTGCGCCCTACGCTTGGGGGCGATGATCGATCCCGCCGCACCCGACCCCGCGACGGCGAATGCTTCGCCGTCGCGCTGTCCCGTCGCTCACGCCGACGTGCACAGCGAGGCTCCGGAGGCCGGCTGCCCCTTCCCGCAGCCCCCGGGTCGGCCTCGGACCTCGGCCTGCGCCTATTCGGGCAGCGGAAAGCGGGGCTATTTCGTTCCTGGCATCATCGCTTTGTTCGTGCTCCTGGTGGGCGGGGCCATCATCAACGGCGCAGCGCTGAGCCATGCTCCCCCGACTCGCCTCGATGGCACCCACGTGGCCTCGCAGATCGCCACCACGTACCAGAACAACCACCAATTGACCAGCCCGCCCCCGGTGACCTGCCCGAACAACGAGCCGGTGGGCCCCGGGCTGAGGTTCGGGTGCCAGTTGTTCCGGGGTAGCGGCGGACCGCTGAGCATCGAGGTAACCCAGAGCGGCGGCGGCCAGTTCACCTACCGGGTGAGGGCGTAGACTCCGGGCGTGCCGAGCGGCGGTGGGGACGAGGATCGCATCCTGACCGTCCCCAACGTCGTCACCGCCATCCGCCTGGCGCTGATCCCGGTCTACGTGGTGCTCCTGGCCCAACCGCGACGCTCCCAATGGGTGGCCGCCGCCTGGCTGCTGGCCGGCATCGCGGTCACCGATTTCCTGGACGGGCAACTGGCCCGCCGGCTCCACCAGGTCACCCGGCTCGGCAAGGTCCTCGACCCTCTGGCCGACCGACTTCTGCTGGTGGTGGCCTCCATCTCCATCATCGCCGTGGGGGCACTGCCCCTCTGGGTGGCCATCGTCGCTCTGGCCCGGGAGGTCACCGTCGCCGTCGGCTTCATCATCGTGGCCGCAGTGGGCGGTCGACGCATGGAGGTGGCCGGCGCCGGCAAGGCGGCGACGTTCGCCCTCATGGTGGCCCTGCCGCTGTTTCTCATCGGCCACGCCGGGGTCAGCTGGAGCCGGGCGGCCGAGGATTCGGCGTGGGTGTTCGCCATTCCCGGACTGGTGCTCGGGTGGTACTCGGCGGTCCGCTACGTGCCCATGGCCCGAACCGCCCTGACCCTCCGGGACCAGGAACGAGCCGCCGGCCCCGGCACCGAGACCGCGGACAGTGCGGGCACCGAGAGTGCGGAGGGCACCGAGAGCGGAAGAGGCCCATGAAGGCGATGAGCGGAGGCGGCCACCGACACCGAGGCCCGGGTCTGGGCCCCGGAGTACGGGCAACGCATTCGTAGCCTGCTCCGTTCCTGACTCTCGACGCTTTCCACGCCACCGACCGCGCACCGGGGTCGGCGCGTCCTGTATGGTCCGAGCCATGGACGTCCCCGACGACCTTCGCTATACGGCGGATCATGAGTGGGTCAGGCTCGAAGGAGACTCGATCCGAATCGGGATCACCGACTACGCCCAGGACGCCTTGGGCGACGTGGTCTTCGTGCAGATGCCCGAGGTGGGCGCCACCATGGCTGCCGGTGACCCCGTGGGCGAGGTGGAGTCCACCAAGTCGGTGTCGGATGTGTATGTGCCTCTGGCCGGTACGGTCACCGAGATCAACGAAGCGGCTACGGAGAGCCCGGAGCGGGTCAACCAGGATCCGTACGGCGACGGCTGGCTGTGTGTCATCCGGCTCGACCAACCCGCGGCGGTGGGGTCGCTGCTCGATGCTGCGGCCTACCGGAAGTTGATCGAGGACTGAGCCCGCACTGGTGACGGCGATGTTTTGCAACCGCTGCGGACACCGCAACCCCGAGGACGCCAACTTCTGTTCGTCGTGCGGGGCCCCCTTGGAGCACCGCGGCGAGACGGATACGACCCTGACCACCCTCACCCTGGCCACGGTCGAATCGGCGGGGGACGTCGGCGACGATCACATCGTCATCCACCTGGGCGACGTCCCGCATGGCGCCGGCGTGCTGATCGTCAAGCGAGGCCCCAACGCCGGATCCCGTTTTGTGCTCGAACACGACGTCACCGACCTCGGTCGCCATCCCAAGAGCGACATCTTCCTTGACGACGTCACCGTATCCCGCCGCCATGCCGAGGTCACCCGGAACCCCGATGGCTTCGGAGTCTGCGACGTCGGCTCGCTCAACGGTACCTACCTCAACCGAGAGCGCATCGACGACTCTGCTCTGGTCAGCGGGGATGAGCTTCAGATCGGCAAGTTCCGCCTCGTGTTCCTGACCGAGGGGGGCTGAGAGCGCGGTGCCCGACCGTTCTCACCTGTCCATCGGCGAGGTGCTCTCGCTGCTGCGCGACGAGTTCCCCGACGTGACCATCTCGAAGATCCGTTTCCTCGAGAGCCAGGGCCTGGTGGACCCGGAGCGGACGCCATCGGGGTACCGGAAGTTCTACGAGCATGATGTCGAGCGTCTGCGCTGGATCCTGCGCCAGCAGCGGGAAAACTTCCTGCCCCTGAAGGTCATCAAGGGCCGCCTCACCGATCAGGACGACGACGATGCGACTGGGACCGGGGAGCTCGAGGCCCAGCCGTCTCCTGGCGGGGTCCCCGACGGTGGTCAACTCTTCGCCCCCGCAGGCCCGGCCATGACCGGACCCGGCGCCCCGGGCACCAACGGTCTGGTCGCCGTGGACGCCCCCGCGGTGGGGGAGCCCTCCCTCATGTCGACGGCACCCCCCAAGGCGGGCGCAGCACACGGGGACAGCATCGCTGCGCCTAGCGGAGAGGGGCTGGCCGTAGCCGATCCCGAGGGCGCGGATCCCGGGTTCGCCGTTCCTCCCGAGATCGCCCCATCGGAGGGTGCTGGGCAGGGGGGTGGGCCGGAGGTCGCTGTGCCGGGCGGCTCGGATCCCGGGGTGGCGCCTTCGGTGGCGTCGGCCGGCCCCCTTCCGGGTGGCTTCGATCCAAGCGCTGCGAGGCGAGGTGCTCGTGACGCGGCCGTTGCCCCGACCCCCAGTGCCGCACCGGCCCCCGACTTCGGCGGGCCGAGTCACCCGCCGAACCAGGAGGCGCCGGGGGTCGGCGACCGGGTTGCCGGGCTTGGCGCTCAACCGGTTGCGGACGACGACGACCAGAGCTTTTCCCTTCCTGAGCTGATGGCCCGTAGCGGCCTCGATCAAGCTCAGGTCGCCGAGCTGACGGGCTTCGGGCTGATCATCCCCCAGGGGTCGAGCGGCGGCGAGAAGTACTACGGCCCTGACTCCCTGGCCATCGCCACCGCCGCGGCTGGCTTCGCCCGTCACGGCGTCGAAGCCCGCCACCTCCGGGCGTGGCGAACCGCGGCGGAGCGGGAGGTGAGCCTCTTCGAGCAGGTCGTCATCCCCCTTCTTCGCCAGCGCAACCCCCAGGCCCGGGCTCAGGCGGCCGCCACCCTCAGCGAGCTGGCCCATCTGGGTGCCGCTCTGCGTGAGATCCTGGTCCGTCGCGGTCTCGATGAGGTCCACTAGATGGCGGCCCGCTGGCTGCTGTCCGCCACTGTTCACGGTCCTGGACGCGGGTAGGGTTCGTCCATGGTCGAGATGCACCTGGCTGCCGTACGGGTTGAGCTGCCGACCAATCAGCCGGTGCTGCTCTTAGAAGAGCAGGGCGAGGCCAAGCGCACCCTGCCGATCCTCATCGGTCCGGCCGAGGCCCAGGCCATCGCCTACGCCCTACAGGGTGTGGTGACGCCCCGACCCATGACCCACGACCTGCTGAGGGACCTCCTGATCGACCTGGGCGCCATCGTCGACTGCGTGGTCATCACCGAGTTGCGCGACCGCACCTTTTACGCCGAGATCCGGGTGACCTGCAACGGCCGATCCCATACCGTGTCCGCTCGGCCATCCGACGCCGTGGCCCTGGCTGTACGGGTGGAGGCAACCATCTATGCCGACGACGCTCTGGTGGACGCCGAGAGCTACGTCATCGACACCGGCGACGGCGACGACCACGGCCAAGCCGACGAGCTCGTCTCGGAGTTCCGTCAGTTCATCGAAGGGATCAAACCCGAGGACTTCAGCGGCTGAGAGCCGGCCTCGGCCTGGCTCGAAACTCGAGGTGGGTTTGCGGGCCGGCACTGTTTCGACCACACTGCTGTAGTTACCTCGATGTGAGCTTCGGAGGTGTGGTCATGGTGCAGGCACAGCAGAGGGTCGCGGGTGGCGACGCCGAGACTCATCCCCAGATGGGCGCCGGCAACGAACCCGGCGCGGAGGCCGGGGCCCCGGCCGAGGAGACCTTGGGCTACCGCGGACCTCAGGTGTGTGCCATCGTCGGCATCACCTACCGCCAGCTCGACTATTGGGCCCGCACGGATCTGCTCCGCCCATCGGTCTCCGACGCCAAGGGGAGCGGCTCACAACGACGGTACTCCTACACCGACCTTGTCCAGCTGAAGGTCATCAAGCGCCTCCTCGATGCCGACATCTCGCTGCGCTCGGCGCGCCGGGCCATCGCATTCCTACGCTCCACAGGCGAGGACCTGGCCACGGCCAACTTGGTCATCGATCAAGGCCACGCCGTCCTGGCCCGCTCGGGAGAGGAGATCATCGACCTTCTCCGAGCCGGCCAGGGCGTGCTCAACATCATCCCCCTCGGAGGGCTGGTCTCCGAGCTCGACGCCGCCATCACCGGCCTGGGCGACCGGGCCATCCGGGTGCCCGCCGAGGACAAGAAAACCGGACGTCCCGCGGCTGCCGGCTGAGGCTCGCCCAGCTCGGCCCGGCGCCCTGATTCATCGGACTCGCCGGAGGCCCCCGATAGGCTCGGAGGCGATGAGTCCCAGTCCCGGCACCGACGGCCTGCGTCACTCGCCCCTCGATGCCCGGCACCGGGCCCTGGGGGCCCGACTGGTGGAGTTCGGTGGTTGGGACATGCCCGTGCGCTACCCGACAGGGACCCTGGCCGAGCACCTGGCGTGCCGCTCGGGGGCGGTCGCCTTTGACGTCAGCCACCTCGGCACCGTCCGGGTGGAGGGCCGCGGGGCCCGGGAGGGACTGCAGGCGGCCCTGACCAACGACCTGGGCAAGGTCGGACCGGGTCAGGCCCAATACACCCACCTGCTCGATCAAGATGATGCGTCGGTGCTCGACGACATCATCGTGTGGTGGGTGAGCGACGAGCGCTTCGATGTCATGCCCAATGCATCCAACACCGAGCGGGTGCGGGAGGCCATCGGCGGCGAGGACGTGACCGCACAGCGGGCGGTGATCGCCATCCAGGGGCCCGAGGCCCGCTCACTGCTGGCCGGCGTCGAGGGCCTCGAGGGGGTCGCTGGGGTCGGTCGATTCAAGGTCACCACCTTCTCCTGGCAGGGCCACCCCTGTGTGGCTGCGGGCACCGGCTACACCGGCGAGGACGGCGTCGAGTGCGCGGTGGCCGCCGACGTAGCTCCCGCATTCTGGGATGCCGTGGTGGCCGCCGGGGTGCTGCCCGCCGGTCTGGGGGCGCGCGACACGCTCCGCCTGGAGGCGGCACTTCCCCTTCACGGCCACGAGCTGGGTCGGGGCATCACGCCGCTGCAGGCCGGGCTGGGCTGGGTGGTGTCGTGGACCAAGCCGGAGGGTTTCATCGGCCGCGAGGCGCTCGCTGCCGAACGTTCCGCAGGGGTGGCCCGCAGGTCGATCGGGCTGAGCACGCCGGGACGCCAGCTCCCCCGGGAGGGCGCCGAGGTGACCATCGGTGGTCGCGTTGCCGGGCGGGTGACCAGCGGCAACTTCTCACCGGTGCTCGGCCACGGCATCGCGTTGGCGCTGGTCGATACCGAGGCTCTGGAGGCCGCCGCGGACGTCGACGTGGTGCAGAGGAGCCGCAGCATGCCTGCGCAGATCGTGGCCCTACCGTTCGTGACCAAGAAGAAAGGCTGACCGCCCGTGGGTCACTTCGTTCCCCATACCGACGACGAACTGGCTCGGATGCTGGCCGATCTCGGTCTTTCCCGACTCGATGAGCTCTTCGAGGTGGTACCCGAGGCGCTTCGCCTGGCCACCGGCCTCGACCTGCAAGCGGGCATGTCCGAGCCCGACGTGGCCGTCGAGATGGATCGGTTGGCGGCCCGCAACCAGGTTGGCGACGAACTCGTTTGCTTCGCCGGTGCCGGCGCCTATGACCACGAGATCCCGGCGGCCACCAGGGCGCTGATGTTCCGCTCCGAGTTCGTCACCGCCTATACCCCCTACCAGCCGGAGGTGGCCCAGGGCGTCCTGCAGGCCCTCTTCGAATACCAGACGATGGTCGCTCGCCTCTCGGGCCTGGCCGTGGCCAATGCCTCGCTCTACGACGGGGCCAGCGCTGCGGTCGAGGCACTCAATCTGGCGGTGACCACCAAGAAACGGGAAACCATCTGGGTGAGCGGCGGCGTTCACCCGAACTGGCGCCAGGTCATGGCCACCCTGGCCGGGGGGACCGGTCACCGGCTGGTCGACGTAGCCCTGCGAGACGGCGTCACCGACTGGGACGCCGTCGACACCTCCGGCGAGGCACCCGCCGCGCTGTTGGTGACCACACCCAACTACCTGGGGGCCATCGAGGACATCGCCCGAGCCCGGGCGATGGCCGACGCTCACCAGGCTCTGCTGCTCGTCGGCTTCGATCCCGTGTCCGCCGCGCTCCTGCGCTCGCCCGGTGACCAGGGCGCGGACGTGGCCGTGGGGGAGGGTCAGCCGTTCGGCACGCCGTTATCCTTCGGGGGTCCCTATTTGGGATTGTTCGCCTGTCGCCACGAACACGTCCGCCGGCTCCCGGGTCGACTGGTAGGCCGCACCGTGGACCTCGAGGATCGCCCGGCCTACGTCACCACGCTGCGGGCCAGAGAGCAGGACATCCGCCGGGAGAAGGCATCGTCGAACGTCTGCACCAACCAGACCCTGATGGCCGTGGGGGCCATGATCCAGTTGGCATGGCTCGGTACCGGCGGCCTGCGGGACCTGGCGCTGCGTTGCGCCCGAGGCACCCGCTACGCCCGGGAGCTTCTGACCGCCATCCCCGGAGTGGACCTGGCCCACCAGGCGCCGACCGTGCGCGAGTTTGCGCTGCGGGTACCCGTCCCGGCGCCGACCGTCATCGAACGCATGGCCGAGGAGGGCTATCTAGCCGGCGTGGCCGTCGGCTTCGACGGCGGCGTGGTCACCAACGAAGGCGACGACCTCTTGGTGGCGGTGACCGAGCGCCGCACCCGCGAGGAGATCGACGCCTTTGCGGCGACACTCGAGAAGGTGGTGCGATGACGCCGGACAGATCTCAAGCCCCCGGGGGCCAGGCTCGCAGCGTCCCGCTCATGGGACGCGATGCGGAACCGGCCATCTTCGAGTTCTCCAGCCCCGGCCGGCGGGCGTGGTCGTTTCGCTCGACCGGCCTTCCCGAGTGGAGCGCCGAGGAGCTGGTGGCCCCCGACGCCTTGCGCCCCGAGCCCCTCCCGCTGGCCGAGGTCTCCGAGCGCGACCTGGTGGGCCATGTGACCCGCCTCACCCACCGCCAGTACTCGGTCGATCTGGGGGCCTACCCGCTTGGGTCGTGCACCATGAAGTACAACCCCAAGCTCTGCGACGACGCGGCATCGCTTCCCGGCCTGGGTCGGTCCCATCCGGCTACTCCCGCGGCACAGTGCCAGGGCTGGCTCGAGCTGCTCTGTTCATTGAGCGAGATGCTCTGCGAGGTGACCGGCATGCACGCCGCCACCCTGCAACCGCCCGCCGGGGCGGCCGGCGAGCTCACCGGCCTGCTGATCATGCGGGCCTGGCACGAAGCCCGGGGCCAGCAACGCAGCAAGGTCATCATCCCCGACTCGGCGCATGGCACCAACCCGGCGTCGGTGACACTCGGTGGCTACCAGACCGTCACCGTTCCCTCCGACCAGCGAGGCCTGGTCGACCTGAACGCATTGCGGGAGCGCCTCGACACCGACGTGGCCGGGATCATGCTGACCAATCCCAACACCCTCGGCCTGTTTGAAGAGGACATCGCCGAGATCGCCGCAGCGATCCACGAGGTCGAGGGCCTCCTCTATTACGACGGCGCCAACCTCAACGCCATCCTGGGCGTGACCCGCCCCGGCGACATGGGTTTCGACATCGTGCACATGAACCTCCACAAGACCTTTGCGGTGCCCCACGGCGGTGGTGGCCCGGGCGCCGGCCCAGTGGCGGTCTCCGAGCGCCTGGCCGGGTACCTTCCCGGTCCGATCCCCAAACGAAGCGACGATGGCAGCTTCGCCTGGTACCAGCCCGAGCACTCCATTGGTCGAGTGCACACCTGGTACGGCAACTCCCTGGCCCTGGCCCGGGCCTACTCCTACATCCTGGCCAACGGCGACGACGGACTGCGGAGGGTGGCCGAGGGCGCCGTCCTCAACGCCAACTGGTTGAGGGATCGGCTGCGAGGAACCTACGACCTGCCCTTCGACCGGCCCAGCATGCACGAGTTCGTGGCCTCTGCCGCCTCGCTCAAAAGGACGAAAGGGGTTCGGGCCCTCGACGTCGGCAAGCGACTTCTCGAGGAGGGCTTCCACGCCCCAACCGTGTATTTTCCCCTGATCGTCGACGAGGCGCTGATGATCGAGCCCACTGAGACGGAGAGCCCGCAGACGCTGGTGGCGCTGGCCGAGGCCCTCATCGCTATTGCCGGGGATCCCCCCGGGGTAGGCGCCGAGGCTCCCCGGAGCACCCCGGTGCGCCGGCTGGACGAGGCCCGGGCGGCGCGTCGCTTGGTGACGACCTGGGATGCCGGCTTCACTGACGGCGACTGAAGCTACTGGAACTGCAGGTTGTAAGGGCTGCCCGCCACCTGGGTCGGCGGATCCAGGGTGGACCCGTTGATCTGGACGGAGATGGCGGCGGGATTTCCCAACCGCACCCATACCCGCCCGGTGAGGTTCTTCTGCTGCCCCGAGCTCAGGGTGCCCTCAAAGAGGACCGAGCCCGACTGGTTGTCCTGGCGGACCTGTAACCAGCACGGGGCCGAACCGGTGAGGCTGATAGTGGGCGAACCAACCACGGCGTAGGTCGCAGTGGTGGCCGTCTTGGTGAGCAGGGACGCCGGCTGGGCGGGGGGCAAGCTGGTGGTGGGGACCACCGCCGGGCCCCGAAGCGGTGGCGAAGCTGCCGGATGGGAACGCGGACCCGAACCTCCCGGCAAACCGAACACGGCGACGCCGCCGCCGACGGCCACAGCCAGGACCACGGCTGCGGCCACGGTCACCGGAAGGCGCCGGCCGGTCGTGGCGCCCCGCCGGCCATGATGGCCTCGGGCGGCGCCCGTCGCGATGGGGCCGACCCCACCGGAGCGGGCCAAGGCCGCCAACTGGGCCCGGGTGCGCTCGGCCGTCCGGGTAGGAGGGCCACCGGCCCCCCACGGAGCCCCGGCAGCGGCATCGACTGGGACCGCCCGGGCGGTGGCCGACACTGGGTCCTCGATGATCACCGTCGGCGGAGCCAGAACACGAGAGCCCTCGGCCTCGTGAAGGCCGTCGTCGCCGCCGACGGGGACGACAGGCACGGGGAGTGCGACCCGATCAACCGCCGGTGCCTTCCAGACCCGCTCACCGGTGTCGTCGGAACCACCGGTGTCGGGCTCGGTCCGCTCGCCGGCGACGTCGGGAGCGGAGTGTTCGCCCGCCTCGACGTCGGGTTCGGGGCCGAGCAGCCGGACCCCCGAGACCTCGGTGCCAGGTCCTCGGCCGGGCGCCTCGCCGGCTGCGACACCGCCGGTCGCCGCCGGCGTGGGCACGATGTCCACCGGTCGCGACAT
>JAABUQ010012744.1_pt1 | contig 10377 bp, 9 predicted proteins | sample 5560001 | NCBI WGS metagenome assembly JAABUQ01 (sample SAMN10711888, study PRJNA513371) | rock metagenome | isolation source: Antarctica rocks | place: Antarctica: Victoria Land, Finger Mt nord | collected 2015-12-18 | reverse complement strand
GACCCTCCTAGTGGCCTTGGCGGTCGCGGTTCTTGCCATTTTCGCTCCCGGACTGTCGCTCCCTTGAGAGCGATGACCGAACGGGAATCCTCGTGGCGATGCCGAGCTCTTGACAGGCACGCCGATGGATCCTGACGCCCTTCGCGGTTTTCTATCGCCGCCATGCAGGTCGGCGGCTAAGCCGGCGCCGTCATATGCCGCCTGCTCGATCTGCGATTACCGGCTGGTCGGCTCGGCGGCCGAGCTACGATGGTTACGGCGATGACAGGGCACTGGGGGTTCGATTCCACAGCCAGGCGGGGTGCGACGCTTGCCGTCGCGGCCGCGCTGCTGGGCACGGCCGGAGCCGCGCTTGCGACCGTGACGCCCCGCGGCGGCCGCGTCCCGGCGGCGGTGACGATCGTGGCGCCGCGGGAGCAAATGGGGGCGATCGCGTGCCCGTCGGTCAGCGAATGCGCGGCGGTGGGTGGCAACGGCGTCGAGGTGACCTTTGATCCGCGACGCCCGCGCAAGGCGAAGGTCAGCAGGATCGATCGCTTTCACAGCCTGTTCTCGATCGCGTGCCCGACGAAGGCGCAGTGCACGACGGCCGCCAATCCGGGCCGTGAGCTGACGTTCGATCCGCGTTTCCCGCGCCGGCGCACCTCGGCGCTGGTCCTGCCGGGCACCGACCGCTCGACAGTCGCGTGTGTGTCGCGACGGCGCTGTGTAGCAGCAGCCATCAGCACCGAGGTGACCTTCGACCCGCTGGCGCCGGCGAGGCGGAGGAGCGCGGCGCTGTCGACGGGCTACATCGCCAGGATCTCCTGCCCGTCGAGCGGCAGGTGCGTCGCCGTCGACGGCAACGGGGGCGAGCTGACCTTCGATCCGGCCGCGCCTGCCGCCGCCGGCGCGCCCACGAAGATCGATCCAGTTGACCTGGCGAGCGTCGCCTGCCCGACCGCTAACGAGTGCGTTGCCGTCGGCTTTGCGGACGGGGCCGCGATCACGTTCAACCCGCGGATCCCCGCGGCCGCCACCAGCCGTCCCGTGGATGCCGGCACCCTCGGCGGGGTGGTCGACGTCTCCTGCCCGTCGGCGACGCAGTGCACGCTGATCGACGATGACGAGCGGGCGGTGACCTTCGACCCCCTCTCGTCCGCTCGCGTGCGCGTTGCCAAGTTCCGCGTCACGAGTGACCTGAAGGCGCTCGCCTGCCCCGCCGTCAACCAGTGCACAGCGGTTGACGATCGCCAAGCGGTGACCTTCAACCCGCGGACGGCGGGAAGGCTGAGATAGCAGGGCCCGCCGGCCGAGCGATTTCCTAGAGGTGCGGCTTCGGGTCGGACAACCACCGCCGTGACGCCGATGGCCGCGACCAAGAGGCCGGCGGCGATCCAGAACGCGAGGTGATACCCGCTGGCCTACCGAGGGCTGATCAGCGCTACGTCCGGAAAATAGGTCTTGACACGGGTAGGGTCGCGCGTGAGGAGCGCGAGCCCGGCTACGCGAGCGTGCGCGCCGATGAAGAAGTCGGGCAGCGGGAGAGTGCGGGGGCCGCCCGCACGGCGGTAGCGTCCGAACGCATCGGCGACCAGCCAGGCGCTGGCCCACGGTAGCGATAGCCGCTTGATCCCGACGCCCTGAAGCGCCCGCTCGAGCCTGTCCTGCGTGGCGAAGCCGACCGCGACCTCGGCGTAGATGACTTGGTTGATCGCGACTTCGCCGGTGTCGATGGCCTCGGCGAGGTGCTTCTCAGACCATTCCCGCCAGGTCGATGGCGCCATGATGTCGAGCAGCACGCTCGAATCGATCAGCGTTGTCAAGCCTAGTCATCGCCGCGCGTGAGGCGCAGCACGGTGTCGGCGTCCAGGCCCCCGTCGGCGCGGTCGCGCAGCCTGGCGATGACCTCGGCTCCCCGGCTCCCTCGCGTGACGGGGCGCACAAGCGGTCCTTCCTCGGTCGCCACCACCTCCACCTCGGCGCCGGCACCGAGGCCGTAGCGCTCGCGGAACTCGAGCGGAATTGTGACTTGTCCCTTTGAAGTCATCCTCATCAGAGTAAGGATAGTAACAGTCTTACGTAGCTACGACAGTGATACTGTGAGATCGGTCAGTGCGCTCGTCGCGGACTACCTGCGATCTCGTCCTCACAGAGGATCTGAGCGACGGCAGTGACTATGGCGGGGTGCGGGTGCAGAACCCGTTCGGTGGTTGCTGAAGGCCTCAGGCGCTGCCCCCTTCGCCTCTCGACTAGGGTTCCAATCCCATGCGCGCCGTCACCATTCGCGAGCAGCAGCTGAGCGTCGAGGACCACCCCGACCCCGCTCCCGAGGCGGGCCAGGTCCTGGTCCGCGTCCGCGCCGCGGGGCTGAACGGGGCCGACATGATGCAGCGGCGCGGGCTCTACCCCGCGCCCCCCGGCTCACCGCCGGACATCCCCGGCCTGGAGCTGGCCGGTGAGGTCGCCGAGGTCGGTCCCGGCGCCACCAGGTTCGAGCCGGGCCAGAAGGTGATGGCGATCGTCGGCGGCGGGGGCCAGGCGGAGCTGGCCGTCGTGCACGAGCGGGTGCTGATGCCGGTGCCCGAGAACCTGGACTGGCCGCACGCGGGCGGGGTGCCGGAGGTCTTCACCACCGCCCACGACGCCGTCTTCACTCAAGGAGGGTTGCGGACGGGCGAGCACCTGCTCGTCCACGGGGGCGCCGGGGGGGTCGGCACCGCCGCGATTCAGCTCGCCAGGGCCGCCGGCGCCCGCGTCACCGCCACCGTGCGCAACCCGGACTCCCGCGGGCCCGTGGAAGAGCTGGGCGCGGACGCGGTCGATCCCGAGGGCTTCGGCGACCACGGCCCCTTCGACGTGATCCTGGAGCTGGTCGGCGCTCCCAACCTGGCTCCTAACGTCAAGGCGCTGAACACGAACGGGCGCATCGTCGTGATCGGCATCGCCGCCGGGGCCAAGGGCGAGCTGAACCTGGGCGCGCTGATGGGTAAGCGCGGACGGATCCTCGCCTCCACGCTGCGGGCCCGCCCCCTGGAGGAGAAGGCGATGACAGCACGCGCGCTGGAGCGCTCGGTGCTCCCGCTACTGGCTACAGGCCAGGTGCAGGTGCCGATCGCCGCCACCTTCGGGCTGGAGCAGGCCGAGGAGGCCTACGAGCGCTTCGCCGCCGGGAGCAAGCTGGGCAAGATCGTGCTCACGATGTAGCCCACGGGTGCCCGGGCCGGTGCTGGGGTGGCCGCGCCGCCCCCCCTCAGTAGGGCGGCAGGTCCGACCACCACTGCCCCAGCATGCGGAAGGCGCTCCAGAACTCGCGCTTGGCCTGCTCCTCATCCAGCGAGTCGTCGATGCTGGGGACGTACAGGGCCTCGATCGAGGGCGTGAAGGTCTGCACCTCGCCCGGCACGGGGGCGAGCTGGCGCCGCAGCGGCACGTCCAGGTCGTTGACCACCGCCAGCGCGTCCTCGCCCATCACCACGACGATCTTCGGCGACACGATGGCCAGCTCCTCCACCAGCCGCGCCACGCAGCCAGGGTCGGCCAGCTCCGGGTCGGTGATCGGGCACTTGACGCACAGCGTGCCGTAGACCGCCAGGGGGTCGATCGCCAGTCGCTTGAGCGACTTCATCAGCGCGTTGCCGGTGCGCCCGTAGAAGGCCACGCCCTCCTCCACCTCGGCGGGGCGGGCGGAGTGCTTGATCAGGAAGATGTCCGCCTGGGGATGGCCGGAGCCGAGCACGGGCATCAGCTGGCCGCGCGGACAGTGGGGGCAGGACTGCAGTTCCCGGGCAAAGGCGTTCAGCTCCCGGATCGCCCGCTCCAGGTACTTCTCGCGGATCTCGTCGTCTGTGGCGGGCACCACTGCCGGATTGGACGCGGCGCGGGCTTGTCCTTGGCGGTGCATCAGGACTTGCGCGCCGCGCGGCGAACTCGGCGGTCACGCTGGGCCCGTCGCGCGGCTTCGGGGAGCGCCTTAGTTTGAAGGAATTTCAGGGCCTGGACGTAGAGCAGCGAGGCCGGGTTGCGGATGATGTCGGCGTCGCGCAGCGATTCCAGGAACTCCTCGGGCCCCTGGAAGTCCCGCATCCGGATCCGCACCGAGCCAAGCCCCTGGGGGACGTGGGCGTCGGAGCCGGCGCCGCCGGGGATGCGGTACTTGGCGGCGAAGCGCACCGCTTCCTCGTTGAACTCGTTGATCGCGATGCGGGGGTTGAACACCTCGACCGCATCGACGTCCTCGAGCACGCTCAGGAGGTGCTCGTAGTCGGGCACCGAGTGCAGACGGTCGAAGGGGTGGGGCACGTAGACCAGCCCGCCCTGGCGCTTGATCTCGGCGACCGTCTCCTGGAGGGTCATCCCCCGGGGGATCTTCTCTCGGATGAACAGCCCGATCACCTCGCCCTGACCGGCGGTCTTGACCTCCTCGGCGACGATCACCTTGAGGCCCGCTGGCGCCTTGGCCTGCGCCTCCAACGCGCCGGAGATCTCGTTGTGGTCGGTGACGGCGATCGCCCCCAGCCCGCGCTCCTGGGCCTGGGCCAGCAGCACCTCCACCGGCGTGGCGCAGTCGTAGGAGTGATCGGTGTGCATGTGCAGGTCGACGTCGATCCGCGGCCGCTGGCGAAGGCTCGCCCGCAGGTCTGAGGAGCCACGGCCCTCGTGGCGGCGAGCCAGCAGGTTCCGGTAGACGTCCTGCACCTCTGCGGCCACGCGGTCCCAACCGAGCGTCGACCGCAGGGGATCAGCCCCCTCACGCAGGCCTCGGCGCAGCGCCGGCTCGCCGATCACGCGAGCCAGCTGAGCGGTCAGGGTCTGCACGTCGCCGGGCTCGAACAGCAACCCATGCCGTCCCTCGGCCAGCAGCTCCTCGTAGGCGGGCAGCCGGGAGGCGACGGGCACGAGGCCCGCTCCGAGCGCGCGCAGGAGCGTCTGCGGCCGGACGAGGTCCCCGGCGGAGGCCAGCACGATCACCTCGGCCACCCCCACGGCCTGCCCCGCGGTGCAGTCCTCCGCGCCCAGGAACCGCACCCGTTCACGCAGCGCGTGGCTGAGCGTCGCCGGCGCGGTCAGCGGTCGCGGGGACCACACCGTCGCCTGCCAGCGCAGCTCGGGTGAGAGCGCGCACAGCCCGCGCAGCGCCCGCAGGAGCATCCGCAGGGCGCCGCGCTCCTCCTCGGCGATCATCACCAACCGCACCGGCTCCCCGGGGGCGCTGGCCGCCGCCCCCAGTGTCTCGGCGGCGTCGAACCCGGGGGTGATCACCTGGTAGTGGCCGGGGAAGAACCGCTGCAGCAAGTCTCGGGTGGCGGCGTAGCTGGCGATCCGGGCGTCCAGGCGGGAGAACAGCAGGCGCGTCAGCGGCGCGGCCAGCTGGGTCGAGAGGACACGCTCGGTGGGGGTGTGGAAGCTGCCGACGTTGAGTGCGCGGGAGTGGCGCAGGGCTGCGCTGGCGGCGCTGGGCTGGAAGGGCTCGTGCACGTGGACCACGTCGAGCGCCAGCGTCGAGAGCGCATCCTCGATCGTGCGCGCCACGTCCAGCGGCAGCGACCCGGCGCGGCGGCGCGCGGGGGAGAACGGCAGCACCTCGCCCATCCCCAGGGCCACCGGCTGGCCGTCGGCCCGGGCCAGCAGCGCCTCGGGATCTCCGCGCAGCGCGCGGCGGCTCTCCCGCACCAGCGCCGCGGACTGCGAGGGGGCGATGATCAGAACGCGGTGGCCGTGGGCGGCGAGCTCGCCGGAGAGCTGCTGGACGTACTCGCCCACGTCGCTGCCGGCCTCGAGCGCGAACGGCGAGACCTGCGCGATGGCGAGCGGCTCCGAGAGCACCGCCGGCAAATATAGGAGAGGGCCGCCGGCAGGAGCCGGCGGCCGGGTGTGGCTCTCGCTACTTCGCCGCCGCTGCGGCTGTCTTGGCCGCAGCCGGCTGGCTCGCCCGGCGGGCGTTCTCGGCGACGAACGCCTCGGTCAGCTCCCGGGCCTCGTCGTCGGGGCGCTGGTGCATCGGCGACTTCATCAGGTAGGAGCTGGGACCGTCCAGCTGGCCGGAGATGCCGTTGTTCAGGGCCAGCTTGCAGCAGCGCACCGCGTCGATCACGATGCCGGCGGAGTTGGGGGAGTCCCAGACCTCCAGCTTCAGCTCCGCGGTGAGCGGCACGTTGCCGAAGGACTCGCCCTCCAGCCGGATGTGGGCCCATTTGCGGTCGGTCAGCCACGGCACGTAGTCCGAGGGTCCGACGTGGACGTCGTCGGCGGGAAGCTCGTGACCCATGATCGAGGTCACGGCGTTGGTCTTGGAGATCTTCTTGGACTCCAGGCGCTCGCGCTCGAGCATGTTGAAGAAGTCCATGTTTCCGCCCACGTTCAGCTGCGAGGTCCGCACCAGCTTGACGCCGCGGTCGTGGAACAGACGGGCCAGGGCGCGGTGGACGATCGTGGCTCCGACCTGGGACTTGATGTCGTCGCCGACGATCGGGAGCCCGGCCTTGACGAAGCGCTTGTTCCAGTAGTCCTCACGGGCGATGAATACGGGGATGCAGTTGACGAAGCCGCAGCCGGCCTTCAGCACCTGCTCCACGTACCACTTGGTGGCCTGCTCGGAGCCGACCGGCAGGTAGGAGACGACGACGTCGGTATGGGTCTCGCGGAGGACCTCGACGATGTCCGCGGTCGGTCCGGGCGCCTTGGTGATCTTCTGGCTGAGGTACTTGCCCAGCCCGTCGTGGGTCATGCCCCGGTGGACCTCCACGCCCAGCTCCGGGAGCTCCTCGCAGAACTTCAGCGTGTTGTTCTGCCCGGCGTAGATCGCCTGGCTCAGGTCCTTGCCGACCTTCTCGACGTCGATGTCGAAGGCGGCGCTGAACTCGATGTCACGGACGTGATAGCCGCCGAGGTCCACGTTCATCAGGCCGGGCACCGCCTGGGCGGCGTCGGCGTTCTGGTAGTAGTGGACGCCCTGCACGAACGAGCTGGCGCAGTTGCCCACGCCGATGATCGCCACGCGGACCTTGTCCTGCTGGTAGCGAGCGGCGCCGTTGCCGCTTGCGGGGCCCGTATGTCCGTTGGTCTCACTCACGTGGAAGAGTTCCCTTCTCTGAAGATCTGCCTGCGCGAACTTCTGCAGGGCCGTCTTTAGTTATTCCTCCTCGGGCCTTTTGTTACACGTGGGCCGCTCCATCTTCGCGCTCCACTCCCGGATCGCCAACCGGGCGCCTCGTTCGGACCCGACCGGGCGCGAGGAGTCCGCCGGCTACGCAAGGTTTGGCGGATCAGGCCCGCGGTGGCGATCGGCAAGCCAACAACGCGATCCACACGTCGCGACACACCAACCCGAAACCCGAGCCTCGAACACGCATCGAAGAGGGCAAGACCAAACGAGAAGCCCTCCGATCGCTCAACGTCGCCTCCCGAGAAATCGCTCAACGTCGCCTCCCGAGAACTCGACGAACGTCTCACGGTCATCCCCTTGACTTCATAAAGCATCCTTGACATCAGTGGTCGTATTCTGTGGCACGTCGCCAGAGGCACGGGTTCGAGCAGGAGGGGAAGAGATGCCTGGGTGTGGGCGCAGGGCAGGGCGGGCTGGTCGCAGAGCGGTTTCGCCGCTCGCAACGCTGATCGTCGCGGCTTTTATCGTGGGCGGCCTCGCGCCCACGACTGCGCTCGGGGCTCCGTCGGGCCTGCGAGCCGCGGTGGCGCGGGTCCTCAATCACGCGGCGCATCGCGCGCGATCCTCGAAGGTCTCGATCGCCCAGGTTCGAACGGCCGCAACGTGGGCCTATGGCGACGCCCTGCTCGCACCGGCGAAGCGGTCCGGTGAGGGAGTCGGTATCCCGACCACGTTCCTCGCGCAGCGCAAGGGTCGGACCTGGCATGTGGCCCTGAAGGGAACTAGGGGGTTCATGGCGATGCTCGGGAAGGCACCGCATCGTCTCGTCCCGCACACGATCGCAAAGGCCAACCGGCCGTCAGCCGAGTCGCTCGCGTCGGGTCTGCTCGGTGGAGCGGGAGGTGGCGGACCGTCATTCAGCCTGCCGTGGGCGACGGGCCAGACCTGGTTGCTCTGGCAGGGCCCGCACAACACGAACGGGGCGGGCGGCCGGAAACCGTGGACGTCGCTCGATCTCGCGGGAGGGGATGGCCTGGTGCGCGCCGCGGCCGACGGCATCGTCTATCGCCCCTGCGCCAACTACGTGATCGTCGACCACGGCGGCGGTTGGGAAACAGGTTAGTGGGCTATGTATGTCGCTCCCCTTGATGGGACAGCTCCAGCCGGTCTGGGTCATGAGTCTCCGAAAATGGGACAGCAGCTCCGTCGAGGCCCAATTTCGCGCTGCGCGGCCCACATTTCGCGCCAGGGGGAGCGAAGGAGATACCCCACTACAGGTTATTACCACCTGCCCTCGAGCAGCATTCGCGTGCATGAGGGACAGGTCGTCCACCGCGGTGACGTGCTCGGCCACATAGGAACCGCGGTCGGATAGCAATCGTTCACTACATCCCCGACTGGGTGCGTAGCGAGGCACGCCAGGGCTGCGTCCTCGCAATCACGCGCTTGACGGGCTGTCCGCCGAGGGTACGAATCAGCGCGTGCTCAGCGGCTGCCACGCGACGCCGCCGAGCGCGTCGCAGCTGGTTGAGCCCTCGCGGTTGGCATAGCAGCTGCTGACCGGTAGCTTCGATCGGACGCGGCCGCGGAGATCGACCACGTCGAGCTGGTAGAACGGCTCGACACAGTTCGGATTCGAGCCATCATAGTTTTTCGAGCAGCAGTTGCGGTGAGACCGGCAGTTGAACGTGATGATCGCGATCCGCTGGCCGGTGGGCGCGAATGCGGGCCGCTCGTCCTGCTCCCCGAACGGCGGGCGGTCCAGGACGTGGTGGGTGGTGAGCCGCCGCACGCGCGTGCCGGCGCTGTTGATGAGGTAGAGATCCCGGTGGCGCACGAACGCGATCCAGCGCCCGTCGGGCGAGCAGTCGGGCGAGTTGCCGCCGCGCAGCGTGAGCCGCCGCTGGGTGCGGTGGTCGGCGCTCAGCAGGTAGATGTCCCCGCGGTGCACGAACGCGATCGACCCGTTAGCGCACGGGGCGGGCTGCGAGGCCCCCGAGCTCGTCAGCCGGGTCAGCCCGGTTCCGCTGCTCGTGATTGTGTAGAGATCGAACGGCGCACCCTGCTGGGGGCGTCCGGCGAACACGAGCGTCTGGCCGCCGGGCAGGAACGCCGGCTGCTCATCGTCGGCAGTCAGCGGCGCCAACGTGCGCGCGGCCCTCCCATCGACATTCGCGATCGTGAGTGTGGAAGGGCAGGCGCCTAGAGTCGGGCAGGCCGGGGAGGCGTCGCTGCCGCTGGACACCTCGTCTCCGAGGAACGCCATTTGCCGGCCGTCGGGGGAGAACGCCGGCGCCGCGAGAGGACAGATTACCTGCGCATAGGAGTAACCGCCGGCGAGAGAGCACTCCAAGACGCCGCGCACGTGCCGGCCAGGTGGTCGGACGGCGTCCAGCTGGTAGCCGTCCAGCGGGGTCTGGTCCGACTCGAAGCGATGCGACTGGTACGGGAAGGCGATCACCCCGGCGCGCCCCGGGTAGGACGCCGACGCGGTCGGAGCGCCCCCGGCGGCGATCGAGACGGCCAGCGCCAGGACGAGCGCGATCCTTGCAACGAGACGGCCCGGGTCCAGATCGACGGATGCTCGCCTGTGGAAGCGCATCGCCCGAATGGTACACGTAGACGTCGGCGCCGCCCGCGCTCTCTCAGCCCGCGTTGCGCGGATTACTCGTCGGCTGCGAGTGCTCGCCGGCGCCACCGGGCCGACCAGCCTCACCGGAGCGATCCTGGCGCCCCGCGTCCCGGCCGGTATCCTGGCCGCGCGCGGGCGGGCAGCGGGCAGGATAGGCGGGATCGAACGTCACCTCATTTTCCGCGGTCGTCCACGGCGGTGCATTGAGACCTCGAGGGGCACGACACCGATTTGAGGGAGTTGCGGGAGTCAATCCGCTTGACGCGCGCGAGGTTCACCCTCCCGGAGGCGGGATCGAAGGTCACCTCATTTCCGTTGTCGTCCACGGCGGTGCACCGGGACCCCGAGGGGCACGACACCGAGTTGAGCGAGTTGCGGGAGTCAATCGACTTATCGCCCGCGGCGTTCACCCGTCCGGAGGCCGGATCGAACGTCACCTCACTCCCGCTGCCCACGGCGGTGCACTGAGACCTCGACGGGCACGGCACCGATTCGACGGCGCTGTTGTCCGGGAAAATCGGCTTGACGCCCGCGGCGTTCACCTTCCCCGAGGGTAACCGTTTTGGTTCGGGCGTGGCTACTTTGGGACGACTGGAAGGTCCTGGTAATCCGGGGGTGTTGGCGTGATTCGCGGGCTTGGGGGTGCGTAGGACCCTGGGTT
>JAABUQ010012743.1_pt1 | contig 10378 bp, 19 predicted proteins | sample 5560001 | NCBI WGS metagenome assembly JAABUQ01 (sample SAMN10711888, study PRJNA513371) | rock metagenome | isolation source: Antarctica rocks | place: Antarctica: Victoria Land, Finger Mt nord | collected 2015-12-18 | reverse complement strand
TGTTGTGGCTCGAATTGGGGGGCGGATGGGGAGAGCTCGTCGGTGTCGGTGTCGGTGTTGGTGTCGGTGTCGGTGCTTATGGCGGTGTAGGAGCGTTTGTTGCTTGGTGTGGGCGTTTGGGCTGGAGAGGGGAGGTGGGTTTGATGGGGAGGAGCGGGAGGGAGCTTGCGGGGGGTGTGAAGGTTAGGTGGGGGTGGTTGGTGGTTGTGAGGGGAGAGCGGGAGAGTTTCTTGGGTGGAGGCCTGGTACGGTGGTCAGTCTGTCTTGCAGTATGAAGTGGAGGGTGAGAGGGTTTGCTGACTATGGAGGGTCCCATGGCAGCGGGAGGGTGAAATTGAACGTAGATTGCGTAGTGCCTTCAAAATCCTCTTCAATTCATACGGCGTTTCGACTCGGGTGGTTGGCTAAGACTGTCGGGAATTGATGGAGTGGAAAGGCTAAAAATATATACTATGACCAGAGGCCGGTGAGTGTAAGTGGATCTGAGTGATCTTGCGACAGAAGGTGGAAAACATTTTTGGGGATTGCACTTCATTGGCCGCTCGCGGGACGCGTCGAGCGCGTTCAAACAATACTCGAACGAAACAGCCTAGCCCAGATTTGGCCAATAGTCCCCTAATTTGTTTAGAATTATCTTTCGTCCTTCAACATTGTAAGTACATCTTGTTATTTGAGGTCTGGAAGTCCAAGGCATACGGTGCAGGAGTACTGGGTTAGGGTGAATCAAGCCATGTGAGATTGAGTTTAAGTGAAATATAGCATATTGAATTATAATACAAGATAGTAAGTCGAGCTTTCTATATGCTGCTTCGATGGGTAAGTAGCTTGGAATTCAAGTGTGAAAGATGGTCGCTTATAGGCGAAGTCCAATGGTTAGGATTCCACCCTTCCACCAGGAGGTCGCTAGGTGGAGGTCCGTGTTCGATTCACGGTCGTTGCAAAAATGATCTTGTACCTCTACATTTTTTTCCTTCATAACCATTTGCTTTTTGGTCCCATTCTAATATTTGGGCAATCTTTGGCTATTTGACCTTTTCCATCGTCCTGCTTCCCCATTTGCTATCGAATGACCAGTAATTGTTTGTGGTGGATGATGTGTTGCGGCGTCAATGTAAAAATAGCAACAGCCATATGGATGCCCTTCTTGAAAGCCCATTCACAATACTGATTTAACCTTATTCGGATTATATTGTGCAGGGATGATCATAAGCCCTGAGCAACGTTTGATCGGACAATATCTACCCATCTCTGTCCTTCAATATTCGGACAAAAACATTACGCTCCATGGGTAAGCGACAAATTAACGAGCCTGAGCACAGGCTAGGAAGCTCGCGCCTAAGCCACGTTGCTGAGGGTTCTACTGAAATAGGGCCAGTCATCGCAAGTTCCGATGCGGATTACAAAATTCTACGCAAGGTCAAAGCGTCGTTTCTAGAACATCGCAACGGGCATCCAACACTTCTCTATCGTCATACTTTCCCACCATACCTATACCATCAGAAGTCAGACGTCAGAGCAAGAGAGACCACCAACAAAAAGCTCAAAGTGACACACGAACCATGCCCAATGTAGACCAATTTCGGCACTGGGTTCCTCGATGTCCGCTAATAACATGACTAAAAGATGGGGAAATCCTTGCCTCGATCTGCCCAAATCAAAAGTCCAAACCTATCCGGGCGAATGAAGTACGAGTTCAGCCGTGCGGTTGCCAATTGCTTCCCCGCAAGCTGTAGAACCGTCCCAAAACGATGCCTTTTCGAGCAACGAGAGTGTCTTGATATGAGATTCAGGCGGGAAGATTGTCATTCTTATGGGAAAGTTCTCAGCAGATCGCAAGCTATGATTTGGAACGGCTTTTGGGCCGGGAGGCATCGAGAAACCTTGGGAGGAGGTTTGGACCTGGCAGAAATAAGTAATGTGGACGGTCCTACCACACTCGCGTTTTTTTGAGTTGATTTATGGCTCCCCAAACCACCATTCCCGTCGCTGCCAACGTTCTCGGAACAATCGGCACTGTATTCTGGTGCGTCCAACTACTACCGCAAATATGGTACAATTGGAAAAAGAAAGAGACCGATGGGCTTCCCGGGCTCATGATGTTTCTATGGGCCATTTCCGCTGTGCCCTTCGGTGTTTATGCTATTGTTCAGAACTTCAATATACCAATACAGATACAGCCGCAGATCTTCTGTGCTCTCTCGCTTACCAGTTGGGCGCAGATTTTGATTTATAATAAGTATGATCTTTCCTGTCTATGTTGGGAAGGGAGATTGGGCTTATGAGCTCGCACAGTGCATGGCCGGTATGGAAAGCAACAGTACTGGCATCGGGCACCGGTGCTCTTTTCGGTGGAGTCGAGTTACTGCTGATTCTGACGCTGAGGGTATGCTCCCACGTGTATCCTGCGAGTGAAACTCACAATGATCAGGGCCCTTTTGACCGAGGCGTCGAATGGCCAATGATCATTATCGGAGTCATTGCAGCGATCTTACTCGCCGCGGGGCTACTGCCTCCATATCCCGAATTGTGGAAACGGAAAGGAAGGGTTGTTGGCATCAGTACTTGACTCTCCCTTCATCCAGGGTATACGTAATACTTACGCTACGCAGATTTCATATTCTTGACCGTAGATTTTCTCGGCGCGTTCTTCTCTCTCATGGCTGTTGGTACGATCAGTTATTCTCACCTTTTTTCTCACCAGCTTTATATTGACCACTCCAGTCGCCCAAAGCACTTTCGACCCCCTGGGCGGCGTCCTCTTCATAGTCTGGTAAGCCCTCCCTTCCCCTCTCCTATTCTCCCTCTATCATCAGCCTGCCCTGCTACATCACACAAAAACCCCCACCACCCACCAGACTGACCTCCCCAGCATCACACTTGAATCCGGCATCTTCGCTTCCCACCTAATCTGGCTCCTCCGAACGCGCCATCTCCGCAAGCAGGCCAAAACCCTTGGCAAACCTTTCGACGACCTCCCCGAAGCCGAAGCCTACCACCCCCCCGTCCTCCGCCGTGGCAGCATAGCCGCCTCCCGCGATCTCGAAGAAGGCGAAATCAACACCTTCTCCCGTAGGGGCTCGATGTTCGAAGTCGCAACATCAGTCGCCGCCTCGAGACGCAGTTCCGTGGTCGCTGCCACATTCCCTGGGGGCTCGAGACGAAGTTCCTTCGTAGGTGTCAGCTCGAGGAGGGGGAGTATGCACGGAATTCATGGGGCCAGGGGCAGTGAGGTCAATGTGGCGAATGTGAAGGGAAAGGGGCCTGGCAAGGGGCCTGGCATGGTGCCGATGCCGACGCCGCAGGCGTTTGAAGAGCATCATCCAAGGTTTACCGCCGTGATGGAGCCGCAGGTGAGTCCCGTAGTGGAGAGGAGTGAATATATAGAGGCTGGTTACGGGACTATGACCCCGGATGCCAAACCTGCGGATGTTAATGCCGGTGAGCAAAGCGGGGGGAGGGAGAGGATGCCTTTTTTTCGGGAGGTAAGTTATATAAAGAATACGGAGGGGTAAAATAAAGGGCACCCAGGGGTAGGAGGGAGTACAAGATGATGGTGATGGCGTTCTGGATGAAGGGATTGGGATTCTGAAATGAAGTGATGATAGACAACAAGCTGGGCTGGTGCCCAAATTGCTTTCAACGCTCTTTAAAAGAACGGTTGACTATCAGAGGACGCCTTCTCAAATCTCGGTTATATTTCACGATGCAGAAACATCAAATCTATAGTCTAAGCACAGAAAACTTTTCGACGATCTATCAACATGTCGAGTCACAAGCGCCCCATCCTCACTTCACACTCCCCTTGGCTCCCTAACCATGGCAACCCACCTATGAACCCCAAAACCTTCTCCCCCCTCATAGTCTGATAAATCCAACTTCAACTCGCCCACATCCTCAAATCCAAGCCTCCTGTAAACAGGATGCCCCACCTTGCTCGAATCAACATAACACCTCATCCCCATCGCATCCGCCCTCTCAAACCCCCACCTGATCAGCCGCCCCGCAGCTCCTCGGCCCTGATGATCTGGATGCGTGCCCAGGAGGGAGAGCACTATCCCCCAATTCCCTGTTAGCAAATCTCCATTGCCACACCGCTGTGAATGACCGAGGGCTGGGGGAAAATGTGCAGTAGCGAGCAGAGAGTAACGTACACCAATGTGCCTCGCCCGCCCTCCTCCCCTCCCCCCTCACAACCCCAAGCCTTCTCGCAAACTCGCTCACCAAGGCCGCATTCGCCCCCGCGGGTATTTCTCCCGCCTTGCTCTGAGGGTCATCGTACACGTCATACCCCCTGGGCAGAAAGATCCAGACCGCGTAGGCTACGATCGTGTCCTTCAAGTCGGGGTCGGTGACTTTGAGGTAGTGTTTTTCGTAGATGGGGGTCGGGTGGGACTGTTCTGATAGTCCGGTTGAGAAGCCCTTTTGGAGTTTGGTGAGCATGGCGGTGGGGGAGACATGCCCGTAGGAGACGATGTAGAGAGGTGGGATGGAGAAGATTGTTTGGTGGAGAGTGGCTAGGGGGACGCTGTCGCTTGGGGTGCAGTTGGATAGGGTGAGTGGCATTTTGAGAGGGTGTGGACCCTGTGGAAGGGAAGGGGATACACGCTTTTCTTGATGAGAGGTGTGGAAAAGATGAGTCTGTGGAAGTGATGGGTCATGCAAAAGCCGGTGGTCAATGGCGAGGGGAGGGATTCTTTGCTTTTATATATTGGAAGGGACGCAAGATTTTCGTGTTGGATAAAGTAATGAGTCAGACTTTGGGTGGTCGCGCCATCCTCAGTAGCAAAAGTATCGAACGCAATACCGGCTGCAGATAAAACAACGAATACTTCCGTACTGAATTGTCAAAAGCGGGAGCCACTTCTTCGCCCTTTGAGTCCAGTATTTACGTCCGACAGGAAGGGTAAAAGAGAAGGTGTAGGTGAGTTGGATATAGACCCGGAAGCTCTGTTCCCTTTAATTCTGACTCCTACCTTACCAACTTGACGCAAGCTCTGATCAGAACGTCAGGCAGTACCTTTCTGTAGAATTGAATGCTTTGGAACGTAGTGTTTTCCTGGGCACGGGTTGATATCTGTAGACGATTCTTCTAGAATTTGCTCGGTTAATTCTCGGCCGAGGCCCAAAGCAGCCGTGGTTGGATCTTCTGACCCGCATCTCATCTTCAAACCTCGCCTCAATCCAACCCAACTCAGCTTCATCAAATCCTGCAACCTCTCTCTCACTCATCTTCCTCCAGTCTATAGTTTGATAGTCACTCGCTCATTATGGCTGCCAGTACCAAATACCAGCCTGCCCCCCAACGCGACTCCTTCGAAGAGTCGTCATATACCCAGGCGCCACCATCATACCAGGCAGAACCAGGTCACAATGACCTGCTCGGTGGACCAAGAGGCGAAGATGACAACGTGCCTGATGACTTCAAGGTAGGATCACCATCGTATCTCTCTCTGGCTGTCGGCCGCCGTACTGACATCTTTCCAGTTTGGCGGTTCCGTCGCTGAGGCCACTCTTCCAATACGCATGCAGTTTGTCCGCAAAGTATACGCAATCTTGTCAGTGCTACGGCTCTCCCAGGCCCATATTCTTGCACTGCTAACAAGCACCTAGGACCGCTCAGATTCTCGCCACTGTGGCCATCAGCTCCCTCTCCTACGCTTCCACAAGCTACAAGAACTGGATCCGGTCCAACCAATGGATGATGTGGGTTTCTCTCTTTGGCGCCATAGGTTTCATGCTCCTCACTTTTTGGAAACGCAAATCGTACCCGACAAATCTGGCCTTCCTGAGTTGCTTCACTGCTCTCGAAGCCTACTCCATCTCCGTCATCGTCTCATTCTACGACACAAAAGTCGTGCTTCTGGCTCTGGTGCTCACAGCTGGGATCTTCGTCGCGCTTACTTTGTTTGCGTGTCAAAGCAAATATGACTTCACCGCCTGGCAACCATACCTCTTCGGTGGACTTTGGATTCTGATACTCTTCGGCTTCGTGTCTGCCTTCTTCCCCTACAACAGCACTGGAGAGCTCATCTATGGTAGCGCGGCCGCTCTCCTCTTCAGCGGGTACATTTTGGTGGACACGCAGCTCATCATGAGGCATTACCATGTCGAAGAGGAGATTGCTGCGGCGATCTCGCTCTACCTGGATATTATCAATCTCTTCCTGGCTATTCTTCGGATCCTTAATAGCCAGCAGAACAACTAGAACTGATAAAGGATGGAGGATGGAATGAGTAGGTGCAGCATGGAGAATAGGGTGTGAACAAAGGGCAAGCATGGGATTGTATCGGCTTGTGATAAGGCGTATGGAGTGGTGATGGTTATTGCAAGAGAATAAGAAGAAAATGGACATGATATTCTGTCTGCAATTTTATTTTCCATGGCCACCCTCACCAGCTGGGATCTATTCTTTTCTATCATTTATGTTAGTCAATGATTTCAATACGGTAGCTCACGGACATACTCGGTCGAGAGGTCTCCTGTCTCGAAGCATGCCAAGCCTGACCCGTGCCCTTAGCTCACAGTCTAAATTTGACCACTCAACGAATCTCTATACTAGCAGAGCACAATCCTTCTCCCCGCTTTTCTCCCCGAGTCACTCATTCCAACCACAGTCGCTACACAGCCTGGATGCTTTGTCGTTTTGCATTGCGTGAATGGTTCAACTCCCGTGTCAGCGTTTCGGCTAGAAGATATCCAGTTGACCGTCCATTGTGTAGATTGCCTTTGTGCGAGCTTCGTGGGCTCAGTGACAGCTCGCCAGAACATCTTACACAGCTTTGTTCGATGCAGATACAGTGATTTGCAGACTTTGTGGTCATTAGGTGCAGCAATCGAGCTCGAGGGCCCTGCAATGGCTCAAAACGAGCATCATATGCCCGATGTCGATCTGCCAAAGCATTCCCTTCTACAAATGGGACCAAATAACACTGCCCACCGGCACATCCATCATGATATAGACTCTTCTAATGACAAGGATGAGTGTCCCCGAGTATTCGACCAAGATCAAAGAAAGAGACGGGTCAAAAGCAAGCTGGTGGAAAAGCCAGACGGGTTCATATCCATCATATGCAAATGGACTGTTGAACACCAGATAGGTACGGCCAATACAATTGTCCGTGGATATTCATGAGGCTTACCATAGGGTGCAGGACTGGCGGTGAATCTGCTACTGCTCCACGCCATGACCCATGTCTGCTTCCCTCGCGCAAGACAAAACTCACGCAAGTTTTACCAGATGTCATACTTCAACCAATCGTCAGGGAAATATGGTTTAGGATGGGACGACCTTTACTTGGTGTTCTACTCGATCATCGTACTCACTGGTTTGCGGGCTGCTACTCTGGATTACGTCCTTTTGCCTATGGCTCCCTATGTGGGTATCAGAGGGAAGAAGGATACGACCAGATTTGCGGAGCAGGCTTGGGTTTTGATCTACGATACTTGTTTCTGGTCCATGGGCATGGTATCGAACCCTCCCTTAAGAGAGGCACGAAATATTGGCTAATGATTATGAAAGTACATAATGTACAACCATGAGCATTGGCTGAACCTAAAGGAACTGTGGACGGGATGGCCTAATCGAGAGTTAGATGGGGGCATGAAGTGGTACTATCTCATTCAATTCGCCTTCTGGCTGCAACAGATCCTTGTCGTCAATATCGAAGAACGGAGAAAGGACCACTGGCAGATGCTCAGTCATCACGTCGTTACGTGCATTCTGATGTTTACTAGCTACGGCTATCATCAGACAAAAGTCGGGAATCTGATTCTATGCTTGATGGATGTTGTGGATGTGACTCTTGCGGCAAGTCGGCCTCGTTCCTTGGACAGAAGATTACTTCGCTAATATCCAAAACCAGTTCGCGAAAATCTTGAAATACCTTCGATTTCAAGCTGCGTGCGACATTGCGTTCGGAGTCTTTGTGCTTTCTTGGTTTATCTGCCGACACGCTTTCTACCTCAAAGTCATCTATTCGATCTACAAAGACCTTCCCCGTGGGATAACCAATGGATGCTATTCTGGTGGAATGCACAACCTGACTGGACCGTTTGAAGCTCCAGATGACTACTATCACTTGATGACACCATTCATTGACCCCGAAGGTGTTGTTTGCTGGTCTGACAATATCACACGGGCCTTCATCTACGCCCTGCTAGCGCTGCAAGCGCTACTGCTGATATGGTTTGGCATGATCGTGAGGGTGGTGGTCAAGGTTCTTCGCGGCGGTGATGCCATCGATTCAAGGAGTGATGACGAAGGAGAGGAAGGCGATGAAGAAGACGAGGTAGAGACCACCGTCTATGGAAAACAAGGGGAAGTGGACGCCATCGAGCATGCCATCGCGCCACCCCCATTAGAAGAGGAGGTCGGTGTTGAATCCATCAATCTAGGCAGTCAGAGGAACAGTCCCGCTCGCAAATTCCGGAAAGGAGGTGGAGCCGCTAGCGGTGTCACACTGCACAGCGACCGAAAAGAGCTTCTGGGGAGAATCGGCTGTGATAAGGGGGCGTAGAAGATGGCTGGGAACGATTTCACGATTTTGCTTTCTCAAAAGGTCCGGTGAATTTCTGCGATATAACGACGGCAAGCATGAGACTAGCTATAGATAATGCCACCCAGGGGTCTGAATCATGCGAGGCCAATAAATGTCTACTCTTCTTGCTCTGTACTGTTTCCACCAAGTGCTACAACACGGATGAGAAAGGTAGGAAAAGACCAAGCGCGTTCGGTTTGATTATGCTCTCGCGTTCGACGCTATCTCTGCACGTGACTTCCTGCGCAAGGAAGCTTAGCCGATTCGCAGTGTAAGAAGTCTTGCACCTTCTCATGCACCTCCGCCAAAAATTCACTGTGTTATATCTGAGGTTCCCATACAGGCAGCAGAAATGCCTTCCCGAATACAAGCCCTTCAATGTCTCCCATATCAGTCTCTCCGAAAGCCCTCAAAGTCCTCACTGTGTGCCCAATGCTTCCACAAGCTCCAGCAACGACAATTTTCATCCACCCCTCCACAAGCAACCCGTCAACGTGATGACATGTTCCGATGGCTCAAAGGTCCTGGAGCTGCCTTCAAAGACCCTCTCCCTAGCTCCACCAATTACCTCAACGCGTATGACAAGAATGGAGTATTGTACCGAGCTGTTGAGGCTGGTCCGAACGAGAAGAATGCCAAAGAGGGGGCCGAAGAGGATCTAGCTGAGGGTTCGGAGGATGGAGAGCCCAGAGAGCGAAAAGCTGCCGCTACAAATTCATCGCGTGCACCGCTTCCAAGGGAGACGCAGGACGATTTCATACCTTTCCCAATGAACAAACAATTCAGGAGCCAGCCAGTCTTGAGTGAAGGATTGAAAGAAGAGATATACAAGCGGGTGATGCTGGAGAACCAGGACGTCAGGGCCGTCAGCGCTGCCTTGTCGGTAGAGATGAGAAGAGTTGGTGCCGTTGTGAGACTGAAGGCATTAGAGAAGGAGTGGGTGAAGGAGGTATGTATTTCCTTGCTCGATCCTCTTTTGATCCTGCCGTTTTCTATGATGAGCAAACACGTTTCGATTAGTCCTTAAGACTTCTCCCATGGTTACCAAATTAATTACAACTCTCTGACCCCGGCGTTCTCGCCCAAAGCTCTTTCTATGGATCTATTTGTTGTGAGTCGGCGTACAAGCTGACCATACTGCTCCTAGGGCAAACCTCTTGCAAAAACTTATGCGAAGGCCATCATGGGCATGCTTCCCCAAACTCCATATATTCCCAATCGACCGGCTCCCCACGAGTCCATCAGCGACCTCCCCGTCCACAAATCCACCACGCTTCAAGTCTTCCACCCCGTCAGCGAGTCTCGGCAATTCACCCGTACAGACGCTGCCAAGGTCTTCGATCGCAGCCTTCTTCCCGCCGAAGATCGCATCCCCCATCCTGAACTTGTCCAACTGGACAAATGGAAGTACGAAGGCATACAATACGACGTCAGGATGAAGATGCAAAAGGAGGCAATTGAGAAGGAAGCGCGAGTGAGGAAGCTGAAAGAAAAGGCGAGGCTGGAGAAGGAGAAGCTGACGACAAAGGTTGCAGAGACAGCACGATGGCAGTTCAAGTTCAAGGATATCAGTGTGGAGAGTGTAGGCAAGGATGGAAGGGCTAGGGGAGGTGTGGGGGCCAGATATGGCATGCCTTTTGAGGATCGGAAGAAGGGAATCGTAAAGATCCCTAGGAGAGTGGAGTAACTTTGGAGCTAGATCGTTCATTCCTAGGGTATTGAGACTACACGCGGAGTAACCTCTCCAATCTCTGCTTTCGGAAAGTATAATGCCGGATACCAGCACAATCGTGTTCGCAATGGTATCTAAAACTCCAATCTTTCATCCTGCCGGGGGGGGG
>JAABUQ010012742.1_pt1 | contig 10379 bp, 8 predicted proteins | sample 5560001 | NCBI WGS metagenome assembly JAABUQ01 (sample SAMN10711888, study PRJNA513371) | rock metagenome | isolation source: Antarctica rocks | place: Antarctica: Victoria Land, Finger Mt nord | collected 2015-12-18 | reverse complement strand
CCGTCCACGCCGGCGATGCCGGTGCCGAGCAAGACCGGCAGCCCGCAACTGGTGGTGGCGTCGGTGCGCCTCGACAGCGGTTGGCGCACCAGCAAGCTAATCGGCGCTTCGGTGTACGACGACCAGAACCAGAAGGTGGGCGACGTCGACGACCTGATCGTGGCCGGCCAGGACAAGATCGCCGTGGCCGTGGTCTCGGTCGGCGGCTTCCTCGGCATCGGCAGCAAGCTCGTGGCGGTGCCCTACGACCAGCTCCGCTACGACCATCCCGGCACCAAGGACTCCCGCGTGGTGATGCCGGGCGCCACCAAGGACAGCCTCGGCACCATGCCCAACTTCACCTACAGCGGCGACTGACCCGCCGCTTCTCTGTTTGACTTGGGCGGTGCAGGCGGCACAGTCTTCTTCCTTACCGGGAACGAGGGACCCGCCCAGATGATCGCCGCGCTGATGCCGACCTACAACCGTGCAAACCTCGCCTTCGAGCGGGGCGAAGGCGCCTGGCTGTACACGGACGACGGCCGACGATTCCTCGACTTCGGCGCCGGCATCGCGACCTCCTCGCTCGGCCACGACCATCCGCTGCTGACCGCCGCCATCGCCGAGCAGGCGCATCGGGTGATGCACGTCTCCAACCTGTACCGCGTGCCGGGCGCCGAGCGGCTGGCGCGGCGGCTGGTCGATGCGACGTTCGCCGACAGCGTGTTCTTCTGCAACTCGGGCGCCGAGGCGAACGAGGGGCTGGTCAAGATGATCCGCCGCGCCCAGCACGAGACCGGCCATCCGGAACGCTTCCGGATGATCTGCTTCGACGGCGCGTTCCACGGCCGCACGCTGGCGATGCTGGCCGCCACCGGCAACGCCAAGTACCTGCAGGGTTACGGGCCGGAGGTCGATGGCTTCGACCATGTGCCGTTCAACAACCTGAACGCGCTGCGCGACGCCATCGGGCCGCAGACGGCGGGCATCCTGATCGAGCCGGTGCAGGGCGAGGGCGGCGTGCGCCCGGCCGACCTGCGTTTCCTGCGCGAGCTGCGCGCCACCTGCGACGAGTTCGGCCTGTTGCTGGGGATGGACGAGGTGCAGTGCGGCATGGGCCGCTCCGGCAAGCTGTTCGCCCACCAGTGGGCCGGCATCGCGCCGGATGTGATGTCGGTGGCCAAGGGCATCGCCGGCGGTTTTCCGATGGGCGCCATCCTGGCCACCGAGGCAGTTGCCAAGCACATCACCGCCGGCACCCACGGCACCACCTTCGGCGGCAACCCACTCGCTTGCGCCGCCGCCAACGCGGTGCTCGACGTGATGCTGGCGCCCGGCTTCCTGGAAGACGTGGACCGCAAGGCGCGCCGGCTGTGGCAGGCGTTGGAGGAGATCGCGCACGATGCGCCGGCGGTGCTGTCCGGGGTGCGCGGCGCCGGCCTGCTGCTCGGCCTGCAATGCGTGACGCCGAACACGCGGGTGCAGCAGGCGCTGACCGAGCAGGGTTTGCTGACCGTGAGCGCCGGCGACAACGTGGTGCGGCTGGCGCCGCCGCTGGTGGTGACCGACGCCGACATCGACACCGCGGTCGGCATGATCCGCGCCGGCGTGCGCGCCTGCGAGCCGGCCGCGCAAATGGCCGCGAAATGAGCCCGGCGCTGCTGCGGCGGGTGCCGCAGGACACCGCGCCCCCGGCTCCGCCTCAACACTCCGCCCCGCCCCGGCACTTCCTGGAGTTGCGCGACTTCGATCCCGCGACGTTGCGCCACATGCTCGACCTCGGCCGCAGCTTCAAGCAGGGCAGCCCGCAGCAGCCGCTCGCCGGGCGCACCATCGCCCTGCTGTTCGAGCAGCCGAGCACGCGCACCCGGGTCAGCTTCGAGGTCGGGGTGCGGCAACTGGGCGGCGACGTGATCGTGCTGTCGGGCCGCGACACCCAGCTCGGCCGGGGCGAGACCATCGCCGACACCGCGCGGGTGCTGTCGCGGTATGTCGATGCGATCATGCTGCGCACCGACCGCTCCGAGAAGCTGGCCGAGATGGCGGCGTATGCCACGGTGCCGGTCATCAACGGCCTCACCACCGACAGCCACCCGTGCCAGCTGCGGGCCGATTGCCGGGCAGGTCGTGGCCTGGTGCGGCGACGGCAACAACGTGGCGCGCAGCTGGATCGAGGCGGCGGTGCGGTTCGGCTTCACGCTGCGCCTGGCAACGCCCGAGGCGCTGCGCCCGCCAGCCGCGCTGGTCGCCTGGGCGCGCGCCCAGGGCGGCCGGATCGAGCTGCTCGACGACCCGCGGGCGGCGGTGGCGGGCGCCCGCTGCGTCGTCACCGACGCCTGGATCAGCATGGCCGAGGCCACGGAAACCGCGAACCGCCACAACATGCTGGCGCCATACCGGGTCACTCCGGCGCTCATGGCGCTGGCCGCCGACGACGCCGTGTTCATGCACTGCCTGCCGGCGCATCGCGGCGAGGAAGTCGAGGCGGCGGTAATCGACGGCCCGCGGTCGGTGGTGTTCGACGAGGCCGAGAACCGGCTGCACGCGCAGAAAGGCGTGCTGGCCTGGGCGCTCGGTTAGGCCAGGGACGTCGCACCAGGGCGTTGCAGTCGTCGGGCTGCTCGCCGAGCGGCGTCAAAGGTGGCCGCAACGCCCATGGCTCCCTATCTTGCCTGAATGCCAGACACACCTGAGCCAGAGCCTCCCGACATGCCCGACACTCCCGCCTTTCTCGACAGCGACCGCCCCGACGTGCCCGACATCGTCGTGCCGCGCGGCATCACGCCGTTCTACCTGCCCGGCCGCCCGGTGCGTGGGCGGCTGGTGCGGCTAGGCCGGCTGGCGCACACGTTGCTGTCGCGCCACGACAACCCGGCGGTGGTGACGGCCCTGGCCGGCCATGCGCTGGCGCTGGTGGCGGCGCTGGGTGCGGCGTTGAAGTTCCGCGGCTCGTTCAGCGTGCAGGCCAAGGGCGACGGGCCGGTACGGATGTTGCTGGCCGACTGCACCGATGCCGGCGCGCTGCGCTTCTACGCCCGCCCGGACCCCGAGGTGCTGGCGGAACTGCTGGCGGAGACGCCGGAGCCGACTGCCGCCGACTTGCTGGGCGAAGGCTACATTGCTTTCACCGCCGACCAGGGCGCCGACATGGACCGCTACCAAGGCATCGTCGCCATCGAGGGCGAGCAGCTGTCCGACATGGCGCTGCATTACTTCGCCGCCAGCGAGCAGATGGGCTGCGCGATCCGCCTCGCCTGCGCCCATGACGGCACCGCCTGGCAGGCGGCGGCGTTGGTGCTGGAGAAGGTCGCCGGGGCCGGCGGCGTCGATCCCGAGCTGGACGAGGCGGAACAGGCCGAAGCCTGGCACACCGCCACGACGCTGTTCGGGACGCTTACCGACGCCGAGTTGCTGGACGAGGATCTTGCGCCGGACCGGCTGCTGTATCGGCTGTTCGGGGCGGAAGGCGTGTCGTTGGAGCTGCCGCGCGCCCTCGCCTATGGCTGCCGCTGCTCGCGCCAACGCCTGGCCGGCATCCTGGAGGGGTTCGAGCAGGACGACCTCGACCACATGACGGTGGGGCGCGATATCATCATGACCTGCGAGTTCTGCAAATACGACTTCCACTTCGACCGTCGCGAGGTGCGCGGCACCGTCAAGAGCGGCGGCAGCCAGGAAGAGAGCCAACGATGACCACTGCGCGCCCATGGCACGGCATTGCCGTGGCGCTCGGGCTGGCGTTGCCGCTGCTGCTCGCCGGGTGCGGCGACAATGCCGACACTTCGCAGCCGGTCGTGTACCAGCAACCCGACTACGGCTATCTCACAAAGCTGCGGCTCAACGTGGCGCAGGTCGGCATCGACGACAATTGGGTGCCGACAGTTCGCCCTGGCCAGCCGCAGCATGTCGAGTCGCTGTCGCCGGTGGCCCCGGTGGCGGCGCTGCGGCAGATGGCGCAGGACCGCCTGCTGACCGGCGGCAGCTCCGGCAGCGCGCGCTTCGTGATTGAGGACGCCTCGATCCTGCAAGGCGCCTCGGACCGGCTGGATGGGTCGTTCGCGGTGCGGCTCGACATCGCCACGTCCGATGGCCGACGGGCCGGGTTCGCCGAGGCTCGGGTGGTGCGCAGCATGACGCTGGGCGGGGCCACCGATGGCGGGCGCGCGACCGCCTACGCATTGGTCAAGCAGATGATGGACGACATGAACGTCGAGTTCGAGTACCAGGTGCGGCACTCGCTGGGCGAGTACCTGCAAAGCACCGACCCAATCGCCGCGCCGACGCCGGTGCAATCGCAGGACCTGGGATCGCCCGGCTCGCCGCCGCCGCTTTCGGCGACACCGGTGGCCGCGCCGGACCCGGATGGCGTGGCTGCCCCCACAAGCCTAGCTCCCTCAAGCGTTGTTCCCCCTCAGCCGATGTCGCCGCCGCCGTCCAACCTGCAGCCGCCTGCCACGGCGGCACCTTACCCATCGACATCCGGTCCGACGCCGCTCGCGCCATAGCTGGTCAGCCGGTCAGCGCACCCATGGCCTGACGCATGAACAGCCGCCGCAGCGGCCCCACGCGATGCACCGCGGCGATGCCGACGTCGCGGGCCAAGCGCACCGGGGCGAGGTCGGTGCTGAACAGCTTGTCCAGCACATGCGTGGCGCCCAGCATCGTCAGGTTGTCCGGCCGCCGTGCCGCCTGGTAGCGCCGCAGCAGCGTCTCGCCGCCCAAATCCTCGCCCGCCGCCATAGCCGTCGCGGCCAATGCGGCCAACGCCGCGACATCGCGCAGGCCGAGGTTAAGCCCCTGACCGGCGATCGGGTGGATGCCGTGCGCGGCGTCGCCGACCAGCGCCAGCCGGGTCGCGGCGTAGCGGTGCGCGTGCATCGCCGACAGCGGGTAGCTCCAGCGCCGGCCGGCGATGCGGACCGCGCCCAGATGCGTGCCGAGCCGGCGCGTCAACTCGCGCGCAAATGCCGCATCGTCCAACGCCAGCAGCCGCGGCGCCGCGGCGTCGCGCTCGGTCCAAACGAACGCCGACAGGTTCGGCGCGCCCTCGATGCCGGCCATTGGCAGTTGCGCGAACGGGCCGGCAGGCAGGAAATGCTCCAGCGCGGTGCCATTGTGCGGGCGCTCGTGGGCGATTGCCCCGACCATCGCGGTCTGGCGGTACGGGATGCGGGTGACGGCGATGCCGGCCTGCTCGCGCAACGGGCTGTGACGCCCCTCGGCGGCGACCACCAGCCGGCAGGCGATGCGCGGGCCGCCGGCGACCTGCACCGTCACGCCGGCCACGCCGCGCGCCACGCTGGCCTCGGCCGGCGCCAACACCGAAACGCCGGGCATCGCCGCCAGCCGCGCGTTCAATGCCATGCGCAGGCTGCGTGCCTCGACCATCCAGCCGAACGCCGGCTGATCCAGTTCGGCGGCGTCGAAGTGCAGGAACAGCGGCGACGCCGGGCGGCCCACCCGGCCGTCGGACACCCTAATGTCGCGGATCGGGCCGGGCGCGTACGGCAGCGCGTCCCACAGGCCGGCCTGCTGCAGCACGCGCCGCGAGCCGGCGGCGATGGCGTAGGCGCGGCCGTCGAAGTCGGGATGCGTCATCGGCGGCAGCGCCGCGCGGTCGATCACCGCCACCCGCAAGCCCGCCTCGGCCAGCAGGCACGCCAGGACGCCGCCCACCGGGCCTGCTCCCATGATGCACACGTCGGTCTCGATGGCGTCGGTCATTGCCCGCGACTTCCTCACGAATGTTTGCGTCCGCTGCACAGAAATTGGGCAGCCTCGCATAAAGGCGGCGTAAAGGTCCGTTTTCCGGTCGATCCGGCGGCGGCATGGTTTTTGGTAAGGCTTCCGCCAACCCCTGTGTTGTTCCGCATGTTGGAGCGATGGCGTGGGCCGTAAGAGGCATTGAGGAGCAGGGCCGCGACATGAAGCTAATCATCGCCATCATCAAGCCATTCAAGCTTGATGACGTCCGCGAGGCGCTGACCCCGCTCGGGGTGCAGGGCCTTACCGTCAGCGAGGTGAAGGGGTTCGGCCGGCAGAAGGGCCAGACCGAGATCTACCGTGGCGCCGAGTACCACGTGAACTTCCTGCCCAAGGTGAAGATCGAGGTGGCGGTCGCCGACGACCTCGCCGAGCAGGTGGTGGAAGCCATCACCAAGGCCGCCCACACCGGCAAGATCGGCGACGGCAAGATCTTCGTCATGGACATCGAGCGCGCCGTGCGGATCCGCACCGGCGAGCTGGACGCGGACGCGCTGTGACCCACGCAAGGAAGGACCCATCCTCGATGAAGAAGCTGATGCGGCGCGCCGCGATGGCGCTGCTCCCCCTGACGATGGCGCTGCCGCTGCTGCTGTCGCCGATGGCGCACGCCCAGACGGCCACGGCGCCGGCGACGACCGCCGCACCGGCTGCGCCAGGCGGAGCCACCGCCGCCACCGCGCCCGCCGCCCAGGCCGTGGCCGCCGCCGCGCCGAAGCTCGACAGCGGCGACACCGCCTGGATGCTGACCAGCACCGCGCTGGTGCTGATGATGACCATTCCCGGCCTGGCGCTGTTCTACGCCGGCATGGTGCGCAAGAAGAACATCCTCGCCACCATCATGCAGTCGTTCATGATCTGCTGCCTGGTGACGATCACCTGGATGGTGGCGGGCTACAGCCTCGCCTTCACCAACGGCACGCCGTACCTGGGCGACCTCAGCCAGTTCATGCTGAAGGGCTTCGGCGCCAACTGGAACACCGCGTTCGACCTCGGCGCCGGCAGTTCGGCGCACACCCAGGAGACCATCCCCGAGAGCGTCTACATGATGTTCCAGATGACCTTTGCGATCATCACCCCGGCGCTGATCTGCGGCGCCTTCGCCGACCGCATGAAGTTCTCGGCGATGTGCGTGTTCATGGTGCTGTGGTCGCTGATCGTCTACTCGCCGGTCGCGCACTGGGTCTGGTCGGCGACCGGCTTCCTCGGCGCCGGCGTGTTCGGGCTGCCGGGCGCCGCCGACTTCGCCGGCGGCACGGTGGTCCACATCAACGCCGGTGTCGCCGGCCTGGTGGCGTGCCTCGTGCTCGGCAAGCGGGTCGGCTACGGGCATGACAACATGGCGCCGTTCAACGTCGCCTACGCGGTCATCGGCGCGTCGCTGCTGTGGGTCGGCTGGTTCGGCTTCAACGCCGGCTCCGCCGTGGGCGCCAACGCGCTCGCCGGCATGGCGATGACGGTAACCCAGATCGCCACCGCCGCGGCGGCGCTGGCCTGGGTGTTCGCCGAGTGGATCACCAAGGGCAAGCCGTCGGCGCTGGGCGCCGCCTCGGGCGCGGTGGCCGGCCTAGTCGCCATCACCCCGGCATCGGGCTTCGTGCTGCCGGGCGCCGCGCTCATCATCGGCATCGCCGCCGGCGCGGTCTGCTACTGGGCCGCCACCAGCCTGAAACATGCGCTGGGCTACGACGACAGCCTCGACGCCTTCGGCGTGCACGGCGTCGGCGGCATCATCGGCGCGCTGCTGACCGGCGTGTTCGCCTTCGGGCCGCTGAGCGGCGGCCTCCACACCGGCGGCCTGCCGCAGTTCGAGGCGCAGTGCGTCGCGGTGCTGGTGACGCTGGTCTGGTCGGGCGTGATGAGCTTCGTCATCCTGAAGGTGATCGACGTGGTGATCGGCCTGCGCGTCACCAGCGACGAGGAGATGGAGGGCCTGGACGTGGTGCTGCACGGCGAGCAGCTTGGCTGAGACTTTGCCGCCACGGCTGCGCGCGAAGGGCACCCGGCGGGTGCCCTTTTCGTTTGGCGCATATGACGCCCGCAGGTTCTGAGGTATTGCTGATCCCGACTCTGAACCGAACGGCCATGCCCGAGGCGGGCGTGTCGTGGCAATGCCTGCCCAGCTGGAGCAACCGATGGCCACAGTCACCCGATTCGGCCGCGCCGAGCCGCGCCGCCTTGCCTCGCCGGTGCTGCGCAACCTGCTGCGCCGCCGTTGTGCCGAGCTGGGCGCGCTGCTGCTGGCGCTGTTCGGGGTGGCGGTGCTGCTGGCGCTGCTGACCTACGATCCGCGCGACCCGTCGCTCGACACCACAACCGCGCGGCAGGCGGCCAACATGGTCGGCCTGCCGGGCGCGATGCTGGCCGATGTGCTGCTGCAGGGGTTCGGCGTCGCCGGTGGCCTGCCGGCGGCGGCGATGCTGACCTGGGCCTGGCGCATCGGCTCGCACCGCGGCCTCGGCAGCGTGCTGCTGCGGCTGATCGCGCTGCTGGCGGCGTTGCCGGCGCTGGCGGCGGCGTTGGCGGCGCTGCCGATGCTGCTGGCCGGCGAGCGCGGGCGGGCCTGGGGTTGGCCGGGCGGCGCCGGGCCGGGCGGCGCCAGCGGACGCCTGATCGCCGACCAGACGATGGCGGCCGGGCGGGACCTGCTCGGAATGCCGGGCGGCGCCATCGTGGTCGCCCTCGGCGCGCTGCTGGCGGCATTGCTGACGGTGCTGTCGCTTGGCCTGTCGCGGCGCGAGTGGCAGGCCGCCGGCGCCGCCGCCCGCCGCACCGCCCAGCGCACCCGCTCCGCCGCCGCGGTCGGGGGCCGTGTCTCCGGGCGGGTCGGCGTCCGCCTGGTGCGCCTGCTCGGCTGGCTCAATGGCACCAAGGGCGTCGGCCACGAAGCATCGCGGGTAGCCCAACCCGACGCCCCAGAGTCATTCGCCCGCGCCCGGCCTGGACGCGAGGCTGTGCGTGACCCCGTGTGCGACGACGTTCGCGACGCTGAGCGCGACGAGGTTCCCGAACCGGCCCCGCCCGCCGTGACCCGCGTACCGGCGCGGGCGCCCGACGCCGATCTGCCGCCCCCGGAATTGGTGCGCGCGCCGGCGAAGGTGTCGCTCGCCGGCAAGCGGGTGGCGTCGCGGCAGGAGACCTTGCCGCTCGACGGGCAAGGGCCGTGGCGCTTCCCGCCGGTCTCGCTGCTGGCCCCTGCCCCGGCCCGCTCGGAGATCGGCGCGCCCACGCCAGAGACGCTGCAGGCGAATGCGCGGCTGCTCGAGTCGGTGCTCGGCGATTACGGCGTGCAGGGCCGCATCGTGGAGATCCGGCCCGGCCCGGTGGTGACGCTCTATGAGCTGGAGCCGGCGCCCGGCATCCGCAGCGCCCGGGTGATCGGCCTCGCCGACGACGTGGCGCGCAGCCTTTCGGTGACGGCGGTGCGTATCGCCACGGTGAGCGGGCGCAACGTCATCGGCATCGAGGTGCCGAACGCCCGGCGCGAGACGGTGTTCTTCAGCGAGCTGATCGGCTCCGACGACTGGATCGGCCACAAGGGCGCGCTGTCGATCGCGCTGGGCAAGGACATCGGCGGCGAGCCGGTGCTGGCCGACCTGGCACGGATGCCGCATCTGCTGGTCGCCGGCACCACCGGCTCGGGCAAGTCGGTCGGCATCAACGCGATGATCCTGTCGCTGCTCTACCGCCTGTCGCCCGACCAGTGCCGGCTGATCCTGATCGACCCGAAAATGCTCGAACTCTCGGTCTACGACGGCATCCCGCATCTGATGGCCCCGGTCGTCACTGAGCCGGCCAAGGCGGTCAGCGCGCTGAAGTGGACGGTGCGCGAGATGGAGCGGCGATACCGCGCCATGAGCGGCCTCAGCGTGCGCAACATCGGCGGCTACAACGACCGGGTGGCCGATGCGCGGGCCAAGGGCGAGCTGGTGACCCGCCGGGTGCAGACCGGCTTCGACAGCGAGACGCACAAGCCGGTGTTCGAGGACCAGGCGCTGGCGCTGGAGAAGCTGCCGTTCATCGTAGTCGTCATCGACGAGATGGCCGACCTGATGATGGTGGCCGGCAAGGAGATCGAGGCCGCGGTGCAGCGCTTGGCGCAGATGGCCCGCGCCGCCGGCATCCATGTGGTGATGGCGACGCAGCGGCCGTCGGTGGACGTCATCACCGGCACCATCAAGGCCAACTTCCCGACCCGCATCAGCTTCCAGGTCATCAGCAAGTTCGATAGCCGCACCATCCTGGGCGAGCAAGGCTCCGAGCAGCTGCTGGGCATGGGCGACATGCTCTACATGGTCGGCGGCGGCCGCATCACCCGCGTCCACGGCCCGTTCGTCTCCGACCGCGAGGTGGAGGACGTGGTGGCGTTCCTGCGCGAACAGGGCGAGCCGGCGTATCTGGACGAGGTGACCGAGGCGCCGCCGGACACCGAGCCCTCCGGCAGCCTGTCGCTATCGGGGGTCGCGGCAGCCAGCGACAGCGAAAAGGGCCTGTTCGACCAGGCGGTGGACGTGGTGGCGCGCGAGGGCAAGGCCTCCACCTCGTTTATCCAACGGCATCTGCAGATCGGCTACAACCGCGCGGCGCGGCTGATCGAGCAGATGGAGAAGGAGGGCATCGTCGGCCCGGCCAACCAT
>JAABUQ010012741.1_pt1 | contig 10379 bp, 5 predicted proteins | sample 5560001 | NCBI WGS metagenome assembly JAABUQ01 (sample SAMN10711888, study PRJNA513371) | rock metagenome | isolation source: Antarctica rocks | place: Antarctica: Victoria Land, Finger Mt nord | collected 2015-12-18 | reverse complement strand
CGGCCGACGCCGACGCGCCGCAGCCGGACGAAATTACGCTGGCCCCAACCCCGTTCCAGAGTGCCGCACTCGCTCGGGTCCCGGCGCGAAACGAAGCCAACGCCCCGGAGGTCTGGGACGCCGAGGATGCTGCCGATCTGGCGGAGCTGGATGCCCTGGATGCCGAGATGGCGGAGCTGGACGCCTACGTCGACGGCCTCTGCCCCGCCTGAGGCGAGCGGTCTTGCCTCTTGCATTTTCATTTGTGGATCGATTTCACCCCCGCCCGGCCCCCGGTACGCGCTGGCGGATTCCGGCGACCCGGCCGCGGGTGGGTGGCAGGGGGAGCCCGCCGCGACGGCGAAGGCGGTCCCGACGGGGGGCGAAATCCGTCGGCAGACCCGGCTCCGCGGCGCGAAGCGTTGGCTTTGAGCGGCCCTTTCCCTGCGGAGCCCAGCCGGGTCGGCCCTCGGCCGCTCCGCCGTTCTCAAGCCTTCGCCGGCTTGCGGGTGTTGAAGACTTGCCCCAGGTCGTCCCCGCTGACAGGCCCGAAGGCCATTTGCACCTCAAAGCCAGCGCGTTCCAGAAGTTCGGGCAGATCCGCGCCGAACTCGGTGAAGACGAGGTAGCCGACGTCCCCCCCCGGGTGCCGGACCTCGACCGTCCTGGGTTCGACCGTGCCATCAGGCCCCACGACGGCTCGGGCGTAGGTTTTCGGGACGCCCGGCAGCAAAGGCACGGTGAAAATGTGCCGCCCGCCGGGGGCCAGCACCCGCCAGATTTCCGCCAGCGCGGCATCGAGCCGGGGGACGTGCTCCAGGGTCTCGGATGTCACCACGAGGTCGAACGTCTCGTCGGGATAGGAGAGCCGGGTCAGGTCCTCGGACGGAACGGCGTCCTCGGGGGCGGCAGAGGGGTCGAAATCGGAAAAGGCGAGGTCCGGCAGCCGCGCGAGGGGCCCGTGAAGCCCGTCGATCCGGTTCACCTCGGCGACACGCAGGGCCCGGGCCTCCGGCGTGCCGACCCAGGCCGCGACCGAAGGCGCGGGGGTCCGAGGCGAACCGACAGGGTAGGTATCGAGCACGACCCGGGCGAGCCGTCGGGCCCGCAACTTCGCGCCGCACCACGCACAATCCGACGACTCTTTCGCTGCCAACGCCTCGACCAGGCGCGGGGAGAGGCCCCAGAGTTGTTCCAGCCGGGGAGGGATCGCGCGGCGACGGTAGAGCCAGGGGCCGGCTCGGCCGCAGACGTCGCACCGGCCGAACCGGCCATGCCGGACCGCGCCGAGGTAATCGCCCGCTCGCCACGCCAGCCGGTGCCCGCCGTTCCAAACCGGCAGGAGCAGACGCTTCACACGGCTCGATCGGATGCGATCCTCCCACCGGCTCGCTGGCCCAGAACGTCGTCCCGCGGCGAGACTGAAAATCCGTTCCTTTCCTTCGGTTTCTACAGGGCCGGACTCGGGAAGGCAAGACATCGCCCCCTTCCCATCGACTGACAGGGGGAATATCAGCACGAGAAATAATCATGGCATATTTATTATAAATATTTTAATATTTTCATGTATTATTTCGAAATGGACTCGCTCCGTGAGCAAGCGTTCCGAGAAGCTCCTGCCCATTGTCCCCGATCAAGACGCCAGGTGTCGTCCCGACCCCGCCCGACGGCCAAGCAAGGGGGGGACGCCCGCCCTCGCGGTGGACAAGTCCCCGGGGATCGGGTAGGTTCCAGGTGGGCGTTGTTGAGCGAAGTTCAAACAACGCGGCTGTCCGGTCCGTTGGCAGAGGTCCGTCCATGACCGTTGCGAAGCTCGGGGGCGCCGGGGGCTGTCCGGGATTCCCGCGGCAGGCGTCCCGGCGCGAGGCCCTGCGGGCCGGGGCGCTGGCGATGACGGGCTTGGGCCTGCCGGAGCTGTTCCGAGCGCGGGCCGCCGCGGCGGTGCCTCGGGCGGTGGCAACGGCGACCGGCGGGTTCGGGCGGGCGAAGTCGTGCATCCTGATCTTCCTGTGGGGCGGGCCCAGCCAGCTCGACACCTGGGACCCCAAGCCCGACGCGCCCGACCAGATCCGCGGGCCCTTCCGGCCGATCGCCACGAGCGTGCCGGGCCTGTCGATCTCCGAGCACTTCCCGGGGCTGGCAGCCCGGGCGCATCGCCTTGCGGTGATTCGCTCGATGTCGCACGACGACCCGGCGCACCTCTCCAGCGCCCACCGGATCTTGACCGGGCATCTCGCCCCGAGGCCCTACTCCGACGCCATCGGCCCGTCGCCCAAGGACTGGCCGCACCTCGGCTCGCTGGTGGCGCGCCTCAGGCCGGGGCGCGGGGCGATCCCGCCCGCGGTGACGATGCCCTGGACGGTCGCGCACCCCGCCGCGCCCGGCGGCAGGGCCCCCGGCCAGCACGGCGGCTGGCTCGGCAAGCGGTTCGACCCCTTCGCCGTCGCGGGCGACCCCAACGCCCCTGGCTTCCGCGTCGGCGGCCTCGACCTGCCCGAGGGCCTGACTCCTGGGCGCCTGCAAGATCGCTCCGCCCTCCTGGAACACCTCGCCGGCGCCAGCGGCGGCTCCACGCCGATCCCCGGCCCCGGTCCCGAGGCGTGGGACGGCTTCCGCGGCCGGGCGCTCGACGCCCTGGCCTCGGCCGAGGCCCGCGGGGCCTTCTCGCTGGAGCAGGAAGACCCGAGGGTCCGCGACCGCTACGGCCGGCACATCCACGGCCAGTGCCTCCTGATGGCACGCCGGCTGGTCGAGGCGGGGGTCCACCTCGTGACGGTCAACTGGCACGACGACGGTCAGAACTTCTGGGACACGCATGGCGAGAACTTCTCCCAACTCAAGGATCGCCTGATGCCCCCGGCCGACCGGGGCTTCGCGGCCCTGCTGGACGACCTCTCCGACCGCGGCCTCCTGGACGAGACGCTCGTGGTCTGGGTCGGCGAGTTCGGCCGCGCCCCGAAGATCACCAGGGCCGGCACCGGCGGTCGCGAGCACTGGCCCCGCTGCTATTCGGCCGTCATGGCCGGCGGGGGCGTCCGCGGCGGGATCGTCCATGGCGCTTCCGACCGCTGGGCCGCCTTCCCCGCCCGCGACCCCGTCTCCCCCGACGACCTCGGCGCCACTATCCTGCACGCCCTGGGCATCGACCCCTCGCAAGAGATCCTCGACCCCCTGAACCGCCCGCTGCGGATCAACTCCGGCACGCCGTTGCGGTCGTTATTCGCCTGACGCATCACCGCGCAGGCGTCTGAGTTCCTCTTCAAGCCGGCGGACCCGGTTCTCGGACTCGACCCTCGCCTCGGCCTCGGCATCGGCGCGGGCCGTTTCGGCATCGGCGCGGGCCGTTTCGGCATCGGCGCGGGCCGTTTCGGCGTCGGCGCGGGCCGCCTCGGACTCCAGGCGCGCCTGGGCCTCGGCGAGGTCCTGGCTGATGCGGGTGTAGTCGCCGATCTCTTCGCCCGTGGCGGGGTCGTAGCAGGCGAGGCGATCCGCCCCGGTGACCGGGTCGACGGCCACGCCCATCCAGATCCCCGCGGGCTCCAGCCAGGCTCGGCCCGACCCGTCGAGCGGGTCCGACTCGTAGCCGTCGGGACTGAGGCGATAGGAGGTCAGCGAGAGGCGGCGGGTGCCGGCACGCTCGCGAGCATCCACGATGATATATCGATAAACTCCTGCCAATGCGTACTGGCGGACCTTCGTGACGACATCGTTGACGCGGGTGTCCGGCGAAGTCACCTCGACGATCAGGACGGGGCGCACGCCCTCCTCGGCGACGTCGAAGGTGGTCCACGCGCGACGCTGCCTCACCCCGAGGATCACGGCGATGTCGGGGCTGTGGTGGCGCAGCGCCGGCTCGTCCCAGTAAACCCCGCAGTCCGCCAGCACCACGGCCGAAGCGTCCCCCGCCAACCGCGCCTTCAGGACGACTTGAAGATAGGTGCAGTCGATGTTGTGGGGGTCGCTGAGCACGTGGTGGTCTCCCAGCTGGGGATGGAGCACGTCCTCCAGCGTTAGCGGGATGCGGTCCCATTCCTCAAGGCCGTCGGCGGTCGTGACGCACACGTCCCGCCACCCATAACGGAAGGGGTCCGCGACGCCGGGAAACGGCGCGTCGGAGTCGGGACGGGTGGGGACCTGCGGGACCGTGCTCATCGCCGGGCCTCCTTGGGATTGCGACCGCCTTCAGAGTACCCGGATCGGATCAGAACGACGACTTGACTTTCCTGGGGCGCGTGCCGACGACCTTCGGCTCCTCGCCCCCTTCCAGCGGCTGATTGACCTCGGCGGCGTCGATGCGGGCGCGGGCGGAATCGGCGTAGGAAGCGGACAGCTCGAAGCCGAGGTAGTCGCGGCCCAGCTTCTTGGCGACGACCAGGGTCGTGCCGCTGCCGGCGAAGGGGTCGAGCACCAGGTCGCCGGGGTTCGAGCAGGACCGGACGATCCGCCCCAGGAGCTGCTCGGGCATCTGGCAGCCGTGGAAGCCAGCGCGCTCCTTGAAGGTGCCGCAGACGCGCGGGACGTACCAGGTGTCCTCCCCCGCGGGGAAGCCGCCGGGGACATCCTGCGGCCGGAGGATCCAGGTGTCGTCGGGGAGCCGGCCCCTGGGGTTGGCGCGGGCGTCGGCGTAGACCAGCTGGCGGGCCGAGGGGACGCGGATGGCCTCGTCGTTGAAAGTGAACCGCTTCGGGTCCTTCACGAAGTACAGCAGGTGGGCGTGGCTGCGGCTGAACTTCTTCGAGCAGTTGACGCCGAAGGTGTAGTACCAGATGACCCAGCTTCGCGGGGTCAGCCCCAGCTCGCGGTGAAAGATCAGCTTCAGCTCGGCCGCGAACTCGTCGCCGATGGCCAGCCAGAAACTCCCGCCGGGGGCCAGGGCACGCACCACCCCGGCCGCCCACTGCCGGGTCCAGTCGAGATACGTCTCGACGCCCTGCCGGTCGTCGTAGACGTCGTAGCCGTAGCCGATGTTGAACGGCGGGTCGGCGAAGATCAGGTCGACCGACCCCGGTTCCAGGCCCGCCAGCCCTTCGATGCAATCCCCCTGGCGGAGGCGTTTGCGCGCGCGAGCCTCGCCGAATCCTGTCGTCATCGCCGGCCCCTCCTGGCCGCGGGGCCCCGCCGCGGAGGGCGTCAAGGGTGCGTGCGGAAGCGGGCCCCGCGGCTCGGGTGTGCTGGGGACAAGTATACACCCAATCGCCAGGACAGGTCGGCCGCGGGCCGCGGCGCGGGGAGCCGTTGGCTTCGTTTCGCGTCGAGGGGTCGGTCGGAGTCGGCCCGAGGCGAAATCCCCCCAACATCCGTTGGCTTCGTTTCGCGCGAGGGGATCGACGGGCCTTGAGGACGAATTTTTCACTCCAGACTGCCCAAGGCGCCGCTGGCTTCGTTTCGCAAGGGGCGTGCGGCGGAGCTTGTGCCGGCCGTTCTTGCCCAGCCCACCATTGGCTTCGTTCGGCACGGGGGCCTCGGCGCGCGGCGCCCGCGCTCGGGACGCGGGGACGGGCCGCTGCGCGTGCGCGTGGCGATCGACTTCCCGGAATTTGGCTTCGTTTCGTCACGACGACCCCGCGTCTTGACCGTTCTCGGCGCACCACGCCGCCGGGGCACGTCCCCGGACGCCACCGCCCGGCCGTTCGGCCCGCCGTGACATGATCGCGACGGGCCGGCGTCTCGGCGTGGATATCTTCGCGGCTGTCGCACAACGGTCGAGACCCCAGGGACGTCCCGGCCCGGGTTTCCGGCCCTCGCGATTTGGTGTCGGGGCGTTCTTCGGCGATAATGGCGGAGTCGCGCGCGGGCCTGGGGCCGGGAGGAAGGAGGTCCGATGGCGAAGAAGCGGAACGACGGGGCCCCGCGGCTCCGCCTCGATAGCGCCCTGCCGCCGCTGCCGACCGCGGCCCGGCCGCTGTTCCTGCCGGACCTCGTCCGCCAGGCGGCGACCAGCATGCAGGGCGAGACCCCGGAGCGGATTCGTGCCCAGGTCGTTTTCACGAAATGGGCGGCCGACCTGAAGGCGGGCGTCCTGCACGCGCGGAACGAGGGGCAAGTCGAACAGAATTTCTACAGCGGACTGCTCGACGCGCTCGGCTACAAGACCAGCGCCGGGGTCGAGACCGGCCAGCCCTGGACGATGCAGCCCAAATTGTACCTGCCGGGCATCGGGACCCCCGACGTCGCGCTCGGGACCTTCCGCGTCGGGGCCGACGGCCACCTCGACAGCAAGGCCCTCGTCGTGGTGGAAGTCGAGCGGGCGGGCAAGGACCTCGACCGCAAGGAATCCAGTAGCGGCCGAAGCCCCGTCCAGCAGGCATGGGACTACCTCAACGGCTCGGAGTCGGCCCGCTGGGCGATCGTCAGCAATTACGTCGAGGTCCGCCTCTACAGCAAGGCCCGTACCAGCCGCCACCTTCACCGCATCGCCCTGGCCGACCTCGCTGATCCCGATACCTTCGCCGAGTTCTATGCTGTTTTCCACGCCGGCAGCCTCCTGGGCACCGGGACGCTTTCGCTCAATGTCGACAAGCTGCTGGAGGAGACCGGCGAGCGCCAGGAGAAGGTCAGCGAGGAGCTTTACAAGCACTACTCCACCTGTCGCGCCGCCCTGATCCAGGAGTTCCAGGCCAAGGGCGTCGCCGACCTCGACACGGCGATCCGCGCGGCCCAGCGCCTGCTGGACCGCATCCTGTTCATCGCCTTCGCCGAGGATCGCGGGCTGCTGGGCGACAGTCGGACCCTGGAGAAAACGGCCGAATTCAGCTTCCCGGGCACGACGCCTTACAACTCGTTCCAGTTCCTCTTCAAGGCCCTCGACCGGGGCGATCCTTACCACCGCATCCCGAAGTACAACGGCAACCTCTTCAAGCCCGACCCGCTCCTCGACAACATCGAGTTCGCGCTCGACTCGGAACGCTGGCCGCAGGCGTTCAAGACGCTCGGCTCGTTTGACTTCAAGCACGAGGTGACGGTCGACGTGCTGGGGCGGATCTTCGAGCGCAGCATCACCGACATCGAGCAGATCAAGGCCGAGGGGCTGGAGCGGCACGAGGCGGCCCTGGCGGAGCGCCGCAAGCCCGGCCGCCGCAAGACGCAGGGGGTCTATTACACCGACGCGGCGATCGTCGATTACCTGGTCGCCGCCGCGCTGGGGCCCTGCTGGGACCGCTCGCGCGCGGAGGTCGCCGCCGCGACGGGGCTCGATGTCGCCGCCCTGCCCGACCCGCCGCCGGCCGCGTTCTCGCGGGGGATGCTCGCGAAGCTCGACGCGACGACCGTCTGCGACCCGGCCTGCGGCTCGGGCGCCTTCCTCAACGCCGCCTACGACTGGTTCGAGGACGCCCGATTGGGCCTGCTGCGCGACCTGGCCGACGCCGAGCCCGGCGCCCCCGAGTGCGCAGGCGACCGCGACGACTGGGCCGCGCGGTCGGCCCCGATCCTCCTGCGGAACAACCTCTTCGGCGTCGACCTGTCCCCCGAGTCCGTCGAGATCGCCCAGCTCTCCCTCTGGATCCGGACCGCCCGGCGCAACCAGTTGCTGACCGACCTGTCGGCCAACGTCCTGTGCGGCAACAGCGTCGTCTCCGACCCCGCGCTCGACCCGAAGGCGTTCGACTGGCCCGCGCGGTTCCCGGCGATGGCCGCGGCCGGCGGCTTCGACGCCATCGTCGGCAACCCGCCGTATGTGCGGCAGGAGCACCTCGGCGCGATCAAGCCGCACCTTGAGGCGTCGTATCGCGCCTACCACGGCATGGCCGACCTATATGTCTACTTCTACGAGCAGGGGATGCGCCTGCTCAAGCCCGGCGGCCGGCTCGCCTACGTCGTCACCAACAAGTGGCTCAAGGCCGGCTACGGCGAGCCCCTGCGGCGGTACTTCGCCGAGGAGGCGTGGGTCGAGTCCGTCGTCGACTTCGGCCACGCCAAGCAGTTCTTCAAGGACGCCGATGTCTTCCCCTGCTTCCTCGTCGCGCGACGGCCCAATGACGAGCCGAAGCCGGAGACGGCGCGGGTGTGCGTCATTCCTCGCACACTGATTCGAATGGATGAGCTGAGGGTGCAGATCCGCGAAGAAAGCGTTGAGATTTCGAGCGATCGACTTGGTTCGGAAGGGTGGCAACTCGAATCCAAGATGGTTATGGATCTGATGGACCGGATTCGCGGCCGGGGGATTCGATTGGGCGACTTTGTTGGATCAAAGCCCGCAAATGGCTTCAAAACTGGTTTTAACGATGCTTTTGTTGTTTCTAGCAAGGTCAGGAATCAGCTCGTAAATGAAGACCCAAATTCGGCAAGTCTATTGAAGCCGTTTCTACGTGGCAGGGATATCAAGAGATGGGCGCCTGAATGGGCTGGGCAGTGGGTGATTTTCGCGAGGAGAGGCATAGACATTCATGCCTTTCCTGCCATCCAGCGGCACCTTGCAGCGTATCGGGATCGCCTTGAACCAAAACCTAGAGATTGGTCGGGAGGAGATTGGGTTGGCAGAAAGGCGGGCACCTATCAATGGTATGAATTGCAGGATTCGGTGGATTATTGGGAAGAATTCGATCGACCAAAAATTGTCTACAAAGAAATACAATACCACCCTTCATTTGCTGCCGATACCGAGGGGACTTACTCAAACAACAAAACATTTTTTATAAATATACTTGACCTCTATTTGCTTTCTGTTCTTAACTCTCCCTTGATGTGGTGTTATAATTGGCGTAATTTGCCTCATATGAAAGACGACGCCCTGTTTATGGTGGGGGAACACCTCATAGCCTCGCCCATCGCCCAACCCGATGATACGGTACGATCTGGGGTGGAGTTGGCCGCTAGCCGCCTGATCGAGATCACCAAGCAACAGCAAACCACCCGCCGCGACCTCCTGGACTGGCTGAAGGTGCAATACGAGGTGGCCGAGCCGAGCCAGAAGCTCCAGTCGCCGATCGGGCTGGACTCCGACGCCCTGGTCGCCGAGGTGCAGAAGGTGCGGGGCAAGGCGCACCCGCTGAGTTCCGCCGGCCTGCGGGCGCTGCGCGACGAGCACGCCCGGTCGATCGAGCCGGCGCGGGCGCGGGCGGCCGAGGCGGCGGCGCTGGAGCGTCGGGTCAGCGACCTCGTCAACGAGGCGTATGGCCTGACCCCCGAGGAGGTCCGTCTGATGTGGGAGACCGCCCCGCCCCGCATGCCGATCGCGCCGCCGGGGGCCTGATCCCCGGCCTCCCGATGCCCGCGCTGGTCAAGGCCCGTCGGGGACGATCCGGGGCCTCGGGGTCTGAGCGTCGAGGCGCCAGGCGTCGGCCAGGCGGGCGCGCAGATCGGCCAGGTCGGGGCGGGATTGGACGTCGTCGAGGCGTTCCCGATCGGCCGCCGGTCACTCGCCTCAATCCTCGTCCGCCGGGGAGGTGGGGGAGGGGGCCTCGCCGTTGGCGTCGATGCGGAACTCGGCGAGCTTCTTGTGGAGGGTGTTGCGGTTGATGCCCAGGCGGGCGGCGGCCTTGATCTGCACGCGCTCGCAGCCGGCGAGCACCTGCTGGATCAGCTCGCGCTCAACCTGGCCGACGACGCGGTCGTGCAGGTTGTTGGCGCGGGGGCCGGCGGCCAGGATGCCCTGGCGGACGAGCTCGGACGTCAGGCCGGCGAGGTCGCCGCCGCGGGCGCGGATGGGGCGGGGGGGGGCCTCGCCACGGAGTTGCGGGGGAAGGTGCTCGGCGGTCATCTCCGGGCCATCGCCCAGGACCACGGCGCGCTCGACGTAGTTCTGAAGCTCGCGCACGTTGCCCGGCCAGTCGTGGTCGCGCAGCAGGCGCATCGCCTCGGGCTGGATGCGGCGGACCTCGCGGCGGTTCTGGTCGCCGTAGCGGCGCAGAAAGAACTCCACGAGCAGCGGGATGTCCTCCCGGCGCTCGCGGAGGGGGGGCAGGTAGATCGGCACGACGTTCAGGCGGTAGTACAGGTCCTCGCGGAACCGGCCGCCGTCGATCTCGTCCAGGAGGTCGCGGTTGGTCGCGGCGATGAACCGGGTGTCGACCTTGAAGGTCTTGGTGTCGCCGACGCGCTCGAACTCCCCCTCCTGCAAGACGCGCAGGAGTTTGACCTGGAGCTTCGGCGAGGTGCTGTTGATCTCGTCCAGGAAGATGCTACCGGTGTGCGCGGCCTCGAATCGGCCGGTGCGGTTCTCGACGGCGCCGGTGAACGACCCCTTGACGTGGCCGAACAGCTCGGATTCCAGCAGGCTCTCGGTCAAGGCGCCGCAGTTGACGCGGATGTAGGGGCCCGAGGCCCGCAGGCTCAAGTCGTGGATGGCGCGGGCGACCAGCTCCTTGCCGGTGCCGGTCTCGCCGACGATCAGGACGCACGCGCGCGAGGGGGCGACGCGGCGGGTCGTGCGGTAGACCTCGCGCATGGCGGGGCCGGAGCCA
>JAABUQ010012740.1_pt1 | contig 10380 bp, 7 predicted proteins | sample 5560001 | NCBI WGS metagenome assembly JAABUQ01 (sample SAMN10711888, study PRJNA513371) | rock metagenome | isolation source: Antarctica rocks | place: Antarctica: Victoria Land, Finger Mt nord | collected 2015-12-18 | reverse complement strand
CCATCTCCTCGAGCCGGCGTTGTTCGAGGTGAAGAAGGTCATCGTGGGCCAGGACCGGGCCATCGAGCGGCTCCTCGTGTGCCTCCTGGCGCGTGGTCACTGCCTGCTCGAAGGCGTGCCCGGCCTGGCCAAGACCCTCGCCGCCGAGACCATTGCCACGGTAGTGGGCGGCACGTTCGCTCGCCTGCAGTTCACGCCCGACCTGCTGCCCGCCGATGTGGTCGGGACCCGCATCTATCGCGCCTCCACCGAGAGCTTCGACGTGGAGCTCGGGCCGGTGTTCGTGAACTTCCTGCTGGCCGACGAGATCAACCGGGCGCCGGCCAAGGTCCAGTCTGCCCTGCTGGAGGTCATGGCCGAACAGCACGTCTCCATCGGGGGCCAGACGTTCCAGGTGCCCAAGCCGTTCCTCGTCCTCGCCACCCAGAACCCCATCGAGTCCGAAGGCGTGTACCCACTGCCCGAAGCTCAGCGCGACCGCTTCCTCATGAAGATCGTCATCGGCTACCCGAGCGCATCCGAAGAGGTCGAGATCGTGTACCGCATGGGCGTCGACCCGCCCCAGCCCGCTGAGGTGTTGGGCCTCACGGACCTGCTGCACCTGCAGGACGCGGCCGACCGGATCTACGTCGACCGGGCCGTGGTGGACTACGCGGTGAGCCTCGTGCTGGCCACACGTGAGCCGGACAAGTTCGGGCTGTCCGAGATCGCGCCCTTCGTCACCTACGGCGCCAGCCCCCGCGCCAGCCTCGGGCTGGTGGCGGCCGGACGGGCCATGGCCCTGCTGCGCGGGCGGGGCTACGTCTTGCCCCAGGACGTATTCGACGTGGCACCCGACATCCTGCGACACCGTCTCGTGCTGTCCTATGAGGCCCTGGCCCAGGCCATGACCGCTGATCAGGTCTTGGCCCGGCTGCTGTCGACGGTGCCGGCGCCGCGCATCGCTCCCTCCCAGGACCACACCGCCCAGACCCACCCCTCCCCCCAGTGGGGCACGGCGCCGATCCCCGGGTCCGGGTATCCGGCCGCGGTCGCCGTGCCGGCCGCTGCCCCCGTGCCCCCCGCCACTCCCGTTCCCCCGCCCCAGTCGGTCATCGCGCGTCCTCGCCCAGTCCTGCCCGGACCGCCACCCGGGCCGGGTGGGGGCCCGGGTGGGGGGTCAGCAGGAGGGTTCCCACCGGCGGGTGACGCTTGGCCCACCCTGCCCGACCGGCCCGCCGCCGAGGCCGGCGAGCAGGGCGCCTAGGTAGTGCATCACATGAGAAGCGCTGATGACTGGCGTGGCGCAAGCTTCGGGGGGCAGCCCGAGGGGTCGGTTCCCACGGGCGGCGGGTGGGCAACGCCGGGGCCCCTGGCGGAAGCTCTGCTTGCGTTGGGGTGGCACGGCCTGGCTCGACGCGGCTCTGCCGTTCGAGCCAGCGAAAGCGTCGGCCGCAGGCCGTCCGTCAAGCTCGTCTCGGAAGTCACCATGACTTCCGAGACGAAGGAGTAGTGCATCGCCGTGCCCGCTCCCGCCAACCTCCCTCCATCGGCCGGCACCGCTGGGCCCGATGAGGTGCTGCGCCGGCTCGATCTCACCATCAGCCGGCGCCTCGACGGGCTGTTGCACGGCGACTACCAGGGGCTCGTCCCGGGCCACGGTTCGGAGCTGGGTGAGACCCGCCAGTACCAGCCCGGAGACGACGTTCGCCGCATCGACTGGAACGTCACGGCCCGGATGCAGGGGCCGTACGTGCGCGAGACCATCGCCGACCGCGAGCTGGAGACGTGGGCGCTGGTCGACTTCTCCCCCAGCCTCGACTTCGGCACGGCGTACTGCGAGAAGCGCGACCTCGCCATCTCGGCGGTGGCCGCCATCGGCTTCCTGACCGCCCGCACCGGCAACCGGTTCGGCGCCCTGCTGCTCGACCCTGACGGGCCGGTCACGGTCCCCGCCCGCAGCGGACGGCTGGCCATGATGGCCCTCCTGCACCGGGTGGTCACCAACGAGCGCGGCCGGACCGGCACCACCGACCTCGCCTCGGCACTGCAGCGCCTCGACGCCCTCACCCACCGCCGGGGGCTCTGCGTGGTGGTGTCCGACTTCTTGCACCCCGACGGCTGGGACCTGCCGCTGCGCCACGTCGCCCGCCGCCACGAGACCCTGGCCGTCGAGGTGCTCGACCCACGCGAGCTCGAGCTGCCCGACGTGGGCGTGCTGCGCCTGGTGGACCCCCGCACAGGCGCCCTGCGCGAGGTGCAGACCGCCAACCCCAAGCTGCGGGCCCGTTACGCGGCGGCCGCCGCTGAGCAACGGTCCGTCATCGCCACCAAGCTGCGCCAGGCCGGGGTCGACCACTTGCAACTGCGCACCGACTCCGACTGGCTGCTCGACCTGGTCCGCTTCGTGGTGGCCCGCCGTGAGCGCATCCGGGGTGTGTCTCGCGGGCTCACCTCATGACCGCTCACGCCGGGGTGCTGGCCCTCACCTTCCTCGCCCCCCGCATGCTGTTCCTGCTCTTGGCGGTGCTGGCCCTGGTGGTCGCCTACGTGGTGACGCAGGCCCGCCGGTCGGCCTACGTGGTGCGCTTCACCAACCTCGACCTGCTCGACAGCGTGGCCCCCAAGCGGCCCGGCTGGCGGCGACATCTGCCCGCCGTGTTCTTCTTGCTGGCCCTGACCAGCATCACCACGGCGGTGGCCCGACCGGCCACCGACACCAAGGTGCCGCGCGAGCGAGCGACGGTCATGGTGGCCATCGACACCTCGTTGTCGATGAAGGCCGACGACGTGTCCCCCAACCGCATCGAAGCGGCCAAGTCCGCGGCGCGGTCCTTCGTCGACCTGCTCCCGGCCAAGATCAACGTGGGCCTCGTCACCTTCAACGGCAACGCCCAGGTGCGGGTGACGCCCACCACCGATCGGGCGGCGGTGAAGTCAGCCATCAGCCAAGCGTCACTCGGGGAGCGCACGGCCATCGGCGAGGCCATCTTCGCCTGCCTCGACGCCCTGAAGGCTGTGCCCCCGGCGCCCAAGGGGGAACCGGTGCCGGCCCGCATCGTGTTGATGTCCGACGGGGAGACCACCACCGGCCGACCCGACGACGAAGCGGCCGCCGCCGCCCTGAAGGTCAAGGTGCCGGTGTCCACCATCGCCTTTGGCACCGACCACGGCTCCATCGACGTGCCGGGCGAGCCGACGCCCGTCGACGTCAGCGTGAACCGCCCGGCCCTGGCCAAGATCGCGGCGACCACCCACGGCACGGCGTTCTCAGCGGCGTCGGAGGGCGAGCTGAAGCGGGTGTACTCCGACATCGGCTCCTCGGTGGGCTACACCATCGAGCTGAAGGAGATCGGCGTGTATCTGGTGGGTGCCGGCCTGGTCCTGCTCTTTTTCACCGCCGTGTGCTCCCTCGCCTGGTTCAGCCGCCTGCCCTGAGCCGGAGGGCTTCGGCCAGAGAGACCACTGCTACCCCAGCTTCTCGATCTCGTCGAGACCTTCCTGGAGGCACTCGGTGTAGACGTCGGGATCGGCGACGGCGGCCGGGTCGGTGCTGACCGCCAGGTGGAGGTCGTCGATGTAGCTGAGCAGGGTGATGTTGCTGGCCGCCGGCGCTAGGGCCGAAGCCGTAGTTGGCTTCCAGTCGGCGCCGGCGATGTAGATGGGGATGGGGGCTCCGGGCACGTCGCTGGTGACCACGTCGATGCTCTTGAGCATGCTGTCGAACAGGCTGGTGGTCACGCTCACCGGCAGGCGGTTGAGGGCGCCGGCGATCGGCTCGGTCATCAGGCGCAGGGCCGGCTCGGTCCCGCTGTTCGGTGACCAGCTCCTTCAGTGCCCGCATGCGCTCGATCGGGTCGGCGATGGACACCGGGAAGGCGAAGCGGGCCGGCACGAGCTGGTTGCCGGCGAAGCACGCGGTCCAGCGAGCTGGTTCAGGCGCTGACGGACACCCGCTCGCTGATCACCTTGCTGGAACCACCGGGCTGCATGGTGACGCCCAAGAGGCAATCGGCCGCTTCCATCGTGCGCTTCTGATGGCTCACCACGATCAACTGGGCCTCGGCCCGGAACTCGGCCACCAGGTCGAGGAAGCGGTGCAAGTTCACATCGTCGAGCGCCGCTTCCACCTCGTCCATCACATAGAACGGCGACGGCCGGGCCCGGAACACGGCGAACAGGTAGGCCAGGGCGGTAAGCGAACGCTCGCCCCCGGACAGCAGTGACAGCTTGCGCACGTTCTTGCCCGAGGGGCGGGCCTCCACCTCGATGCCGGTGTCGAGCAGGTTGTCGGGATCGGTCAGGGTGAGGCGCCCGCTCCCTCCGGGGAACAAGGTCTGGAACAGGGCCCCGAAGTTCTCGGCCACATCGACGTAGGCCGACGAGAACACGGTGACGATCTCGTCATCGATGGCCTTGATGATCTTGGCGAGGTCGCGCCGCGTGGACCTCACGTCGTCGAGCTGTTCTTCCAAGAACTGGTGCCGCTCCTGCAGAGCCTCGAGCTCCTCGAGGGCCAGCGGGTTGATCGGGCCCATCAGCCGCAGGTCGCGTTCGAGCTCGCGAGTGCGTGCCGCCGGCGTGACCCCGTCGGCCAATGGGGGCGCCTCGGCCGCCATCGCCCGGTCAGGCTCGACGTCGAGCTCTCGTCTCAGCGACTCGACGGCGGCCTCCACTCGCAGCGCCGTCTCGGCGTGCTCGAGCTCAGCGCGCTGCAGCCGCTCACGGGTCTCGTCGAGGAGCCGCTCGGCACCCGCTCGTTGGCCCCGGGCCGCTTCCAGCCGGGTCACCACCGCCCGAGTGGCCTCGGACTGAGCCTCGCGGTGGGCGCGCACGCGAGCCAGCTCCGCTTCGCTCTCGGCCAGACGGTCGGCCACCAGTGTGCCCAACCGGTGGATGACGACGGCTTGGCGCTGCAAAGCGCTGCGGCGCTCCTCGGCCCCTCTCCGTTCGGCGACGTGGCGCCGGAGCCGTTGGTCCACCTCGGCCAGACGCTGCTCCAGGAACTCGCGCCGCTCGTCGAGGCTGGCTCGGCGCCGGCCGAGGTCGCTCTGTTGAGCCTGCACGGCGGCCGCGCGCTCAGCAAGGCGGCGCTGGGCCTCGGCCATGGCCCGGCCCCGCTCCACCTGCTCGGCCTCCTCGGCTTCCAGGGTGGCGAGCGAGGCCGTCAGCTCCTCGATGCGCGCCTGCTCGGCGGCGGCGCGGTGGGAGAGGTCGGCGGTGTGAGCGGCCAGCGCCGCTTCCTCGTTGGCGGCGTCGCCGCGTTCGGCGTCGAGGCGGGCGGCGGTGACCGCCACGACGGCCTGGCGCTGGGTGATCCGGTCGACGGCCGCGGCCCGAGCGGTCTCGATGCGCCGGGCTTCGTCGACGCTGACGCTGGCGGCGCGCCACACGCTCTCGGCCTCCTCGGCACGGGCCACGGCTCCTGCAGCGCGCTGGGTGGCCTCGGCTAGCCCCGCCGCCGTGGCGCCGGCGCCGGTCGCCCCGCCGCTGCCCACCCGCCAGCCGGTGGCGCTGAAGCGGCCGCCGTCGCGGGTGACCACCATCCGGTGGGGGTGAGCCACCAGGGCGTCGACGGCGTCACGCCAGTGGGCCACGGCGACCGTGCCGTTCAGCAGCCGGTCGAGCAGCGCGTCGACACCGGGCACCGACGCGGTGACGTGGGGACGAACCGTGTGGCCGCCCTGGTCGCCAACCCCGCCGGCGTCGGCACTGGCGCCGTTCGGGCCGGTCAGAGACTGCACCGCCGCAACCGGTCCCAGAGCGATCACGGCGCCGGACAGGTGGCCGCTGTCGAGCTCGGCCAGGGCCCGCCGAGCCGAGCCCTCGTCGGCCGCCACGGCGGCCAGGAGCGCTTCACCCAGGGCCGCCTCCACCGCCGCCTCCCAGCCGTGATCGATGTGAACGAGATCGACCAGGGTGCCGAGCACACCTTCCACGGCACCCAACTGCTCGGCGCCGGCCCGAGCGCGGACCTCGTCGAGAGCTGAGGCCAGTGCCTGGGCTCGGGCCGTCCACTGGTGCCGCTCAGCGTCGGCCGCCCGCCGCTCGCCGTCCGCGTGAGCGGCCGCTTGCTCGGCACCAGCCCGCTCGGCTCGGGCGGCGGCAAGGCGCTCGCCGAGCTCCGCGGCGGTGCGCTCGGCCGCGGCGCGCTCGTCGGCCACGCTGCTCGCCTCGGCATCGAGCCGCTCACGCTTGTGGCCCACGTTCAGCAACCGATCCCGGGCCCGGCCCACCTCGGCCCTGGTCTGGTCCGCTGCCCCCCGCCGCGCCGACAGCTCACCGCGCACCTCGGCGGCGTGACCGCCCGGCTCGGCCACTCCGCCCGCCCAGTCGGCGGAGAAGGCCTTGCTGGCCGCGCCGAGCTCTTGCTCGGCGGCTACCAGGGCGTCGGCGTCAGGGGCGAGCGCGCCGACCTGGACGGTGACGGCGTCGAGCTCGGTTCGCAGGTGGGCAGCGTCAGCTTGAAGGGAGTCCACCACCGTCTGGTCGACCGACGCGTTCTGGTCACGCTCGATGCTGCGGCGCCGCTCGGCGATCACCGCGGCCAAGCCCCGCCCCCGCTCCCGCAATCCCTCGAAGCGGCCGACCACGTCGCTCAGATCACCGGTTCCGGTGACGTGCAGCTCACCTTCCAGGCTGAGCACGGTGGCGTCAAGCTCGGCCAGCGCAGCCCGCACAGCCCGCTCCTCGTCCGCCAGTTGCCCTTTGCGGGCCTGCCCGACCGCTAGCCGGGACCGGAGCCGGGCGAGGTCCTGGCCGGCCAGGTAGGTGCGCAGCGCCGTCAGCTCGGCCACCACCGCCCCGTGACGCCGAGCGGCGTCGGCCTGACGTTCGAGCGGGCGCAGGTTGCGCCGCACCTCACGCAACAGGTCCGCCAGCCGGGTGAGGTTGGCCTCGGTTCCGGTGAGCCGCCGCTCGGCCTTCTCCTTGCGGCGCCGGAACTTGAGCACGCCGGCCGCTTCCTCGATGACGAGGCGCCGTTCCTCGGGGCGGGCGTTGAGCACGGCGTCGATCTGGCCCTGGTTGATGATCACGTGTTGCTGGCGGCCGACGCCGGTGTCGGACAGGAGGTCCTGCACGTCGAGCAACCGGCAGGGCGCTCCGTTGAGCGCGTACTCGCTCTCACCGTTGCGGAACAGCGTGCGGGTGACCGTGACCTCAGAGAACTCGATGTTGAGCAGTCCCGCCGAGTTGTCGATGGTGAGTGACACCTCGGCCCGCCCCAAGGCGGGACGTTTGGCCGTCCCGGCGAAGATCACGTCGTCCATCTTCTGGGAGCGCACGGTGCTCGGCGCTTGGGCCCCGAGCACCCACCCGATGGCGTCGACCACGTTGGACTTGCCGCTGCCGTTGGGCCCCACCACCACGGTGACCCCCGGCTCCATGGCGAGGGTGGTGGCCTCGGCGAAGGACTTGAAACCCTTGATCGTGAGGGTCTTCAGGAACACGCAGCTCTCCGGCGGGGGGCGACGAGTCGACAGTAGCGGTGGGGCCTCAACGCCCGGGTGATGCCCGAGCAGCTGGGTCCGGGCGGTTGGGTCTGATTGCTACCGGACGTCGGTAGTAAGAAGACCCACGTCGCCCGTGCCGGGGCGGTTGGGTCTGATTGCTACCGGACGTCGGTAGTAAGAAGACCCAACTCGGCGGCTGACCACTACACCTGGCAGCCCGGGCACCAGTACGTGACCTTGCCGCCGACCTTGGCCTTCGCCACGGTCTTGCGGCAGCGATAGCACTGCTGGCCGTCACGCTCGTACACCCGCAGCTCACCCCTGAAGTCGCCGGCGCGGCCTTGCAGATCCGTGTAGACCCCGTCGGCCAGGGTGGCTCCCCGGTGCTTGGCGGCGGCGTGCAGCACCTCCACGAGGGCTCGGTAGAGCCGGCGCATCTCTTGGGTGGACATCTCCTCGGACTGGCGGTCGGGGCGCAGGCCAGAGCCGAACAGGATCTCATCGGAGTACACCGGCCCGATCCCCACCACCACCGTCGGGTCCATCAGCAAGGCCTTCAACGTGAGCTGACGGCTGAGCATGAGGTTGCCGAACTTGGTCCAGGAGATGGGCTCGTCGAGAGGATCGCTGCCCTGGGTGGCGAGCTCAGGGTGCATGGTGGCCAGATCGGTCGGCACGATCGCTTCCAGGCGCAGCTGATGGGAGGGGTCCACGAAACGCAGCTGCCCTTGCTGGGTGAACGTCATCACCACTTGGGTCCCCTTGGCCATCGGGTCCTTGCTGGCGTGACGGCGGATCTGGCCGCCCTTGCGCAGGTCGATGACCAAGACGTGGTCGTTGTCGAGCTTGAGCACCAGCAGCATCCCCCGCCGGTTGACGCCCGTGACCTTGGCCCCTTCCAGCTTGGATGTGAAGTCCCGCTTGTTGATGTGGGTGGGGATCACGTCTTTGCGGCCCGGCACCTCGACGGACTTGATGCGCTTGCCGGAGACCTCCTTGTCGAGGTCTCGGCGCAGCGTCTCGATCTCGGGTAGCTCAGCCATGGTTCTCTCCGCGTGTTCCGTTCGTCTTGCTGGCACGACCGTCGTGCCCTGCGTGTTCTTCGTGCCGCGTCTCGCCGTCAGCCACGGCGCTTCCGCTCGACACCGGGCTGGCGATCGACCCGGGCGCCTCCGACGCTGCTGGCTCGGCCTCTGAGGGCGCTGAGATCAGCCGGGTCCGAGCCACCCGGGCCGCCATCTGCTCGGCCTGCTTCTTGGACCGGCCCGTGCCTTCGCCCGCCACCGCTCCCGCCACGCGCACGACGGCCCGGAACACCTTGTCGTGCTCGGGGCCTTCACCGACCAGCTCATAGCGCGGCAGGGGATCGCCGCGCCGGGCCAGGAGCTCCTGGAGGCGGCCCTTGTCGTCCTGGTCGCCGTCCCCAGATGCCAAGGCAGCCATCCGGCCGGCCAGGAGCCGCAGCACCAGGGCCCGCGCCGGCTCCCAACCGCCGTCGAGATAGACCGCACCGATCACCGCTTCCAGCGTGTCAGCCAGGATCGAGGGCTTCTCGCGGCCACCCGACGCGTCCTCGCCTTTGCCGAGGCGCACCACGTCACCGAGCCCGAGCTCGATAGCCATCTCGGCCAGCGCGGTGGTGCGCACCACCGCCGCCCGGGCCCGTGACAACCACCCCTCGCTCTCATCCGGGAACGTCCGGTAGGCGTGGTCGGCGACCGCCACACCGAGGACGGCATCGCCGAGGAACTCGATGCGCTCGTTGGACTCGAGGATGGCGTGCTCGGCACACCAGCTCCGGTGGGTGAGGGCGCGGTCGAGCAGGGCGGCGTCAGCGAAGGTGTAAGACAGCCGCTCGGAGAAGCGAGCGAGGGCGGCGGGATCGATCAGGTCTGGCCCACACGGCCGAAGACGTAGTCGACGGCGTCGCGCACGGTCTTCAAGTCTTCCAAGTCCTCGTCGTCGATCCGGAACCCAACCGAACGCTCCCCCAACTCCTCTTCCAGCGCCTCCACCAGTTCGATGAGGGCAAGCGAGTCGGCGTCGAGATCGTCGTTGAAGGAGTCACCTTCCTTGATGGTGGACGGATCGATCTCGAGAATGTCGGCCAAGCGGTCCCTGATCAGGTCGAAGACCTCGGCCCGGCTGATAGGTCCCTGTTCGACGTGGGTCTCGGCAGGCACGACGGCTCCCGGCGGCGGTGACAGAAGGGCGGTACTGTAGCCGAACCCCACTTTGTGCGCTTGTGAATGTGGCCGCGGCAGGCGGCCGTGTCCAACCTGCGCCGATGGGCCGGCGGCTCGCCCTCACGGCCACCGTGGGCGTGCTCAGCGCGTGGTCACCTGGCTCTTGGCGGCCGGGTGAGCGCGAAGCCGATGACGAGCAGTGCGAAGATGAGCAGCGTGACCACTGGCGCCACCAAGGCGATGGCAGTGGCGACCACATAGGTGAGGGTCCCGCCTGCCGAGCGGATCAGGCCCTTGTGGACCGTCGCCCGATCGATTCCCGGTTGTCCCAGGTCGCCCTGGCGGGTACAAGTGCGCCCACATCAAGGTGAACGCCGCGCCCAAGCCGATCATGGCGAGTCCGTAGAGGCCCACGGCGGCGCGCATGTCGTCGGCGCCGGCGCCGTGCACATATTCGGACAAGGCAGCGGTCGGAAAGGGGATGAACGAGACCACCCCGAGAAGCAAGATGTTGCGGTAGAGCAAAGCGTGATCCACCTTCGTCACCATGGACAGCAGGGTGTGGTGGTTCACCCACATGACCCCGATTGTCAAGAAGCTGATGGCGTAGGCCAGGTAGTTGGGCCAGGCGTGTCCGAGGCTGAGCCAGAGCCCACTCTTTTCGACATCCGCGCTGGGCACCTTGATGTCGAGGATGAGCAAGGTTGATGGCCACGGCGAACACGCCGTCGCTGAAGGCTTCCGTCCGACCCTTTGATGGT
>JAABUQ010012739.1_pt1 | contig 10380 bp, 7 predicted proteins | sample 5560001 | NCBI WGS metagenome assembly JAABUQ01 (sample SAMN10711888, study PRJNA513371) | rock metagenome | isolation source: Antarctica rocks | place: Antarctica: Victoria Land, Finger Mt nord | collected 2015-12-18 | reverse complement strand
CCAGGTGGACAAGCTTTCCGCCTTGGCGGACAGCCTGTCGCATGGCGGCCTGGTGGTGGGCGACCCCATCCCGGACTGGCAAGGCATCGACCTTGGGGCGGAGCAGGTGCGCCTGCTGGTGAACGGGACCGAGGTGAAGCGGGGCACCGCCAACCCAGCCGGCGACATGCTCCGCCTGGTGGTCTGGCTGGCGAACGACGGTGCCCATGCGGCAGGGGGCTTGCGGGCCGGGCAGGTCGTGACGACGGGGTCATGGACCGGCAAGGACGCGGTGCCGGCGGGTGGCGAGGCGCGCATCGTGTTCACCCACGCCGGAGAGGCCGCAGTGCGGTTCGGGGCATGAGCTTGGCGCTGGTAGTCGGAGCAGGGCCGGGCCTGTCGGCCAGCTTCGCGCGCGGCCTGGCGCGGGCGGGGCACCAGGTAGCGCTGGCTGCCCGGCGGACAGACAAGCTGCGGGAACTCGCGGACGAAACCGGGGCCAGCCTGCACGCCTGCGATGCCGCCGACCCTGCCTCCGTCGCGGCGCTGTTCGCAGAGGTGGGACAGCCGGAGGTGGTGCTCTACAACCCGAGCTACCGCGTCCGCGGCCCCCTGATCGACCTGGACCCGGCCGAGGTGGCGCGCAGCCTGGCCGTGACCGCGTTCGGCGCCTTCCTGGTGGCGCAGCAGGCCGCGCGCGGGATGCTGGCGGCGGGGCGGGGCGCAATTTTCCTGACCGGGGCGTCGGCGGGGGTGAAGGGGTTCGCCGGGTCGGCGCCGTTCGCCATGGGCAAGTTCGCGTTGCGCGGCCTGGCGCAGAGCATGGCGCGCGAGCTGCACCCGCAGGGCATCCACGTCGTGCATGTCGTGGTGGACGGCGGCATCCGCGCCGCGGGCCGCCCGGTGCCGGCGGACAAGCCGGACAGCCTGCTGGACCCCGACGCCATCGCGCGCACGATGCTGGATGTGCTGGCGCAGCCACGGTCGTGCTGGACGGACGAGATCGCGGTGCGGCCTTGGGTGGAGCGGTTCTAGGCGGGGCAACCGTACATGGCGCTCCTCCGATGTCCGGCCTGAAGAGTTGCAGTTACCCTCAGTCAGGACACCATGCAGGATAGCTCATGATCAGGTGCCGACCACCCGCCAAGCCCTGCCGTCGCCGAGAGGCTGCCCGTCGCAGCACCAGCCCTCTCTTGCATAGGTCCCCCCGTTGCCCCGCGGCTTCGCACCTTCAAGGCGCAAGCCCCTCCGCCATCCGCATGAACACCGGCACCGCAGCCGCCAGCGCCGACAAGCTCACAGCCTCCGTCGGCTTATGGGCATCGGCGATGCGGCCCGGCCCCAGGATCACGCAGGGCGCCAACGCCTGCAGCTCCGACGCATCCGTACCATAGGGCGCCGTCTGCGCAGCGGCACCGGCCAACCCCTCCGCCAGCGCCACCAGCGGGTGCCCGGGCGGCAGTTCCGGCGGTCGGCCTTGGCGGATGACGGCGAGGTGTAATCCAGCCTTGTCCGCGGCCGTTTGCACGGCATCCACGACCATCTCCGGGTCGATGCCGGCGCTGTAGCGGTACTTGATGGTCACGGTGGCCCGGGGAACCGTGACGTTCACCGCCGCGCCGTGGTTGTCGATGACCGGGTTGAAGTCGCTGAACGGCGGGTCGTAGGCGGGGTCGTGCAGGCCCGGCTCGGCGCGCAGCCGTCCGTGCAGGGCGCGCATCTCGGCCAGGAACGGCACCAGGTCCCAGTTGGCGTTGCGCCCCTGCCCGGTGCTACTATGCGCCTGCACCCCGGTGGCCGTGGCGGTGAACTCGATATTGCCGCGGTGGCCGCGCACCGGGACCATGCCGGTCGGCTCCGCGATCAGGATGCCGCGCGGGGCGAAGCGCCGGGCCAAGGCGCTGCCCTCCGCAACCAGGCGGGCGCCGGCCTTGGTGGTCTCCTCGTCCGTCGTCAGCAGCAGGGCCACCGGGACCGCCGCCGGCAGGGCGCGGGCGGCGGCGACCAGGGCGGCGACGGGTCCCTTCATGTCGGTGCTGCCCAGGCCGCGCAGGATGTCGCCCTCGATGCGGCCGGACCAGGGGTCGTCGGTCCAGCCAGTGTCCGGCACGGTGTCCATATGACCCGACAGCGCCAGCCCGCCGGTGCCGCGCGCCGCCACCAGCACGCACTTCGCCACCCCAGCCGCGTCGGTGTAGTCCAGCCGCTCGACCTCGAACCCCTGCAGCTCCGCCAGCAGCCGTTCCGCCACCGCCGCGTTCGGCCGTGCGCTGCGGCTATCGATGCGGACCAGGTCCTGGGCGAGCGGGGCGATCCGGTCGAGGTGTTCCATGCCACCCCCTTTGCATGGCGGGCCGCAGCAGGGCAAGGATGGCTGATGATGACCCGCCCCCCATCGCTTCACCCCCCATCGCTTCACCCCCCATTGCTTTGCCCCATGAGGCTCACCGACCTGCCGACCCCCTGCCTGGTGCTGGACCGCAGCATCCTCGCCCGCAACCTAGCCACCATGGCCGCAGTGCTGTCCCGGCACGGCGTCCCGCTGCGCCCGCACATGAAAACCGCCAAGAGCATCGACGTCGCCCGCCTCGCCCTCGCCGGGCAACCCGGCGGGATCACCGTGTCCACCCTGGCCGAAGCCGAGTACTTCGCCGGCCACGGGATCACCGACATCCTGTATGCCGTCGGCATCACGCCCGCGAAGCTGGACCGCGTGGCGGCGCTGAACCAGGCCGGAGCCAACGTCCTGGTCATCACCGACGATCCCGCCGCCGCCGCCGCCATCGCCGCGCACCCTTCGCCCCTCCGCGCGCTGGCCGAGGTGGACAGCGGCGAGCACCGCGGCGGCGTGGCCGGCGACAGCCTCCGGCTGCAGGAGGTCGCGGCCCGGCTCGGCCCCTGCCTGGCCGGGGTGCTGACGCATGGCGGCCACAGCTATGCCGGACGGACTCCGGCCGACATGGCAGCAATCGCCGAGCAGGAGCGCGCGGCGGTCGTCGGCGCGGCGGAACGGCTGCGGGCCGCCGGGCACGCCGTGCCGATCGTATCGATGGGCAGCTCGCCCACCGCGCTGCACGCCCGGCACCTGGACGGCGTGACCGAGGTGCGGGCCGGCGTTTACATGTTCGGCGACCTGTTCCAGGCCAGCATAGGAACCCACGCGCAGGCGGACATCGCGGTGACGGTGCTGACCCAGGTCATCGGCCTGCGCCCGGCGGACCACCGCCTGCTGGTCGATGCCGGCGGCATCGCCCTGTCCAAGGACCGCAGCACCCAGCCGACGACGGACCTGGGGTTCGGCCTCGTGCTGGACGCAAACGGCCAGCCGTCGCTCGGCAACGCCGTCGTCCGCCAGGCCTACCAGGAGCACGGCGTCGTGGACCTGGACCCGGCGCTGGCGTTTCCCGCCCTGCCGGTCGGCGCGCTACTGCGGGTCGCGCCCAACCACACCTGCATGACCGTCGCCGCCCACGACCGCTACTGGGTCGTGGACGGGTCGGGTCGGGTGGTGGCCGAGTGGCCGCGGGTGAACGGCTGGTAGGCTACTCGGCCAACATCGACGCCCACATCAAGCCGCTGCCGGATGCAGGCTGCCTAGGCAACCCGGCCATGACAGTGCTTGAACTTCTTCCCCGACCCGCATGGGCACGGCGCGTTACGCGGGGTGTTGCGCCAGGTGGACGGGTCCGCCGGGTCCAGCGCCACGGCCTCCGCACCGCTGCCCAACGCGAGGCGCGGACGCTCCGCCTCCATCACGTCCCCGCCGGCATACTGCGCCTCCCCAGCCGGGTCGGAATAGTGCAGGCCCGGCTGCATCAGCGGCTGGAACACCTGCACCGGCGGCGGCTCCTCACCGGGCTGCACCCGGGCCAGCATGGCCGTCACCCGCTCCTTCAGCTCGTCCAGCATGGCGTTGAACAGGGCGAAAGCCTCGCTCTTATACTCGTTCAGCGGGTCGCGCTGCCCATAGGCGCGCAGGCCGATGCCCTGGCGCAGGTGGTCCAGCGCAAGCAGGTGCTCCTTCCACACGGAATCCAGCATCTGCAGCAGGAACGTCTTCTCCACGTGCCGCATCAGCGCCGGGCCAAGCACCGCCGCCTTGGCGGTCATCTGCGCCGCCACGGCGGCCTCGATGCGCTCCCGGATGCCGGTCTCGTCCATGCCCTCCTCGCGGCCCCAGTCCACGATGGGCAGGTCCAGGTTCAGCAGGCGGCGCACCTCATCGGCAAGCTGCTGGGTCTCCCACTGCTCGGCATAGGCCTTCTCCGGAATATGCCGCGCGACCAGGTTGGCGACCACCTCGGCCCGCATCTCCTCCACGGTCTCCGACACGTCGTCGGCCTGCATGAACTCGCGCCGCTGCGCATAGACCTCGCGGCGCTGGTTGTTCATCACGTCGTCGTACTTCAGCACGTTCTTGCGGGTGTCGAAGTTGCGGGCCTCGACCTTCTTCTGCGCCTTTTCCAGCGCACGGTTGATCCAGGGGTGGATGATCGCCTCCCCCTCCTTCAGCCCGAGCTTCTCCAGCAGCCCGCCCATCCGGTCGGACCCGAAGATCCGCATCAGGTCGTCCTCCAGGCTCAGGAAGAAGCGGCTGGCCCCGGGATCGCCCTGGCGGCCGGAACGTCCGCGCAACTGGTTGTCGATGCGCCGGCTCTCGTGCCGCTCGGTGCCGATCACCAGCAGGCCGCCGGAGTCCTTCACCGTGTCGTGCCAGGTGGCGACCTGCTGCTCTATGGCCTGTTGCAGCGAGGGCCGCTCCTCCTCCGGCACGGTCTCGGCCTCCAGCTTGATCCGCATGTCGGCGTTGCCGCCGAGCTTTATGTCGGTGCCCCGCCCGGCCATGTTGGTGGCGATGGTGATGGCGCCCGGCGCCCCGGCCTGCGCCACGATCTTCGCCTCCTGCTCGTGGAAGCGCGCGTTCAGCACGGAGTGCGGCACCTTCTTGCGCGCCAGGATGCCGCTGATGACCTCGCTCTTCTCGATGCTGGTGGTGCCGACCAGGACCGGCTGGCCGCGGGTGCGGGCCTCCTCGATCAGGGTGGCGACGGCCTCGTACTTCTCGGCGGCGGAGCGGTACACCTCGTCGTCGGAGTCCTTGCGGCTGACCGGGACGTTGGTGGGGATCTCCACCACTTCCAGCTTGTAGATCTCGGCGAACTCGTCCGCCTCGGTCATCGCGGTACCCGTCATGCCCGCCAGCTTCGGATAAAGACGAAAATAGTTCTGGAAGGTGATGCTGGCGAGCGTCTGGTTCTCCGGCTGGACCGTGACGCCCTCCTTGGCCTCCAGCGCCTGGTGCAGCCCCTCGGAGTAGCGGCGGCCCTCCATCATGCGGCCGGTGAACTCGTCGATCAGCACCACCTTGTCGTCGCGCACGATGTAATCGACGTCGCGGCTGAACAGGGTATTGGCGCGCAGGCTCTGCTGCACGTGGTGGATGACGCTGACGTTGAAGGCGTCGTACAGGTTGCCCTCGGTGATGATGCCGGCCTCGCGCAGCATGTCTTCCACGTGCTCGGACCCCGGCTCCGTCATCGTCACCGTCTTGAGCTTCTCATCCTTCTCGTAGATCGAGGGGTCCTTCACCAGCTCGCGCACCACCAGGTTCACGGTGCGGTACAGGTCGCTGCTGTCCTCGGCGGGGCCGGAGATGATCAGCGGCGTGCGCGCCTCGTCCACCAGGATGCTGTCCACCTCGTCCACGATGGCGTAGGCGAAGTCGCGCTGGGCCATCTCCTCCAGGCTGTATTTCATGTTGTCGCGCAGGTAGTCGAAGCCGAACTCGTTGTTGGTGCCATAGGTGATGTCGGCGTTGTAGGCGGCGCGCTTCTGGTCATCGGTCAGGCCGTGGACGATGACGCCGGTCGTCAGGCCCAGGAAGGAGTAAACCCGGCCCATCCACTCGGAGTCACGCTGCGCCAAGTAGTCGTTCACCGTCACGACGTGCACGCCCTTGGCCGGCAGGGCGTTCAGGTACACCGGCAGGGTGGCGACCAGGGTCTTGCCCTCCCCCGTCTTCATCTCGGAGATCTTGCCGTCGTGCAGCACCATGCCGCCGATCAACTGCACGTCGAAATGGCGCAGGCCCAGCACGCGGCGGGCGGCCTCGCGCACGACGGCGAACGCCTCCGGCAGCAGGTCATTCAGGGTGGCGCCGTCGGCTAGGCGGGCGCGGAACTCGGCGGTTTTGGCCTGCAGCGCCTCGTCGGACAGGGCCTGCATCGCCGGCTCGTGCGCGTTGATGGCCGGGACGCGCCGCTGGTAGGCCTTGAGCGACCTGTCGTTGGCGGAGCCGAACACGGCACGGGCAATGGAGGCGAACATCGGGGGTCCCTTTGGTGGCGCGCTGCCGGGGTGCAGACCCCAGGATTGCCGGCGGGGTCCAGGCGCGGATAAGCTTCTAGGGTCAGATAGGACCCGGATGGGCCAGGGTCAACGACGCCCGGCCCGAACGGCGCCCAGCCGACGGCGCCGGGCCGCCGGCTTGTCCCATCAGGTGCCTTGGGGCATTGTCCGGCCGCCCTGCCCCCCTGGCTAACCCCCCCTGGCTAACCCGAGGTCCCCATGCGCCGTCCAAGCCTGCCCGCCGCTGCCGCGGCTTTGCTGCTGAGCACCACTGCCCTCTCGTTCGCCCAGGTTCCGGCCGCTCCCGCCGCACCGGCCGCCCCCGTCACCCCGGCGCCAGCCGCCGGCACGCTGCCCGCCACCCCTGACCCGGCCGACCCGGTGGTCGCCAAGGTCGGCGGCGACGAAATCCACGCGTCCGAGGTCTCCGAGGCCGCGCAGGCCCTGCCGGAGGAGTTGCGCGGCATGCCAGCCCCGGTGCTGTTCCCCATGCTGCTGGACCAGCTCGTCGATCGCCGCATCATCATCCAGGCCGCGCGCAAGCAGGGCCTGGACAAGGACCCGGCCGTGCAGCGCCAGGTCGCCCGCGCCACCGACACCGCCATGCAGAACGCCCTGCTGACGCGGGAGATCGCGCCCACCCTGACCGACGACGCCATCAAGGCCCGCTACGACCGCGACGTCGCAGGCAAGCCCGGCGAGCAGGAAGCCCATGCCCGCCACATCCTCGTGACCGACGAGGAGACGGCCAAGCGCATCATCGTCGAGCTGAAGGGCGGCGCCGACTTCGCCGACCTGGCCAAGAAGAACAGCACCGACCCGGCCGGCAGCAGCAACGGCGGCGACCTCGGCTACTTCAAGCGCGGCGACATGCTGCCGGAGTTCGCCGAGGCCGCCTTCGCGCTCAAGCCCGGCCAGTTCACCGAGGTCCCGGTCAAGACCCGGTTCGGCTGGCACGTCATCAAGCTGGAGGACCTGCGCACCGCCCCGCCGCCGCCGCTGGACCAGGTGCGCAATGAAATCCGCCAGCAACTGATCCAGGAGGGCGTCGCCCGCGTGCTGGCCTCCGCCAAGCAGGGCGTCGTGGTGCAGAAGTTCAACGCCGACGGCACGCCGATGCAGGACGCCCCGGCCCAGCCGCTGCCCGGCGCGGAACCACCCGCCGCACCGGCCAAGTAGCCCGATGGCGCTGCCCACCTCCCCGCTCGCAGTCGCCCTGCCGGACCTGCCGCCGATGGCCGGCATCCGGCTGGGGTCGGCAGAGGCAGGCATCCGCTACCAGGGCCGCACAGACCTGGTGCTGGTGGAATTGCCGGTCGGCACCACCGTCGCCGGGGTGTTCACCCGCAACCGCTGCCCCGGCGCACCGGTCGATTGGTGCCGCTCCGCCCTGCCGCACGGCCGCGCCCGCGCCGTGGTGGTGAACGCCGGCAACGCCAACGTCTTCACCGGGCACGCCGGAACCAAGGCCGTGGACGCGACGGTCGAGGCAGCGTCCAACCTGCTGGGCTGCAAGCCGCATGAGGTCTTCGTCGCCAGCACCGGCGTGATCGGCGAGGTGCTGCCGCACGCCCGCATCACCGCCGCGTTGCCGGCCCTGCACGCCTCGTTGAACGCCGACGGCTGGGAAGCGGCGGCGCGCGGCATCATGACGACCGACACGTTCCCGAAAGGCGCCACGCGCACGGTGCAGATCGGCGGCGCCACGGTGCGGATCAGCGGCTTCGCCAAGGGCAGCGGCATGGTCGCGCCGGACATGGCGACCATGCTGTGCTTCGTGTTCACCGACGCCAAGCTGCCGCCCGAGATCCTGCAGGACATGCTGGCCCGTGGCGTACGGCGCAGCTTCAACTGCACGACCGTCGACAGCGACACCTCCACCAGCGACACCGTCCTGCTGTTCGCCACCGGCCAGGCGGAGCACCCGAAGGTCGGCAAGGACGACAAGAAGCTGCTGCGCCCGTTCCGCGATGCGCTGGATGCCCTGCTGCTGGACCTGGCGTTGCAGGTCATCCGCGATGGCGAGGGCGCGCAGAAGCTGGTCCGCATCGACGTGACCGGCGCGGTGTCCGGCAAATCCGCCCGGCGGGTGGCGCTGGCCGTCGCCAACTCGCCCCTGGTGAAGACGGCGATCGCCGGGGAGGATGCGAACTGGGGCCGCATCGTCATGGCGGTCGGGAAATCCGGGGAGCCGGCGGACCGCGACCGGCTGTCGGTCGGCGTCGGCGGCACCTGGATGGCGCGGGATGGCGGGGTGGTGCCGAATTACAACGAGGGGCCGGTGGTGGCGCACATGAAGGGCCGGGAGATCGGCATCACGGTCGATCTGGGCCTTGGCGCGGGCCAGGGTACGGCCTGGACGTGCGACCTGACGCACGGCTACATCGACATCAACGGCAGCTACCGGAGCTGATCTCAAACCCCGCGTTTTGAGCAGCATGAAGCTTGCTTCTAGGACGGCATATCAGCATCCTTGACCCTCATGGCCCTGTCGCTGCTCCCCGACGAACCCGCCTTCCCGCCACTGCCGACCGAGCGGATGCTGCTCCGTCCCTTGCACGCCGGGGACGCCGCGGCGGTGCACCGGCTGGTCAACGACTGGGCGGTGGTGCGGATGCTGTCCCGCGTGCCGTTCCCCTATCCGCGCCGGTTGACCGACGACTGGATCGCCTCCACCGCGCGGCAGATGGAGCACGGGACCGGCTATCACCTGGCCATCACCGGGGAGGATGGCGGGCGGGAGATGGTGGTCGGCTGCGTCGGGCTGCGGCTGGACATGAAGCCGCGGACGGGGAACCTGGGGTTCTGGGTGGGCCGGCGGTTCTGGGGGCATGGCGTGGCGACGGAGGCGGCGGAGGCGGTGGCGCGCTGGGCGCTGGCCAACCTGGACCTGGACCGGCTGGTGGCGCATGTGGCGACCGACAACCTGGCGTCCGCCGCCGTGCTGCGCCGCATTGGGTTCCGCAACGTCGGTACCGGTCGGGAACGCTTCCTGGCCCGCGGCGGCGAGCATCCCGTGATCCGCTTCGAGGCGACGCATACCGACCTCTCGCCCAACGCCTCGGCGCCTGCCGCCGCATCACCCGCCGTTTCATCGCCTTCCGCCTCATCGCCCCCCGCCTCATCGCCCCGCGAGACGCCGCCCCCCGAGAAGCCGGCGCCCACCAGCAACACCCCTCTGGTCCTTGTCGCCGCCTGCGCCCTGATCGACCCGGATGGCCGCGTGCTGCTGGCCCAGCGTCCGGCGGGCAAGTCCATGGCCGGCCTGTGGGAGTTCCCCGGCGGCAAGCTGAACCCCGGCGAAACCCCGGAGGCCGCGCTGATCCGCGAGCTGCGGGAGGAGCTGGGCATCGACGTCGCCGCAAGCTGCCTGGCCCCCTTCGCCTTCGCCAGCCACGCCTATGAGCGGTTCCACCTGCTGATGCCGCTATACCTCTGCCGCCGCTGGACCGGGCGGCCCGAGGGACGGGAGGGCCAGGCGCTGGCCTGGGTGCGCCCGGCCCGCTTCGCCGACTACCCGATGCCGCCGGCCGACCTGCCGCTGATCCCGCTGCTGCGCGACTTCCTTTAAGGACCAAACATGACGCTTCCTGGGCCGAACCCCACCGCCTGCCTGCTGGTCATCGGCAACGAGGTCCTGTCCGGCCGCACCCAGGACGCCAACATCAAGTTCATCGCCACCGGCCTGGGCGAGATCGGCATGCCGCTGCGCGAGGTGCGGGTGATCCCGGACGTCGTGGACACCATCGTCACCACCGTCAACGAGTGCCGCGCCCGGTTCGACCACGTGTTCACCACGGGCGGCATCGGCCCGACGCATGACGACATCACCAGCGAGTGCGTCGCCGCGGCGTTCGGCGTCCCGTGGGAGCCGCATCCGGAGGCCTGGGCGCGCATGGACCGCCACTACAAGCCCGGCGAGTTCAACGCCGCCCGGCAGCGCATGGCGACGATGCCGCGCGGGGCGACGCTGATCGACAACCCGATCTCCATCGCGCCGGGCTTCACCATCGGCAACGTTCACGTCATGGCGGGGGTGCCGCGCATCATGCA
>JAABUQ010012738.1_pt1 | contig 10381 bp, 15 predicted proteins | sample 5560001 | NCBI WGS metagenome assembly JAABUQ01 (sample SAMN10711888, study PRJNA513371) | rock metagenome | isolation source: Antarctica rocks | place: Antarctica: Victoria Land, Finger Mt nord | collected 2015-12-18 | reverse complement strand
CAGAAGGCCACGCCGCCCTCTGCAAATTGCAGACTGCAACGCCACGCCGTGCCCTCGCTGTCTCCATGGCGTCGCGCCACGTCGCCGGCGTCAGGCCTGGACGGCCACCAGCTCCACCTGCGCCGTGGACAGCCCTAAACCCAAGCATTGCTCCAACCGCATTGCCCACAGCTCAGCCCTGACCCACTATGCACAGCTCTAGCCCCATGTGCGCCATGAGCAAAGCCAAGCAAAACCGCATGGACCAAATAGCCATGGCTGGTGGCACACCCCAAGCTTCAGCGCAAGAGCTTATGCATGAAGCGTGCAGGATGGGCTGCCTTGCCTCCACACCAAGCCTAGAGCAGCCCATGGGGAGTGCCTCGAAGTTGTGCATCATCTTATGTGTCCATGCTTGCACACCCGCTAAGCCAAGACAGGCTCATGTTAGTTCTGGGGGGTGTCGCGCCTGCACCAAGTGCTCGTCCGCGACCGGCGACACGGCAGCTGGCCGCCCCGCAGGGCCGCCCTCGGGGCCGCCCACGCCGGCGGCCTCCTCATAGTACCGCGAGGCCGCGCGCAGCAGCGGCGCGTGCGCGGCCGGCGGGCGCGGCACCGCCGCGGGCGGCACCAGGCCGCGGTGCGCCTTGGCGCCCAGGCACACCTCCGCATTCTCCTCCGTTACGTCCTGCGCGCCGCCGCCACTGATCATGACTTTGGCTCGTCTTGTGCGCCAGGGCGACTGGCTGCAGGACTGGGTGCGCCCTCACCCAAGCCCAGGCACGCCACCGCGGTCTCCTGCGCCATGTCCTGCCCACACCTGCCCTGACCCTATGCTGCTCACCTCTGATCATGCACCACGGCAAGCACCTGCAGCAGTTGGTTCAGCAGTCCCAGGTGCGGGCATACGCCCAGGCTAGGGGGAGGCATCGTGCTTCAGCTGACGGGCATGCATGCATGTGCATGCGCCTTCCCACCCGGCCATGGTCGGCCTCTGCCGTGCAGAGCGAGCGGAGCAGAGGCAGAGGCGCGGGGTTTGGGCCGCGGCACGAGTGAGGCACAGCGGCGGCCTGGCGCGATACCCCAAGGCGTGCAGGGCGGGGCGCGCCTTGCGCGTGATGACGCCGAGCACGAGCGGCTTGGGCGGGCCGATGTACAGGTGGTGCAGGCCCATGGTGCGGAACAGGCGGTACGCGCGCGCCAGGCTCGCGTTGGCCTGCCCGCGCGCGCGCACGGCTCGGACAGGCGCTGCGTATGCGTGGGGCCATGCATGTCTCCCATGCGCATGCATGGCCCGGCATCGCGCATGCAGGCATGCTTCAGGCAGGCGCTGGTGACGTCGCGCTGGTCCAGCGCCGCGGCTGGTCTGCGGGCTCATCAGCACATGCTGGGGCACATGGGCTTCATGCTCACCAGCCGGGACCTGATCGTCTGCGCGAGGCCTGGCTGGCGAGAGCATGCGTGGACATCAGGCACGCTCCGCCGGGCAGGCAACGTTAGTGTCTGCTGCAGTGCTTCAGAACCGCGTCGCTTTGCAGCATGAGGCGGGCGCCTCCAGCAGCCGCACACCGCAGGTGCGTGCGGCCAGCCGCCTGCTGGTGGACCCCGCGTGCAGGCCCTGCTCGCGGGGGAAGGCGCTGCTCGCAGCACACAAGGCCTGGTGCCGAGCGGGACGCTGCGCGCCTGCAGGACGAAGGGCGTGCGCTGCATGAAGGGCCGCAGGTCCAGCGCGGCGCCCAGCTCGGCCGCCGACAGGCCGCCCAGGATGGCCTCTTGCTCGTCCGCCGGCCGCAGCTTGAGCGGGAAGGGCTCCAGCGCCTCCAGCAGCGCCAGCCGCGCCGCCTGCGGCGCGCCCGGGGCGCGCCGGGGTTCGCGCTTGTGCTGGTGCCTGGGGACAGGGAGATGCTGCCTCTGGCGGGTCTAGCAGGGCGTGTCGCACTGCCTGCCTACCCAGGTCCTGCCGGGCCACTGGCCGGGCTTCAGGTACGCATGTGGGCAGGCAGGTCTACGGCATGGCACCCGTGCACCCAAGCTGCACCAAAACATAGAGGCAGCCCCGCACATGTGCTCTGCGCGAGGCAGGCCCGCGCCCTGAGCACGACCTGGGGGGGGAGCCAGCGCCGCGCCTGGCTGGCGGGGACCTGCTGCGCGGCGGGCGGGAAGGGCGGCCGGCCGCTGTGCTCGACCAGGCCGATGCGGTGCTTGAGCAGGCCCAGCAGGTGCGCGCGCTTGATGACGCCGTGCAGCGGGAAGGCCGCGTCTGCGCGCGCGCCGGGCGCGGTTCAGCCTCCTGTCGCGGCGGGCTCCCGGAGGCTGACACGGCGCTGGTACCACACGCAGGCATGCTGTATTGTCCTACCGCCGGAGCCAGCGCAGCCTGGGTGAACTCCCGGCCCTACCGAGATGCTGGGAATGGTCCATCAGGTACGTGAAGTACGGGTGTGATTTTCAGGCGCGCAGCATGCCAGCGGGGCGCGCGCCGGACTGCAGCGCGGCCTCGACCTCGGGCGTGACGGGGAAGGCCTGGTGGCCGCACGCGCGCAGCGTGGCCGCCAGCGCCGCCACGCGCACCACCGGCGGCAGCGCGACCAGCGCCGTGGCCGCCAGCTCGCCCACGCTCAGCTTGCTGTTGACCATGCGCTGCCGCAGCTCCTGCCCGCTCTCCGTCTGCGCGCGCGCGCGCGCTGCCATCTCACTGCACGACCATTGCGCACCCCCAGTCCAAAAGAGATCAGATCGAGCTGCTCAAGCTCCCGTAGATGAGGTGCAGGCACTGCGCCGGCTATACATTCATCGGCTGTGGCAGGGACAGCACTTTATAGACAGTGTCCGGATCCTTGCATGCGCTGGTAGCGCGTACTGCAGAACATTGACATGTGGGCAGGCAGCCGTGTGCGCGCCAGCACGGGCGCGCTCCGAGTCTTGATCTGGACGTCGTAGACGCCGGGCGACAGGGCGTCCCCGACCACCTGGTGGCGGAGGCAGCGCGTTCGGCGTGCCAAAAGCACAGCGCTTGCGGGCCACTGAGCAGAGGCCGGCACTGCGGCAGCAAGCGGGCCGGCGCGGACATGGAGACGGAGCGCCAGAAGACCGCCGGCGGCTGCAAAGGACCTTGGCCCGCAGCGCAGCGAGCATGAGCGGCACAGTGAGCCGCATGTTGTGAGCGGGGGCCGCGGGCGGGCCTTGGGCAGCAGCACGGCAAGGATGAGCGGAATAGGGTGAGCGGGGGCCGCGGCCCCGACCTTGGCCAGCAGCGCGGCGAGCATGAGCGGCACAATAAGCTGCAGCGCGCCCGTGCCCTCCATGGCCAGCACGGTGATGCTGATGGTCATACGCGTCACGCCGCCCAGCATCGCCGTCGCGCCCACCACCTGCCGGCTGGTCTCGCTCGCGCGCGCCGGACGGAGGGTGCAGGGTAGGGTTTGCCGGGAGGGTTCTCACTGCAACCCCCTGGAGCGCTCTGCGTCGGCAGCTCAGCCGCTGAGCACTTTCTCACTCTCAGATGGTGGAGCGGACCGCTGGCTGGTGCGCCGGGAACCCCGGCTTGCAGAAGGGGGACCGCCGGCTCTGATGCGCAGGGGCGGTGCGCGAACATGCACAGAGGGGGCGGCGCGTGGGGGCGCACGGCGTAGGCGGGCAGCGAGACGGTCATGGCGCTGCCGGCCGCCGCGAGCGCCGCATCGACGGCCGCGCCGACCAGGCGGCCCAGTGCTGCGCCGACCGCCAGCGACGGGATGAATATGCCTGCATGCATGCCGTGCTACTGGCTCCCGTCCTTGCGTCTGCGGGGCGCCTGATAAACTAACGTGCTCGTCCATGCGCGCCGCTGGATCTTTGTATGCACTGACTGTTTGCCATGCAAAGGTTATGTGCCACCAGCAGCCCTAGTCTCGCGGCGGGTGCAGACACCTAGTATGTGGGACAGTGGGCGGTGGTGCTTAGTGTGCAAGCCCGATCATGAGAAAGAAGAGGCCGCAGGCACCTGTGGCGGCGCCGATGCCAAAGGTGGCCAGCATGAGCCAGAATACGACCACCGCCCACAGCCACAACGTCGCTGCGCTGATGTGGTAGTCCTTGCTCTGCGCCAGCGGCAGGGATCACAACAGCATGCAGCATACCTACGGGGCATCAGCGTGCAGCATCCTTGTGTGGCATGGCGCATGCATGCTTGGCGGCTCGCATGGCATCCGCCCAGCGGCACAGCTATTGTGAGCCGTGCGCGCTGCACGGCAGGCGCCCGCCTGCAGCAGGTCGCATGCGCCACCTGCCCACACGCGTGCGGCATGCAACGTGGCCGGGCCCGGGCTGCAGACATTCTCAACATGCTGGCCTGCCTGCGAAGCCGCGGCCCGGCAGCCTCTGTTCCGCGTGGTTTGGGGATGCCTACACGGCGGTCAGCCGCTCTGGACCCATAAGCAACCACACACGAGGCGACTTTCTGGGACTCCTGGCAGCGGGGCTATCAGGCCTGCAATCTGCGGCCCCTGGCAGCGGGGGCACCAGGCCTGCGCTCTGCGAGCCCTGGCGGCGGGGCGGGCGCGCCTGCTCCGCCTCGGGCACGGTCTCGCCCAGGTGCACAATCGTGCGCATTGCCTGGATCAGCGGCGTCATGAACAGCTGCCCGCGCTCGCTGAACTCGCTCGCCTGGCACCTGCGCGCGTCCCCGCCCACGGGTCGCGTGCAACAGGCGTGCAGGGCTCTGCAGGCGCCACTGGCCGGCCAGCGCGCCAGGCCGCTGTCGCGACCGCTGGCCTTGCGCGTGACTGGAGGTGCCAGGCGCCGGGAGGCGGGCGCCCACATGCGGGGCATCGCCTCTGTCGGCGGCCGGGCAGCTGCGGCGGAACGCGCAGCACCGCGCATGTGCTCGCCGCATGCAGCCCGGACGCGCACGCCCGGCCGGCGGCGCGGCCGGCGCCGCGCGCACCACAGGCGCGGGCAGTGCTTCAGGCCGCGCGGGTCGGTTCCCCTGGACGCGCACGCCCATGAGGCGGCCCGGCGCGCGCGCGCGCACCACAGGCGCGGGAAGTGCTTCAGGCCGCGCGAGTCGGTGCCGGCCACGCCGGCGAAGATGTCCTGGGGTCGCCGCCGCCCATCTCGTAGTACTGCAGCTGACCCGGCGGCGGCAGCCGGCGGCACGGCGACGCGTACGTTGCCAGAAAGAAGACGGTGCCGCTTAGCCACGCCACCGCCAGCACCTGGCCCCGGTTGCGGGCGCGCCCTCGCGCCCGCACCTCCTCTTTGCCAGCCCCGCCGGCCAGCAGGAAGGAAAACGGTTTCCTCTGCACCGCACGCGCGGGGAGACAGGCTGCCCCGCGTGAGGCGGACAGTGAGCCACACGTGCAGCGCATCAGGACAGGCACCCTTCAAAGTAGGCTGCATCATTCGTTCTGCCGCAGCGGAGTTTTGTGGGGGTAGGTGGCACCCGCGCAAAGGGTGGCCCTAATCGCATGCCGGTGCCAGTGCGGGCAGGCGCTCGCACGGCATGCACACGGCAGCCACACAGCAGCGCCGCATGGCTCAGCTCGTCAGCGCAGTTCTGTGGGGTCGGCCGCATGGTGAGCCACCTCAGCCAGGCGGCGCCAGGGCAGGCGCGGCGGCACGTAGCGCGCGCGCAGCGCGGCGATTGCCACGTGCGCGCGAATGAAGCCGGCGCCCAGCAGGCCGGCCGCGACGCCCATTGCGCCGAAGATGGGCATCTCCCACAGGCGGTAAAAGTAGCGCGCGCCGTACAGAGCCAGGTCGTCGTCGTACAGCCTGACGGGCGGGTGACCTGGGGTTAGGGTTCCGGTTTATTGCCGCGCGCATGCAATTGGGCCATACGACGCACAGGCCGACGAGCGCCGCCGTTGGTATGTGCATGTGCGATTGTGCGCGGGGCCATTGGCACTGAACTACTGAAGCTGCTGAGCTGCCGTGCGTGCCGACAGCTTTGGCCTGGTGCTTTTGGGGCTGCCGGGTGTCTGCCGCGCGGCAGCGGCGCGCGCCCGAGGTCGCGCCAGACGCCGAACTTGGTCTGCAGCAGCGCGCCGCCGGCCGTGTGGCACTGCGCCAGCGCCTGCAGCGCCAGCACGCCCGTGCACGTGGCCAGGAAGCCGCGCCAGAAGATCCCGCTGCTCAGGAAGGAGGCGCCCTCCTCGATCGCCAACAGCAGGCCGCCTACGGGCGCGCCGAACGCCACCGCCACGCCTGCGGGCGCGCGGGCCGCGTCGACGGTCTGAACCCTACCCTATCTGCAGCAGGTCGCCGACCGGCGCACTGAACGCCACCGCCACGCCTGCAGGGCGCGGCCGCGGGCGCTAACGCGCCGGCCACAGCGTCGCGGGTCGCGTCGACGGCCCTGACCCTACCCTACCCGGGGGACGCGCGGGGCCGCGGGGGCCCCGTGCCAGCAGCGGTGCCGATGGAGACATAGTCGCGGTGGTCGGCGTCGTTGCGGAAGTAGCCACCAAAGCGCCGCGGCGCGCGCACGCGCCAGCGGCCGCGCAGCGCATCCGTCAGCGCGCGCGAGCCCATGCCCGCCCAGCCGCCGCCGACGATGCCGCCTGCCGTGCAGGCGTGCGTGCGGTGACGTGCGTGCGCTCGCGCCCCGAGCTCTCCACGCATGGGGCAGACGGTGAAGCACAGAGGCAAGGATTGATCGTTGTACCCTGCCATGCTCTGTTCCTGGGCCCCAGTCTTCATCAGCAATACTGCATGGCTTGCGCTTCTGGCGTGCGTCCGCGCCTGCATGCACGAACGGCCCCTCCTTTCCAGCGATCAGCCCACCGGCCATCGATAGCACGACGCTGGCGAGCTTGCACACCAGCGTTCGCAGTCCCAGGAGCCCTGCAGCATGTGAGCGCATGCAAGTAGGTCAGCACCGTGTGGCAACAAAAGGCAGCTTCCCTGTCAAGACTCGCCTGGTTGCGCTGACTGGCATAAAATTACGAAGTGCCGCCACATGACGCCTGGGGAGACACCCCGCTGTGCGAGAGAGGGGGCCGCGCCGCGGATGTGCACGCCATTGAGGTAGGTCTTGATCTCGGGGCTGCCGCTGCCGGCGGCCAGCGGCGCGCCGAAGGCGACCAGCGCGCCGCCCGCGCCGGCGTACGCCAGGCAGAAGGCCATGAACACGGCGTAGGGCGCCCAGAAGCCCTCACCGGCCCGCACGGCCGCGCGCACAGCCGCAAACTTCCACGTGTTGAGCGTCTCCAGCGCGACGTCCACCGCGAAGGCGCACACGCCCATGCTGAGGCCGATGAAGACTGCGGGCGCGCGTGCGGTGGGTGATTATAGGGTAGGACAGCCCTATCCCTATCATGCGTGCAGTGAGCGCATGCTGTGGTCTGCAAGCTGCGAGTGCGGGGGCGCCGCAGGGCAGCGGGCCGCTCGCGCGAGCATGCAGCTGAGGGCAGGGAGCCGGGAGCCCGGGGCGCGGGCGCGCACAGGAGAGCGCCCAGCGCCAGCTCTCCTCCACGACAAAGTAGAGGTGCTCCATGTTCAGGCTCACAGCCCGCTCCACATCGTTCTCCTGCAGAGCGCAGCGCGCTGCGCACTCACGCGCGCGGCTTCTGCCGGCGTTCGCGAAGCGCGGGGCTGCAGGCCGCGCACCACCGCATCAAAGTCCTGCGACTCAAAGGTAGCCATGCGGCGCAGGCGGTCGAGCGTCGCCTTGCTTTCCTACTGCGTGGGCGCGCGCTTGGCGGTCATGCGCCGCCCCTGTTCGCATACTTTGTGATACCAGGCGACCAATGCACGGCCAGGTGCCGGTGAAGCATGCCTTGGCGGATCTGGGCGCGCCGTGCACGGTGGCAGGCACGCTGGGGCCGTACTCATGATGGTGCAGCACGCCGCGCGCCTGGGGCAGCGCGTGTGAGCGGTCAGTGAGCACCGTGTAGCTCGTGAAGCATGCTGAGGCTCCTCATTAGCATCAAGAGCTGTGTGCTTGTGCTGCACTATAGCTTCAACCAGGGAGAAACCGCGGTCACGCCTGCAGTCACACCACAGGAATAACATTGCGTTAATAGCGTGTTCGCACACCCCAAACACGCGGAGCGTGTCTGTCAGGTGATCGCGCGTGGACGCGAGCAGCCCGGTCGCGGACAGTTCCCTGTCCGCGCCCTGCTCCACAGAGAAGGTCTGCACGCCATCGCGGTCATACGTAGCCAGCGCGCTCCTGTCTCACCCGCAGGGCACCAAAGTTGTGCGCTCATCTTGCTACATACAGTCTGGTTTGCAGCTGCTGGCTGCCTGTACTTGGTTCTGTTTGCATAGAGTGCCAAGCAAGTTCACCTGAGGGCCCCGACAGAAGGCCTCCTGCTCTCTTGCAGCTCAGGCTCCTCTTCATGCGCTGGTTGGAGGCGCGAGTATGGCAGCATTGGAGGTGCCTCACACAGTCTGCACAGCTGGTGCTGAGCAACAGCAAAGACTGCGAGGTGCACGATTCTGATTCAGGGCTACGTGTGCGCTTAAGCTCCCGCAAGCTGTTTGTCATAAACACACTTCTCTCTTGATCTGCAGTTGTGACAGCGCAATCTGAAATGGTGTTTAACGAGCCCAGACTCCTACTCTTGGCGGCAGGTGACAAGCCGAAAGTTTGTTGCATTACCTCGGAAGCAGGCGGCGTTTCAGGGTCTACCCAAGGCAAATCAGCGTTTTTTTGCAATGCTACAGATGGTGCAAGCTTGCAGACATGCTTCTGCCACCGTCGTCTGCAGTACAGATAGAATGTTGCTACATTGGCGACAGAAAATGTAATTGAGCGTTTTATGCATGCATTATGACTTCCGACCCCTGCAAACCGCAAGCAAACCAAAGGCGAGCACACTACAGGCGAGCGGCGGCCGGCGCCTGGCCGGCGGCACCGCCACCCGGCTGCGGCCGCAGCCCCGCCGCGCCCTGCAGGCACGCGTCCAGAAATTGTGTGACGACGGTGTCCATCCATGCGCGCCCAAACGGCCAGGCGCCCTCCAGGAAGGCCACATGGCCGCCGCTGCGCGCGCGTGCGCGGCCTCGCGCGTTGGACAGGACCGCCGCTCGCAGCGTGCACAGCCTGCAGGCAGAAGGGCTGCAGGACGCGCGCGCGCTCGTGCTCGTATGCCAGGGGCTGCCCGCGCACGCGCTCATAAGGCGCTCGCCCGTGCGGCGCAGAGCGTCAACCATGCCCCAATGGCTGTGCCCGTCGACATGCACGACGTGCATTCAGCGACCCCAGTACAAACCGCCGACCCGTCCGTGCGGCGTGCTTGGCAGGCGCTCGGGGCGGGCCGCCCGAGAGGCGCACCAGGGGGTGACCGCCAGCAGGGTGTGCGGGTTGCCCAGGCATTCTGCGCGCGGCAGCCGGCCCAGGAACGGGTCGTCCGCTGCGACCAGGAACAGGGAGGGCGTGCGCACGTAGGGGATGTAGTTCTGGCTGCTGCTGTCGTGGTAGTACTCGTGCACGTCCTCGAACCTGCGCGGCGCGCGCGCGCTCAGGCGCCCGCCCCGCCGCGCCCCCACGTATGCACCAGCCGCGTGAGCTCCCGGGGGCGCAGGAGCTTGGCTGCCGGCAGCACCCGCGCGGCGTGCGCAGCGGGCCGCCTTGCGTGCGTTGCAGCGCACCCAAATAGTCGGCACACGACGTTCTCGTCAAAGTGCGACATCGTCCACGCCTCCGTCCCGGCGTCCACCTGCGCGCGACCGGCCTCACCGCTTCAGCGCAACACACACGGTCTTTTTCGCCCATACTTTGACCTCGGTGCTTAAACTACCAACCTCTGCAAAATTAGCGAACCTCTGCACAAAACACCTACGCAACGGACCAGACGCCATCTGCGTAAGCTGTCATTGAAATCAGCAGACATGACTCCCCGACGGCTGGGCGATGCGCGCCTGCACGTGCTCGGATAGGGCGTCGCGGTGCTGCCACAGGTACTGTCGCAGGCGGATCGCGAGCGCCAGGTTGTACAGGTAGGGTACCGTCCACGGGCGCGACAGCGACCGCGCTGACGCATGCAGGCACATCGGGTTGCTGACAACTGCGGCTCCCACGATGCCGCTGCCTGGCGCGCACCACCCTGGTGTTGTCCTCGCGTCAGTGATTGGCTCCTTACATGCACACCGGAGAAGTGATAAAGCAGCAAGTTGTGCCCAAGAGCCTGGCATCTGACTGGGGTGTGTCCCCTTGCCAGCCATGCAGTGTCCCCTGCTGCAGCGTCTTGGAAGCAAGCAATGCCTGCGGTGTGCGCGCATCCAGAGGCGCTGCACTCACTGGCGGACAGTGCGCTCAGCGGCGAAAGTCCCCCTCACCTGCCACAGAGACGCGGCGGAGCAACATCCGCATGTAAGAATGGTCAGACCGCGCAGCCTGCGGCGGAGCACCACCCAAATCGAACAGTGGGCAGGCCGCGCAAGCTGCGGAGCGCGCACCCTCGCTCGCCGGCCA
>JAABUQ010012737.1_pt1 | contig 10381 bp, 8 predicted proteins | sample 5560001 | NCBI WGS metagenome assembly JAABUQ01 (sample SAMN10711888, study PRJNA513371) | rock metagenome | isolation source: Antarctica rocks | place: Antarctica: Victoria Land, Finger Mt nord | collected 2015-12-18 | reverse complement strand
GATATGAAAGGAAAATATGCATGTGCGGGACTTCCTGCTGCCCCTGGCAGCAGGAAGTCCCGCACATGCATATTAAAAAAGAAACACGCCGCCGCAGGCGGCGTGTGAACGCTCCCACATCAAGCGCGCCTGCTCGCTTCCCGTAATGGCGCGGTTACCGCGTGTAGTGCGGATACAGTTTCCCGGTATGATTGCAACAGATTTGTCTCGTAGTAGGGGATGGCCTGCTCCTGGCAGAACGTGCGCACTATGGCCTGTGCTCGTCTCAATTTGTTCTGTGGCATAGCCGGGAACAGGTGGTGTTCGATCTGATAATTGAGACCGCCATACCAGAAATCGGTCACAGGGTGCGCATGTACGTTGCGCGCGGTTATCACCTGGCGATGCAAGAAGTCCATCTGGCTATTCTTTTCCAGCACAGGCATGCCTTTGTGATTCGGGGCAAAGATCGATCCCATGTACACGCCCGAGAGAATCTGGTGGGCAAGTATGAAGAGGATAGCTTGCCAGAATGGGAGGCAGTAGAAAAGGAACGCGAAGTATAGCACAAAGTGCAGAACCAGCAGAACTCTTTCTGTCACCGCGTATTTCACCTTTGTCTGAAACAGGTACTGGACGCTGGTGCGCTGCATCTCAATCGAGGCCAGTGTGAGCATGGGAAAGAAGAAGTACGCCTGGTACCTCATCATGCTCAGCAGAAACTTGCCCTTGCCGTGAAGATCTTCCGGCGCAAAGGCGATGATGGGAATGAAAACATCGGGATCGATATCATGTTCGTTGGGATGGCTGTGGTGTTTGTTATGCCTCTCCATCCACCATTGATGGCTGATACCTACGAACAAATTGCCAGTGATGAGCCCGACGATATCGTTTTTCCAGGTGGTGCGAAAAATCTGTCTGTGCCCGGCAGCATGACCAAGCAGCCCGAACTGTGTAGTAACGATGGCGAGGAGGGCGGCATTAAAGAGCTGGAGCCAGAAAGGCTTGACAAACAGGAGAATGGCTATGCTCAGAGCGAGCATAATAAAGAGCAGTATCATCTTGTTTATGTAATAAAGCGGCTGCTTCTCCAGCAGGCCCGACTGCTTGATCAGAGATTTTAATTCACTATAGTCATTAATCCCGTGCGAAGCAGGGATAGGTAGTATGGCATTGCTTGTAGTCATAGTAGATACCTCTTTCAAAATTGTAGCGCGTAGAAATGTTTTTGACGTATATAGCGCCACTGTTTACAACCGAAGTCTGTAAACAGTGGCGCTATATACGTCAAAAGAGAAAAGAACCACGCTTTTTTACTCACTCTCTGCCCTGGTCGGCGTCTGCTCGGCCTTGGGACCGATCCAGACAGTCTGGATATTCACAAACTCGCGAATACCGAACGACGAAAGTTCGCGGCCGTAGCCGCTATGTTTGACGCCCCCAAATGGGAGGCGCGGGTCACTGGCGGTCATGCCGTTTATAAACACGCCGCCTGATTGTAAGGCACGCGCTATCTGGCGTGCCTGCTCAATATCGCGCGTCCAGAGGTTGCCGCCCAGACCAAACTGCGAAGCGTTCGCCAGCGCTATCGCGTGCTCAGTATCGCGGGCACGGATAACAGCCGCCACCGGTCCAAACGTCTCCTCACGGAAAAGGGGCATCTCGGGAGTCACACCTGTGACAATGGTGGGTGCGTAATAATAGCCCCGGCCCTCCAGCCGTTTGCCGCCCAGCAGCATCCGTGCCCCCATCGCTAAAGAGTCCTGAACCTGTTTCTCAAGGGAAGCGCGCAGATCGGCGCGGGCGAGTGGTCCGATCTGTGTCTCGCGCGCAAGCGGATCGCCAACGCGCAGCTTTGCCGCGTACTCCACAAATTTTTGCGTGAAGGCAGCGGCGACCGCGTCAACAACGATAAAGCGTTTAGCGGCGATACAGCTCTGGCCGGTATTCTGGAAACGGGCGCGAACCGCCGTCTGCGCCGCCGCGTCAAGATCGGCGTCCGCCAGCACGATATAGGCATCGGAGCCTCCCAGCTCCAGTACATGTTTCTTGAGCGCGCGTCCACTGGCTGACGCGACGGCGACCCCCGCCGCCTCGCTGCCGGTGAGTGTCACAGCCGCGACGCGCGGATCACTAATGAGCGTCTCGGTTTTCGCGCCCGGTACCAGCACCGTCGTGAAGGTTCCCGGTGGCAAGCCACATGCCTGGAAGACCTGCTGGAGTTCCAGGGCAACGCGTGAGACGTTGGAGGCATGTTTGAGCACAGCGGTATTGCCGGCCATCAGCGCCGGGGCCGCGAAGCGCAGTACCTGCCAGTAGGGAAAGTTCCAGGGCATCAGGGCCAGTACAACGCCAAGAGGCTGGAAGGAGACATAGCTTTCTGTCGCATCCGCGCTGACAGGTTCATCGTTTAGAAATTTCTCGGCGTTGTCAGCGTAGTAGTCACAGTTCCAGGCGCACTTCTCAACCTCCGCCTCGGCCTCGACGATAGGTTTGCCCATCTCCAGGGTGGCGATGCGCGCGAGCCTTTCTTTGTGCTGCCGCAAATAGCTCGCCACGTTGTGCAAGTGGTGTGCGCGCTGGGCAAATGTGGTTAGACGCCATTGCTGAAAAGCCTGGTGGGCTTGCTCCAGGGCGGCGTCGATCTGTTCCCGGCTGTATGGTTCGAAAGTCTCCAGTACTTCTTCGGTCGCTGGATTGATCGTTTGCATGCTCATATCTTCAACTCCTCGGCAGGAAGAAGGAACAAAAAAGTAATCCGATCTTATTGTATCCCATATGTGTTGTCGGCGCGAACGAAGTGTACAGCGCAGGTTGAGGTAGGAGATTTGGGAGATTTGGGAGATTTGGGTGACTTCAAAAACGTGGGAGATTCGGGAGATTTCAAGAATGGCAGTACTGGTGTTAGAAATGGATAGGTCGCGGTAACCGGACAGCGGATGCAATGAATGTGGGTCTCTACTGGCAGGCCGATAAATCGGTGCTCCTGCACACCCATATTTTTCTTTTTTTGCTGCGCCGAAGGCGCAGAGGGAGATTGAAGAGGTACTGACCTGTAAACTCTACCCGGAATACAGGTTTGGAGCGTGGATACAATAAAAAGAGAGGAGATAGACTCCTCTCTTAAAGCCGCATACGGCGTGGGAAGTGGTCGCGGGTGAGCGCTTCAGGACGCGCTGCGGAACTGGTCAGGACGTGTCTCGGATACACGTGTTGCCTGACCCTGCATTGGCGTAGCCGGCATGGTATCGATCAGCTTGCTCTCATTGCGCGCGAGAAAGCGCTGCACCGTCTCACGACCACCAAGGCCAAAGGCCAGGCCGAAGGCCAGCGCGGCAGCGCCAACAACCGCGCTGAACAGGATCTGAAACAGAGCGGAAGCGATCTGCAATTGTTCGAGAGCGATGAGAGCGGCGAAGCCAATAATGGTGTAGCGAGCAATATTCGCCAGCAGGCCAGGGCTGCCGAAGCGTGCGCTCGTGGTCGAGCCACGAATAATATCGGCGACAAATGTCGCCAGCAAGGAGCCCAGGAAAAGGACCAGGATCGCTACAAAGATATTCGGAATATACCCGATGATCTGCGTAAGAAGAGTACTGATCGCGGTCAGCTCTAACGCGTTCACCGCCGGTACCAGGAAGATGAGGAAGACAAACCAGAAGACGATGCGTCCGAGCAGACTGGCGGTATCCATACGTACACCCATACGCTGCTCCAGACCCGTCAAACCGATGCGGTCAGAGAAACGATCGAAGCCAATCCTGCGCAGAAGGGCAGTAATGGCCCGTTCGAGTAAGCTTGAAACGAGCCACCCGATAAGAAGAATGACCAGAAAACCGAGGAGCTTGGGGATGAACCCAAAGACAAGCGCCAGGGCATTGGTCAGGGATGTGAAGAGGGCTACTCCCCAGTTTGTAATCGTGGTCATTTACGACTTCCTTTCAGCTATTGTACTGCTAATCGACTTTTCCGATGATAAAGCGACCATAATTAATAAGATATAGTACAAACACAATTTTAGCAAGTCAGCAATAAAAAATTCAGCTCACTCTAATTTTATGCTCAGTAAATTTTTATCTTTAGATAAATTATAGATCAGTTTACTGTGCATCTATTTTTGTGATACATCCGTAATACAGTGGTAAGCATATACGCACTGGCGTTCTGGTAATCAGGCAAGGCATATATTCATAGCAGTCTGGTTCGTCAACACGTAGGTGCGTGCGGGATATTGAGAAGAGAGAGCAGTCCACATCTGCTCAGCTCTTGAGACGAAACGAAAACAGACTTCTTTTCTCAGTTAGAGATATACATGAAGTGATCTTCATGTGATGTGTTAAGTTATTTACAGCGACCGGATACGTTTGTATACAAAGAGGAAAGGCAGATAACTATATGTCAATGACAAGATCAACAGTTGTGGGCGTTTTTGACGAACGCGCCAAGGCGGAACAGGCTATAGATGCGCTTTACAACGCGGGCGTTCCGAGCGATCATATTCGCTACTCGGGTCAGGCCGCCTCAGGCGGTTTCATGGCCAGTATCAAAAGCCTGTTTAGCGGTCAGAATGCGTCTTCCAGTGTGCTGCGTGATGACCTGGTGAATATGGGGCTTTCAAACGACGAAGCTGATTATTACGCCCAGCAGTATGATGGTGGTCGTACTATCGTCGCCGTCAATGATGGTCCTCACGCGCAAGATGCGATGAACATTCTGCGTAGCAATGGTGGTTATGATTACGGCTCGCATAGTGCCACGACCGGTACGGGGGCAGCCTATGCGGACACAACTGCTGCGACCAGTACGCAGGCGGCCTATGCGGATACAACCGCAGGCACCGGTACAGTTGATACAGATTACACGCGCACTGGAGCCCGCGAGACTCTGGCCGACAGGGCACGCGGTACTGTAAACGACGTGAATACCGACGAGGCGCGTTCGCTGCGCTTGCGTGAGGAACAACTCCAGGTAGAGAAGCAGCGCGTCCAGAGTGGCGAGGTGCGACTGCACAAGGAAGTTGTCGCTGAGCAGAAGAATATTGACGTTCCTGTTACGCATGAAGAGGTTATTGTCGAGCGCCATCCATATACCGAGGCTCGTGCAACCGATGCGCCGATTGGCAGTGACGAGGTTATTCGCGTGCCAGTAACGGACGAGCGTGTCAACGTGACCAAGACGCAGGTCGAGACCGGCGAAGTCGCTATCGGTAAGCGACAGGTGCAAGAGACGCAGCGCGTTACCGACACGGTCAGACGTGAAGAGGCGCGCCTTGAACAGGATGGTGACGCACGTATTCGCGGCGATATTAACCAGGGGGAAACGCGCCGGGAGCGCCGAAGTGAGGATGCGGAACTGCGCCGCGAAGAGCGGGATGCTGATCGCGGAAACATCTAGCTCCATCTAGCGTATGGGAGAGATGTAGTGGAGTTGGGAGAGCGAGAGAGGCCAGGTGAGGTATATACCTCCTCTGGCCTCTTTTTGTAATTCCTCAACATCTCTCTAGCGCCTACGGCGCGAATAAAATTTTAAAGATAGCTATGCGCATTTTTCGGCCTTAGGCCGAAAAATGCGCATAGCTATCTTTAAAAAAGTAGGCCGCCGAAGGCGGCCAGTGAGGAAAGGAGTTGAGAGTCACCCCCCCTTTTATTTACATTTTTGACATATATATGGAGAAACCGTCTTTGATAGTGTAGTGAGAAAAACGGCGAATTCACTGTATTTGTAATACTTATAGAGTTGTATCCTGGTAAAAAGTACGCATTAAATGCGTGTTGGGCTGTCTGAATGCAAATGTGGATGCTAAAAAGGGGGGAGATCATGCCGGTGCCAAAGGGGGAAAATCTCATGCTGCTACACAATAATGAACGCCCCTTAGATTTTCGCGCGCAAGATGTTACACGTGTTATGCAATCACTGCTGGCGGGACGATCCTGTGCCCTCATCGGTGTTGATGGAGTAGGAAAGACAAGCTTGATGCGCCATCTTGTTATGCAAGCGGTACGTGAACAGTATCTTGCCGACTATGCGAGCCATTTCATCTTTCTCTCTCTTGACTCCCATGAGTTGTCCGAACCTTCCGCTCTGGCCTATTACCGCCAGATGGCGTTTTTGCTTGAGTCCGTACTTATACAGCACGGCATTGAACGTCCTTCAGATAATGCTCTGCTCATTACGAATGAAGAAATCGCGAAGCAGGTGCTATTGGAACGTATCGGGGCCATTGCGCATGTGCCGACGCGGCCGGTGATCGTGTTTTTCTTCGACGAGTTTGATGTCGCCCTGACAGACGTTGAAGCTCACTTTTTTTCAACGCTGCAGGCTGTACGCAACCGCGCGCAGAGTGACGTCTACTACGTCATCGCGATCAGCAACAAGCCGGCTCTGCTCTGTGACGAAGAGCGGCATGAAGCTGTCTCGAAGATGTTTGAAGACCTGTTCGATAGCAACATCTGGGGGATCAAGCCGCTTGGAGAGCGTGATGCCAGCGCAATGGTTGAGCGCCTCTGGCGGAGAGCGACATGGACGGCACTGCCATGCACTGATGAAATCCGCCAGCATCTGCTCACCTTGACCGGTGCCCATCCTGGTCTGCTGAAAGCTGTGGTGACCGCGCTTGTGGAGGGGAGTGTTTCACTTCAGGAATATGAGGCACTGGAACAAGCCGGACATACATTGCTGGGCAATGCGTTTGTGGAGAGCAAATGTGAGCAACTATGGAAAAGTTTGAGCAGGGTTGAACAATACTGTCTGCTGCGCATGCGCCATGGGGAGATCGTACGAGCTGCACTGGCAAACGGGCAGTATGCAGCAAACCAGGTGAATGAAGCTATGAATGCCCTGCTGCTAAAGGGGGTAGTGCTCAAGAGCGACGAGCATGCGTATCGCTGCTTCTCTCCACTCCTCACTGCGTATGTCAGGCGGCTATCTGCTCCGCACGTTTCTGGTCTTCAGCTCGATGTTTTCCAGCGCCAGGTGTATATTGATGGTGAAGCGCGGCCACGCAGTCTGGCAAAAAAAGAGTTCAAATTACTGGAGTTTCTGGCCTCATGTGCGGGGAAAGTGTGCTTACGTGAGGAAACGAGTAAAGCGATTTATGGAGAGGACTACGCATCCGGGCGGGATGACGGCCGCCTTGACGCCCTCGTAGAGCGTACACGTGAACATATCGGTGATGATCCACGCAACCCACGCTTTCTCGAAACTGTGCGCGGTGTTGGGCACCGTCTGAATGAATATAGCGGCGAACTTCATCAGCTAACACGCTCTTGAATGAGGAGACGCTGCGTCTCTCCTGGTTTTCACCAGCCAACATCGTTGTTGGCGGGCGAAGAATCGGTGGACGCATACGTCCTGTCCAGTAAGTATACTTTAGCTCCATGTGCAGCGCAAGTGCTCTACGCGATCTCTTTGACCACAGGGAGTGACTGGCGTATCAGGTCGGCCGCGAGGGGAAATGAGAATAAGCTGGTATTGATGAGCAGATGGTAGAGTCCGGGTTGATGACCATCATTCCCGTAGTAGCGGCGTAAGTAACTGTCTTGTTCATAATCACGCTCTTCAATTAAGCGTGCGGCGAGCTGGTGATTGAGCTGGAACTGGCGCATAACATATTCAATGCGATATGGCAAAGGGGCAAACACGTAGATGTGCAGGGTACGCGGCGAGTTGCGCAGCAGAAACTGTGAGCCACGGCCCACAATGACCGCGTTCCCCTGCGTAGCCAGTTCTAGAATCACCCGTTGTGTTAAGTGAAGATAGGCAAGTTCTCGCGACTGGCCGCGTGTTGCAGCGGGATCGAACAAGGGGTGGTAATTTACAGTAAAAGGGTTACTCGTGCGCACAGCCTCCACGATATGTCCGACCATGCCTTTCGTATGTTCATCCTGGCGCTGGGCGTACTGTGTATCTACACCCAGCCGCGTCGCGACCTCTGTAATAATCTGGCTATCAACATAGCTCAGCCCTCCCTCCTGCGCTACCAGTTGCGCGATATCTGATCCACCGCTGCCAAACTGACGCGCGATGGTGACGACCACAGTATTTTCTGGTGGCACACCGGAGGGCATAGGCTCCTGAACCCATAGTGTCTCAGGGAGCAATTGTGTCTCTGTGCGCTTTTTCCCTGGTTGTATCTTTGCTGCTCCACTTCCCTGGAACAAATTTGCCATTAGCCCGATCCTTGTTGTAGAGGTATATCTTGTTTGTTGCTCTCATCGTACAACGTATATGATCAGCGGTGCAAGCAAGGAAACTCTAATCGTAGAGCCAATATCAGTGAGGGCCTGGAATGGAGATGATACAGATTTAGCCCATCACCTGCATGTACAACTCACAGATGATGTGCGTGGCTTCCTGCTCCCCGATGTATTGCACGAGCTGGTGGTGATATCTATCGACGGACTCCAGACGAGCATCAATAAAGGCGTGTTTCGCCGCGCCTCGTGCAAAACCCGGTAGGCCGCGTTTCATTGCTTCGTACTCCTCTACAATTTTCCTCTGTAGCTCAGCAACCTCGCTCTGACACATATCTGGCTCCTCGCGTAACAAAAGAACAGCGCTATGTGTTTCCATAACACATTCTATAGGGGTAGCGGCATCTCTCATCTCTCTTGTATAAACGCCATCATTTTTTAATTTGTCACGTGGACTGTAATATATAAAAGGATTGTAATCAATGCGATAACAATAGTTGCACGTCACCCTGGCGATAGAAGGCTATATTTTATATATATTGTATCCTATTTGTTGTGTTCGCGTAAACTATCATTGCCCGAGTCAGACATCTGAAAAGCGCAAAAGGAAGGTGCGCGTGTTTTCTTATCCTGGCATGCCTGGCTTTCGCAGCTAAAACGCCACTGCTGCCGCTTTCAGCGGCAGCAGTGGCGTTTTAGCTGCAAAAAGAGAAAGGCTTAGCGGAATGTAGTGGTAGTGGATGACTTGTTGGGCTGCCAGATGAAGAGCGCGCCGCCAGCGGCTACCGCGAGCATCGCCAGCAAGTAGAGCCAGGCGCCAATGCCCCAACTGCCCGGTAAGCCCAGGCTAACCAGTATATGGATTACCACACCAGCCGCGCCAACCCCGATCAATGCATAGATCCAGGTGCGTGTTTTGGTATTTAACGACGTTAATAATTGCTGTATCGTCGGGTTCGTAGGATTCTTGAACATTTGATTCCCAAACAGGAGGAGTCCAACAATCACGAGCGCGGCCAGGGCTAACAGAAGGTCGAGGAAGAAGCGGCCAGATGCCTCCGCGCCTGAGAGCGAGAATGAGAAGTAAGTCGAGCTATAGGTGTAGAATGGCAGAAAGTAGGCGATGAAAGCAACGATAGCCCCTACGCCCGCGATAATGTAGCGATAATCCATCGACTGGCTCACGGGTGCGCCATAGGGAGTTTGCCCGTAGCTCCCCTGTTGGTAAGGTGTCTGTTGATAGGGAGTTTGCCCGTAGCCACTCTGCTGGTAAGGGGGTTGCTGATAGGGTGGCTGCCCCCCCTGCTGGTAAGGAGTTTGCTGATAGGGTGGCTGCCCCCCCTGCTGGTAGGGTGGTTGTGGATTTGTATAGGGAGGAACGTTTGGCACCTGTCCATAGCCACCGCCATACTGTGTCCCGCTTTGACCCTGCCCCTGGTTGGGATACTGGCCTTGCTGAGCGGGGTCCTGATCCTGGTTCGGATATTGATTCATAAGTTCATATACCTCTTTCTGAATAATGCGGATAGGGTTAGCCGGAAGGGTCCGCTTCATATCCCTTAGAGTATAGCTGAAATGGAGGTAAATTGGTAGCGCATATAGAGATGAATAGCCCACAGGTTTCGTGTGAACTTCGTGACACTGAACGTTGCTTAAAAAGCGAGCAGCTTCTGCCACGCTCGCATGGTGGGTTTCCTGAGATATGCAGCGTGGCTTGTGGCGGGTTCCGAACTATCAACATGCTCGCATCTACCGTGCTATACAGTTTTTGTGCCGGGCAGAGGATGCGTACAGAGAGCACACATTCTCCGCCCGGTACAAAAACTGTTTGCTGCGCTGAGGGCGTAAGAGGAGGCTAGCGCAATTTCTCTTTTAAGAAATGAACGGCAAGTGGCCATGACTCGGCGGCCGCTTGCTCGTTGCCCATGCCATGGTCCGGATTCATAAAGGCGTGTCCCCCATCGTACACTTTGACCGTAATGTCCTTGCCGGCTGCTTTATATGTACGCTCGACCTTTTCAATCTGCTCCGGGGGGACGCTCTGGTCCTGCCGGCCATAGAAGGCCAGGACCGGCGCGTTGACCTTCGCCGCATCTTCCGGTGTGGGATCATAGCCGGCGCCGTAGAAGGGCACAACCGCTGCCAGGTCCGGGTAGCGCTCCGCGACTTTGTAGGTCATCAACCCACCGACACAAAAGCCGATCAAGCCC
>JAABUQ010012736.1_pt1 | contig 10382 bp, 18 predicted proteins | sample 5560001 | NCBI WGS metagenome assembly JAABUQ01 (sample SAMN10711888, study PRJNA513371) | rock metagenome | isolation source: Antarctica rocks | place: Antarctica: Victoria Land, Finger Mt nord | collected 2015-12-18 | reverse complement strand
GCTGGGCGCCTCGTTGTCTTCTCCCCTCTAGGCGGACATTCGGCACGCATACACACGGCACCCACCAGGCGTACTGACCCAGGTCAAGAGTGCCAGCTCCCGTGCGCATGCACCGCTTGCAAGCACCCTCGCCTTAGCACCCACCAGGCACAGACGTTCCACACCAGACTCACGCGCATGCGTGCATGTTCACCAGGCGGCCAGCCTGGTCCTGCGCCCGCACCGCCCTGGATGCAGGCGTTGCCGATCTTGCCGTCCTGCCACTCATACAGCGCCAGGCCGACCGGGCCCTCCAGATGCGCCTGGACCTGCGCGCCTTGCGGAGCTGTTCTGGCACGCGTGCGGTGTCCCTACCTGTGGCAGCTGCCTGCCCCCCTTGGCTGCTGCCTGCCCACCAAAGTATGCGATAAGCCTGCCAAGCTCCGGGGTTCAAGAAAAGGGGCCTTGATTGCAACCCCCTTTGCGGCACTGCGTGCAGCCAGAAAACTGTGACGGAGAACACCCTCACTGTCTCAGGCAGGCCACACTCGACGGAAGCAGGGTCCGCACAAGAGGGCTCCCTTCAAGCACAGCCCAGCGAGGGGGGCAGTTGCAGGGGAGCCCGACACTGCTGAGCACGGTGCTGTGATACGGAGTGCGTGTTGCAGGTGTCCACAGGCAGCAAGCGCGCACGTTCTCCATAAACGCCTTGAGCTCGGGGCAGGTGTTGTGGCGGCCCATGCTGGCGTTGCCGTCATAGCGCTCCCAGAAGTAGAAGACGTTGGGCTCGGACTGGTCAATTATGACCTTAAAGTCCATAATGCCGTTGGAGCGCAGCGACGCCCTGCCCTGTGAGAAGTCCACCACGTCCTTGCACATCTCAGCGACCTTTTCCGCCTGCGCAACCGGGCATCCAAGCCCTCACTAGGAGTGTCAAATGTGCTCTGCTAGCCACCTTGCAGTCAGCGCGCTGCAACGCTCAGAAAGTGTGTTTGCAGGCAGGACAGGCTGCGCGCCTGGTCGGGCTTGGCCACCACGGTCTTGTGGCAGACCACATGCTTCTCCTGTGACTTCTTGATGGCTGCCGTGATGCTCAGGCGGCCTCGCCTGCTCACCCCCCTGCCACCGCCCGAGTGGCCGGGCTGCAAGGGGCAGGCCGCTCGCCTGGCCAGCCTGGGTACGGGCGCAGGCAGCGCAGTGGACGCGTGCGCCCCACTCTGCTGTCGCATGCGCAGCTCAAGGGCTGCGGTGCCTGCCGAGCAGTGCAGGGCGGACTGCATCGCAGCTTGTCCTACACGTATTCGGGCAGACCTGCCTCCTGGGTCTTCCGAGCCTCGTAAGCGTCACCGGTTATGTTAGATACTGGCCTGGCCGGAGGCCAAGTTTGTGCCAAGGCAAGATTGACCCTACCTGCCGCCCTACCGTAGGGCTGTACAGCCCATCTTCAAACTCAGCTGTCGCCGCCTGACGCCAGCCAGCCGGCACCGCGACGGAATCCTCGACAGCCGCAGGCACATCCTGCTGTAGTCATGTCCGCAGTACCAGCCGCAGTGGCGCTTGCCGAGGACCGGCAGGCAAAGACTGATGCAACGAAGAATCAATTCATCATCCTGGCAGAGTGCGCGCTCAGGCTACACCTGCAGTACTCAAGCACTGTAAGCTTGAACGGCTTGCAGCGGGTCAAGGACTGGTAGCGCGATAGGTGTGGATGGCTTTGCTTTGCGTGCTGCAGTAGAGCCTGCAGCCCTGTGCAGCAGAGCGGCCTCGACAGACCTTGCCTGGCAAATAAGACATTTGCAGCCTCCTTTTGAGGCCAGCTCTTCAGGAGTCAGCAAGCGCTGGTCACGGTCGCAAAGGGAGCCCCTAATCGCCCGCAGCGCGCATAGACGCGTGCAGGAGCCAGTTTGCGGGGGTCCTGACGGTGAAAGAGGGCCCAGCCAGGCGCCCCTCACATGTGTACAGCCTCAGGCGTGACAGTGTGGGCGCGCGCTGCGCACTCAGGAGCCAGCGCGCGCGGGTGGCGCTGGCGGAGGAGCGCCAGCGCGCCGGCGAGCTGCTAGCGGAGAACCGGCGGCTCGCGGCGGAGGCGGCCGAGACCGGCCTGGACGCCTGGGAAACAGTCGCGTTCCTGCGCGCCGAGCTGCTGGGCCGCGAGGCCGAGGTCGCGCGCCTCGGAGCCGCCCTGGCGCAGGCGCGCGGCTGCAGAGGAGACGCTTGCCACGGTCCTGCTCATGCATGCACACCAGGTAGCCGCAGTGCAGAGCGCCATGACTGGAGCCGCATGACTCCCTGTGTGTAGGCAGTGTGCTGCGCACCATACAAGCAACGGCAGTTCAGAAGGAGGTGTTCCTCGTTGCGCAGGCGGAGTCCGCTGGTCTGGCGGGGGTGGCCGCAGCGCGCGACGCGGGCGAGCGCCGGGCGCGCGAGCTCACGGTAGGCGCGGTCGCCGCTGCCGCGGCGGCAGCGTCGGAGCTGGCAGAGGCGCGGGCGGCCGCGGCGGCCGCCCTCGCTCCGCACAGGGTAAGTATTTGCAGCCAGGCTGTGACACATGCAGCCATGACAGACTACCATGTGAGGGTTGCACAGCAACACTAATGGCGTCATGTCATGCTTTTGTAGCACACCTTCCCTGCACCGCCAGAGCAAGCCCGGCAGCGGACGCGCTTGAGGAGCGTAGCGGCGGCAGCATGCATGGCACCGACAAGAGGCGTGCGCGGCCGGCAGGCGAGCGAGGCGCTTCGCGAGAGCGCCGCGGCACAGGCCGCCCTGCTGCGCGCGGAGAACCACCAGCTGCGCGCAGACACCGCCGCCAAGGTGTGCTGCTTAAGGAGACACAAGCGCGTGTCGCCTGTCCGCAGCTCATGCACTGGCGGCCAGTAACTGCAAACCTTGCATGGGCGCGCTTGCTCCTGAGACAGCCTCCTGGTGCAGCTGCTCTGCCAGCACATGCAACGGCCATGATTGGTTAGCGTTGCGTGCCACAAAGACGCAGCCAGGGCCAAGCTGCAGGCTGCAGGCGAGAGAACTCGCGCGCCGTGCAGCCTAGGTACGCGTGTACGAGGCGCGCATGGATGAGGCAGCGGCACGCGCGCGCCGTGAAGCTGAGGCGGCCGCGGCGGCAGTGCATCGCATGCGCGCTGCGCAGGTGCGTGTGACACACCAGGGTTGTATGCTGCATAAAGCGCTCCATGCATGCAGCTGCACCTTTGTCACCAGGCACCCACTTTGAGTCGTGCATGAGCGCAGATGCAGTACATTGGCAACTTGAGGGACAAGTAAATGCGCCAGCTCCAATCCAAGCAGGAATATGCATGTGAGCTGTGCATCATTACAATGCGCTGCAACCACTTCCATCGGTGAGCCATGTGCGTGGACGCGATGCGCTCGTACAGATACACGCGCACATTGTGACAGGAGGCCAGCGATGATGACGGCAATGGGGCCGGGGCGCTGAACGCTGGCGGCCAGCGCCTGGCGCAGCGCAACCGCAGCCTGGCACTGGAGCTGCGCTTCCACATCTCGGTGTGGCGCAGCTGACGCGCCCAGGGTCCATGGGGGGCCTCGCGCTGTAGCTGTTGCCTCCCTGCGCACAACGCTTGTCAGCTGGCAAGCACGCCACTACCATAGGTAAGGGTCTCAGCTGCCTGGGCTGCTCACACAAGATTGCCTCAAAGCATACATCAGCAGCCGGAAGTGGCCATATGATGTCTGGAGCAAGCAGGGCGCATGCTGCTGGGCAGGTGAGCGAGGCGCTGGCGGAGGAGGTGCGGGATGCAGAGCGCCAGGCGGCCGGCCTGCGCCGCGAGCTGGCCATCCGCGCCGGCACAGAGCAGCAGTTTGCGCGGCGCGGCACCACGCAGGCGCGCGGCTGCTTGGCTTCAGCGCGCTTGGCGCGGCAGCCATGGCAGGCAGCTGAGGTGCCAGCTGTGTCAGGCTTGCCTGGGACATTGTGCAGTGCCCAGAGCAACACCACGACTTCGTTTCTACACGCATGTCTAGCACGCAGAGAATCACGCGCAGCGAGAGCCAAACCTGCTTCCCCTGATGACATGACCGACGTAAGCAAAGCATGCCTATATGCCTATATGTGCATCCAGAGCGTGCATCCATGAGCAGTACTTCTGACACTTGCAGTAATCTGTCCTCATGCGCTCGCTCCCAAGCCACAGCGCGCACGCCATGGACAGGCAAAGCAGCTGCGCGAGGAGCGCGCGCGGGGCGCGGGGCTGCAGCGCGGCCTGGCCAAGGCGCTGCACACGGCCGAGCGCGAGCGGGCTGCTGCGAGCGCAGTCGCCGCGCGCTCGCTGTGCGGCCCCTCCTGTGATTGTCTTTAGTGGGACGGGTAGGGTCCCCATGGTTGCTTGGCCTCGATTGATGCACGGTGCAGTGTTGTGCTCAGCTCATATGACATGCAGCCTACACTACAGCTTTGTCAAGCGGACATTACCACCGGCAGTTGTAATAACTTGTCATTATCATAGACTGCCGAGGGTGGTGCAGGCTTGAATGTGGATCAGCAGAGGACGTGCATGCATGCACACATCCGTGTGATGCCCTCAGCCTGGCCTGCCTCAGGGACGCGGCGTCCGTGGAGGCAACCGCACTGCGGCGGCTGGCGCACGCGCGCGGGCGCGAGCTGCGCACCGTGTGCCGCCTGGCGCAGGCTGTGCTGCGGCAGCGCAGCGACGTGGAGACCTTCTTGGTAGCTGCGCTGCAGCAGGCACGCGCTGTGATGAGATGGAAGCGCCATGCTATGCAATGCGCCTCATGCCACTTCAGTGAGCCAGAAATGGGAATGCCATGATGAATTACCGGTTTGTGTGCGCGGCCTATGGTCCAGGCGGTCTTGCACTGCCCTTAACAGAGGTAGCATTGGCCAGGAACATGCTGCGTGAGTGTGTGCAACGACGACATGGCCCGCAAACTAGCATGTGTCACAGAGTCGCCCTGAAAGGTGCTTTGGTGAACGGTTGAACAAGATGCAAAGTGCAGGTGGCTGAGGAGGTCGCACGAGAACGGGGCCAGACATCAGAGACTTCTCCGCCAGGTGCCAGTGTTGTTCGGCTGGAAGAGCTGAAGAGCGATGATATACAGGTGCGCTTGCACCTGAGCTAGCACATAAGGGTGCAGGACAGCTCTTGAAGCGTGCTTGGTCGCGGGAGACGATGTGTCAGATCATTTCCTGGACATGTTCTGGACTTGCGCAACACCCGCACACTGCCAGCTTGCTTACTTTGTCTATAGTAAAATGCACGGCATGCAGGGCATGTCGTGGACGCAGCGCGAGGATGTGCTGCGGCTGCTGTTTGACCGCCTCAGTGACGCGACCGCGGCAGCATACTTCGCCGAGCTGCCGCAGCACTCGTTCCCCCTGGCGGAGGAGCCAGCGCCCCTCCGGGGCCTCACCTCTGAGGCTGGGCCTGCTAGCCTTGCTTAGCTCTTCTCGTGCTGTGTCAGTTGCAGAGCCAGTGCCTGGCATGCGTTATGACCCGCATGGGTGGCTGAAATCAGCGCGAATGCGCTTGAGCAGTAACACCGCCTCACTTCCGATTGCTCTCTGCAACCCGAGAGCCTAACAGCATCATAATACATTGTGCCTGGCATTATACATCACAGCCCTGCAGGTGAACCGCGCAGCTGCTGTCACACGTGCCGCAGCGCATTCAAGCGCATCAAGGAGGACCTAGCATAACAGGAATGCATATATTTACACAAGCTCACATGCTTTCACACATGATGTCGGCCTGCATGCTCGCCGGCGCGCTCCCTGAGAGCCTCCGCACGCAGCTCAGCGGCCACGCGCGCGCGCTCGGCGCGCGCCGTCGCCAGCACAGCATGGTCCAGGGCAGCAAGCAGCTCGCGGCGCTGCCGCGCCACCGCCACCTCGCGCGCGGCACCCGCCGCCAGCGCCGCCTCAGCCTGCATGGTTCAGATCGTTGTGCGTCTGCTGAAGGGGCTGTGTTCTGGTAAGGCGTGCGCATCCTACAGCAACACATGGCAAGGGTGCTGAGGCAGAGGATGCTTGCGGTGTGGGGTATCGCTGCGACAGCTGCTGCCTCGTGCGCGGCGCCTGCTCGCCAGAACCATGTCAGCCAGGTCCCCAGAGCCCCGCGCACAACATAGGTCTAGAGCGACTCACCATCACTAATTTTTGGACACCACGGACTAAGCGTTGACCTCCGTAGAAAATCAGCCCAAGGCGCGCGCGCTCTGAGCATGCACACGCGGCTCCCTTGAGGCATGCCAAAGCGCTGCGCTGCACACGGCCGTGCCCATGCAGGGAAGCTCTCTGCCTGTGCTGCAGAACAGAATTGTACGTAGCCGCGCCTGCTGAGCGCGGCGCTCCGCGGCGTCCGCCGCTGCCATTGCGCCGGCCGCAGCGCGTCCAGCTGCGGCCGCCGCGGCGCGCATCGCGTGCGCCTCGCCGCGCGCCGCCGCTGCAACCGCCGCCGCCGCCGCCGCCCGCTCGTCTGCAGCGTCGCGCTCGGCGACAGCGGCGTCGCGAGCAGCGACGGCGGTGTCGCGCTCGGCGACGGCTGCGGCAATGCTACGCTCGGCGACAAGAGCAGTACGCTGAGCCGTGGCCGCGTCACACAGGCATGGGCCGCGGCAGAGGCAGCGGCCGCGATGCCCTGCCCGTGGCGCAACGCGTGAGCTTCGCGCTCAGCGGCAGCGGCGCGCGCGCGCAGCGCCGCGACCTCGGCGGGTGTGTGCCCCTCCGCCTCAGCCACGGCCGCCGCGGCGGCGGTCAGCGAAGCGACGCGCGTGCGCAGCGCGGCGGCCTCCGCCTCAGCAGCGTCTGCTCGCGCATGCGCATGGGCGGCGGCGGCCGCAGCGGCGGCCAGGGACGTCACGCGGGCGCCCTGCGCGGCGGCCTCCGCCCCGGCGGCCTCCGCGCGCGCCTGCGCGTCGGCCGTCGCAGCGGCCGCGGTCGCCGCGGCGGCCTTCAGCCTGGCTGCCTCCGCCTCAGCAGCCTCCGCGCGCGCCTGCAGCGCCGCCGCTGCAGCAGCAGCCGCGGCCTGGGCGTGTGCACGCGGCATCAGCTCGACCAGCTCAGCCTCAGCGGCGGCTCTGTGAGCGTCAATGCGGGTCCTCAGCTGGGCCGCCTCCGCCTCCGCGGCCTCCGCGCGCGCCTCCAGTGCCGCCGCCGCGGCAGCGGCCGCGGCGGCGGCGTCCGCGCGCGCCCTCAGCCTGGCCAGCTCCGCCTCGGCGGCCTCCGCGCGCGCGTCCAGCGCCGCAGCGGCCGCAGCGCTGCCGGCCAAGCGCGCGCGCAAGCACGCGGCCTCCGCCTCGGCGGCCTCCGCGCGCGCCGCGGCGCCGGCCGCGGCCAGCGCGGCGGCCGCCGCGCTCTGCCGCAGAGCCACCGCGGACGCCTCCGCAGCGGCGGCGCGCGCGTCCGCGGCCGCCACCGCGCTAACCGCGGCTGTGCCAGCCCGCTCCGCCCGCCTCGCGCGGGCTTCGGCCTGCGCAGCACAGCCATGCCAGACTGGAGGTGAGGGGCGTCACCTATATGCATGCGCATCCATGACCTTGGTGGCTGCCTGCTGCCCCTACCCTGGCCATGACATGTCCTGCCTCACACAGGCACAGGCAGGCGCTCATACGCATGCAGGCCTGTCCCAGTTCCATCCCTGCGGTCTTCCACCCCTGCTGGCAGCCAGCCGTGGCGCGTGCGCGCGCCTGAGCGCCGCCCTGCTCCACAGCGTGCAGCTGCGCCTCCAGGTCGCGCACGGTGCCCCGCAGCGCCGCGGCCTCGCCCCGCTCCCACTCCGCCTGCCTGGCGGCATCCGCTGCGGCTTCCCGCGCGGCCCCCACGGCCGCCTGCGCAGGCCTCGGGGCGTGAGCGCGCAGCCATGAGATGTATCGCATTTTGCTTTACAAGCTGGAAACTGCGAGCGCATTTCTGAGCACAGGTACGTTTGCAGCCAGTGGGGCATAGCTGAACACAGTGAACTCGACTGATGCCAGAGCAGTCGCGTGCCTTGAGCTGCGCGCGCTCCAGCTCACGCGCGGCCACGTTCGCGGCGCGCCCCTCGGCGGCCCGCGCGGCCGCCGCGGCCGCGGCCGCCGCCGCCGCGTCGGCCGCCGCGGCACGCCGCCGCCGCGCCGCGCGCCGCGCGCACGCGGCCAGCACGCGACGCGCGCGCCTCCGCAATAAGCCCTGCCGCAGCGCGGCACGAGCGCGTACGGCGAGCGCGCGCTGGCGCTCTGCTACACCAGGCGCACTTTGTGCGGGTTCCGCGGCGGTGGGCCCCGAGCGAGGGCAAAGTGCTTTGCCGGCGGCCGCTGCGTGCAGCCCGTCGAGCGCGCATGGCCTGTGAGCATCAGGCTGTGCTGCATCGCGCGCAGCGGCTAGCTGAGCCGAGGCAGCTGTGAGCGCGCACGACGCGGCGCGCTTCCCTTCACGCGCGCTGCGGCTCGGGCTCAGCGTCACCACGCAAGCCGCGCTGGAGCCGCGCGCTTCGCTGGGCGCGCTTGCCGACGCGGCTGGCACGCCTCTGCTTGAGGGCTCCGAGGGCCTCGGCAGCACCGCCGCATCGGCTGTGCTGGCGGCTTGCGGTGCACCGCTGGTGTGCGCCGCCGGCGCGGGCTTCGCGCCCGAGCAGCCCACCGCCTGCAAGGCTGAGCCGTGTGCAGTTGCGCAGGCCGCGCCCGCAAGCGCGTCGCATGCCGCAGGACTGGCGGCGATCCGTTCTGCAGGCAGCGCTTGGACGGCCGGCGCGCTTGCGGCCCGCCTGCGGCGCTCTGGCGACGCCGGCGCGGACGAGCCCTCCACACTCACGTCTGCCGCACAGGCGCGCCACAATGAGCTGCCGTGCGGCCACTGCCGAGCTCGCGCGGCGCCCGCGGGCGCCGCCAGCGCGGGCGCACCCGCGCGGGCGTGCTCCGCGCCGGCCGCGGGCCGCGGCGCTGCCGGGGCGCGCTCGGCCTCCAGCGTGCGGAGGATGAGTTGCGCAGCCTCGGGCGTGGCGGCGACGACGTGCATGGTGCGTGGCCCCAGTGCCGTGCGGACCTGCACGTCCAGGCTGCCTGGCTGGCCGCCCGCGTGCGCCCTGATAACCGCGCCGAGCGCCAAGCACTCCACAGGCTGCGCGTCCCATCACAGGCGGGCTCAGGTGCGCTTGGGTCGCGGCAAGGCGCGCAGTATGCACTGAGGCGCTCGTGAGGCAGGGCGCTGCAAGCCTGCGGCGGGTGCGCGTGGGGCCGCACGCTGCCCTCCTCTGTGAAGAGGTGGATCGCATCATTGGCAATACACAGGCCCACGGGCTGCTGGCGCCCGGTGCCCTTGCTCACCAGGCGCACCCTGTGCATCGCCCTACCCGGTACAAGGCTGCGCGGCTGTCTGGAGTGAGGTCGGCGCCCTGGCTTACCGGCAAGCCTGCATAGGCCGGCAGAGGCACAGGCCGTCTTTCCAGGGCCAGCAGACCGGTAGCTGTTGGCTGGCTTTTTGCGCAGCTAGGCCCTAGCGAGGCCCAAATTCCCAAGCAGACCACGGCGCTGGGCCCAGCGGAAGCACTGGTGATCGAAAGACGCCAGCCCAGTACACTACACTGCCAGCATGTAGTCCCTGTACACCGCCCAGCGCAAGGACCTACTCCCTTGCCTCTTTGCAATATATCAAGATGGTGGACCCAGCGGCCGACCTGCGCCCAGACCACTGGCAGCTGGTCACGCTCATCTTCATCGGTGTCTGCATTTTGCTTATCATGTTTGTGTGGAACCTGCCGGGCGTGAAGTCAGTGCTGTACCCGTTCAAGGTGCTGACTGTCGCCTTCCACGAGGTGCGCAGTCGAGCGAGGGGCTGCTGCAGGGCCCCACACATAGCCTGGCACTCGTGCGAGGAACGTCACAACACACTCCTGTATTGGGTGGCCTGCTGTATGCAGTGCACACCCAGCAGCCTGCCTGTGTGAGAGGCCGCGGCACGTGTTGCCACTGCTGCTTTCAGCCTGTTGCCTCAGCCTGCTGCTGGTCTAGGAGTGTATTGCGCTGTGTAGTTCAGCCCGCAACTGCACCCGCGCAGGCCGGCCACGCGCTCGCGTGCGTGGTCACTGGTGGACGCGTAGAGTCTATTACGCTTGACCCGGACTTGGGGGGCTTGACCGTTATGCGGGGCGGCATCCAGTGCTGCACGCTGCCTGCCGGTGCACCCGCGGTCGTCCACGTGTGACACTGGCCTCCTTCCTGGACCCGCTCTGAAGACATGCCCTGTAGTGCCACGTGGCTCTATGTTATATGCAGCACTGCCTGCATATGCGTTGAGCCTGAGTCATAACACTATACACCCACCTGCTGACCCCCAATGGTATGCGCGTCTGTGACTGGGGCACGCATGGCCCAGGCTACCTTGGTTCTGCGCTGATGGGAGCGCTGCTTTTGTTCTTCGGGTTCAACACACTGGC
>JAABUQ010012735.1_pt1 | contig 10382 bp, 6 predicted proteins | sample 5560001 | NCBI WGS metagenome assembly JAABUQ01 (sample SAMN10711888, study PRJNA513371) | rock metagenome | isolation source: Antarctica rocks | place: Antarctica: Victoria Land, Finger Mt nord | collected 2015-12-18 | reverse complement strand
ATGCCGAAGGTGATCGTGTTGCGGCGGATGGAGTCGACGTAGCGCTTCTGGTTGACGGTCTTGGGCGCCACCTTGGTGCTGCGATGGCGCCAGACGACGTCCTCCAGGATCCGCGAGGGCGACTCGTGCTCGTTCAGGGCGCTGGTCACGGCCTCGATCGTGTCCGGGGCCATCTCGTGGCCCTGCTCCACCAGCTCGGCGAGCTCCCGCACCACGGTGCTAGCCGACTCCACGGCGGCGGCGTCGCCCTCCAGGGTGAGGACGTTGCCGCGCAGGTAGACGTCGCAGTCGAGATGACCCTCCAGGGCGCGCAAGATGGCGTCCTTGCTCCCGGCCAGCTCAGCGGCGACGGAGTTGTCGAGCTCGAGCTGTGCGCGCACTGGGCTCTCAGGCCCCCAGCGCCTCGCGCACCCGGGCGGACGTGCGCCGGCCGTCGGCGCGCCCGCCGGAGCTGGTCATCACGGCCTTCATCACCTGGCCCATGTCCCGCGGCGAGCTGGCGCCGGTCTGCGCGATCGCGCTCTGGATCAGCGCCTCCAGCTCGGCGTCGTTCAGCTCGCTGGGGAGGTAGCCCTCGATCAGCCGGGCCTCGGCCTCCTCCTGGCCGGCCAGCTCAGGCCGGCCGCCGTCCCGAAACTGGGTCGCGGCATCAAGGCGGCGCTTGCGCTCCCGCCGGAGCACAGCCAGCTCGTCCTCAGAGCCCTCCTTGGCCGCCTTCTGCAGCTCGGAGAGCACCAGGCGCAGCGCGCCGACACGTTCCTTCTCGCCGGCCTTCATCGCCGTGGTGATGTCGCCGCGGAGGTTCTCGGTGAGGGTCATGCCCCTCCCAGGATAGTGCGCCGTGCCGACGCCAGCGGTGCCTTCGGTGGCGGCGCAACTTCAACGAAGCCGGTCCCCCGGTCGGCAGTGATCGGGCCGGCAGGCTGAAGGGCGCGTGCCGTCGGTATGCGGCGCAACTTCAACTAACCCGATGCCCGGAGACCCCGGAGACATGCAGCGGGTCTCTTGGAACTCCATGTCCCCGGCCGTGCTTCAACGAAGCCGGGGTGTGGAGACCCCGGAGACCTGCTTGGCGGCGATCTCGTCCCGATTCTGCTCGTAGCTTCAACGAAGCTGGGGCCCGGATCCCGGAGACCCCGGAGACGAAACCGCCGCCGTCGCGCAAGCCAATCGCTTGAATATCGCTTCAACGAAGCCGGGGTCCGAAGACCCCGGAGACCTGCCGTTGCGGATCGCCTGGCCGGGCGTGCCCTTGGGGCTTCAACGAAGCCGGGGTCCGAAGACCCCGGAGACCAGGCCGAGATGTCGCGCACGGCGGGCAAGATCATTGGTGCTTCAACGAAGCCGGGGTCCGAAGACCCCGGAGACCCGGCCAGATCGGCGGGGTTGTCGACTACAAGGTGAAGCTTCAACGAAGCCGGGGTCCGAAGACCCCGGAGACCGCTCGCGATAATTGGAGCCGGCTTGCAGGGGATTCAGTGACCGTTGCGAGCGCTGTGGCAACAGGGGCTGAGAGGTGGCGAGATAGAGCATCGTGTAATCCAGAACCTTACAGACGCAGGACTATCCCAACGCGAGCGCTCCCCCAAGCTGGAGTCGCCACCCGAGCCCTCGCACTACCAGATCCGCGGCCGATCTTCCCCAACATCGTGCGAGGCCCCGAGGTGCTCGACGCACCTGAGGCCCCGACCGGTGGCCGGGCCGAGATCGAACAGCGCGACGCTGTCAACCTCGTGATTGATCTCAGCGTGAAGCGCACGCCGTAGCCTGACTCGCTCCATTGAAGAGAGGTCGCAGACGAAGACCGAGTACTGCAACGCCTCGCCGAACTGGAGGGCGACGCGATGAACCCGCCGCAGGCGGCGCGCCTCGCGGATGTCGTAAACGAGCAGGTACCGGGTCCGTTGCGCCAGGGTGCGCTCAGCGGGTTGTCAAGGATCGATATGCCGGGATCTCGCCGAGCATCGCCGCTGCCAGCATGCGCGCCTGCAGCTCAAGGCTCCTGCGGTAGCTCACACGGTACCCGTACACCGGGTGGCGGATCTCCTCGGCCATCCGCCGCTCGAATGATGCGATGAATCGCCTGCGACCAGCCGTCGTCAAAGCCGCTGCGGTAGGTGAGACCGCGAAGTCTCCTTCGTCGATTTCGCCGTTGTTGATCGCTCGGATCACCGCGGAGTCCGCGATCAGCGGGCGGAACTCCTCCATCAGGTCCAGCGCCAGTGCGGGCCGCGCGTGCCTAGGCTGATGGAACACGCCGACGTAGGGATCGAGGCCTGCCGTGAGGACCGCCACCGTCGCATCCCGAGCGAGCATCGCGTAGGCGAAGGACAGCAGCGCGTTTACTCGATCACGTGGGGGGCGACGGTTGCGGCCCGAGAAGTCGAACGCGCCGATATCGCGTTTGAGCATCGAGCCGAACGCTGCGAAATAGCCACGCCCCCCGGCCCCTTCCGCACCGAGGAGACCGGCAAGATCGACCGCTTGCTGAGCCGCTCCGATTCCGGACTGCAGGAGCGCTCCTGCACCTTCGATCCCAGGGTCGCCAAGCCTGCGCAGCAGCGTGCGTTGATTGCGGAGCTTGCCGATCACGAAAGCGCGGCTGAAATTCACCGCGCCCACCAGGTGGGCGCGGTGCTGCGCGATCCGACGGCGTGCATCTGACTTTCGCACCGGCGTGGCTGTCGCGTGCGGCCAACCGGACGTTGAGCACCACGTGATGGTCCCGCCGGTCTCGGCGAGCGCGCGGACCGCGGCGGCGGTCACGGTGGCGTTGCCGTAGACGACGACGTGCATGACGTCGATCAACCGCACCGAGTCGAGCTTCTCCCCACGGCGACGCAGCTCGAGCCGACCGCCGGCCTTGCCAAGCACCACGTCGGGCTCAAGCAGGTGCAGCGGCCGCGCCGCGCTGTCTCGTGCGATCAGCCGTGCTGGCGTAGCGCTCGTCCCACGCTCGCGCGCGTGCTCGTCGGGCAGGCACAGCCCGACGAGCACGCAGTGTGGGCAGCGGGGGTCGTCTACCAATGGTGGCGGAGCCTCTCCACGAGAGGAGTTATCCCTGATCTCTGCCACGGCCGCGGCGACCCGCTGCTCGAGATCGGCGGGCAGCGCGATCTCGACTCGGCGACGCACACAATCGAACCAAACCTGTGCTCGCTCCACGCGATACCCGTGTGCACGCAGCAGGGCGACCTGAGTCCACAGCTGCAACAGCTCGGGATCTCGGAGCGGGATGTCATCACGCCACGGCTCGCCCCGCTTGTACTCCACCGGCACCGCAAGGCCATCTCTCAGCTCGACGAGATCTATTCGGGCGATGACACCCATCGCCGCATCAGCGAGCGTCAGCGAACGCACCACTCCGGGCCGCTCCGCCTGAGTCGGTTCGCTGCGACGGTCGACGCGACGGTGGAGGTGAGTGCCTTCGAGCGTCGCTGCGTTATCTGCGTTGGCGCCGTCGACCCACATCAGATACGCCAGGCGCGGACAGTAAGTGTGCTCGTTGACGATCCGGGCCGGGATCAGCTCCGCGTCGTCCGATGAGTTCATGCCACCCTGCGCCCCGCCGACAGACGCCGCTCGCCGCGGAGGATGCGTGAGGCAAAGACGGCCTCTACAGACGCCGCGGCGCGCTGGGCGTCTGAGCTCGACTCCCAATCGCGTGCGGCGACGAGCGGAAGCGCATCGACGGGCACCGGCTCTACCACGACCGGCCAGCGGAACTCGGTTCCCTGTGAGGTGCCGGCGAACGCTCCACCGCGCAAACGCGTTTCGCCGGGCATCGGAGCGACTGCTGCCAGACCGCGCAGCGCCAGCGGCACCAGCCCCGGAACACCGCGCACCCCATCGGCGCTCGGATCAGGGCCGATGACCGCGCCGTCCTGGCGTCGAGCGTCAGGATCGAGGCCAAGCGTGTTGCAGGCCTTGCGGTAGCGCCATGGTCCCGCGAGCAGCTCGCTCAGCTCTGGCACCTTGATCGTGGTGTCCTGCTTGACCGCAGGACCGAAGAACGAGCCCTTTCCGCGGAACGAGATCACGCAAAGCGGGGTGAACGGCACCTGGCCCTGAGGGCGCAGGGGGGCCTGCGCCGAGAGGCCGGCGATCACTCGCCCGACCGCGTCCGGGCGGACGCTCGCCGCCACCCAGCCCTCCGGCGTGAGTTTGTTGAGGTCCGGAGCGACCGATGGAAGTCCGGTCAGGGAGTCGGCCTTGATCGCTTCGACGACCAAGCCGACGAGCTGCCCCAGGTCATGAAGTCCCTCGTCACTTACCTCCGCATGCCAGCTGAGGCTGGAGCTGGTCTTCCAGCGGACCCGAGCCGAGCGCGGGAGCAATGACGCCAGCCCGTACAGCACAAGCGCGCCGGCAGGGGAGTCGGCGCGCAACCCGGGAAGCTCGATCGCTGGACTCACTGCCCCGCCTCAGCGGCGGAGACGGTGCGGTCGGCGCCGATCACGATCGCCTCCAGGAACGCGAGTCCCCACGGGCCGTGCTCATGCGACAGGTCGCTCAGCAGCTCCAGCTGTGATCCCAACGAGGGATGTGCGTCGGCGCCCAACTGAATCTGCTGCCCCCCGATCAAGGCCGTGAACTCGAGCTGGGCGCCGTCAAGAACAGCGGAGACGAACGGCCGGTTCCGCCCGTGGTGGGTCACGACGAGCCACCGGGCGAGTCGATCCTCGGGCGCAGCACGCGCGAACGCCGCCGCCGAAGCCAGCTCGTGGCGCTTACCGGCGGGCCAGCCTGAGCTCTCACGCAGGCGACTGCTGCGCGCTGGGTTGAAAGGGTAGGCGGACTTGGCCAGCACCTCGCTGCCAGGGCTTCCGCCATGCAGCCACTCCTGGAAGCGAGGATCGCGCTTGCCCTCGTCGTGGTGGCGCGCCGCCCGCTGGATGCTGGTAATCGCTTCGCGAGCGAGGCCAAGCGCAGAAGCCACCTCGGCCACTCGCTGCTCGACGGCCCGCTGGTGCTCGTCCAATGTGACCAGCCCGCCTGTCGAGCCCTGCTCACTGCGGGCTCCACGGGCGATGACGAGGATCCGGCCATCGTCGAGCAGCGTCGCCCGACCTGAGGACAGCGCCGCGTGAACGGCCTCCACCCGCCCTGAGAACGCTGGTCGCACGCCGTCGGCCACTGGAAGGGCAGCCATGATCTCGGCGCCCAGAGCCCGTGCGCCGGCGGTCGCGGTCATCTCTCCGGCAGCAAGCCGATCGGCAACCGCCGCCACCGCGGTGGAACTGGAATCGATGACCAGGCGCGGGCCCCGCGCTGATACTGAGCCCAGGTCCAGGACCGGACGGGTGGAGTCGGGCGCCCAGCCGAACTGGTCAAGCCCACCGGAGCTTGCTCTGACCACGATCCTGTCAGACGGCCCAACTCGCGTGTCAGGCTCGATCCTCTCGATGCCGCCGGAAGCGTCGATCCGCCAGGCGATCGGCAGTGTGTGCCGAGGATCTCCCGACTGACGTTCGTCCTCAGCAGCGGACTCGACATCAGACAGCGTGCCGGCGCTGGCGCCCGACAGCCACCGCCGCAGCGCGACCAGAGAGATCGTCACAATCTCGGCAGGATGCAGGGGGCGAAGCTCGAGCTCGAGCGCCACCTCCTCCACCGACGGCTCCGCGACGTCGCCACCGCCAGCAACCAGGCGTCTCCAGGCCACGGCGACCTCAGCTGTAGGCCGTCGGTCTCCGTGCAGCAGCAGCGGCACCGACGGCCCCTCGTGGTCGGAGGCGTCGGTGACCTCCAGCGCGTGGACATGAAGATCCAGCAGGGCAATCGTCCGGGGAGGCACTTCCGGCGGCGGAGAGCCGTGCGAGGCGACCGCCTCCCGCATCGCGTTGACGCCGAAGTCGAGGCTGCCTTCAGCGGCACGCTCTTGCAACCAGCTCCAGGTGAGGGCGGCCGTCTCCCCGTATACGGCGGGCCTCCTGACGGGAGGCGCGAGCACGAACGCCTGGGTGCTACCGAGCGCGCCCGCTCGATCGAGCCGCCCGAACCGCTGCACCAGTGCGTCAAGGGGCGCACAGGCCGTGATCAGCGCATCGAAGTCGAGATCGACGCCGACTTCGATCGTCTGCGTCGCCACGACGACAAACGGTCGCTGCCGCCGCAGGCGTTCAGGGCGCCCGGGGATGACCTCGAGCAGGTCGATTCGGTCGAGCGGACGGACCGGACCGATCAGCAGCACTCGGTCAAGCAGCGGCTCTGGGGCAAGACCGCCGAGCGCCTCGAATACCGCGCGCGCCTCGGCGACCGTGTTCATCACGATGCCGATCACCTTCGCTGCTTCGCCGCTGGCCAGCTCAGACGCCAACCCGGCGACAGCCTTTGGGGTGCCGCGGTCAGCGAGCCCCACCCACTTGGACGCACCCGCTCGCTTCGCGATCGCCGGCTGCGCGAGCTCAGCATCTGAGAGCTCGAATGCGTCTGGCGCCGCGAGCGTGGCCGATACGGCGCACAGCCGAACCGGCGGGCGAGGGCTCGCTGGGGCGCTCGACTGCACCTCGGCCACGCGTCTGACCGTAGCCCTCAGCGGCTCGGCCATGTGGGCCTCGTCAAGGACGATCGTGGTGTCGATGCCGAGCAGCCCCGCATGCAGCGCCCTCGACCCTACCCCCAGCCCGTACCCGCGGAACAGGAGCCGAGAGCCGAGCTGGTCGACGGTGGCGACCAGAACCGCGACCGCCGCTGGATCCAGCGGCTCCCGCAGCGCGATCGCCGCCTCGTCATCGAGTCCTCCACGCCACAGTACTGCCCGCGGCGGTCTGCCCTGGCCGAGCTGGGCCAGTGCGGCAGCGACCTCACGCGCCGGAGCGGCCGCTGCTGGGGCCATCATCCGCGCCAGCACCTGTTCGGCGTACGCAAACACCTGGTCGACGACGGCTCGCCGATCCACGACCCAGACGAGTCTGCGGCCAAGCTGGTCCGGACCGGCTCGTGCGACCGCGTAGAGCCAGCAGTCGATCAGCGTGGTCTTGCCCGCCCCAGTTGGGGCTCGCAGTGCGGGCCACCAGCCCTCTGCCGAGAGCTCCCTCGCCGCCCGCTCCTGCCATGCGTAGGGCGGCCTTCTGTGGACCGCGTGGATCAGCTCACCGAACTCGGGCAGGGTCAATTTTCGCGCTCCGGCATGAACAGGCCGATGCCACGAAAGCGCCCACGGCCGGCGAGCAGCGGTCCGCGCACCGGGCCTGTGAAGTGGACGCGGGCATGAACCCGCATCCCTGGCGGAACCTCGCCTCGCAGCGCCCGAGAGCAGGCGCCCGCCACCACCGGGGGCGCAGCCAGCAGCTCGACTCGGTCTGGCGTCGGGAAGCCTGCGTTGTGGATGCTCCCGATCAGCTCCTGCTCGGAAGTGCGTCCCCTCCGGGGAAAGCGATCGAGCACGACCGGCGTCACCGTCGCCCAACTGGACGCAGGCCCCACCCACCTCTCCGGAGCGAGAGTCCAAAGCTCGGCGATCTCGTCATCAAGGTTGAGGGGGCTACGACTGCCCCCGAGCGCCAGCGGCCCCACCGCCCGAAACGCGTGCTCACAGGTGTCGCGCTCCTGCGCCGAGACATCCGAGGGCAGCGCCAGCGCGAGACCCCGAAGCGTCCCGCGCGCCCCCTGATGGGCGACATCGAACAGCCCCAGGTAGGAAGCGTGAGCTCGTGCGGGATCGTGGCCGTGGAGCGCCGGAGGGGCGCCATCGCCCGCGCGAGCAAGGACTGCCAGCCGCAGCGCGGCCGCAACCAGCGGTGCCTCCGCGGTCTCCTGCACGGCGCCGGTCACGCGGCGCACGAGCAGCGCTGAGAACGGTGCTGAGGCAATCGCCGGTCGCGCGGCGCGGCGCGCACCACGTAGTCGGTAGCCCATGACCGGCGGCCTGACCGGCTGCGGGTGGGTGAAGCGACCCTTGAGAAGCGCGTCGGTCAAGCCCTTCGCCGCGACACGTGCCTGCCACTCTCCGCGCGCGTCGGGAAGGAAGGTAGCCGGTGGCGCCTCAGCCGTGACCGCGCAAGCAACGGGCGACCGCGAGGACCCGAGCCAGCCGATCGATTCGACAAGTCGCCAGAGCGCGTGGGAAGGCGCTTCCACATCCGGCCACACAAACCCGACCGCCGGGTCTTCCGGGACTGCCGTGGGAATGCTTCGGGCGACGCGGTTGACGGCGCTGCCGGCCTTTACGTACCGGTCCCACTCGGCACCGCGCGTCGGGTTGCGCGGTACCCAGACGGTTGCCTGTGTCCGGTGCGACACCGTCGCGGAGCAGGCGATGCTCGGCGGCCCCTGCCTCTCCAGCCACCGCAGCACGTCGAGATCCTCGGCGGCGGGGCGCTCTCCCCCGGCCTCGCAGGCGGCTCCGACCAGCGCCGCGTGCAACCGGTAGGGATGTGGTGGCCACTCCGCCGCCTCAGAGCCGCCAAAGGGGTCCTGCGCCTGGTAGCTGCCCAGCAGCAGCTCGCAGCGCACCGCGAGCACGACCGGCTATCCCTCGCCCCGCTCAACAGTGGCAAGGCCGAGGCTGCGGCGCAACAGCTCCAGCTGCGGCTCGGACGCCACAAGCTCGATTGGCGGCACGCCCCAGTCCAGGCCCATCTCAGCCGCGCGCTGGGTTCTGGCGCGCAGCGCCTGGGCCGCGCCCAAACCGTGGAGCGGCGCTGACGCGATCGGCGCGCCGAGCCGCCCCACCAGCTCCACGGCCGGCTCGCCCTGGGGCACTAGCTGGCACCCCGACCGCAGATCCCACCCGAGCTCCACCTGGGCCTCGAGCATCGACAGAGCCAGCAACGCCAGCAGCTCCCGCGCCGCCAGGTCACGGGCAGGGTCCCCCGGCGCCTCGACGCCCAGCTCGGCGGTGCGTACGGCTCGCAGCGCAGCCAGGGACACCACCGTCTGCTGCTCCGCGTAACGAACCGTCGCCCCTCCGTGGGCAGCCGCCTTCGGGGTCACGTTGCCATAGTTGAACTTCGAAGGCGGCTTAGTCTTGCCCTTTGCGCCCTCTGCCAGCACCTCGAAGCGAGTCGAGCTCGAATCCACCAGCGGCACGCCAGCCGCAACGTGATGGAGGTCGATCCGGCTCGATGCCCGCTCGCCTTTGAGCACGTCGTAGCCGACAATCTCGCTCGTGACCGCACGGGCGATCCGCGTCGAGCCCTGCGGGTTGTGACGCCGGGAGGCCCAGCACCCGAGCAGCAGCCCGACGGGGAACAGCTCGACCAGGGGACCCGCGACGCCGCGATTGATCACGCTCGCCAGACGCTCATAGCGGTTAGTCTCGCCAAAGCGCCGTCCGCCATCGAGCGCGTCTTCGACCCACGCGTCGAAGACGCGATGGGAGAACTCCAGCGCCGAGTGGCTGCCGAACTCGGCCTGATCGACCATCACGTCAGGCACGCGCAGCTGCCCGTCGGCGATCATCAGCAGCAGCGCCTCCTCGAGCCGATTGGACTGCGAGGCCTGGCTGTCAAGCAGCACGCATGGCACCACCGCATCCTCGACCCGTCGCTGCTCGTCCAGGTAGACCGGTCCATCGGCGCCGCTGTAGGTGGGGGGCATCACGCGGGCGCCCGGGCCTGCGGCCGGTTGCAGCCGGACTCGCAGGCGCAGCGCCGCGGCGCCGCGAGCCTCCTCCGCGCCGTCAGCACCCAGAGCGTCGGCCAGCAGCTCAAGCATCGCGCACCGTCTCCTCTCCGTCTGGCTCGTCCTCACGCCAAAGCCGGCGCGCGGGGAACCCTAACCGAACGCGGCGCCCTACGGGTAAGTGGCTACCGCTCGCAATCGACGCGCCGTCGTGCTCCTTCGGAACATCGCTCCACGGTGTCCTCGGGACGGCGCGTGCCGAGCCCGGAGAGAACTCGGACACCAAACCAGCGCCGAGGCTTGAAGTGGAGCGACGAGCGCGGGGAGCATGCCACCGAAGCTGTCGCCGATCGCGAGCGGGTTGAGGTTCACAAGGTGAGCAGAGCATGCTCGGTGGCCTCAACCGGGTCATCGGCCCGATGTCCAGCATCCTCGCGTGGGCATTGTCCACGCGACCGACGCAGCGCTCGGCGCTATCGCTCCAGCAGAAGCGCCGCCCACTCCCCCTGCTCTCGCCGCTCTGTCTCGCCCAGGCCACAGCGGGCGAACGTGACCGCGAGCTCGTCGGCCTCGCCGATCAGGAGCCCGCTGGCGATCAAGCGCCGCGGCGGCGAGGGCGCGACGCGCAGATGGCCGGCCAGGGCGCGCAGCAGCGGCCCCAGCAGGTTGGCGACGACCGTCTCGGCTTCGGGCAGCTCCTCTGAGCGCAGGTCCAGGCGCGCGGCCTGCACCACGGCGTCGTTGGCCCGGGCGTTGACCGCCGTGGCCTCCACGCTCAGCGGGTCGCTGTCCCGGGCCAGCACCGGCTGCCAGCC
>JAABUQ010012734.1_pt1 | contig 10382 bp, 10 predicted proteins | sample 5560001 | NCBI WGS metagenome assembly JAABUQ01 (sample SAMN10711888, study PRJNA513371) | rock metagenome | isolation source: Antarctica rocks | place: Antarctica: Victoria Land, Finger Mt nord | collected 2015-12-18 | reverse complement strand
TCAAGCGCGCCATGTATGGCCGTGCGAAATTCGACCTCCTTCGTCAACGTGTCCGTCATGCCGCATGACGGACACGTTTGGGGCGCATCAAAAGTGCCGGAGAGCCAATTAACGTGACCATTGACAAACACCTGCGCACGGTCGATTTCTTCCACGTGGAGGAGCACCCGCACCTGACGTTCACGAGCCAGCGCATCGAGGCGGTCGACCGTGCCGCGGGGACGTATCGCATCACCGGCGACCTCACCGTGCGCGGTGTGACCCGCGAGGTAACGCTCGACGCGCACTATATGTCGCCCGTCGCCGCAGCGCGCGAGCCGCGCATCAAGCTCACCCTCACCACGCCCCTCAATCGGCGCGACTTTGGCATCGTCTGGAACAAGCCATACATCAACGTGGCGGACGATTTCACCATCATGGTCGAGGCCGAGGCTACCCGCGCCTGACACGCGCCGCACGGTTTCGATCATAAGAATAGGGGAGGAGGACCAAGCCACTGTGGCTCGGTCTGGATGCGTCAGGACACCTCACCACAAGTAGCTGGTTCTGCGCCGTTCTCGATCTTGCTGGCGAAATTAGAAAACGGCCTACATGCCCAGACTAGCGTGTCCTAGCAACCCTTTTCCCTTGTCGCTTATAGCCCCAAAAGGGTCAAGATCCGCATAAGCCGAGGGTTGCCAGGATTCGCCAGCAAGATCGAGAACGGCGCAGAGCCAACTCCCTGGACATATCCGTGCGGTCGTGATTGGCACGGCAAAAATCCACCAATAGCCCTTGGCGCGAAACGGCTAGTCACCCGCAGTTCCGACTCCGCCACACTACACCTTGGGAATATACAGCGGTCGGCAAACAGTGAAAGGACTGGTCGTTATGCTCGCGTTGGCGGTGGTCATCCTGCTCGGCCTCCTCGGCGGTGTGGCCGTCGGGCTCCAATCGCCCGTCGCCGGGGCAATGAGCCAACGGGTAGGCGGGATCGCCAGCAGCTTCATCGTCCATGTGGGCGGAGCGTTCATCTCTGGGGCGCTCCTGCTGCTGCGCGGCGGCGAGCGGATCGGGGCCTGGCGCAGCCTCTCCTGGTACATGCTGGGTGCGGGCGCCTTCGGCGTCGTGCTCTACCTCACGCTCAGCCAGACGTTCCCGCGCCTAGGCGCCACCGCCGCGTTAATCCTCATCATCCTCGGGCAACTCGTCACCGGCGTAGCGATCGACCACTTCGGCCTGTTCGGCGGCGTCATGCGTCCCCTCGATGCGGGACGAGTTGGCGGATTGCTCCTGGTCATCGCGGGGGCCTACGCAATCTTGCGGTAACAGCCGCCCGTTCCGCCCAAGGCGGCACACGAAGCTGTGGCTTATGGGACGCCGTGGTGCAAGGGGTTATCGTACAGGGAGAGCACTAAAAAGTCGGGGGGTAGCAGGCTGCGACGAAAGACATGGCGTGCGCTGGGATCAAGAGGGTGCCTGACCCCGCTCTAACGTCGGTCACGCAGGTGGTGCGGTACCCCCAACTTTTTAGTGCTCTCCGGGGACAGCCTCTTATCTTTTCCAAGAAGCCACGTCCTAGGGTTTCACCTTTGGGTTGGCTGTGCTTGCTTATCGCCAACTTATGTTCTGTGGCCCGAAAAATCACGAATCGTTGCCGTATACCATGCCCGACTACTGCCGAAGGTAGGTTATACCCTGACGGACCTGGGGCGCGCCCTGGACGCCCTCCTGCAGTGGGCAGCGTTGAGCGAAGACGCGACGCGACGGGGTGTCGGCCTGACCCCTCCCGTCGCTAGCCTCATCCTCGATGAGGCGCCGATCCTCAGAACCGACCTCGTCGTGGCCGTTCAGCTACTATCCCACCATGGGACGCGTCGATGACGCCCGGCTGTCGGCAGCGGAACCACGGGTATCAACCGCCTGGATGTCGCGCGCCGTGACCGGCTCGCCGCAGTGCCCGCAGGTCAGCACGGGGTTGGCGTCGTGGCCGCAGCCCTTGTGGACAAGCCGGACGGGCGGGCCGTCGGCGTCAGCGGCGTAGCGGTCGCCCCACTGCATCAGGGCCACGAGCACGGGGTACAGGTCATGTCCCTTCCGCGTCAGACGGTACTCGAAGCGGGCAGGACGCTCCTGGTAGCGGCGCCGCTCCAGGATGCCGTGCGCCTCGAGCGTGCGCAGGCGCGCCGTCAGGATGTTGCGGGCGATGCCCAGGCCGGCCTGCAACTCGTCGAAGCGGCGCACGCCGCGGAAGGCCTCGCGCAGCACGAGCAGGGTCCACCACTCGCCCACCACTTCCAGGGTATGGGCGATCGAGCACTCCATGCCCTCGAAACTGCTCCGCCGCATCCTCTCCCTCCTCGCCCTGCCAGGCAGTATAGCGCAGCGAGTTGCACGACGCAACGGAATGGTGTACGCTAGGTTGCATGATGAAACGTACCGCTGAGAGGAGATTGTGATGACCGACGGGCCAGAGGGCGCCGTCGCGGCGCGAACGCGCACGTTCACATGGGAGGACCCGCTGAGGGGAGCAGCGGCGGGGCAGGCCATGGCTGGCCTCGACTACCTGCGCGCGATGGCGCGCGGCGAACTGCCGGCCCCTCCGATCATGGCCGCGCTGGGCATCGAGATCGACACGGTCGAGGAGGGGCGCGTGGCCTTCGCCGTCGAGCCGGCCGAGTACCACTACAACCCTATCGGCGTCGTGCATGGCGGCCTAGCCGCCACGATGTTCGACTCTGCGATGGGCTGCGCGGTGCACTCGACGCTGCCGGCCGGCGTCGGGTACACCACGCTCGAACTCAAGGTCAACTACCTGCGCCCGCTCACGCGAGAGACGGGGCGCGTGCGCTGCGAGGGCACGATCATCCACGTGGGCGGGCGTGTGGCCACCGCCGAGGCGCGCTTGTTCGACGCCGCGGGCGTGCTCTACGGCCACGCCACCACCACCTGCCTGATCTTCCGCCCCGGGGGTGCCGAGCGAACACCGGCGGCGCGCCAACAGGACGGCTAACCCCGGCTGCCCTCGCCTGGTGTCGTCTTAAAGCGGCCTGTTTGCGATCAACGGGCCTGCGACTGTCCAGCTGGGTTGGGATCGGGACCGGCCGCAGCCCGCCGAGCGTCCTACTTTCTTGGCGCAATCCACCCTACCACAGCGTGCCGCCGCCGACGGTAACGTAGAGGATGGGGCCGATGCCCCAGATGCTGCTGATGATGGCCCACAGGATCTTTTGTCCCCCGCCCAGGTCCGAGCGGCCCAGGATGTTGATCCAGGCCAGGACCGCGGCGAGGGGATGCAGCACGAGCGCGACGATAAACTGGAGAAAGCCTTTCATTTATGTGTCCTTTCCTTAACCGACACGAAGCCCCTACTCGACATAAGCACGCCAGGGCGTCAGGCAGGCGTCACGATAGATTAGCACAAAAGCGGTAAGCCTGGGCGCGCTGTCCACTGTTGAACCGGCGGGAGAGGACAGTTTCTCAGCCGCGGTATATGCGGGCCGCGCGCCCAATGTGCCGTATCCTGAGTTCTGACACATCTATGTATTTAGCTCACCTCGCGCTGAGGAATGCGCTACACTGCAAGACAAGGACGCCGCGCGGGAGGAGCACGATGACCACTATTGTAGGGACCACGGCTCAAACATCGGAGACCGTCGAGCAGATGCCAACCTACCGACACGGCGATATCATCGCCGCGATCATTGCCGCGATGCGCCCCTACGCCTTGTCGCACCGGCTCGGGCGCGTCTTTGCTCCACAAACCACGTATCATATTGCTGGTCTACCGGATCGGGAGCCGGATGTTACGTTCGTGCGACAGGACAGGCTGCCCGCCGATCCCAATGTCGATCCTGATATCCCGCCCGACCTCGCCGGCGAGGTCGTGTCGCGCTCCGACACCTTCGGCGCCGTCTCTATCAACGTGCGCCAGTATCTCGACGCCGGCGTGCGCATGGTGTGGATGATTAACCCGGACCTGCGCACGGTGGACGTGTATCAGCCCAGCGTCCCGCGCCTCGCTCTCAACGAAGGGGACCTTCTGGCAGCCGATCCGGTGATCCCCGGCTTCTCCATGCCGGTGGCCGCGCTGTTCGATTGGTAGCCACATCTCATTGCTCTGCCAGCCAGGCCACGACCCGCTCGCATAGCGCGTCCACGGGCGCCAGCGTGTCCACCAACAGATAGGCATGGTCGATAGCCTCGGCCGCGTGCAGCGGAAGTGGATCGTTGCCGCGGTAAGTTCGCATCGTCTCCCAGTCCGTCTGATGATGCGCCGGCAAGTTCAGGGCTTTGCGCGCGTTGATGCGTTCGCGCCACACGCCTTCGTCCGGGCAGTGGCACGCGACGACGGCCAGTAATGCCCCCGTCTCCGCGGCGACCCGGGCGGCGTGCCGCGCGCCTCCAGTCAATGGACTGTCGCAGATAACGCTCATGCCTTGTAGCAATTGACGCCGCGCGACGTTGAACATCGCATCGTAGGCAAGCGGACCGGAATCCCGATCAGGGATGTGGCCGTACAAGATGTCTTTGATGTCGTCCTTGTCGATGACGGGCCAGTGTAGCCGCCGGCCCAGAGCGCGGCTCAATGTGCTCTTCCCGCTCCCTGCTTCGCCAGCGAAGGCGATCAACCATAATTTCGTCGCGCTGGCATTCATTGGTAGGTTATTTTGTGCTCCCACACCGCTCAAGGCTTCTCCCAGTTCTCCTAACCGCCCAATCGATCACATAGTACACGATCAGAGCGCATTGTTTGATCCCCACCGACCACAATCGGCGTCCGTTTGCCATGCGACACATGCTTGACCCGCCCCCAACCGGCTGCGGCCGGTCCCGGTCTAGTCAGCTGCGGCCGTCCCGACGCCGGCGTTTAAGATGCGGGCGTCGGCGATTCCTCATCGGGCCTCTGGCGCAGCAGGTCGAGCAGGGCGGTACGGTTGGCCTCGGCGGCGGGGGGCAGCGCCGTGTTGACCACGGTGCAGTAGAGCAGGTCGCCGGTCAGCGTCGGCTCGGCCGCGGGCACGAGCCTGTTGGCCAGCACGGGGATGGCGGCCTCGACGATGGGCGTCAGGCTGACGCGCTGCGTCTGCGCGCTCAGGGCGCCCGGCATGGCCAGCTTCGCCCCGACCTTCTTCTGCAGGTCGCCCAAGACCGGCGCCACGAAGGGCAGCGCGCGGCAGCGCACGGGGCAGGAGCCGCAGCCGGGCAACTCTTGCGGCGGCGCGCCGGCCACGATCTCGCGCACCTGTCCGCGCGCGCGCTCGAAGGTCTGCCGCGCCTCGTCATCCAATTCGGATGTGCCGGTCCAGAGCCAGAACAGCGGGGCCAGCGCGGCGGCGCGCTCGCGTTGCAGCCGCTCGCGTTGCAGCCGCTCGGCCGGCTCCAGCTCACCGGTCCCGCCCACGGTCAGCGCGCGCGCGGCCAACACCCGGCCCAGCCACTCGTAGGCGGCCTGCGTGACGGCGCAGTAGGTCGTGCCCAGGCGCGTCTGGCCCTGCGTGCCGGTCAGCGCGGCGGCGCGGTTGTCCCATGGACCGCGCCAGCGCGTCCACTGCTGCCAGGCCGCGGCGACGCTGTCCGCCGTGTCGGCGTCGTCCAGCAGCAGGCCGTCGAGGAAGGGACGCAGCGTGGCGTCGAACGCGGCCTGATCCCTGGCCTGCTGCAGGCGGTAGAGGAACATACACGGCGCGGGGCACTCGTGGCAGCCAGCATGGCGCTGCAGGTACTTGCGGTCCCAGGCGTCCACGTCCGAGCCGAGGGCGCGCAGGTCGGCCGCGGTCAGGTCGGGCGCGCGCGTGTCCTTGGAGGGGTAGATATGGGTCAGCACGGCCTCGCCGATGCGCTCGTCGTGCACGATGGCGTGCCCCGTGGTCAGGTTGTTGAGGTGGCGCATCTGCTGCTCGCTCAGGTTGATGCAGCTGCCCGCGGCGTAGCGGTCGTCGGGCGAGACCAGGCGGTGGACGATCTTGAGGCTGGAGTTCTTGAGCGTCTCGGGGGCCAGCTTGGTGGGGATCTGGTCGGCGATCAGGAAGCCCTCGCCGTAGGCGCGCATCTCGGCCAGCATGTCGGTGAACATGGAGACGGCCTTGCCGCGCGAGTCGCCGCTATCGGCCGCAACACCCCCAGCGCCCTTGATCGCCGCTAGCAGGCGGTGCGCCTCCTCGATCAGGGTGAGGTGCTGCAGGCGGCCGCGGGCCTCCACGGTCTTGCCCTCCTGACGCTGCTCGGCGTACTCGTAGAGCAGTGCGAACAGCAACGCCATGATGAAGGCCTTCTCCTCGTCGTCGCTCAGCTCCTTGAGTTCGATGACGGTGGGCCCCTCGAAGAGGCTCTTGAGCGGCGTGGAGCGGCGCGTGTTCAGCATCAGGCCCTTGTTGTTGATCATCAGGCTGCGCAGGCGCGAGCGTAGCGCCGCGCCCATGTTCTGCAGGATGTCGCCGCCGTAACCCTTGCGCTTCATCACCACGTCGACTTGCTGGTAGAGGTCGTCCAGGCAGGGCGTCAGCGCGCTCTCGTCGTCCATGGAGGGACGCGTTCCAAGGAAGGGGTTGTCCGAGGTGTAGAGGCTCCAGCCGCGCGCCGTATACACGTCCAGGATGGCCTCTTCCAGCACGTAGGACAGGCCGGCGAAGGCGGGGAAGGAGGCGTTGCAGACGGCCTTAAACAGGTCGATGTGCCGGCCCAGCGGCACGCCGGGGGCGGGACTGAGCGGGTTGAGCCGGAACGGAAGCGGGGAATCGCCGCCCACGGTGTAGACGCGCAGCTTGCCCTTCAGCTCCGGTACCTGCGCCAGGCGGCGGTACTCCTGCTTGGCCGGCTCGACTACCAGGAAGGGAATCTTGAGCTTAATGTAGGATTCCAGCAGCAGTTGCATGCAGGTGTTTGTCTTGCCGCAGCCGGTGATGCCGGTGACGAAGACGTGGCGGTTGAGCGCGGCCGAGGTGACGGTGACCTCCTCCAGGTCGCGGCCCACGCCGTCCTGCAGCACGCCCAGGGCGATGGAGTCCGCGGTCGGCGGGGGCACGGAGAGGGCGAAGTCGGCGATGTCGCGCATGGGTAGGCCGGGGATCTCCTGCCGCGGCAGGTTGACCAGCACGGCCAGCTCGTCGGAGGTCAGCGGCGTGGCCAGCGCGTCGTACGACGGACCCAGCGGGTGGCCCTGGTCGCTCGCGCCCGGGTGCAGCGAGAGGACCTGGCCCTGCTCGATGGCGCCGCGCCCCAGGTACGCCGGCAGCGGGACCACGCGCATGGGATCGAGCGCGCTCGTCGCCGCTGCACAGGCTGCGCAACGCCCCGGTGACGCTTTCCAGGGCGGCGTCGTTCTCCGCGGCCACGTAGACGGCGGTGCGCCACCAGCCGCCGCTACGACCGGCCTGCAGCCGCTGGATGTGCTGCTGGAGCAGTTGCTCGCAGGCCTCGGCGTTGGCGTTGAGTAGGTTGACACTGGACGAGTCCGAGGTGCTGGTCCCATCGCTGACCTGTCGCGCATTGGCGTCGCCGTCGCGGCCGTCGCGCATGTTGGCCATCATAGCCATGGAGCTGGTCGGCTGCATCAGCTTCATCAGCCCGTCCATCCCCGGCACAAAGGCCCCCGCCAGACCCATGAAGATGGCCGCGCCGTACAGGATCATGGGCTTGTCCAGCCCCTTCGCGGTGGTGGGGTCCTTCTCGCGGTGCGACGCGCTACTGTTCTGCCCGGTCATGCGCGAGACGGTGCGGTTGGTGTAGGCGTGGATCTCGCCCTTGAGGCGGCGGCAGGCGTCGAGGGTGGCGTCGATCTCGAAGGGGTCGATGGGCTCGGCCACCACCATCAGGACGTAGCGCTGGTTGCCCACCGCGCGCACCAGGCGGTCCAGGCTCTGCAGGTCCAGCGCGAGCGACGTGCCGCGCCCGGAGGGGATGCCGGTGACCGCGGCCATGACCGGCGCGGTTTGCAGCAGGGTGCTCATCTCGGGTAAGCCCTCGCTGTCCAGCCCGGCGATGGGGCCGGTGCGCAGGCCGTTGAAATAGGCCTTGAAGGCGCTCTCCTGCGAGGCCATATAGTCCTGGGTCGAACCGCCGCCCGCGCCGATGAGGCGGCGCCCTCCCAGGTAGAGGCGATGCCGCTCGCCCTGCACGGGCAGGGCTATCACCAGGGCGTGGCCGTTGTCGTGGCAGGCCGTCAGCACGTGGGGCATCGAGCGCGTCCACTCGGCCCGCTGGTCGGGCCGTCCCAGGGCCTCGATGGGCCGCAGCACCGGACGCGCCGTGTCGCCCTCGCGCGGCTCGATGCGCCAGTCCCCGGGGCGGAACCCGCTCAGGTAGCGGCGCTCCAGCGTCGACACGAGCATCAGCGGCAAGGCCTCGTTGAACTGCAGCGCGTCGGTGATACTCTGGTCCTGGCCCTGGCCTGCGTCGAGCACGACGGTCGGTGGCGTCTTTGGAGCCCTGGTAGGTAGGTTAGATGTTGTCATAGATGATTTCCATTAGTCGTTAGTCGTTAGTCGTTAGTCGTTAGTTATTAGCTGATGGCTTGTTCAGTGGTTCTCGGGGTCGTCCATTGTGTCAGTAAAGGTTAGTAGTTCCAGCCCCAGGTCGTGTGGCATGCGGGCGTTACCGCCCAAGGTCGGCATCGACGTCACCGGGGTCTCCTCTACGACCGGCATCTCGTCGATGACCGGCGTCTCGTCGATGACCGGCGTCTCGTCGATGACCGGCGTCTCATCGGTGACCGGCAGTTCGTCGATGACCGGCATGCCCTCGAAGGCCGGCGCGTCCTCGGTCTCTGGGATAGCGTCTATGCCCCATGTCTGGGAGATGTCCTTCGTGGAGGCTTCTTTATAGGTGGGTCCTCGGCCCAGAGCCTCGTCGGCGCTCTGCGACGGGGTCAGACGCGGCCCCAACTCGGGCCACCAGGCGGCGCCGCGCGCCACATCTTCCTGAGGGGCGTCGCTCTGCCAGGTTTGTATCCGTCCCACATCGGCCGTCGCGACGTCGCGCGCAAAGGGCCAGACGGCGCCGACGCCGCCCACCAGGATGAGGTCCGGCGTGGGTGTCTTGCCCAGGCTCAACGTTGCGTTGCGTACGGCTTGCGGGAGGCTGTGCCCGAGCAGCACGGTCTCCGGCCACATGGCGCACTCCCGCCGGGTCACAGTCAGCGGGTCGGACATGCGCGCGCGGAGCGGACCGCTCCATGTCAGCGGCTCGGCGTGACCTGCCCTGGAGAGGCGCAGGGCAAAGTCGACGGCGGCGTCGCGCATGGTCAAGCCGACGCTGTGGGGCGGCGTTTCGGGGAATCGCTCGTACACGCGCTGGAGCAACCTGGCAGCCCAGTGGTTGTGTCCCGCGGCGATCGTCTCGGAGGCGCGCCCGGCCTGTACGGCGTAGAGAGGGAAACCCGGTCGTTGCTCCACACGGTACGCCGCCACCGATGTAGAGAGGTCGCCAACGGCCGCCACGGCGACGGTCCAGGCGCCGCCCGGTGCTCCCTCGACCGGCTGCTCGGCCGCCCAGCGGGCCAGCACGGCGTCGGTTGCGGCAATGCAGGCGCTGATCGGCAAGCCGGCCGCGTCGCACCAGGCGCGAACCGCCCGCGCGCGCTGGTCGTCGGGGCTCTCCAGACCCAGCACGATCTCGTAGCCGTTGGCCGGTATGGGATCGATGAAGCCCAGGTACGAGTAGAGCCGCCGCCGCGCCGCCTGCCAGAAGGCCGGCGCGTCCGCATCGTCCAGCCGCGGCCAGTCGGGACGCGTGACGATGTCGTCGCCGTCCTGTCTCCCGGCGATCGCGGCGTAGGCGTCGCTACCCCAACGGCCGACGCCTTCCGGTCCTTCGCTCCCCCGCTGGTTGGCCCGGACAAGGTTGGGGATGAGCTGGCGCAGCCCGTCGCCCACGGAGCCGAGCCGCGCTCGTGGTCCTTGCCCCTCGCGCAGACAGATCACGGTCAGCGTCTCCTGGCAGTCGATCCCAAATGCGTTGGTCATAGGTCTCCTTGACCAGCCGCGGCAAGGGCCAGCGCCTCGGACAGGCGCGTCACCTCGTCGCGTAGCGTTTCCCAGGCTTGCGCTACGCTGGCGTCAACCGTCTCCTCAGCCGTCGCGGCCGTCAGCCGTCGCGGCCGTCGCCGCGTTGTCGTCGTCGCGATCCGAGCTGTAGGCGGCGGCGAGGCGATCCACGAGGCGGTCGCGGCGCCCACGAACCGCCGTCGCCGCCTCCACCGCGGCGTTGGTCAGGCCCTCGCGCGTACGAGCGACGACAGGGGCCACGGGGGCCACGGGGGCCACGGGGGCCACGGGGTCCACGGGGTCCACGGGGTCCACGGGGTCCACGGCGCCTGTAGGGGCCGCGGGAGCCGCAAGCGCCGCGTCGCCCGTAGAATCTGTGGGGGCTGCAGACGCTGCGGGGGATACAGTATCCGTGGAGGC
>JAABUQ010012733.1_pt1 | contig 10384 bp, 10 predicted proteins | sample 5560001 | NCBI WGS metagenome assembly JAABUQ01 (sample SAMN10711888, study PRJNA513371) | rock metagenome | isolation source: Antarctica rocks | place: Antarctica: Victoria Land, Finger Mt nord | collected 2015-12-18 | reverse complement strand
CCCGGCTCGCCCGCGCGCGTCGCATCGAAATATTCGGCCAAGGTCGCCCGCACGCGTGCGGCGGCCAGATCGTGCCGCCCCGCCCAAATGTAGAGATAGGGCGTCAGGAAGTCCGGCTCGTTCCCCGGATTATACCGCTTGCTGCCCGGCCATTGGCTGTCGGGCGCGGCGAAGAAGTGATCGAGCCGCCGCACGAAGGTGTCGCGCCCGCCCATCGCGGTGATCAGCCCCGCCACGTCGTGCGGCGCGTAGAAGCTGTAGGTCCAGCTATCGCCCTCGTAAAAGCCGGGGAAGCCCTGGCTGCGCTGTTCGAGCGGGTCGAACGGCGTCATCCAGTGGCCGTGGCGGCCGCGCGGGCGGATGAAGCCCTTATAGCCTTCGTGCTCGAAATCGGCGTCGAACAATTTGCGCCAGTTCGCCGAGCGGCCGAGGTAGGTCCGGTAATCCGCCTCGCGCCCGAGGTGCTTCGCCACCTGCGCGACCGACCAGTCGTTCAAGGCATATTCGACCTGGCGGGAGCCCTGCATGTCGCTCCCCTCCAGCGTCAGGTAACCGAGCGACTTCCACTCGGCCAACCCGCGCCGCCCCACCCGCATCGGGTCGGTGGGCACGGTCTCCGCGTTGGTCCGCATCGCCGCATAGGCCTTCGTCCAGTCGATCCCCGTCAGCCCGCGCGACAAGGCGTCCGCCACCGTCACGTCCGAATTGCTGCCCCCCTGCACCACACCCGAGTAATTGCCCTTGCGCGCGTCGGGCATCCATCCCTCGTGCGCGTGGATGTCGATCAGCGCGCGGACGATATCGCGCTCGCGGTCGGGCGCGATCAGCGCGAGGAACGGCGAGGACGAGCGGAACGTGTCCCAGATCGCATAAGGATCGTCGTAGCTCGGCTCGGTCGAGCGCCACAGCGGGTTCTCGCCGGTGCGGTCCACCGGCATCAGCATCATGTGGTAGAGTGCGGTGTAGAGCTGTTTGCGCTGCGTCGGCGTCGCGCCCTCGACGGTCACGGGGCTGAGCGCGCGCGTCAAATCGGCCTCGGCGCGCGCGCGGGTGGCGGCGAGATCGAAGGTGGGGATTTCGGCGGTGAGCGACGCTTCGCCTGCGCGACCGAGATGAAGGATATACCGGGGCGGAGCTGGACGGTCAGCCCCTTGTTCGCCTGGTAGGTGAAATACGATCCCGCGCCGCCGCCGCCGACCACATCAACTGCGCGTTCGGCGGGCCGGATCAGCCCGGCGTTGACGATCCCTATCCGCGTGGCGGGCGTATCGGTGACGCCGTAGAAGTACACGGTGTAGGGCCTGAGCGCCTTGTTCCAGCCGCCCTTAACCGTTTGCTGCCCACTGACTTCGGTCGGTGAGAGGATCCGCACGCTCGAAGAAACCAGCCGCTGGTCCTCGCCCTCGGGCGAGATCGGGCTGGTCGCGTCCCGGCCCGAACTCAGGATATACGCGGCGTCGAACACCAGATTGGCCTGATCGTTCGGTTTGTAAGTGAAGCGATAGGTTGCCGACCGCCTCGCCGCCGCGACATCGACGTCGACATGCCAGCGGTCGAGCGAGATGTGGAAATAACCTGGCGACGCCGACTCGCCGTGGTAGGCCGAGCCGAGGCCGCACACGGTGATGCCACCGCTCGTCGGCTGCACGAGGATGTTGCCGTATTCGGAGCCGCCGCCGGTGCCGCTGACGTATATCTGGCTGAAGCCGTCGATCGGGTAGCCCGTCTTCCAGCCCGGGTTGCCGTCGTTGCCCATCATGTCCGGCCCGGCCTTCAGCATCCCGAACGGCGTCGTCGCGCCGGGGAATACTGCGCTGTCGGCCCAGTTGGGCTTGGCATCGACCCCGATGAACGGATCGACATTGGCGATGCCCGCGTGGGCGGGCGCGGCGGCGAGCGCGAGCATGGTGGTGGCGAGCAGCGCGGGCAGTCTCATCGGGTCGCTCCGGATTGAGTGGCTGGAAGGATGGCGATGGTTGCGGCGGTCGGCACCGCGTTCCACCCGCGCAACGCGAGCCGCGCGATGCGGCCCGCCTACGCTTTGGGCACGCGGATCGTCACCTCGCGCGTCTCACCGGGCATGAGCGAGACGTAGTTGTCACTAAATGGGCCGGAAGCACGCGCGCGCCGTCCGCGCCGAGCAGCGTCAGCTTGGTGGCGAGCGAGGCCGCGCCGCCACGGTTGGTCAACCGCGCGGTCACCACCGTCTCGCCGCCGGAGCCGCCGCCGGAGTTGCCGCCGCGCGCCTCCGCGCCAAGCTCGACCGTCACCTTGGGCATCGCCTTCACCGCGCGCATCGCCGCATCGTTCGCACCGCGCCAGTAGAAATTGTGCGACAGCACGCGCCCGCCCGCGTCGCTCAGATCGAGCGCAACCAGGATCGGCCCTTGGCCAAGCGCGGTCGCTACCGGCAGCACCGGCCCATCCGCGATGTCGTCCACCCCAACCGAAATCGTCCCCGACCTGTCGAACAGCGGCCGGGTGTCGAGCGTCGTCGCCCGCGCCCGCCAGCGCAGGCCCGTGAGCGGGGCAAGCGTGGTATTCGCCACGGTCAGCCGGTCGTCGGCGGGGCTCAACTGGATATGCACCGGCTCGGCGGCGTGCATCGCGCCATAGTAGCTCGCGTGCGTATCGTAGTCCGCCCCGTAGATCTGCCACATATTGCTCGGCCACGCGGGTTGCGTCATCCACAAGACGCGGCCCGAGTTCGTCCGCCACAGTCCCGCGTTCAGCCCCTCGAAGATCGCGCGGTGGCTTTCATAGTTGAGCATCTGCGCCTTGCGCTCGAAATCCTCGAGCGTCGACGATGCGCCGAACTTCGCATCCATCGCGCGCGTGAACACGCGCGCATCGCCGTTCCCGTCCTGATGCCAATCATGGTAGGTCCAGGTATCACCCAGCGGCCACTGGTCGGCCAGCGCCATCGACGCCTTGAATGCCTCCAAGGTCGAGAACGATGGCGTGCCGACTTCGACCGCGAACCCCTTACTAAACTCGTCGAACTAACGTGCTGGGTCGCGGTAGTTGTACGGCCCGCTGATTTGTAGGTTCACCTGGTTCGAACTGCCGGTATAATAGCGCTTGCCGTCCAGCGTGCGCGCGAGATCGGCCAAGTGCTCGTTCAGATAGGTCTGCGGCACCCCCTCGTTGCGCCCAACCCACATCAGGATCGAGGGGTGATTGCGGAAGCGCGTGATGACGTCGGCGGCGTTCGCCAGGAACAGTTCGGGGTTGGGTGTCTCGATGTTATAGTCCTGCGTCGACTCCCAAAAGTCGTTCCACACCAGCAGTCCGTATTCGTCCGCCAGATCGTAGAGCGTCTCCTCGGTATCCTGCCCGACCCAGTTCCGCAGAAGGTTCATGTGCGCGTCGCGGTTCAGCCGGAAATACGGCTCGAGCCGCTCGCGCCCCACCCGCTTCATGAAATCGTCCATCCCCACGCGCCGCCGCGGACCGCGATGCGCATGCCGTTCACCCGCACCACCAGGAACGGCGACAGCGGGCTCGCGGGCAGCACCGTCACGCCAGGCGCGCGCTCGGCCCCCTGATGCAGCGACACCGCCCAGCGGCGCGCGGTCTCGTGGATATGCGCGTGGTCGCCGTCGATCACCGGCGCGCCACCCGATTTGGCGGGGGCGATCTCCACCCGGCACAACCGCCCCGCGCCGTCGAAGGCGGACAGTTCGTAGCTGATCTCGCGGATGCCGAAGCGTGAGCGATTGCTGTCCGATCGCGCGCCATCGACGCTCGCGGTCAGGGTGAGATCGTGCAGCGCCGGATCGCCGTAGCCATTGGGCCACCACAACCGGGGATGCGCGACCCGGAGCGCGGCGAACTCGGCGAGAGTCAGTCGCAAAGAGTTCCGTCCTGGCGCGAGCGTCACCGCCTTCGCCACGCGCACATCGTCGAACACCGCCACGAGCGTCGCCGCCACCGGCACCTCGCGCGCGTTCGTCAGCGTCACCGCGATCGCCACGTCGACGCGCGACCGGTCGGGCAGCGGCAGCGTGGTGACCACCTGCGGGTCGACGATCCGCACGTAGCCGGTCGCGCGCAGCCGCACATCCTGCCACAGCCCGCTGTTGCGGTCGCGATGCCGGGGATCCAGTCCCACGCCTCGGCCGCGACGAACGTCGGCCCGTCGAGCATCATCATGCCGCCATTGTCGCCCGAGCCGCCCTTTAAGGACTCCTCGTTCGGAATGCCCGGATGCGGCGGCGGCGAGACCTTCACCGCGAGCACGTTCGCCGCGCCGGGCAGCAGCTTGCCCGTTACGTCGAACCGCCCCCGGATGAACGCGCCGGTCATCTGGCCCAGCCGCTCGCCGTTAAGCCACACCTCGGCGGCGTAGTTTACGCCGTTCAGCAGCAGCTCGGTCCGCTTGCCGGCGGTCTCGGTGGGCGCGGCAATCTCGGTCCGGTACCAGTAATCCTGCCGCGCCAGCCGCTCGGGGATCGCCATGTTGTTCAGCCCGAACGCGGGATCGGGATACACGCCGCGATCGACCATCGTGGTGAGCACGGTCCCGGGCACGGTGGCGGCCATCCACGCGCCCGCGTCGAACCCCGCGCGCGATACCGCCGCGCCGTCGGCATGGACGCCCAGCGCGGCCGCCAATCGCCAGCCGCCCGCGACGACCCACGCATTCTCGCCATCGGGCACCAGCGCCGGGCCGGCGTAGGGGGGCTTGGCGACGCCTACGCCGAACGGCGCGCGGCTGACCGGCAGCGTCGCCGGGTCCTGCGGCGCGCGCTGGCCCGCCTGCTGACGCGTCTGCACCGGCCACGGCTTGTCCGCGGGATCGCAGGTGAGCGCGGTCCAGTCGGGCGGTACCGCGCCGAGCGCGGCCACTTCGGCGGGCCGAGCGCGCGGTCCGCCAGAGCGAAACCGGCGATGCGCCCGGCGAAATGCTGGTTGTCCGCCGCGCCCGGCAGCACCGGTGCGATATCGACGCGCGGCAGTTGCGGCGTGCCCACATCCCAGTGCGTCGCGGGCGGCGCATCGGGAACCTCGGCAAACGGGCGGGAGCGGTGGCCACCTCGCGGTCGACATACAGCCGCGCGGTCGCGCCATCATAGGCGATTGCCACGAAGTGGGCGCGCCCCGGCGCGAGCGGGTGCCGCGCGACTAGCACGCGCGCGCCGCCCGCGTCGACGAACACGCGTGCTGTGGCATCCACCCCGATCCGCCGCGCCTCGGCCTGCCCCGCCGTGCCAATCGACGCCAGCAGCACCGGCCCGGCGGGTGATCCCGCGCCATCTACCCACATCAACAGCGTGAACGGCGCGTGCGCGGTAAGCACCGCCGCGCCGTGCTGCAGCGTATGCGCGATGCCGACCCCGCCCGCGATGAACGATGCGTGATACGGCCCGAGCACCGCTGTACTTGAGGGAGCGGGCGCGGCGGCGAGCGCGAGCACGGCACCGAGCGCGGCGATCAGGCGGTTCATAGCACGACACTCCGTGTGGGCACGCGCACATCGCGGACCAGCTCGACCCCGGGCCGATGTCCGCCCTCGTCGAAGATCGCCAGCCGGTTCACCGTGCCGAGCCAGCTATGCGGCACGTAGAGTGAATGCTGCGGCCCAATCTCCCAATAGCGCCCGAGCGCGCGGCCGTTCAGCCAGGCGTGGCCCTTGGAAAGCCCGTGCGTCGGCAGGAAAAACGGCGCGGGTGCTCGCGGTATCGGAAAATCGCACGTCCACCAAACCGGATCGCCCGCGCGCACGCTTCCGGCCGCGACCGGCTCGGCCCAGCGCCGGAAGCACCAACCGCCGATCGCGGCCGCGAGCGGATAGGCGATCAGCCGACGTGCGCGGCGAAATCGGCGGTCGGTTCGCCCACGTAGATGAGGTCGATCCGCGCCGCGCAATCGGTCAAATATCGGTCGAGCACGGTCGCGCTAAACGCGAACCCGTCGACCAGCGCGAAATCGCCGCCATGCTCGGTGACCACAACGCCATCGACCGCGATCCAGACGAACTGCGGCACCCAGCGCAGCGACAGTGTTAGCCCATGCCCCGCGCGCGGCGGCACGGTGAACGACACCCGGCGCATCGGCGCGTCGGGGTAGTAATGCCGGTAGGTCTGATACCGCCACGAGTTCGTTGGCGGCGTGGCCACCGGCGCGAGCACCGGCTCGGGCAGCGGCACCACCTCGGCGTCGGCATACACTGGCGCGAAAATGCCCTTGGGATCGAGTTCGACGCCCTCGCTGCGATGACCCATGTTGTCCGCGAGGAACACGATGTCGTTGTCGCCCACGCGCAGGCGCACCTTCAGCGGATCGCGCTCGGCCCCGTCGCCGCGCCCCACACGCCCTGCCGTTCGCCGTTGACGAACACCTTCAGGCGATCCTTGACGGCGATGGGAAAAATTCTGGTCTCGCGTGCGGTGGGCGAGGCGAAACGCGCGCGATACCAAGTGTAGCCCTGGTCCGCGCCCAGATGCTCGACCGAACGCGGCGCGGGAAGGGGGGTCCAACCGTCGGTCGCGCCGGGTTCGGCCATCGGATGCGCGGTCCACCCCGCCAGCGCCACCGTCGCGCTCACATCCACAACGGCGTTGGCGGCGGCATCGACCGCGTGCGTGGCGAACACGCCCTTGCGCGACACCGTGGTGATCGCGGTCGTGTGGCCATCTGCGAAACACTCGTGCCCGCCCGCGCGCGCCTCGCCGACATAGGCCGCGCCCACGATCAGCCTACCATCGGCGAACCACGCGCGGTCGGCGAGCGCTTCCGACAGCGCGAGCACTGTCGCCCCGCCAACCGCAAGCGTCACCGGAGCATCGCCGAACACGAACGCCGCCGGCCACCCATTGACCGAAACAAGCCCCGCGCGCCCCGCCTCGCCGCGCAGCACGATCACACGCCGCGCGGGCAATCCCGCCAGCCCGACCAGCGTCGCGTTCGCATGGTCGATCGTCCGCCCCGGATCGATCTCCAGCCCGAACGGCAGCACCAGCGCCACCGCCGACGGCGCGGCGAGCGGCACCACCCGCCCGCCTAGCATCGCCGTCCCCGCCTCCGCCGCGATCTCCGATTGCGGGAAATCCTCCGCCAACTGAATGAGCGGCCCGCCACTGTTGTCGGTGTGGTACACCGCGTCGTCGCGCCGGCGAGGCGGGCGTGACAAAGACCAGCGTGCCCCGCGCCGACCTTGCCGCGCGCGCCACGGCCGGCCCGCCTACCGCGAACGGCAGCGGCGCGTCGACGGCGGCGCACAGCCAAGCCGACAGGTTCGCCGCGAGCAGGTTCGCCGCCTTGCTCGGCCAATAGCTCGCGGTCAGCGCGCCGCCCTCATGCACCGGGCAGCGGTTGAAATACCGCGTGGTGACGAAGCTCTGGTCCGATTTCCAACTGGTCGACGCGGTGAAACCGAAGTTGGTCCCGCCAGCGTACATGAAGTAGGACCACATTCCGCCCGCCGCGAACGTGTCCATCACCTGATCGCGCAACCGGCCGACGGTCGGGTAACTGTTCGCGGGCCACCCCCACATCGTGATATAATCGGTGTAAAGTTCGCTGATCACCGCGGGCTTTTCGGGCTGCACGCGCCGCAACTGCGCGATGTCGCCCGCGCCGCCGCCGTTCAGCGTCGCCATCGTGCCGCCGCCGCGCGTGTCGCCATGCGCGCCGTTGCAATCGGTCACCGGCACCTCGATACCGAGTTCGCGCAGATACCGCGCCAGCGTCGCCAGATATTCCGCCGTCCCCGGCCGCCCGACGAAGAAATACTCGTTCTCCGCCTGAACCATCACCACCGGCCCGCCGCGCGTCCCTTGCCGTGCGGCGAGCACTGGCACCCGCCGCTCGAACCACCGCCGCACCAGCGCCAACGTCGGCGCGTGCGCCGCGCGAAGTTCGATCTCGGGTTCGGCGATCAGCCACGCCGGGTAACTGCCGCCCTCCCACTCGGCGCAGATGAACGGGCCGACGCGCGGAAAAGAATACATTCCAAGCGCGGCGGCGGTATCGAGGAACGCGCCGATGTCCCCGTCGCCCGTGAAGTCGAAAACGCCGCGCACGCGCTCATGCACGTTCCACGCGACATAGAACGCCACCGCGTTCACCCCGCCGCGCTTGGCGCGCAGCAATGTCTCGCGCCACTCCGCGCGCGGAATGCGGAATAATCGATGCAGCCGAACGTCAGCCACGCCGGCACGCCGTCGATGACGAACGCGCGCGGCCGCAGCTCGAGCGAGTGGCGCGTGCCCGCCGCGAACCTGGCAGCCGACCACCAACCGCACCGAGAGCGACCGCCGCCCAGCAACTGGCGACGCATCGGCCTCACCGCGCCAGTTCGCCGATGAACACGCCGTACGGCTCGAGCGCGAGCGCCGCCACATCCACGCCCGATGCACCATCCGCGCTCGCCAGCAACACCCGCGCGCGCCCGGCCGCCTCGTCGGGCGCGAGCCGCAACGTCTGCGCCTCGGCGGAAATATTGCACGCGACCAGCACGGCGGGCCGCCCCGCCACCCGCCGCACCCACGCGAGCACATTGGTGTCGCCCGTCGCCACCAGCCGCATATCGCCGTCGCACAGCGCCGGATATGCGCGCCTGAGAGCGATCAGCCGCTTGTGCCAGTTCAACAACGACGCCGGATCGCGCGCCTCCACCGCGACGTTGCGCACCACGTAGCTCGCGAGCGCCGGCAGCCACGTCTTCGCCGCCACGCTAAACCCCGCGTTCAGGCCCGCGTCCCACTGCATCGGCGTGCGCGAGCCGTCGCGGCCCTTCTCCTTGGGCCAGCCCGTCACCCGTTCGGATCGCGCACATCTTCCTTTCGCGCCGGATCGGTCGTCGGCATCCCCAGTTCCTCGCCGTAATACATCATTGCGGTGTCGCGCGAGGCGAGCAGCACGGTCGCCGCTACCTTGGCGATCGCGTCGTTGTGCGCGCCGTCGCCGAGCCGGTCCCAGCTCCGCCGCTGATCGTGGTTGTCGAACACGACAGCGGCTCGCGGCGGTGGATGCCAGTCTTGGCGTCCATGATCCGCGCGCGCAGGTGGCGGCGTCGAGGCGGTCGGCGAAACCGAGCTGCAGGTCCATCGGCAACGTCAGCTCGTCGCCGCCCCCATTGCTGCCCGGGGTGCCATACCATTTATCGAGCTCGGCGACGTTGGGCAGATATGTCTCGCCGATCAGCACGCGGCCGCCCGCATAGCCGTCCGCCACCTTGCGCAGCCGTTTGATGACGTCGTGCACCTCGGGTAGATTGTCGGTCATCGCGCGGTCCTGGTTCGGATCGCCGAAGTTGCTGATGCCCCCCGTCGGCTTCGCGTCGCGGAACGCGGGATCCTCGTAGATGCTGGTCACCGCGTCTAGCCGAAACCCCGCGACGCCCCGATCGAGCCAGAAGCGCGCCGCATCGAACATCGCGGTCTCGACCGCCGGGTTGCGCCAATTGAGATCGGGCTGCTCGGGCAGGAACTGGTGCAGATAATATTGATTGGTCAGGGCATCGTACTTCCACCCCGAATGGCCGAAGATGCTGATCCAATTATTGGGCGGCCCGCCCGCGCGGCCGTCGCGCCACATATACCAATCGCGCTTGGGATCGGTGCGCGAGCGCCGCGATTGCTTGAACCATTCGTGCTGATCCGATGTATGATTGAGCACCAGATCCATCACCACGCGGATGTGCCGCTTGGCGGCCGCCGCCACCAGTCGGTCGAAGTCCGCCATCGTGCCGAAGCGCGGATCGATCGCGCGGTAGTCCGAAACGTCGTAGCCGAAATCGACCTGCGGACTGGGGTAGATCGGCGTAAGCCAGATCGCGTCCACACCGAGGTCGGCGAGGTAATCGAGCCGCCGCGTGATGCCGTTCAGATCGCCCAGCCCATCGCCGTCCGAGTTCTGGAAGCTGCGCGGGTAAATTTCGTAGATCACCGCGCCTTTCCACCACGGCTTCGGCGCGGGTTCCGCTGCGCGAGCTGGCCCGAGCGCCGCCATCGCGGCCAGCATCGCCGCGAGCATGACCGTAATCGATTTCACGCCCCCGCACCTATCCGCTCGGCAACGCCGCGCACTCGGCGCGCGAGATCGTCGAAATCGAGTTCGCCAGCAGCCGCTATCAGCGCCGACAGGCTGATCGCCGCGACCGCGAAGCCCTGGCCGTCGCGGATCGGCGCGGCGACGCAGCGCACGCCGATATCCGATTCCTCGACATCGAACGCCACACCCTCCCGGCGCACACGCGCGATCTCGGTTTCCCACGCCACCGAATCGTCGATCGAGTTCGGCGTGCGGGTAGTCAGCCCGGCTTCGGCGACCTTCGCGGCCAATGCGGGGTTGGCGTCGAACGCGACCAAACATTTGCCGAGCGCGGTGACATTAAGCGCGCGGCGTTGGCCGATAGACGACGACAGCGCCACGCGGC
>JAABUQ010012732.1_pt1 | contig 10385 bp, 9 predicted proteins | sample 5560001 | NCBI WGS metagenome assembly JAABUQ01 (sample SAMN10711888, study PRJNA513371) | rock metagenome | isolation source: Antarctica rocks | place: Antarctica: Victoria Land, Finger Mt nord | collected 2015-12-18 | reverse complement strand
CTTAGCCTGGAACTCCTGATGTTGGACAGCACCCCAACCCGCTTAGCCGTCTTCCTGCCATCATCGCTTTCCGCTCTTTGTTTTCAACAGCGATTAAGACTCAGCTTGGCTAATTTGGACACCAGTGTGGCCCAATAAAACCATTGACGGCCTATATCGCAGCCTCTCTCGCGCGGCAGGAGTTTATTCTGACTCTGATAACTGCGTTGGCATGCATCGGGATCGGCCTCTGTGGGGTCGGAATTTACGGCGTCTTCAGTTACTCCGTCGCCCGGCGCATACGCGAATTTGGTATCCGATCTGCTCTCGGTGCTCGAAAGAAAGATCTGATCGCCCAAGTCATTCGTGAATGTCTCATCGTGATTCTTCCGGGTTTACTGGGTGGAATTGGTATTTCAATAGCCTGCTCCCGTTTCATGCGGACGCTGCTTTACCAGGTTTCCCCCACAGATGCAGTCTCAACAACTTTAGCGGTGACAAGCGTCCTGGTCGGCTGTCTGCTAGCTGTCATCATCCCGAGCTGGCGAGCTGCTCAGGCAGACCCCGCTCACACTCTGCGCGATCAATAGAGCTTGAATCAAGGCGAGCACTTGTTCAACATGGTGCACTGTAAACCGGGTTATCGGAAAGTAGCCTTTCGGGGTTAGATTGGCAGTTTGGCCAAACAGGTCTTAAGTTAACGCTTATAGCGCAGCGCCCCGGCAGAGTGATGGGACTTGGATGACATAGCAGGGGGATGCGCCCGTAATGTCGGAGTATTCAGTCGTGAAGGAAAAACATAGCCATGGCGTTATGTTGCAATGTTTTTTCGCGGCCCTCGATAAGGTCTGATTGGATGACCGAGTACTATAGGTACTAGAATTTTTGTCTGGATCAGCCAGCTAAGATTCGCGCGCTTCATGGCAACTGTCACTTCCTTTGGCCACCCCCCTCAGTCGCTGGGCCGGGTTCGCCGTTATGCTTTGGCTGTTCTCACAACGGCGCTCGCCTTAGGGTGCAGCAAATACCTGGAGCCGAAGCTCAGTATCGTCGGAGCTTATCTCCCGCTCTTAGGAGCTGTCGTCGTGAGTGCCTGGTATGGCGGGGTCTGGACTGCGCTGCTGGCGCAAATCGGCGGTGGAATCGCGGTGTTCGCGTTCATTGCCAGGCCGCTGTGGGAGCCCATACACCAACGCGATGTGTATGGTCTATTGCTGTTTGCGCTGGTGGCAAAGTTGCTGATGCTGCTGACCGCCAATCTGCGTTGGACTTCACACCTAAGGCGCAATCGGGAACATCTGGAAATGATTGCTCATGCAACCCATGACAGCCTTTGGGAATGGGATCTGCGAACCGACGAGGTGTGGAGGGGCGGAAATCTGCAGGGCATATTCGGCTGCGTGGATGATGAGACCGTTAACGAAATTAATTGGTGGCGTCAACGGCTCCATCCGGACGACGCGGATCGAGTGTGGGCGAATATACGCCACGTGATCCAGGGGGGCGAAGTTCGTTGGGCGGAGGAGTACCGGATTAAGCGCGCCGATGGCTCCTACATCCCGGTGGCAGACCGCGGATTTGTGGTGCGGAATAGCGGCAACAAAGCAGTGCGCATGGTGGGCGGTATGGCCGACGTCTCGGCGCGCAGACAGGCCGAAGAACGGCTGCTCCACACTGCCTTTCACGACGCTTTAACCGCGCTGCCCAATCGTGAGTTGTTCTTAGACTTTTTAGGGCGGGCGGTCGTTCGAACACGCTCCCAGGGCGCCGGCAAACTGGCCATTCTTTTTCTGGATCTGGATCGATTCAAGATTGTGAACGATAGCCTAGGGCACGCCGTGGGCGACCAGTTGCTGTCGGCCGTAGCGAAGCGTCTGAAGCAATGCCTGGGGGCGGGGGACACAGCCGCCCGTTTTGGCGGCGATGAGTTCACGGTACTGCTCGAAAATGTGGGGACCGTAGCCGACGCCATTCAGGCTGCCGAACGGATTCAACAAGCTCTTGCCGCTCCCTTTGAAGTAAGTGGGACAAACATTGTTGTAACCGCCAGCATCGGTATCGCTCTGGCCGATATCGACAAGCCGGAGGAAGCGCTCCGTCATGCGGACATCGCGATGTATCGCGCGAAATCCCTGGGGAAGGCCCGCCATATGGTGTTCGAGCCGTCTTTGGATAAACGGGCTATGGACGTGCTCCAGTTAGAGACCGACATCCGGCAGAGTTTGCAGAACCGGACTTTCCAGCTCTGCTATCAGCCGATTGTTTGCCTCAAGACCGGCGCCGTCCTCAGCTTTGAAGCGCTGTTGCGATGGCACCATCCTCGCCGCGGCATCCTTCGGCCCGCGGAGTTTCTCCCCGTGGCTGAGGAAGCGGGGCTGACAATACCGCTTGGTCAATGGGTCATGAGAGAAGCTTGCCAACGGCTGCAGACGTGGCGTCATTTGCGTCCCGCACTGCGATCGCTAAGCGTGAACGTGAACTTGTCGGGCAGAGAGTTCACGCAGCCCGGACTGCTGGACCAGTTGCAGCGCATTCTGAGCGAGACCGGACTGGACGGCAACCTCTTGATCATTGAACTGACCGAGAGCATGATTATGGAAAACGACGAAATCGCTGCCCAGAAGCTCCGGCGCATGCGCGACCTCGGCATTCGGCTGGCCATCGACGATTTCGGAAGAGGCTACTCGTCCCTGGTGCGGCTACAAGAATTTCCCATCTCGATCCTCAAGGTCGATGGCGCGTTCGTGAGTCGCATCAGCGAAGGCAGGTCACAGATCTTCGATGCCATTATGGCGCTGGCAACTGAGTTGAAGCTGGATGTGACGGCGGAGGGAGTAGAGAAGGCCGACCAGTTCGCTTATCTGAAGCAGTCGGGCGCCGCCATGGGTCAAGGGCTCTTCTTTTCTGACGTGCTGCCGCCGGAGACTGTGGAACAGCTTCTTCGCGTGCCGCAGCCAATGCCCTGGGCGGCACGGTTCGGGAGTGTCGCGGCGCCGCAGCGCGCGGCCGGTATCGCAGCCGGATAAGCGCCCTCTAGAATTGATCGATGTCATTTCTGCACGTCGTTATCCTTGCCATCGTGCAAGGGCTGGCCGAACTGCTGCCCGTGTCTAGTTCTGCCCACGTGGTCGTGGCGGAGAAGTTGATGGGCCTGGATCCATCCTCGCCGCCCATGACATTGCTCTTGGTAATGCTTCACACAGGTACGATGTTTGCCGTCATCCTTTACTTTTGGCGGCAGTGGCGTAGCACCTACTTCCAGAGCTGGGCTGCCTTCAGGAAGTTTGCCGGACTTGTAATTCTAGCGACAATACTCACGGCAGTGATTGGTGAATCGCTTATAAAGATCATCGAGAAAACTGCCTTCCGAGGTTCACCCCATGCTGAGATTGAGGATCTGTTCAGTCACCTTGAGCTGGTTGCTCCGGCGTTGGCGGCTGCGGGAGTTCTGATCGTGATTGCGGGCATCTCCGAAAAAAGGAATCGGAGGACGGCCGAGACAAGCGACCTGAACACTGGACAAGCTCTGCTCATCGGAGCTGTGCAAGGGCTTTGCCTGCCGTTCCGCGGCTTCTCGCGTTCCGGTGCAACGATCTCGACCGGCATGCTGGCGGGTGCGGCAAAGTCGCGGGCCGAGAGCTTCAGCTTCGCTCTGGCGGTGGTTCTAACCCCTGCCGTTGTCCTCCGTGAGGTCATGAGACTTATCCACGCAGAGCGAATCAGTGGAACAGTCAGCTTAGCTTCCGCCGCACTTCCAAGCCTGCTGGGCGCGGTACTTGCATTCTTTGCGGGCCTACTGGCTTTAAAGTGGCTTAGCCGATGGCTTGAGGGCGGCCGCTGGTATCTCTTCGGCATCTACTGCCTTATTGCGGCGGCCGTGGTGGAAGCTTTACATCGCATAGGCTATTGATCGCCGTCCAATATAGCTGGACGCCCGCTCATCGTCGGAGGCGTCCCGCCTGCGAATTTTCTCGCAATCACAGCCGCAATCGGGTGGTATTAGCCGAAGATTTGTCCATGAAATGGGCGTCCTCGTTCCGGTTTGTGAGAATCAGGACCGAGGCGAGTTTCAGATATTTGTCGCGCAAGGGCCGCGTCTCTTGGGGCGCTCGCGATCGCAGACAGGTGTGAGTCGCTTGCGGGTAATAGTGCCCGCTCAAGTCACAACGGAACACGCTCATTGACGTTTAGGGGCAAACTGCATAAGACTCTTTAAGTTAGAGCTTTACAGGCGCGCTCTTCCGCTGTCTTGTCCCCTCGCATGGACGAGATCTGAAGTATCGTGGGGAAGAAGCGAGAAGCTGATGCTCACGGGAACGAACTTGCGCGACCCTGTCCTGATTAACACGATCGGACACACCGCTGGCGTACTGTTGTTTGGGTTCATTATTGCCCTTCTAATCCGCGATCGTCGATCCTATGGGATTCGCCAGACAAGACTTTCAACTCTCGCCGCCGCCCTCGCATTGGCGTGGAATGTCGGGTCGCTCGTCGCGCTTGCTTCACGCGATCCGAGCTCTGTTCCGATCAGACTCGTAATGACGGCCAGCTTTTCCGTTCTCAGTCTTCTTCCCGCCGTTCTTCTTCAAGTTGCGTTGAAAGGAAAACAGCGGGCTCTCACAAATGCAGGTTATGCGGTTAGCGCCGTCGCGGTGCCGTTGCACGTCAGCGAGCTTTTCACCTCGAGCGTAGTCCCGCATCAGGTAGCTCTCATTCTGATTGCTGCGGGTTTCGGAGTTCTCACGGTCGTGGCTTTCCTGGTACGTCGACGTAAGTTAAGCAGGCCGGCAGAGATAACGGAGCGGTTCTCTCTCGCCGCCCTTCTGCTGTTCACTATCTCTTTCCTCCACTTTGGCTATCAACACTTCGACTCGCCTTGGGCGGCCGAGATAGCCTGGCATCACATTGGAATACCAGTCGCGCTCATTGTTCTTCTGCAGGACTATCGCTTCCTCTTGCTTGATACCTTTGTGCGCTTTCTGATGAACTCCGCATGGGCCACCGCTTACGTTGCCTTCATTCTCTTGCTCAACCAGAGATTTCAAGTCGAGAAAATGATTGGCTCCAGCACCTTCATCGCTGGATTGGCATTGGTTGCTCTGTGTCTATCGCTAATTCTGTTCGCTCACATCCGAAACTTGCTGCAGCGTTGGATTGGACGCGTGATCTTCCGGCGGCAGGATTTGGAAGATCGAATTCGGAGCATCACTCAGGTGTCATCAAAGGCGCAGTCTGAAGACCAATTGCTTTCCGGCGCGGCGCTGGAGGTGGCAGCCCATTTGCGAACGGATCAGTTCGCGGTAGTCGCCGGCGTAGGCCCAGCCAGAGAGCCGGATCAACCGGCGGTGTTGTTTGGCAGCCAACGTATTCCGCATCTGACCGCCGAACTCCTTTGGGCCGAAGCGCAGACCCCGCTCCGTCTATCGAGCGGCGAGGTCCGCTTCCTGCTGACGGGGCCGCGTCGAGGCCGGCAGCGCTATCTCAGTGAGGACCTTGAAGACATGCGCCGGCTCGGTTCCGTGATTGTCGAGCAAGTGGAGCGTTTCCGGTCGGAAGAGTTGAAGCGGCTAGCGGCCCAGGCGGAGTTGCGCGCCCTACAAGCGCAAATTAATCCGCACTTCCTTTTTAATGCGTTGAACACTCTTTACGGGAGCATTGACCGGAGCTCTTATGAGGCACGCCGCATGGTACTGAACCTCGCGGAGATCTTTCGCTATTTCCTGCAAGGCGATCGTTCCCTGATTCCACTGTCTGAGGAACTGCGGATTGTGCAAGCTTACTTAGAGATCGAGGCACTCCGGTTGGGTGACCGGTTGGAAACAAAGCTAGAGATCGGTGAATCGGCTCATTCAGTGATGATACCGATTCTCTCCATCCAACCGCTCGTCGAGAACGCCGTGAAGCACGGAATCGCCACCAGGCAAGGGGGTGGCCGAGTCACCTTACGCGTTCAGAACGGCGAGAGTGGTCTGCGGGTGACCGTAGAGGACACGGGATTAGGATTCGAAGCCAGCAAGAAGCTCTCTCGAGAAGGAACAGGCGTAGGACTCGATAACGTCCGTCGCAGGCTCAAGCTCTCCTACGGCCCGGGCGCTATTTTGGATATCGATTCGAGTGAAGCCGGCTCAACTGTTTGTTTCCTGATTCCTTCGGCTGCCGAACGGAGGGACACGGGGCACGAAATAGCAATCGGCGTTTAGTCCGGCCGTCGCAGCAGAGCGCCCGCTCGTCGCGCGATTAGGCCGCCTGCCGCCAAATGCTAGTTCGCTCTCTACAATTTGCGTAACATGAACACCTTGCCCGTTCTACGCGCGCTTCTGGTGGACGATGAACCTGTGGCCCGCAAGGTTTTGCGGGAAGAGCTGGAATCCGTAAAGAACGTGGAGGTGGTGGGTGAGGCGGAGAACGGAGAAGCGGCCCTCTTGCAGATTTCAGCGAAACAACCCGACTTGGTATTCCTCGACGTTCAAATGCCTGTTATGGGAGGGTTTGAGCTGCTGGATCATCTCGCAGGCGGCTGCATGCCCGTGATTATTATGGTGACGGCCTACGATCGGCATGCGATTCGTGCCTTTGAAGCGGGGGCGGTTGATTACCTGCTCAAACCTGTCAGCCGGCAAAGGCTTTTGCAGGCTGTGGAGCGGGCAAACCGGATTCACCGCGATCCTCTCGCTGTTGCTGAGAGTCTGGCTCAGCTGCAGGAGATCGCACCCGCTCTTAAATCGGAAGAACCGCGCATACGAAAAATCGTGGGCAAGATCGGTGAAGAGTATTTCCTGCTGAGTCCCGAAGAAGTGCTCGCGTTTCAGGTTACCGGAGACTTCGTCTGGATCGTCACCGCGAAGCACCGTTACCTGGCGACGCAGAATTTGAAAACCATCGCGGAGCGGCTGCAAAACAGCTCGTTCCGAAGGATTCACCGGAACGCGCTGGTGAACATGAATCAGATCCGCAAAATGAGTATGATCACGAGTCAACGCTGGCTCATCACTCTGAATAATGGCGAGGAGTTCATAGTCAGTAAGCGGCAGGCCAAGAACGTGCGTGATGTTCTCCATTGGTAATCGCGGCACACGCGCCCGCTCAAAGCCAAAATTAACCCGCCCACGGCTACTTGAGTGTGTCTCGTCTGAATTGCCTGAGCGTTTTAGCGTTTGTCGCGTTTCATGGAATATCCGGATCATCCCCCAACGCTTTACTCAAGGAGTCGTAGTGTTTAGAAGTTTTCGTTTTTCGGTTATCTTGTTTCTCACAACCGTTCTTGTGGGCTCGCGAGGCGACTTACGCGCCCAATCGCTAGGCAATGCCGGCACCATTGACGGCAGGGTGACCGACCCGTCGGGCGCGAATGTGCCTGGAGCAAAAGTCACGCTCAGCAATCCCGTCAGCGGCTATACGCAAGCCGTCACCACCGGCGCGGAGGGCGCGTACCGGCTGGTCAACATCCCTCCGAATTCGTACCACTTGGCTGTGAAGGCTGCCGGTTTCGGAGCGTTCACGCAGGACGTTACAATTCGAAACTCATTGCCTCTTCAAATTCCTGCCCAACTTGCGCTGGGCGCTTCTGCCACCACCGTGACCGTCGAGTCCGCTGGCGCCGATCTGATCGAAATCGATCCGTCCGCGCATGTGGATGTGGATAGTAGCCAGATCAGCAAGCTGCCGTTTTTCGATCCCGGAGCAGGTTTAAGTCAGGCCATTACTTACAGTACGGGCGGCGTGGCAGCCGACGGCAACGGCTTCTTCCATCCGCTGGGAGATCACGCCCAGTATAGTTTCGTCATCGACGGCCAGCCGATCAGCGATCAGCAGAGCAAGGTGTTCTCGACGCAATTGCCCACCAGCGCAATCCAAAGCATGGAAATAATTACTGGCGCGCCGGCTGCGGAATTTGGCGACAAATCCAGCTTGGTCGATCAGATCACAACCAAATCAGGATTAGGAGCAATGCGGCAATTTGGTAGCGCTGAGGCTTACTACGGAAGCTTCGGATCGGCAGGCGGCGATGTGTCCTACGGACTCGGCAACGAACGAATGGGTAATTTCCTGGCTGTCGATGGCACGCGGAGCGGTCGCTTTCTCGATACTCCCGAGTTCTCAGCGTTTCACGACAAGGGAAACAATGGGACGATTTTCGACCGGTTCGATTTTCAGCCTACCTCCAGGGATGTGGTTCACCTCAATCTGTTTACGGCCCGGAACTGGATTCAGATTCCTAACAACTACGACCAACTCGCGCAGGATCAACGGCAAAAAGTCTTTACCTGGAACGTGGCTCCTGGATACCAGCACACGTTCAACCCGCACGTCCTGCTAACCGTCAATCCTTACGCGCGAAAGGATCAATTCCACTACTATCCGAGCCGGGACGTGTTCAATGACACGCCCTCTACCCAGAACCAGGATCGAGTGCTTTTTAACTATGGGATTAAGAGCGATCTCGCGCTCAATAAAGGCCGCCACAATATCAAGCTCGGCATCGATCTGAAGCAAACCCGATTGGTCGAGCAGTTTGGATTTGGAATCACGGACCCGACCTATAACGCGCCCTGCCTGGATACAAACGGCACTGCCATAACGGATCAAACGATTACCGACCCGAACCAGTGCGGCAATCTGGGATACACTGCAAACCCAAATGTGCAGTCGGGCCTCATTCCATTTGACTTGTCGCGCGGTGGCACTCTCTTCCAATACAATGCGAAGCACAACATCAACCAGTACGCGTTCTATGCGCAGGATGCCATCACATTCGGCAACTTACTATTAAGTGTTGGAATGCGCGGCGACATGTATTACGGCCTGACTTCAGGTACCCAACCCGAGCCGCGAGCAGGTCTTGCCTACAACATCAAAAAAACCAATACGGTCCTTAGGCTTGCCTATTCTCATACGTATGAAACTCCGTTCAACGAGAACCTCCTGCTTTCGAGTGCATCCGGATTGACCAATGGGGTGGCGCAAGCAGTGCTTGGAGTAAATGCTACTCCGGCCATTCATCCCGGCATCCGAAACCAATACAATGTGGGTTTCCAGCAGGCCGTTGGAAAATACCTCTTGATCGATGCCGACTACTTCTGGAAATACACGCGCAACGGGTACGACTTCAGCGTATTGCAGAACACAACCATCACTTTCCCGATTGCTTGGGCAAAATCGAAGCTGGATGGCGTGAGCGGGCGCGTGAGTACCACGAACCTGAAGGGATTTACCGCCTATTGGACCGTGGGCCACACCCAGGCGCGCTATTTTCCCGATCAAACCGGCGGCCTCCTCAACACTTCGCGGGTGCCATCCGGTGTTTTCCGGATCGATCATGATCAGGCACTCCAATCGACCGTTGTGACCCGCTATGACATCAATAAGAACGCCGAATACGTAGACTTCACCTGGCGATACGACAGTGGGTTGGTAGTGAGCGGAGTACCCGATGCGGGTGCTGCTTTGGATCCTGCAATCGTAAGTGCCAATCAGCAGGTTTCAATTGGATTGACGTGCGGTGGATTCGCCGCGACATTTGGCGCTCCGCTTACGCCTAACATTTGCGGCAACAATCCGGTGCGGTCCAAGCTGCTCGTGCTTCCTCAGACTGGTCAGTCAAACGCCGACCACAACCCGGACCGTGTGAACGCCCGTAGTACTTTCAATCTGCGCGTAGGAACCGACAATCTACTGCATACGGAAGCCAAGCAACGCATTACAGCTTCCATCACCGCCGAAAACATCACCAACAATATAGCGGTTTACAACTTCCTCTCAACGTTTAGCGGCACGCACTTCCTACAACCGCGAACAGTGATCGTGAGGGTCGGATTCGTTTTCTAAGAGCGATCGCTGGTTATAGAAAGTCGCGGCATTGAGGTTCGCACACTTAATGTCCGCATGCTCGACAGTCGGATTGATCTCAGACACGCACGGGTTATTGCGCAAGGAGGCGCTCGACCTGCTTCGTGGGTCGAATCTGATCGTCCATGCGGGGGACGTGGGCCGGAAGGACATTCTGGAACAATTGTCAGAGGTGGCCCCAGTGGTGGCAGTGCGGGGCAACGTGGATCGAGGGGCATGGGCGGCCGCGCTTCCGGCGACTGCCATTGCTGAGACCGCGAGCGGGCTCATTTACGTTTTGCACGACGGCAATGAACTTGATCTGAACCCGAGTGCCGCCGGGTTCCGTGGGTCGTGTCAGGGCACTCCCACAAGCCGGGCCAACACATGAGGGCAGGCGTACTCTACGTGAATCCGGGGAGCGCCGGTCCGCGTCGATTCCATTTGCCGATTACGGTTGCACGGATTGATCTGGGAGAGCCTACCTGGAGGGCTATCTTCTTCGACGTACTGACGGGTGAAATTCTTTCTCTTCAGGTGTGATCTTAGAAAGCCAAAGATGGTCCGGTTGGGCGTGAATC
>JAABUQ010012731.1_pt1 | contig 10386 bp, 17 predicted proteins | sample 5560001 | NCBI WGS metagenome assembly JAABUQ01 (sample SAMN10711888, study PRJNA513371) | rock metagenome | isolation source: Antarctica rocks | place: Antarctica: Victoria Land, Finger Mt nord | collected 2015-12-18 | reverse complement strand
CGCGCGTGCGTGCTGTCGAGTTCGGCCTGGCGGTGCTGCAGCAGCTTGTCCAGCGAGCGCTTGTCGTAGTGCAGCGCCTCCGCCTGCGTCAAGCTCGACGTGAGCTGCTTGACACAAAGCAGCCTACACCGAACTCTGCGCTCTGTGCCTTGGCTTCATGCTGGTTGTGAGCCCGGCCGGCGCAGCAGCACACCTCTGCTCCGGCCCTCTGCAGGCTGGCGTCCTTCTCAAACACCGCCGTCTGCAGCTTGTTGGCCTCTGCCTTGGCATGGCCAACCTCCTGCACGGCAGGAGCCATACGTGAGCCATACGTGTTCCCCGGCGTGCGTTCACAACGCCTGCAGCTACATGTGTTCCCCTGCATGCGTTCACAACCGGCCCGGACCTCCTGCAGGCGCTTGTTCTCCTCTGAGAGCCGCTGATTTGTGGCAGCAAGCTTCTCCTGGTCTTCGGCGAGCGCTGTGCAGCGCTCCTCCATTGCCTGCACTACTACCGTCAGGACACGCTGTCTGGTCTGCAGTTGTATGCATGCTTGGCGCACAATGACGCGCACCCGAGCCGCCAGCTCGGCGTTGATTGCTGCTGCATCAGCCTGCAGCAAGCACTCAAAGTGAGCTTGCCGCACAAGCAGGTACAGAGCTGCGGGTGATTGGCACAAACGCGCGGCGCCGTTTGCGCCACCACAACGCGCCGCACGCCCGCCCAGGTGCGCCCTCACCTGAGCCTTTACAACGCTCAGCTCCTCGCGAAGCGCGGCCTCGGAGGCACAGACTGCCTCCATATCAGCCATTGCAGCTGCTTGGGACTAGCCTGGCGGTGCCATGCCCTCTGCACGGCAGGGCGGCCGTACGCGCGGCGTGTCTGTACAGCGCGTTGCAAGAGCCTGAAGAGCCTGCGTGACTTCTCACAGGAGTTTGCAGGTGCATCTGAGACGCAACTGGTGGCAACCCATGTCATCAAATTCCAGACCGTGCCCAATGAGATTTGGCCATTTGGAATGCCTACGGCTTTCCCATCTTGCATGGCCATTGCATGGTGTGTTCTGGCTCATAAAACCATCTGTGCATACCGGCGCCCTGTCCGGCAAGCAATGCATGCTATGGACTGTTGGAGCGCAAGCCTGTGCGCTTGGCAAGAGCAGCACAATGAGCCACGAAACAGAAGCGAACGTGCGCAGGACAGGTTACAAACAAGGCCATATCAGCTTGGAAGAGCATGAGTTTGTAATACTTGCGAGAGATTGCCATTGTACAGTGCTTCTCGCAGTGCTCGCAAACCAGAGCCAGGCTTGCTGCACTCCCCCTTAACATGTGCTCCAACACTTAGTGATACATGCACTGGGCAAATTTTCATGTGGACACAAGACAGGACGGGCACCTCAGCGCCTACAAGCTTTCGCATACGCTGCAGCCACCAGTGCACTGCCGGGTCAATCGGCCAAGGCCTTGAACTCCCTCCGCACGGCCTTGACAAAGGCTCCAAAGTTGCGGTCAGCGTTGAGCGTGGCCTGCAGCTCGTGGATGCCGGCCACGTCTGGCCGGCACTGCGTCACTGCACCCCCAGCGCACACATTCTTGTGGCACAGCGTATGTCTGCACGACCAGGACATGGCCAGGTACTCTCTCATTAATTGAAACCTGGCTGCACCCCCAGGGCTGCAAGCTGGAGGCACTTGCATGCATGCCCTGCTAGGTGCATAACACTTGTCTCCTTACTCGCTCCTGCGTCCCGCTCGCTCCTGCGTGCGGGCAATGGCAAGCGGGCGCTGCGGGTGCAAACTCTTTGGCTGTGCAGCGTCAGCAGCGCACAGCCGCCCGGGCCCCGCGCCTTCAAAATTGTTGCTGTCGGGCACGCGCACGCCGAGCACGAACTCGCGATCAGGCTCCCGCGACGATATCTGGGTGAACACGAGGAGCAGCTCGCCCGCCATGTCTGCACAGAGAGAGGCGGGCGTCAGCGCCGACGCGCGGGAACAGCACAGCCTTGCTTCAGCACCCAGGGCGGCTCAGGCTCCCGCTGCGTGGGCAGCGCGAAGGTCATTTCTGTCAGCAGCGGGTTGCTGGCGCGGCAAGACTGCAGCAGGGGCTGCAGCACTGTGGGCGACTGAAGGGCAGTGCTGAGGGGGCCAGCCTGCGGGGCTGCGCACACCGTCGCTGTGCTGGAAGCGCAGCCCCAGGCGCGTCTGGTGCAGCTTGACGGCCTCGCGCAGCGCGCGCAGCTTCCCCTCCCGCAGCGCCTCCTCGTCGTCCAGGGCTGCGCGCGCGGCAACCCACCCAGCCGTCCTTTGCCATACGTGACTGGGCGGCCTGGTGTCACGGCTCGATGCACTCCAATTGCCGGGAGCACGGGTGTGCGGTCTCACGCAGCGTCGGAGTGCGTGATGCGGAGTCCGCCCGGGTGCTGCCTCTGCCGCATGGGCAGGCTCCAAGATACTTCTGTGTTCACACCTGCCTCCCTGCGCGCCAGCTCCTGCGCCTCCCGGTCCACCGCCGCCCGCAGCTCCGCCAGGCGCTGCGGCAGGGGCGCCGCGCTGGCCTTGACGCGCTCTAGCGCGCCCTGCAGCTCCTCCTCTCTCCGCCCTTCCTGCGCCAGCCCTGCAGAAAGGGTGCGCTCGCTGATGAAGGGCGGGCCGCGCCCCAGCAGGCATGGGGGTGAACAGCAGAAGCGCAGCTGTCAGGGCGCACGCGTCTGCAGCGCCTCTGCCTGGGCGACGAGCTCTGCACGCTGCCTCTCCAGCGCACTCCTCCTGGCTGCAACCCAGGCAGACCCTTGCGATCAAGGCCAGCCAGTGCACGACGTTGCGCTGGACAATAAAATGAGTGCCCCCACACGCACCGCCGTCCTCCTTCAGCCTGCTGAGGTGCGTATCCCGCAGCTCCTCCATGCTGGCCACCTTGGCATACGCCCAGCAGTCCACCTGGTTTTGCGCGCTGCTGACCTCCTCGGCCAGCTCATCCAGATCTATACCTGCCATCTGCCCAGTGTAGATGGCCGTCGTTCACACACGGGCACAACCTGCACGTCCAGCGTACTGTTTTTCTGGCCAGTCCAAACAGTGCTGCCTGCAGCAGCTGCAGCGAGCATTCGCTGCAGGCCTCCTAGCTAGGGCTTATTTCAAACTCAGCTGTCTTCTAGGCGTAAGCAGCTCGCGCCGGGCGCTCCTGGAGCCAAGGACCGGCTATCCGATCCATCACTTGCAGGATGAGCGCCCCGCTGTTGCGCAGGCGACAGGAGGCAGCCAGCCAGGAGCGGCGGGCGGGCAGCCGGCTGGGCGCCGTGCGCCTGCAGGCTGAGCATGGGGCGCAGCACGGTGCGTCGCTGCGCTGCGTACTCTCTCAGTGCGCACATGAGCAGACCTCACCCGCTCAGCGCGTGCAGGCGCCGCGGAAAGCCTGCAGCAGCCGCCCAGCCCCGCGATCAGCGAAGAGGTGCGCGTCGCAGCTGCTGCAGCACACCAGGATCTGCAGGCTGCTGCTGCTGTGGTGGTGAGCGAGGAGCAGCGCCGCAGGAGCAGGTGCCTCTTGGAGCGCGCCAGGGACCTGCACCTACGCGGAGCCGGCCAGGTGCGCAGGCCAACCAAACAGACCTCCAATGCTTTGTCTGGGAGCAGTGGTATAGTGGGTTCTAGGACCACCGCTGGTGCAAGCCGCTACGTGCGTTGCAGGGCGCCGGCCGCCGGGCGCGGGTGGCGGCGCCGGTCGGAAAGCCGGCACGTGGGGCGCGGTGCAGAAGACGCTGCAGGTCATCACCGGCCGCACGCTGGACGCGGCCAGCAGCCGGCTGAGCAGCATGGCGCTCGGCGCCGCGTCCCTGAAGGACTCCTTCCTCGTGGACAAGGCGCGCGCGTCAACTGCGCCCCGCCTCAACCGCGCCCGTAGCCGGCCCTCTGCACAGCGACACGCATTGCACTTGCCTGCAGCTGGCAGCCTTGGTTGCTTGCGACTGCCCGGATGGCGCGCATATCACGCCCGGTTTCAACCAATTTTTGCAAGCGAGCAGGGCAAGGACGCGTGGATCGCGGTTGGCGGCGCGGCAGTAGAGGTGGCGACCTCGCTTGACAGCGCGGTCGAGCATCTGCTGGAGGGCTGGGCATCGCCGCAGCCCGGCGCGCCGCGCGGCGCCGCGCGAGCGGCGGGCAGCCCGCACGGCTCTGCCCCAGAGCGGTGCCTGGTGAGCATCTGCGTCACCCCCAGCCCACCTGTCAGGCCCACTAGCATCCATCCATCTCTGCTATCCACGCAGCAAACTTTCACGTGTAGGCCCGGGGCTCGGAGCATACGCGCATCAATGTTCTGTCCTCTGGCTACAAAATCAGCAGCCCCCTTGATGACACAGAGCCCGTAGGCAGCGACATGCTGCTTACCACATATTTCCTTCTGCAGTGCACCTGCCGGCTCAGCACGCGCCCTGACCTTGCTGTGGTCATCACCCGCAGGCTCAGGCGCCGGCCGCTGCACGAGCAGCTGTGGCTGCGGCAGCTGCTGCAGGGGGCGGCGACTGGGGCGCCGCAGACGCATGGGCCGACTGGGGCGCGGGGGCGGGCGGCGGCAGCGGCGCCGCGGGCGGGGGGCGGCAGGGGGCGGCGCGCTCCAGGCCGCGCGACCCCGCAGGGCCCCCAGCCAGCAACACGCGCGCCTGCGCGGCGCACTCGCAGGGCGCTGCTCGGCGGCCCAGGCGGTGTGGCCCGGCCGCTCACCGCACCACAGCAGCCCTCAAGCTATCGCCGTCCAGCCATGTGGTGTGTGCATACATCCTGGTCTGATGAGGAAGCTGGCTTGCGCCAGGTGGTCGCAGGACACTGCAGGCCGTGGAAGCGCAGGAAAGCATGTCTGCGCTGGAAGAGTCTGCGAGCTGGCCATGCGACCGTCTCAGTGTCTGTTCCTGTAAACCGCGGATGCATTGCGCAGGCCGGGCAGCCTGAGCCGCGGCAAGGAGAATGTGGCGGGGGGCGCCCTGCCTGTGGGCAGCACGGGGCCGTCCCAGTCAGGCAAGTCACGGTCGATGTTCTGCCTGCATGGCAATGCTGTCAGGCTTGCGGTGTTGCCACGAGCGGCTAAGTCGCGTGTGTTTGTTCATTGGCGTCAGCGGCAGGCAGCGCGGCCGCTGCGGCAGGCGAGCAGGAGCGTCTGCAGGCGGCGCAGGCAGAGCAGCGCAAGCTCAAGTGCGGCTGTCACCATGCTCCCTGCCCTGCACTTGTGCACCCCGCCTTCTCAACCTGCTCGATGAGCCGATGGGCGCTGAAAGCACTGTAGGCGAGGTGTGCAGACGCCCGGGCGCCTGCTCAGCCTGTGCGCGCCGCGCAGGGAGCAGCTGCAAGAGGTGCAGGCGGCGCTGCACGCCGCAAGCAGCAAATGCTCGGCGCTCGCCCAGGAGAACGACCTGCTGCGCGAACGCAGCAGCCCAGCCACTGCGGCCGCGTCCGAGGACGATGCCCTCACCGAGCAGGTGGGCTCCTCGGCGCTGAGGTGCCCGTGTCAGTACATCAGAGGTCGACCTGCTTCGAAAGCCATGTTCAGGATGCCACAGCCTCAATGTCCATCCACACTGGAGTTGCTCTGACCAGGCATGGTGGGCAACGCGCATCTGTCTGTGTTGGACAGGGCAGCAGGATTGCATGGGCGTCCATCTCGCAGCCCACACTTCCCATGCGTTCAGTCAAATATCAAATAGTTTTCTTGAATGCAGATGCAGCGCACTTGAGAGCGTGCTTCCACCACAACGACGCACACAGACGAACAGAGGGAGCTCGAGCGCGCAGGTGGCGGCACAGCTGCACGCGCTCTTGCAGGAGAAGGCCAAGCTGGCCTCTGAGAACGAGCGCCTCCTGCGCGAGAACTGCGGCCTGCAGGTGTGACTGCTTGCCTGCTCGGCACAGGTGTTTTGACAGCTTACAGAACACTGGGCTATCCTCGAACAGGAAGCAGGGTCGAGCAGCCACGCACGCTTCAGTGCTGCTGCAGCAACAAGCAGTGCTTTACTACCTAGCATGCCTCACACAGCGCTGTGCTCTGCACAGGAGCTGCTGCAGTACACCGTGCAAGCGGGCGACAGCGACTGCGAGGAGGAGGACGTCTCAGACGGCGCAGACTGGCCCTCCACCCCATAGCGTAGCCCCGTTTATCTTGGCGTAGCCAATCCTACACTAAGCGTAGCCTCTCCCCCAGTCCGCAACCACCCACGTCTGTAAGGATGCAGCTCTGACTCCCAGCCCGAAGAGTTACCGTCAGCCTACTGGCTGTCCCTGCTCGCCTCAGCACTGTCCACACTCGCCACCTCCAGCTTGGACGTCGCCGGCTGCCGCGCCTGCAGCGTCTCCACGAAGCGCGCGTGGCTGCCGTCGCACTTTGGTGGCTGCCAACACACGCGCAGGCGTCAGCACCAACACACGCGCAGGCATCAGCACCACGTCAGAGCAAGGTGTTGCGATGGCTTGGAGACAGAGAGTGCGCAGAACACACCGTCCTGGTCTTGCCGCACGTGCACTTGGCCTGCGCCCGGCCGTTGAAGTGGGGCCGGGCGGGCGCTGCGCATGCCAGGGCCTGGACTAGCATGGTACCGCGCTTAGCAGTCTCCACCGGCACAGGGGTCGGTGAGCGGTGGTCCAGAAACACCTGTGAAGGATGGTCACAGGAAAGGGTGGTCACTGTCAGCTCGGGTTCCAGCGCAGGAGCCAGGCATTCTACATCCGTTTACCCCCAGGTGCTGCCCCTATGTACATCCGTTTACCCCCAGGGGCAGGCTTAGCCTAGGCCTTCTGACATGCGCATGCACTTAGCTTATTGCATGCGCACCTTGAAGGTGCGTACATCTGCTGGTGGCTTCCTGCCATTTTGCGTGCAATGCTTCGGTTGAGCTGAGCTGCATTGCGTATACGTTGCTCTGCCATAGGGCAGCGCCCGTGAACAGCCACAGTTGGTTAATTAGGCAGCTGTCATTCATTTACTCTGTTTGCAAACCTCACGCCAAGACGCGCGCGGCGCGAAATGTACAAACAGCAGTCTGCATACAGACTGCGCATATGAATTATGTAGAAGGGCTGGTGTAATGCATCTGTATCACAAATCCTCGCTGTATCGCAACTCCTCAGCTTCCAGGGGTATGCTACACTGCAACATGAGTGCGCACTGCGTGCCTCTTAGCACTTTCCTGGTCGTGATGACGTCGCACTCTTCTACACTCATATACGCGCTGGCATCACCCACACAAATTCGCATGTTAATAATGCATGAAACAAATACAGGGACCTGTATAGACCATGATGCAGCGCTTCAGTGGCCTGCATGTCGGCAGCCAGGGTTGCACAGTCCCCAGGCGCTTCAAGTGTGGAAGGAGGTGCCTGCATCTAGGCGCGGCAGCGTGTCTGCCAGCTCGAGCCACGTGCGGCGCTCGGCCCAGAAGATGTGGCGCTCGGGCGGGAAGAGTTCCGGGTCGTCCAGGCTCAACAGGGACAGGTAGACCCTGTCCGGCTCTGACGCAAACTTCATGGCCAGCTGGGACCCGCAGCTCCTGCGGAGGTCGCGGCATTCGCCCTGAGCGGGTGTCCGCTGGCAGACCCACGTTAGCGCACTCTGGCGCCAATAGCCGCACACTGGCCACCGTGAGTAGTCAGCTCCTGTGGGGGGGGCTGCTGGGATTACCCGCAGAAGGCGCGGCTTGCCCGCGCGGAGGACTGGTACTCCCTCGGCGGGGCATCCTGCCACTGCACGTCGCCAACAGCAAAGGCGACGCTGGCAACGGCTGGCGCGCCCGACGCCCTCTGGCACTCCCGGCAGTGGCACATGCACGAGTACACCTGCGCTCATGCACACGGAGTATGGTCGCAGGTCGGCAGAGCAGTCAATGGTTTGCTTTAACCAGGCGAGCGTGTTGTGTGCCTTGTCTTGATACAGCAGTGGCTTGGCAGCCACTGTGTATGCTGTGCGGCCACACAGGCAGCGCCCACCCAGCCTGCGCTCCGCCATGCCCCTGCCACAGGTGCTGAAAGCACGGGCAGGCAGACGGGTCTTTCAGGCCCGTCAAACAGGGATATAACAAGTTTTATCGACACACACTTCCTGTACTAGCTGGTCCCGAGACGGTCCAGCCAAGACTACCCTAAAACACCCTAGAGCACTGGGCCAGCTTGCTGGCGAGAGGCAGCCTTGTACGCTCAGCTTGGCCTCGCCCCAGCGCCCCCGGATGAGACACCCCCCTGCGCAGCACGCAGCGCCCGCGCTCTGGGGATTTGGCAAGGTATACAGCCGGCCGCCGGCGTGCTGGCTAGCGCGGCGCAGCGGCGCGGGCGGGTGCTGCAGGAGGCGCTGCTTGGCTGAGGCGCACCGGACTGCAGAGCTCACCCGCGACACAGGCAGGGCTCCAGGCTTGTGCGTCGTGGCAACTTGTATGCAATTGGTTGAAAAGTACGGAGTGACAGAGCGAGTGCGTGCTGCGCAGAGAGCGGTGAGGAGGACGGCGAGCTAGTGTGGGACTCTGGTGCGGGAGCACGGCCTGCTGCTGGCTCTTGCATCCATTTGCCCGTCACAGTGCGCGGCGCCGGAGCTTGGCAGGCTGACGCCTCTGCTGTCGCGCAGACGCCGATGCCGGCACGCGGCAGTTGTCAGCGCAGGGCGCAGGCCCCAGCCAGCCGTCTGTATACCACCGGCACATTGACGAGGCGGCGTCGGCGCGTGTGCCGTACCATAGGCGCGCCCGCCCAGCCGCTGCGGCGCCGCGCGCGCTCGCGCACACCCACCAGCAGGCGCTCAAGGCGTGCGCGGCGCAGGCGGCTGTATGCTGCGGCAAAAGCAGGCCAGTGCGGCGAGGCGGAGGGCGTGCTCCAGGAGATGGCTGCGGCCGGGCTGGAGCCTGGGCCGCGCGCTTTCCACGCGCTGGTGGTCGCATACGCGAAAACAGGCGACGCAGACCGCGCGCTGGAGGCCGTGCAGCGCGGCTACACAGCGCTGCGGGACACGGGTGCGCCTTCCGACACAGGCGCCGACACTGCGGCCCCCGCCGTGCGCTGCTGCGGCGCGCGAGGGCAGCCCTGCAAGGCGTGTGGGTTGCGGTGCGGCCGCGCCGCCCGCGGCTCAGGCTCCGGCGTGAGCACAGCGCGAGCGCGCCAAGGCCTGCACTGCTGCAGCACGCGCGCATGGTTCCGCGGGGCATACGGCGGCGCTCGCGGCGCGCCTGCTGCGCTGGAAGCGCTGCCGCCACATTCCGTCACCCGCACTGCGCGCGTGCAGCGCTGCCTGGCAGCCATGCCCGCGCCATCTGCATGCTGTGCATGTCAGCCCGCTTCCCCTCCTTGCAGCGCGACGGTGCGTCCGACGGCGGCCTGGGGGTGTGTGTGGTACCCTACGGTCATCCCGGCACCCTGGCGGCGCGCGCGGCGCCCCGCCCCCGCGCCCTACCCTGACGGCAGCCTGGCGGCGCGCGGCGCAGGCCTGCCGGTGCTGCCCGAGAGCTACGTGGTGCTGATCCACACGTTCGTCGCGGCGGGCCAAGTGGCGCGGGCCGAGTCGGTGTACGAGAGCATGCAGCGCCAGGACTACGACATCCGCCCCGGCTGGCTCATGCTGACCTGCGAGCTGTTTCGCAACGGGTGCGGGGCGCCCGTGGGGCGGGCCCTGTTAGCCTCGCAGATCAGCGCAAGTGGCAAAGGCACCTGGCGGCCGCAGCGTCGACGACGCGCCGATCGCGTGTGTTTTGCTGAGTGCGTGTCGCGCAGAAGGGCTGCTTGCCGGGCGGCGCATGTGCGCATCACCAGCCACCAGGCAGCCTTGCGATGCCGCACTGCTGTCAGTACAAGTGTGACACCGTCACGCCGTCCCTGTACCATGTCCATCAGCAGCCTCGCATCTGCCAGTCCTTGCCCGCCGCCCGGCTTGCCCGCCCGGCTTGCCTGGCCCGCGTGAGCCTGGCAGACCTGTCGGCCGCGCGCCGCGCATGACGCGCGGCGCTGGCGGCAGGCACGAGCCGGAGGCGGTGGAGTTCATGGAGCAGGGGCGCGAGTACGGCTGGGAGCCCACGCCGGACATGTACGAGCTCTTCATCGGCTGGATGTGCCGGGAGGTGCCCCCCGCACCCAGCACGGCCGCATTCGAACACTGGACGGCCACACGGCTAGTCATGGAATACCTGACACAAGCAGCGCCCAGGCCAGCAGTGTTGAGCTGGCTGCCAGCGACGGGCGGCCCTGAATGCTTGCCAGCACGCGGGCGCGAGCCGCAGAAGCCTCCCGCGCTCGGCGGCCGGAGCGCAGGAAGACAGGCCGTGCGGGGGCCGCGCAGGTGTACGCCAACGCCGACTTGAGCTGGGTGGCGGACCTGTCGTGGCGGCACGAGGAGGGCTGGCCGTACCTGCGCTTCGAGGACCTGTCGCCGCGGGAGCAGGAGGCGCGCGCGGCGG
>JAABUQ010012730.1_pt1 | contig 10386 bp, 4 predicted proteins | sample 5560001 | NCBI WGS metagenome assembly JAABUQ01 (sample SAMN10711888, study PRJNA513371) | rock metagenome | isolation source: Antarctica rocks | place: Antarctica: Victoria Land, Finger Mt nord | collected 2015-12-18 | reverse complement strand
TTCTCGCTTTCCCTCGCAAACCTACGCCAAAACCTCACTGTGGCAATTCATGAATTGCCACAACAACAACGCCGCATATTTTTGCTGGGTCATTCTCACCTCGATCTGGCTTGGTTGTGGCCGATCAGTGAAACCTGGGAAGTAGCAGTGCGCACTTTTGAATCGGTTCTTTTGTTACAGCGAGAGTTTCCCAACCTGATTTACTGCCATTCCAGCCCAGCTTTGTACTCCTGGATTGAACAGCATCGCCCTGACTTGTTTGCTGCTATTCAACAACAGGTTGCTCTTGGGCGATGGGAAGTTGTAGCCGGGATGTGGGTTGAGCCAGATCTTAACCTCATTAATGGCGAATCGATTGTGCGACAGATTCTTTACGGTCAGCGTTATGTGCAGGAAAAGTTTGGGCAGTTGAGTACAGTTGTATGGTTGCCAGATAGTTTTGGCTTCTGTGCGACTCTGCCCCAAATCCTTAAACTGGGAGGGATTGAATACTTTGTCACCCAGAAACTGAGTTGGAACGATACCACAAAGTTTCCTTACGAAGTATTCTTTTGGCGATCGCCTGATGGCACTCAGATACTCAGCCTCATGTCTGCCCCAATAGGGGAAAGTATCGACCCCATCAAAATGACTAACTATGCAATGAACTGGGAAAAGCAGACTGGGTTGAAAAATGCCCTCTGGCTTTTTGGATGTGGCGATCATGGTGGTGGTCCCACCCATGATATGTTAGAACTGGCTTGCCGATGGCAGAAGTCTCCTTTCTTCCCACGCCAGGAGTTCACCACAGCCAGTGCCTATTTGCAACAAATTAGCACTCAGCAGTTTCCCGTCTGGAATGATGAACTGTATTTTGAATTCCATCGCGGCTGCTATACCACGCATGCTCTTCAAAAGCGTTGGAATCGGCACTGTGAAGGGTTGTTATACCAGGCAGAATTGTTTGCTTCTTTGGCAACCCTGAGCACTAAGGTAGCTTATCCTAAGGCTGAATTGGAAGAAGCTTGGAAGAAGGTGTTGTTTAACCAATTCCACGACATTCTACCAGGAGCGTCGATTCCCCAAGTTTATGTAGATGCAAACCAAGCTTGGCAGGAAGTGGATCGAGTTTGTTCAAAGATATTAGATCGCTCAAAGAGAGCGATCGCATCCCAAATTGCCTTTCCCCCACCGCCGCAGCCAGACGCCTTGCCAATTATCGTTTTTAACTCCCTAAATTGGCAGCGCTCAGAAGTGGTCGCTGTCCCTTTACCAACATTTCCCCCTTTGGCAAGTAGTAAGCAGGAGAGTCCGTACTGGGAAATTTATGACTTGGAAGGACACCAGCTACCATCCCAGTTGTCTGAGGTATCGGTGCTCCTATTTCAAGCGACTGCTATCCCATCAGTTGGCTATCGGGTCTTTTGGCTATGTCGTCAACAGGCTGCACCTGAAGAAAAATGCCAACCTAACATCAGTACATCATTACTTGAGTCAGACTCAGATAGTGAAAACATTTTTACTAGAAAAGATTTTGTTTTAGAAAATGATTTTTTACATGTAATTGTTGATGCTAAAACTGGCGAGTTTCGCAGTATTTTCGACAAAATCCATCAGCGGGAAATTAGCAATAAAGCAGGGTGTAATCAGCTGCAAGGATTCCAGGATAGCGGTCATGTATATTGGGATGCTTGGAATATTGACCCCAACTATGCCAACCACCCTTTACCCCCAAGCCATCTGAAATCTATCCATTTGGTAGACACTGGACCTGTGCAACAGCGTCTGCGCGTGGTGCGACAGTTGGGGAAATCCGAGTTCTGCCAAGATTACATACTCTCAGTTGGGTCGCCGATTCTCAAAATTGCTACTACTGTAGACTGGCAAGAGCGCCACGTACTAGTAAAAGCGGCTTTCCCGCTAACCCTAGAGGCGGATTACGTCACCTATGAGATTCCCTGCGGTGCTATCCGGCGTCCAACCCGACCTACAGAACCTAGAGAGCGGGCAAAATGGGAAGTTCCTGCTCTGCGATGGGCCGATTTGAGTACTGGCATCCAAGAGAAAGAAGCAGAGGGAGCAGATTTCCCCGCATCAAAAGGAGATCTTAGGGGAGTTGGCTACGGTGTAAGTTTGCTGAATGATTGCAAATACGGTTACGATAGCCAACCGAATCAATTGCGCCTTACTCTACTACGTAGTCCAAACTGGCCCGATCCAGAGGCTGACCGAGGTTACCATGAATTTACTTATGCCATCTATCCTCACCCAGGCAACTGGCAAGCAGCTCACACGGTACGACGCGGCTATGAACTGAATCTACCGCTGCAACTGATGATGTGCCCAATTCCAGAGGCTACTAGGATAGCGGCTTTACCGCCAGTTGGTCGATTCTTGGATTTATCAGCCCAGAATCTAGTCTTAATGGCGTTAAAACAGTCCGAGGATGACCCCCGGCAGTGGATTTTACGGTGTTATGAATGCCACGGAGAGCCAGCTCAGTTGTCGTTGCAGAGTGACTTAGGATTAGCAGTCTCCCACCCTGTCGATATCTTAGAGCGACTCACTCAGCCCTCTGAGCAATTGCTTGAGGAAAAGACATTCAGTGTTTCCCCCTGGAAGATCCTCACTACCTACATCAATCAAGTAGATATTGTCAAGTAAGGATTAGAAGCGCGTATTTGTTATACAGAACCCTGGAATCCATAAAGAGCCAAAGTCTATATTGAGTTGTTCTAGCGGTTTGAAATGGGTGTGTCTAACTGGGAAGACTTGAGAAAATTCTGCCAGAGAGCCGCTAAGGTTGCATCATTGGGACGCGATCGCCTTTTTTGCATAATTACATTTAGCATGTCATACCAATACCCATAAGCTCCGTACCACTGCGCCTGCTGCCAGGGCGTTTTGCGACTGAGTTCCTGCCGTAGTGCAGCGGGCTGAGCAACCCGCTGCACCCAACCACTAAACACCGGATCATCCGGCTGACCACTCTCACCACATACCACCGCTAAAATCCACTGATAGTTCTTGCCAACAGTGAGTGGAATTTTGTCATTCGGTAGCGTAAAACTCACCACATCATCAGTTCTGGAAATCGGTAAAACGGCATATCCAGTGTACGCTCCTGCCTGATCTCGAAAGGTCAGTACGACCTTTTTCGCCGAGGTTTTAGGCAGATGGATGAAAACGGGAGGACGCTCAAAGAGCGTGAGACCGAAGTTGTGGAGGGGCATCAGGGGTTGGATAGGCAATTCATTCGGAGAACATTTTTCCCCATCCCGCGAACCCGCTCCAGAGGTTTTTGGTGGCTGACCACTGCCCGGTGGGTTGAAGCTTTGCTCAAAAATCAACCACTCTGGAAACTGTGTAGTTTGAGCTTTTAAGTTAGCATCTTCTTGAGCTAGCACAGGGGACGCTGAAAGTGGGGCTAGAACACTCAGCAGCGCAATGAATAGACTCTTCTCAAGCAGATCCCATTTGGGCTGCCGCTTTGTTTGTTGCAGTAAGCAATACGGGTTAGTGCGGAATTGGAGAAGGGGGGCAGGACTCATAACGATTCACAAGGGGTGCTCGGTCAGCCAACATCGCTCTTAACATTACGCACAGCCTTTTTTTGTCTCAGGACAGCTTAAGAGTGCTTAGCACATTGCAGAGCTATCCCTTAATGTGAACGATGCCTGTTAGAAAGAGCAGAACAGTAAATTGCAGCTAATCTTGATCGTACAATTTTTCAGCGTATTTTTATAAATAGAGAAAAAATGTAAGTGGGACGGCAAAGTTATGCTTCCACTCACAAATAATCAAAGCCAGTTCCCCAACAGCACAAATGGTGACCAGTAGTAGGGATGTTGATACTGGGAATTACGGAGGAGAGAGAGTTGCGCCTGCCGTAGCGCTTCAGCGCGGGATGTGTTTGGTTGAGTCAGCTTCTGGTAGAAGGTTGCCATGAGTTCTGCGGTGGATTGATCCTGCACCGACCAGAGGGTAGCGATCGTGCTGCGTGCCCCCGATCGCACTGCCACACCCGCTATACCTAGCGCCGCCCGGTCATTTCCCTTTGCCGTCTGACAAGCACTCAGCACCAACAGTTCGAGCGGAGTACTAAGTTCACGTTGCTGGAGTAGCTGCTCCAGATCTTTGACTTTGAGGCGATCGTTCCAGGTCAAGACAAAGGTATCCTCTGCCCTGGAGCTAAATTGACCATGCGTGGCTAGATGGACGATTGAGAAGGGAATACCGGTCACTTCGTGCTGCAATTTGGCATCGGTAAAGTTTCGATTCAGCAGCGCCCGGGTTGGGAGTTGAGCCTTAATTTGAGCAATCTCGCTTTCAACGGCAGGCAGAGCCGGAAAACCCTGCCGCGCTTCGGTGATGCCGCCCGCCAGCACCCGAAATTGTTGAGGCGATCGCATCCGATTCAGCAGTTGCAGTCCTGGTGTGAGCGCGAGGCTGTACTTCTCAATTAAATACTGATTGCCATCGTGCAGCACTGCCATCGGCAGACTGCGGAGGTAGCCGTCCAACACAAAGACCAACTGCTTGATCTGGTGCTGAGTTAGGGCAGCAACTGCCGGACGGATCAGCCAGTTATAGAACTGTTGGGCAGGGGGTAATACTTGGGATGGTGGAAAGGCCGGAATCAGTGCCTGACGCAAATCACGAAAGGCGGTGCGTCCTGCATCATTCGGCAAATCGGTGCCGTAGTGCTGGAGGGGTTGGTTGGGTAGGGAGAGAATCACCTCCAACCGTTCACCTGACAGAATCGGATAAATCACCGCTGCCTGGGGATCAATTTTGTCAATTGAGCGCGGCTCATAGGTGAGGCAGGCTTCCCGAAAGAAATTCTCTAACTCCGCTAACTGGAGAGCTTCGATGACTTCCCGCGATCGCTGCAATCGCGGTTGTTGCATCTGTGTTGGCAAGCGATCAACATCCCGCAACAGCAACTGTACCAACTGGCGATAGACGGGTTCCACCTGCTCTCGGAAGGAAAACTGCACATCCGGCGTCGCCACCAAATCCTTGCGGAGGGATTGTAAAAGCGTGATGGACTGGTTGTAAGCCGTAATTGCCCCTTCAAACTCTCCCTGTGCCTTGAGAATGCGTCCCTGCTGCCACTGCCAGGTTGCCGCAAGATCATCGGCTTGAATCTGTTGACCAATCTGGAGAGCTTGCCGCGTCAAATTCAGCGCATCTGCCCACTGCTGGTTTTGTTCGTACAGATGCCCCAATTGTCCCAGAGCATAGGCTTCAGCCCGGGCATCTTTGAGCGATCGCGCTTGCTGAACCGCCCTTGCTAAAAGCTGAGCCAGGTTAACTATTTGTCCGTTTTTCTTCAGCAGGCTCTGATCCCTGACCCCCAACATCATAGTTTCGGCAAAATTTACCTGAGCATACACTCCAGCGCGACTCGCTGACAAACGCTCTAAATAGCCTTCAATCTCAGGCATCAGGGCAATTGCAGGCGCGAATCGTCCGTCCGTAATTAGAAGTTTTAGCTGATTGAGAGACGCTTCTAGCCAGGTTTGCGAACGGGGCGCAGTGGCTCTCGCCTGCTGATACAGCGTTAGAGCCGTTACGATATCTCTTTGAGCGTTGGCGGTGTTGCCGAGTTGCAGCAGCGTTTCTGCGATTGCCGACGTTGCATTGAGCTTGCTCAATGCAGCAGCCGGAGCTTCCTCCGGCTGACCTTTGAGTCGCTGCGCTATTACCAGACTCTTAGAGAGTACGACGCGAGACTGTTCCAAATCTCCAACCACTTGCAGCGTCACTCCTAAACTTTGTAACGCTTTGGCTTTCAGTAACGAATCCGGTAGTGATGCGAGATCGCGACGCAGTTGTTCTAACGTGCGGCGAGCCTGACGATAGTATCCAAGCACCTGTAGCGCTTGAGTTTGGTTAATCTGGCTGAGGGCGATGCCCCGAACATCGCCTAACTTGCGATAGCGTTGTTCTGCCTGTTTCCAAGTTTCTAGGGCTGTCTCAGTCTGCCCAGTTCGGAACTGGTAGCTGCCCTGTGTGTTGAGAAGCTGGGCGTAGAGGAGTGGGTCATCAACCGACGACAGGAAATCAAACGCTTGTGCGATCGCCCGCTCTGCTGCCTGCCACTGTCCCAAATCCTGGTAGGCGACGGCGAGATAGTACTGCACAACGGCTTGCTGTCGTAATCCCATTTGCGTTGCAGTCGCGATGGCTTGTTTCCAGATTTGCACCGCTTCTACAAGTTGACCTGACTCATAGCGTTGTTTGCCCTGCTCCAACAAGGTATCGGTAGTTGCGTTGATATTCTTCTGGCTAAGCAAGGTTGCGGGACTTTTTGCCTGCGTAACCTGTTGGAATGCAGGCACCCCGAGCACCACAACTAGACAGGTTAATACCATCACCACAATGTAGTGACTGCGCTTCACCGACTTTCTCCTTGCCTCAAGGTCTGACAGTTTAAGTGAGCGATCGCCTGTTGCGTTTGAGGCAGGGTCGCAACGAGTTCCACAACTCCCTGAGCATTAACCTGCCATCCTTGCGCTTCGATGATGGGTGAGGATTCGGGGGTGGAGCGTGGGAAATCGTGACTTTGGGATGCCGCTGAGAGGGTTTGTGGAGTTTCCACGAGCGCATCGCTAACAGTTGAGCGCAAATCTTGAATGACTGCTTGACCGGGTAAGAATTGGCGCGGGTCTTGAGGCAGTCCTCCTCGACCCGTCACAACAAAAGAATTAGATTGGTTGGTGGGAGCCGAGCAGCGGGCAACAATTTTTCCGGCGGGATCAACTAGCGCGATCGGCAGTTCGACCAGTCCCCGTGTCGGATCGGGGTTTTGCACCTCAATTTTCACAGTACCATTTAGCCCAAATTCAGAACTGGCGGTGATGTCGCTTAACGGAGTCAGATGAACGCGAAATTGCAGTCCGAACAATCCTTGGGTGGCGATTGTAACATTGCCGCCGCGACCTTGAAAGGCATTGGCGGTAATGTCGCTATTTTCACGCGGCACCGCAACGACAAAACCAGCCTGGATGTTGATGTTGCCGCCATTACCGCCAGTCCTTGCCTGTCCGGCAGTGGTAGAGATGTTACTGCCTCGACGCAAAAGCAGCGAGTCAGCAATCCGCAGCGTCATGTTGCCTCCCTCCCCAGAGGCACTAGCAGCTGTGATAGAACCGCGATCAAGAAACAGGGAACGGGCGTCGATAGCGATGTTGCTGGCGTTGCCAGTTCCCGAAGCATCAGCCCGGATGCTGCTGGGGAATTCACCATTGGGCGATGTGCCAGCCACCTCAATCGATTCCGCACTGTGGATCGTCGTCTCGCCACCCTTCCCGGCTCCGAGTGTGGCTGTGGAGATGGCAGAACCATTGAGTACGCGCAGTTGTCTCACCGATAGCGATAAGTCTCCGGCATTTCCGATTCCCGCTGTGGCTGTATCGATCAAGGCACCGTCGGTGAGGGTAATGCGATCCGCCGCGATCACTAAATTGCCTGCTCGTCTTGGTCCTACAGTTCCGGCGGAAATCCCTCCCGCGCCTTGCAAAAAGATTTCAGTTGCGTTAACCGTTAAATCTCCTCCCCGACCGACGAAAGGAAATGTGAAAATACCCGCCCCATCCCGCGTTACTAAACGCCCTGTATGAATCGTTAAGTTACCAGCATTGCCACTACCAGCCGCGACAGTGCCGATCGCGGTACGTGATGTTCTCGCTAAATCAGCCACCACTTGGGTTGGATTAATCACATACGCTCCAGGTACATCACCCTTAAGTTCCACCGATTCTGAGGCATTGATGGTCAACTTTCCCGAATTGCCTCTGCTGTCTGCATCCGTCGTGGCGAATACTCCCACTCCTTGAAACGGAAGGACAATTCCAGGGGTGCGAATGATGCTCAAGCGCCGGGTGTTGAGGGTTAAGTCTCCAGCGTTACCAGTAGTGCCATTGTTGGCGTTGGTGGCAATGTTGCTATCTTTGAGGACAACATCTTCGCCAACGTTAACCTGCATATCACCGCTGCGTCCGCTGCCGTTTGTAAGCGCCAGGATGGACGAGCGCTCTAGTCGGATAGAGCGAGCCTGGATGACTGTCTCTTTGCCAGAACTAGAACCTGTGACGATATTGGCTACTCGCACATCTTGCCCAGATAAGTTGCCGCCGCTCGTGAGGGCGATGGTGCCGGAGCGTGCGCCAACGGAAGCAATGTTGCCAGTTGTGCCAAAGGTGGGGGTGCCGCCTCTGATACAGCAGATTTCAAGTAAGCAGAGTACACGGGTTGTGCCAGGGTATCGGAGTTCACAGGTTGCCACTGTACTTCATCAAGCTGAAATCCGCTGTAAATCCATTCGAGGTGAGGTTCAAATCACCGCCCGCTGTAAGAGTAAGGTTTCCTGCTTGCCCCAAAGCGTTCGCTGTGATCCTGCGCGTGACATTGATATCCCTTGCCGCCGTCAGGAAGATATTGCCTGCCTGAGCCGTGGCATCGGTCAATAGTGCTTGGGTGGTGGTAATCGTGCCGCCGCTGCTGCTCACGGTAATATCTCCACCGCGAATCGCAGCCCGACTGTCTAACAAGCCAGTGGTAATGTCACCTAAAGAAGACAGAGTGATTTTACCGCTATTTGCTGCACTGGCGGTCACTATGCTGGCATCAGCAGTGTTAATTTGGCTAGTTGCTCCAAAGCCCGATGTCACTGTGTCATTGCCGCCGTTAGTCGCAATTCGGGTACCGGGCCGCATCAAAAAGCTAGCGATTCCAGGATCTCGATCAACCGGGTTTACTGGAGCATTAATCAGAGCCGTAAGATTGCCACCGTTAAGGGTGATAGTACGGTTGGGCATCAGCTCGAGCGATCGTCCGGCTAGAAACGTCAAATTATTCTTAGACGCGCTGGCAATATTGTCGTCTACGCTAATGTCGTTATCGGCTTGCAGCACAACGTTGTTCGTTGATAATGCTGCACTGATGGTTGCACCCGAAATCGGAGTGCCAGCCCGAATTAAAATATCTTTTGGATCGAGCAGAAAGGTACCGACCGTGCCGTTGGCTGCCTGCGTATCCACCGTACCCAATCGTTCAACGCGATCGCCCGATATCTCGACCAAGCCTGCGGGTGCAGTCAAGGAACCGCTTTGACGTACCGTTCCTCCCAACAGAGAAAGCTGCTGTCCCATTCCAACGGCTAATCTTCCCTGATTTTCAATTACCCGCTCAGGCGCATTTCTACCGTACTGCAAACCCGGTGTTAGTTTAATTGCTAGTAGCGGTGGAGCCTGGGGATTGGTTGCGCTGAACTCGTAGCGATCAAGCCAGATGCTATCTGCTGTCGTTGCTGTAAACGAGCCGGCAACATCCAGTCGAGCATTACGCCCAAACACAATCCCATTAGGATTGAGCAAAAACAGGTTTGCCCGACCTTCCACGCCCAATGTACCCAGAATGTTAGAAGGATTACGACCTGTTACCCGCGTCAAAATATTCGTAATGGCAGCAGGATTGGCAAAATATACCTGCTGTCCCGCATTTACATTAAACTCTGAGAAGCTATGAAACAATAATGAGCCTCGCATCGCTCCCCCCTCAATCCGAGCTTTGGCTCCTTGGGAAGTCAGGCGAGACCGCTCCGCCCCTAAAGTACTATCTGGGACAACCTGTGCATCAGCAAGCTGATTAACTGCTGCAAGGCTGCTACCTGCCAAAAGTAGCACCGTTAATGATCTAAGCCACCGTAGCTCTCGCTGTCTTGTAGAAATCATATTTAATGCACTGATTCAACAAGGTTCGAGTCGGGATCAGTGATAGATAATACAATATCATTACATTCACCGCCTCCGAACTCGCCTGGGTTGATGCACAAGCGATCGGTAAAATGCTATTGGGTCGGTTTCAAATCATAAATGTTCGAGTTGCTTGCAAAAAAAATATCTCAAAATCGATCAAAAATCAAAATTGATTTGCTATTTGCTGTTGATGGCTTTTGGCTGAGCCATAGCAAAAATTTTGGTTTATTTTGAAGTTGTAAACAATTGTTTAAATAACTAACTGCTAAGTAAAAAGAGGAACAATAACTAGCATTACAATAAGTTTAATAGCGGTTTTTTTTGTCTTAGTGCTCTGACGGGGCGACAAAATAGCCTAGAAAGCTTATAAGGTAAAGTGTGTAGCAATTGATGATAAAAAAAGATAGGTCGTGCGATTCGTTTCGGATAAACCCATGAGGGAGGACTCCGAGCTTGAGTAAGGTAATAAGAGTGAAATTCACACTTAAACTAAATCCCTTACGCATGATAACTCGCGGTGGTGTTACCAAACTGTTGTTAGACGTTTAAGCCAAACTCATAGCGGTTAATGAACAGTCCAATAACCAAGTCATGCATCTCTTCAGTTTTGGAAAAGCAAATCGTCTTTCTAGCCAATCGCTTG
>JAABUQ010012729.1_pt1 | contig 10388 bp, 6 predicted proteins | sample 5560001 | NCBI WGS metagenome assembly JAABUQ01 (sample SAMN10711888, study PRJNA513371) | rock metagenome | isolation source: Antarctica rocks | place: Antarctica: Victoria Land, Finger Mt nord | collected 2015-12-18 | reverse complement strand
GCGGCTTCTTGCTTACATTCTGTCGGACGGTTCCGCGCAGTCTTCTGTGGCCGTGACCAGTGTGCTGCCTGAAGTTGAGGCTGACCTGCATCGTTTGGCGGATCATTTTGGAATGACTTTGCGTGTCTATTCAAAACCAGGAAGCCGAGCAAAGCAGTTGCGACTTACTCTGCCGCTTGGCTCACGCGCGGAAGCGAGAACAAAGTTCCAAGAAGCGCTCGTCAGCCTGCGTAATCTTCGCGGCATCTCCTGGATGGCGTTGGCGCGTGAAATCGGAGAACCGCATTCCCGCCTCCGAACCTGGTATGTCAGCGACTGCGTTCCCTCTGCGAGCGTCCTCGTTCGTCTCGCGGCAGCACTAGAGGCTGACGTCGCCGAACTCGCGCCTGACGCTGTTCAAGCCGCTTCCATAACCTCACCAGTCGCACGACTATTAGAGGAGCATGGTGTGCGTCAATTGCGAGCGAGGACGAAAGCGGTTCCGGCGGCAGTGTTCTGTCTGCCCAAGCCTCAGCTCGCCATGTTCCTGAAGGTATTGTTTTCCTGTGATGGCTCGGTTTACCTCGCTAATGCGGCAACGCCGGGCTTGTCGTACTCCACCATCAGCCGCCGTTTAGCTCAGGATGTGCAGCATCTTTTGCTGCGCTTCGGGTTCGTTGCAAAGCTCAGGACAAAGAAAAGCGTTATTAACAATGCGCCCTATATCGCCTACGAAATACAGATGCTGGGGCAGGAAGTAAAACGCTTTTTACAGGAAATCGGCATCTGGGGACGCGCTGACGCCAAGCAGAAAATCGCGGCGCTGCCGATGCCTGCTTCCGCATCAACGCATTGGGACACGATCTCGCCTTCTGTTTGCTTCTGGGACAAACTAGCCGAGGCGGCTCAGGGAGCCTCTTTTCCGCAAATCTCGCAGGTTGCAGGGGTCATGGTTCGTAATCGCCGTCACGACCGGCCATTGTGCCGCAGGACAGTCATCGCGCTGGCAGACGCTTACCCAAGCCGTTACCTCCGAAGCCTTGTAGACAACGACATCTACTGGGATGAAATCAGCAGTGTTATCCCGGCAGGCGAGGAGCCGGTTTACGATATTTCCGTTCCCGACGGAGCAAACTTTGTTGCCAGCGATTTGATCGTTCACAACTCCACGATGTTGACTCAAGTGGCCGGATACGCGGCGATGCGCGGCGACAAGACGCTGTATGTGTCCGGCGAAGAGTCAGCGACGCAGATCAAGCTGCGGGCGGAGCGGCTTGGCATCACCGGCGGCGAGCTGCTGCTGCATAACGAAACCGATGTCACGCAGATCACGGCTGCTATTCAGGCGGAGCGTCCGGTGTTCGCAATCATTGACAGCATCCAGACTATGCAGCACCCAGAAATCGAGTCGGCGGCGGGCAGCGTCTCCCAGGTCCGGGCCGCGACCGCGCATCTGGCCCAGGTCGCTAAAGGCGAAGGCATCCCGATCTTCTTGGTAGGGCACGTCACCAAAGAAGGAACTCTTGCCGGGCCGCGTGTTCTCGAACACATGGTAGACACAGTGCTGACATTTGAGGGCGATAAAAACTACATGTACCGTGTTCTGCGGGCGGTCAAGAATCGGTTTGGATCCACCGACGAGCTTGGCCTATTCGAGATGCACGAGGAAGGACTGGTGGAAGTGCCGAACCCGTCGGAGATGCTGCTGGCCGAGCGCACCCATAACACTGCGGGATCGGCGGTTTTAGCAACGGTGGAAGGTACGCGCCCAATGCTGATTGAAGTGCAGGCGCTGGTTGCGCCCTCCTACCTTTCCAACCCCCGCCGGACTGTCTCCGGGGTTGACACCAATCGCGTCAATCTCATCTTGGCGGTGCTGGAAAAGCGTGTCGGCATGGGGCTTGCCAGCCAGGACGTGTTCGTCAACCTTGCGGGCGGCGTTCGGGTCGAGGAGCCGGCGTCGGACCTGGCCGTCGCCGTTGCTGTCGCGTCCAATTTTCAGGAGCGCCCGATTGATCCGACCACCATCTTTGCCGGTGAAGTCGGACTTGGCGGGGAAGTTCGCGCGGTCGGTCACATGGAGCTGCGCCTGAAAGAAGCGGCCCGAATGGGCTTTAAGCAGGCCATTGTCTGCTCCCGCAACAAAGCCAGCCTGCGCCATTCGCTGGACATCAAAGTGGTTGGCGTCGAAACCGTCCGTCAGGCGCTTGACGCTGCGTTATCCCGGACATGAGGGTCTTTTTCTGCCTTTGGCTTTTAGGCGGCCTGCTGTCGAGCGCTTATGCTGGCCCGCCTGCCCTTGTCGTCATCCTGCTGCCGGGCAGCCTGCACGAGTGGCAGAGCGCTGACGCTCCGCACCTGCACTCTCTGATGCAGACCGGCGCGATCGCCGTGATGAACACCCGCACGGCGCACCAAGTAGGAAAAGAGGAGCGGGAGTCGCCTGCAAGCGCCCTGCTGACACTCGGAGCCGGGTCGCGGGCGGCAGGAACCGGCAGCGCCGCGAGCTTTATGCCGGCTGGGGCAATGCCAACGGGAACGGCAACGCCAACGGGAACGGCAATGCCAGCGGGCACGTTGTTTGAGAGGCGCACCGGCCTGGTGCCGGAGCTAGGTCAATCCGTCTGCGTGGACTGGCCGGCGGTCGTTAGGGCAAACACCGATCTTGGCTACGATCTGCATCTCGGCAGCCTGTCAGACACGCTCACGGCGTATGGGTTTTGCGTTGAAGCAGGCGGCGGTCAGAACGCCGCCTGGGTTGCGGCAAGCAGCAACGGAACTGTGCAGCACGCCTCACAGTTGCGGGCCGCACCGGGCCTTTGTTTGATTTGGGATGCGGGCACAAACATTGCAGCGGCTGATGCTTGTATCGGAACTGCTGCCGCTCAGACTGCCGCGCTTGGCGGGCGGCTAATTGTCGTTTCTCCTTATGCTTTAGACGCTGGCTATGCCCGGAACGAGCGCCTGACGCCGGTTCTTCTGTGGGGGAAAGATGTTCCTGCGGGGCTGCTGACGTCCTCGTCTACGCGGCGGCCTGGCCTGGTGACGAACACCGATTTTGCGCCTTCCATCGCGTCCTATTTCGGCATTGCACGCTCCGAGTTCCGCCCCCTACCTTTTGGGTTTGGATGGTCAGCAAAAGCTTCAAGCGGGGGCATCTCGGAAGCGGCGCAGATCAGCCGCAATGCCGTTCAGCAGGCCCAGGGAATGCGCCTGCTGCCGTATCTGGCTGTTGTTCTTGGTCTCTTTTTGCCTACGGCGACTTTTTGGAACAAGCGCGGACTTTTGCCGACCGCTCTTACTCTGGTTCCAATGGCGGCCCTGACGGCAGCTCTGCTTGCCGTTTCCGCCCTCACGTTCTGGGTACTGCTCCCCAGCTTGCTTGGGCTGAGCATCGTACTCACGCGGGTTGTTGGAAGAAGCAGCGCCGGTTCATGCCTGGCGACCGGCGTGATCCTGACACTGGTCGGCGATATGCTGACCGGCAGCCACCTGATGCAGTGCAGCCTGCTGGGATATTCGGCGAGCGAGGGCGCACGCTACTACGGCATCGGCAATGAAGCCATGGGCTTGCTGCTCGGTGCGGCACTGACGGTGGCCGCCCAGTTCTGGGCGGCAGGCAAAGCGGCACAGCTCTTTTTGACTGTCCTGATGGGAGGAATTGTTCTGCTCCTCGGCTCAGCAGGCGCGAAGGCAGGCGGCGTGCTGGTTTCTTTAGCAGTGTTCGGAACTTATTTGTTCGCCGTCTCAGGCCGCCGCTTGACGGGCCGCATTGCTGCCCTGCTGGGCGCTGCTGCGCTGGTGGGCATTCTGCTTGCCGCGCTAGGCGATGCGTTTCTCATGCCTGCTCACACGCACTCGCATATCGGAGAAGCTGTTCGGCGCATCGCGTCAGGCGGTCCTAGCGAAGCGGAAGATATTGTTCGGCGCAAGCTGGCAGTAGAAGGCCGGCTTGCTTACCATAGCGCGTGGGCCGTCCTGCTCTGGTGCGGCATTTTTTGCACTGCGTTCTTATGGAAGAAAACACCGCTGCTGCAAACGCAGGCCGCTCTGCGCTCCGCAGGCATGGTCGGCGTTCTGACTTGTCTGCTGCTGAATGATGCAGGCGTTGTCGCAGCCGCCATCTTCACCGCGGCTCTTTGGGGCGAGGCGGCAAAAATCCCGGCTCAGAAAATCTGAGCCGGGATATGATCTAGCAGAACGGCGTACCTACTACTGGGTCGGCGCATTGCCTGCGCCAGTGGCGGGTGCCGCCCCTGGTGCCGGGGCCGGAGCATTCGGGTCCGGCGCTGCCGGTGCAGGAGCGGCCGGCGCGGGCGCTGCCGGTGCAGGAGCATTCGGGTCCGGCGCTGCCGGTGCAGGAGCGGCCGGCGCGGGAGCCGCGTTTGGATCGGGCGCAGCGGGCGGCGTGGGCGGCGTCGCATTCATTGGGGCCGGAGCGGGCGCGGCAGGCGGGGTCGTGGTATCAGCCGGCGGTGTAGCCGGAGCAGACGTGTCCACCGGCGGCATCAGCACCTGGTTGATGATATGGATCGTGCCGTTGCTGGCCTGAATGTCAGCTTTGGTCACTGTCGCGCCGTTGACCAGCAACCGGCCTTTTTTGCCTTTGGTCACCTGAAGCGTCGCGCCTTCTACAGTCGGGGGCGAAGTCGGCGAAGTCATCGCCATCGCGTCCGACGCCATGATATTGGCCGGAATGACGTGGTATGTCAGCACCTGCTTCAGCTTGGCGGGGTCCGCGAGTAGAGCATCGAGCTGGCCCGCAGGCAACTTCGCGAACGCTTTGTTATCTGGGGCGAATACGGTAAACGGTCCCGCACCCTTCAGCGTTTCCACTAAACCGGCAACCTGCAGCGCTTTAACTAGAGTTGTCAGGTTCTTCGCCGCCATTGCTGTGTCGACGATATCGAGGGTAGGCGTAGCGGAGGAAGTCGTGGACAAGGCCGGTGTGGAGGCAGGCGGCGTCGTAGAAGCCGCTGGGGGGGGCGGTGTGGACGGGCTGCTCATCGGCATCGGCATCGCGCTGCTGTCCTTGCCCAGCGAGTTGGCATACTTGGAGAGCGCATCGTAGTCCGAAATCTGCTGCTTTTCTTTGTCTACATCGTAGACATCGTTAAGCTTCAGGTTGTACTCTGTTGCAATTGCGGGAAAAGTCTCACCTCGCTCGACCATGCCGGCAACCATGTCAAAGGAGAAGCCGGTTTCTTTGCTGATCTTGACGATGGTAGCAATTTCTGTGTCGGACAGCCCGCGTGCCCGCGTCTGCTCCAAGTTCGTCGCATCAAAGACGCGGTTGTTCAGGACTTTGTAGTCTGTCGGCAGAGTAGAGGGGTCCACAGACGTAGAAGACCCGTTGGACATGCTTGGTGACATCGGCATCGAAGCAGTTGAGCCGGAAGTGCTGGGGCTAGAAGTGCTTGGGCTAGATGTGCTTGGGCTAGATGTGCTTGGGCTAGATGTGCTTGGGCTGGAAGCGGTGGAGCCGGGTGCGCTTGCATCAGGCGTATTCCCTGGCGGCGGAACCGTTGTGCCGGGAGCATCTGTGTTGGTCGGGTTTGTTGCCGGCGGAGTTGTGGCCGCAGGTGGGGCACCCGCCTGTGCGAACGTGCTAGGCGCGGCAGCCGCGAGCATGGCAGCTACGGCGCTCGCAAGCGCCCAGCGATGCAGATTGTTTCGAGTGGACATGGGTGGGAAAGCTCCTTTTTACAAAAACCGCTCTCAGGTCCGCCAGTGCGGCCGAGACTGACATCGGTTAAGTTCTGCCTCGTTATACCTCTGAACAGGCCAGAACAAAACATCACGCTGCCTGCTAAAAAAAATATTTACAGAAACGTACCTAAGATTATGTCAATCCGCAGTTATTTAACCCGGTATCTTGGCGAAAACGGCTCTCTCAAACGCGCGATGCCCGGCTTTGTTCCGCGTCCGCAGCAGCAGACTGTCGCCGCCGCCATTGAAGCGGCGATGGCTACGCCTGGCGGGATTGCTCTGGTGGAAGCGGGCACCGGCGTCGGCAAAACCCTCGCATATCTGCTCCCGGCGCTTCAGCACGCCCGCCCCAACTGCCGCATCGTCATCTCGACCCACACCCTGGCGCTCCAAAGCCAGCTCGCCGAAAAAGATGTCCCGCTGGCTCAATCAGTTTGGAAGAAGCCGGTAGAAGCAGCAGTCGTCAAAGGCCGCGGCAACTACTTGTGCCTGCAGGACATGGACGCAGCCCGAAGCGATCTGTGGACCGTCGGCGACCCACAGTTTATGCAGATTGCCAAATGGAGCCATACTTCGGGGTCCGGCGATGTGGCCGAATTAGATTTTACTTACCCGAACTGGTCAGAGATCCGGGCTAATCCTGATACCTGCAAGCAGCAAGAGTGCCGGTTTTTTGACCGCTGCTTCTATTACCGAATGCGCCGGGAAGCGCAGGAAGCCGAGATACTGCTGGTCAACCATGCGCTATTTCTCAGTGACCTTGCCGTGCGCCGCTCCGGGGAGCCTGATGCCAAGCTGCTGCCCGATTATGACTTTGTTGTTTTTGACGAAGCCCACCATCTGGAAACCGCCGCTGCGGCGGCCTTTGGGATCGCGTTTTCGTCGGCCCGCCTGCCGGCGCTCATGGACAAGCTGCGCCGGACTGCCCGGTCTCTGGACATGAACCTGGAACGCCTCAAAGCCATCGAAAACAGCTCGCAGGCGCTGTTTGAGCCGTTCCTGCACGGTGGGCGGCCTGAGTTTGTCGTCTCCGACATCCTGCGCGGGGAGCCGGCGCTGCAATCCGCCCGCGCTCAGGCCGCCGCCATTGGAACGCTTCTCGACTCTACTGCCACGGAGCTTCTGAAGCAGGACACCGGCGGTCAGGCGGCCCTTAAAGACCGTGTAGACGGCCTCCGCCGCCAGTGCGTCCGGGCCAAAGAAGAGCTGACGCTTGCATTCGGCGGCGATGACGCAAACTTTGTTCGCTGGGGATCGCTGGGACGGCAGCGGCGCGGCCCGTCGGCGACCATCAACTGGACGCCGGTGTCCGTCGCCCCTATTTTGCAGGCCGCGCTCTGGAAACAGCCGCGCTCGGTCGGCGCGGCGCTCATTTCCGCAACGCTGTCTACCGACGGCGGCTTCGGCTATGTCCGCCACCGCCTCGGCATCAGCGACGCCGACCCGCAGGTGACGGAGACCATTGTCGGCTCACCGTTTGACTATCCCCAGAACTGCCTGCTCTACCTGCCGCGCCACCTGCCGATGCCGTCCGATGACCCCGGCTATGCCTATGATGCCGCAAGCGAGATGCTGGCTCTGCTGGAAGCCTCCCAAGGCGGTGCATTTCTGCTGTTTACGTCGTACCGGGCGATGAACGCCGCGTATGACCAGATTACCCAGTCGGAGCTGCCCTACCCTCTGCTGCGCCAGGGAGAGATGCCGAACCCGCGCCTGATCCAGACGTTTAAAGAAGAAAAGAACGCCGTGCTGTTCGGCACCCAGTCGTTCTGGGAAGGCGTAGACATTCCCGGCGCGGATCTGCGTTTGGTCATTATTGACCGCCTGCCTTTCGCCGTTCCTGACAGCCCGCTGCACAAGGCCCGCGTGGACGAAATCACGGCGTCCGGCGGGGACTGGTTCAACGACTTTGCGCTGCCCCAGGCCCAGCTTCGCTTGAAGCAAGGCTTCGGGCGTCTCATCCGCACCAGCCGGGACCGGGGCGTGGTCGCGATCCTGGACACACGCTTAGTTCGCAAGACCTACGGCCAGCGGTTTCTCCAGTTCCTGCCGCCCGCCCGCCGGGTTTACGACCTCGCCGAAGTGGAAGCATTTTTTGGAGGCAAGGCAGCAGGACAAATCCCGGAAGAGATAAATCAATGAAGCCTCAACTTAGTCTTCATGCCCTCAGCATCGTGTGCTGCCTTTTATGCGTCCTGCCTTGTTCGGCGGCAACGCCTGACATGATATTGCAAGACCAAGAAACGAAGCACCTGCTCAATAGAGTGCTTCACTCTGAAGATGGGCGGCGGCTCACGCCAGCCTCGGTCATTTATGTCACTCCTTCTGCTCAGGCTCCTGATAGATTACACAGACGAATTCCGGCGAACAGAATTTACCTCATTACGAATTCACAGATGTTTTACTCTCTCTACCTGACACCTAATCGCGTTATACTAGAGTGGCAGTCGCGTCTCGTTCCCAAAACTGACAAAACTGCAATGGAGCCGACAGGCCCTCTCGGCAAGCTGCTGGAAATATTAGGTGAGCGCATTCCAAATCACGCTGCACTTGGAAAACATGGGAACGGCGGCACCTTTCTTGGCGATATGGATAACCCGAGCCCTCTTGTTCTCTACCATTTTGTCAAAGGAAGATTAATCCGAGATGGCGAATGATGGGGTATAGTGAAACAGACGCCATTAAGCGTTCAAACAGAGTAGCCCAAGAAGGAGTCACCTACTATGGCATTTGAAGTCCCCGCGCTGCCCTACGCCTACGACGCTTTGGAGCCGCACATTGACGATGCAACCATGCACCTGCACCATGACAAGCACCATCAGGCGTATGTCACCAACCTGAACGCCGCGATTGAGAAGCATCCCGAGCTTTCGAGCAAGTCACCCGAAGACCTGATCAAAGACCTGAACGCTATTCCCGAAGACATCCGCGCCGCAGTCCGCAACAACGGCGGCGGCCATGTCAACCACACCATGTTTTGGGAAATCATGGGGCCGGGCGGCGGCGTACCGACCGGCGCACTTTTGGAAGCCATTAACTCGGCCTTCGGCAGCGTGGACGCGATGAAAGCCGCCGTCAACGACGCCGGCGTGAAGCGCTTCGGCAGCGGCTGGACCTGGCTGGTCAAAAGCGCCGACGGTACGCTGGCTGTCGTCAGCACGGCAAACCAGGACAACCCCATGAGCGAAGGCCACACGCCCATTTTGGGCAATGATGTCTGGGAACATGCCTACTACCTGAAGTATAATAACCGCCGCCCGGATTATCTCACCGCCTGGTGGAACACCGTCAACTGGGACGCCGTCTCCAAGCGCTTTGCCGGTTAGTCTTAACGAGACAAGCAAAAAGCCTTCGGCATCTGCCGAGGGCTTTTTTGCGCTGCCACTATTGCTTCTTTATGTTCCCAATGCATACACTTCAACGCTGAACAACGAGACGCCATACTTTGTCGCTCGCTTAGTCGCGTACACCCGGACAAACCGGGCCGCAACCGGCGCAAAGCGGATCATTTCCGGGTCGCCAGTGCCGCTCTGGGTCGAGTAGACGTCTGTGTAATTCTTGCCGTCCTGGCTCACTTGGATCGAATAGGCGCTTGCATACGCATCTTCCCAGAGCAGTTTGACATGGTCAATCGTCACGGACTTGCCGAGATCAATTGCGACCCACTGCGGGTCGGCAAACAAAGAACTCCAGCGCGTGGTGTCGTCGCCGTCGTTGATAGCCACTGCCGGCGTGTCCGCCTCCTGCACCGAAGAGGCGGTCACAGGGCGCTTGTAGGCAAGGTCATGGATGCTTCGCGCCGGCGGCAACGGCTCATCGCCGAGCAGTGGGATCGGCTCGGTATAGGTCGCGGCCAGGCGCAGACTGGCCCGCTGCCGGATGTCGCGAGACGACGCGCCGACTTCAATCTCATAACGCCCGGCATCGGCCTTCCACTGCCTGCCGGGAACGTCGCAGTAGGCGAAGTCTCGCGGGCGCAGCGTCATCATCACGGTTTTGGTCTGCCCCGGCAGCAGGTCCACTTTGCCGAAGCCTTTCAGCTCGCGCAGCGGCTTATCAATCTTGGGCGTTGGGTCATGGACATACATCTCGGTGACTTCCGCGCCTTCACGCTGCCCAGTGTTGGTGACGTCAACGCGGACGCTGACTGTGCTACTAAGACCCATCCGAGGCTGGGATAGCCGCAGATGCGAGTAGCGAAACGTCGTGTATGACAGGCCGTAGCCGAACGGGAACAGCGGCGCGATCTTCTGTTTGTCAAAGTGGCGGTAGCCGACATAAATGCCCTCGGCATAGGTGACTTGCCCGTTTTTGCCGGGAAAATTGCCGTAGTCCGGATAATCTTCCCGCCGGGCCGCGAGCGTCGCCGGCAGCTTGCCGCTCGGGTTGATGTCGCCAAACAGCAAAGACGCAATCGCATGGCCGCCTTCCTGTCCCGGAAACCAGGCTTCGACCAGGCCCGGCACCTGGCGCAGCCAGGGCATTGAGACAGGCGTTCCATTGTTCAGGACAACGAATGTCTTCGGGTTTGCGGCGACAACGGCTTGGATCAGCTTGTCTTGAAAGCCGGGAAGCGCGAGCGAAGGCCGGTCGCCGCCCTCCCCTTCCGTGCCTGCAGTTGTGACAAAGACCACAGCGACATCGGATTTACGGGCCGCCTCCGTGGCCTCTGTGAACGAAGAAGCGCCGGGTGGCACCCA
>JAABUQ010012728.1_pt1 | contig 10388 bp, 7 predicted proteins | sample 5560001 | NCBI WGS metagenome assembly JAABUQ01 (sample SAMN10711888, study PRJNA513371) | rock metagenome | isolation source: Antarctica rocks | place: Antarctica: Victoria Land, Finger Mt nord | collected 2015-12-18 | reverse complement strand
ATCTCCAAAAACCATGCTGCCCTGGCTCAAGAATTCAGCAATGTTGCTATCAAAGATGTTTCGAATCGTCGTTGCCGCAATCTTCAAGGCTAGAGGGTTTCCCTCATAGCGCTTTACGATCGCTCTAGTTGCCTCGGTTGACTCTAACGATAACCCCTTTGCCTGCAAGATGGCTTGTCCTTCTGCCTCCGATACCCCTTTTAAATGCAGTGAACGAACTGAAGAGGCTTCTCCCTCCAAAAGCCCTAATTCCTTCGGTCTCTCTCGACTTGTTAAGATCAGACATGACCGATGCGGCTCCTCTCCCACCCGACGCAGCAGCTCTGCGTAGCCCTCATAGCCGTCTCGATAAGCTCCAGCGCCGTCCCCCTCCCGCAGTAGCACCTCAATATTGTCTAGCACTAGCAAACAGCGCTGTTGACGCAAACACTGCATCAGCCGATCTAGCTTGATGTCAAGGCTTTCAGGCAAGTTTATAGCTGGCTCATGAGCAAGATAGCCAATTAACTCACTCAAGGTCTGTTGAATGGGCGGAGCATTGCGCAATGAGCGCCAGAAAACCACCTCAAACTCTTCTTGCAACTGAGTAGCAAGCTTCACAGACAGAGTGGTCTTGCCAATGCCCCCCATGCCAAATAGCCCCACTAAGCAGCAGTGTTCTTCCAGAATCCATTGCTTAAGCTGAGCCAGTTCTTGACTGCGGCCATAGAAGATGGAGATAGCCAAAGCCTCCCCCCAGTCCTGGCACTGTTTGACCCTCTTTCTCTCCATACCCTCAAACTCAGGCTCTAACAGGGTATAGTCACTTTGATCCAGCTTCAAATTAAAGGCTCTGAAGAAGAGTATCAGGGAGCGTTTATCTACCCCCTCTTCACGACCTAGGATTCTGGCAACAGTTCTGAGAGACAACCCGGTTCGCTCGCACAAGTCTGCGATTGTGAGCCGGCGACCAACCTGCCCTTGAGCCGACAGCCCATGGCTTGCCTCCTGAAACTTTTTCCAACCTTGAGCGGTGGGGACAACACCGCGCCTCCGGCTTAGCTTTCGTGCATCCATTTCTACTACAGAAACCAGCTACAGAGTCTTTCCTAATCTGGCGCTTATCAGCAGGACTGACGTCTGGAGCCTAGCATTTTAGCGAACTGATTCAAGGTAAGATATTAGACTTTTCTAAAATTTCAGGCAAGTTAGTTGATCCTAGTGTCTAGATTGGCAAGCCGCCGAACAGGCTTTTGGAAACAACTTTGCAAGATTGACAGCAAAAAGAGCTTACAGCGATTTTCAGATTAGTAAGCCACAGGTATAGTACCACACAGTGGCTTTCTCTGACAGATTGCGTGGCTTATTCGAGCGGCAACCGCTGTAAATTATGCCTCTAACTTACTAACTTGCCTGGTAAAAACCCTGTTTGTGATAAAAACTGGATTTAGCTTCTGAGTTGGGGTGGAGCTTACGCAAGCGGTTTCACATGTGTGCAGCTGCTCCAGCGTTGAACTATTTACACCAGAAAAGTTGTTGTCAATCCAAGGGAAAGTCAAATGACAAACGATTTTGAAAACAGCCCCTCCATTGAGGTCAATCACTCCGACGATACGAGCACTTCGGGGATGAGCCGTCGTCAGATGATTCTAGGAGGTGCAGGAGTGGTAGGAATCGCTGCAACGACTGTGGCTGGACAAGTGAATGCAAACACGCAAAAGCCTCCCGCTCCTGCCACAGGTGCAGCCAATCCCAATGGCAGGTTTGCAGGCAAAGTAGTTCTGATCACAGGAGCCACATCAGGGATTGGTGAGGCTACTGCACGAGCATTTGCTCATGAGGGGGCAACAGTCCACTTCTGCGGGCGACGTGAAGCGCTCGGTGCCAAGGTTGCTGCGGCGATCGCTGCCCAAGGCGGCAAGGCATCCTACCAACGCGCCGATGTGCGCCGGGAGGAGGATGTCAAGGCTTTCGTCGACGGATGCGTGCAGCGCTATGGTCGGATCGACGTCGCTTTCAACAACGCCGGTGCCTTCGTCACTGCCGGGCGTCCCATTGCTGAGGTGCCGACTGATGAGTTTATGAACGTGATCGTGACGAATATCGTAGGCGAGTTTCTATCCTTGAAGCATGAGTTGCCGGTCATGGAGCGTCAGGGCGGCGGCGTCATCGTGAACATGGCCTCGGTATCAGGACACAGGGGCTTCGCACAGATCTCACCCTACAGCGTCAGTAAGCACGGCATCATCGGACTAACCCGCTGCGCTGCGCTGGAATACACGCCCAAGAACATCCGCATCGTGTCGATTGCGCCAGGCGGTGTCGATACAGCCATGCTTAGAACGGCTTTTAAGATCTTCGGGACCACGCCTGAGCAAGCATCACAAGGAGTGCCTATCCGTCGGATCAACACAGTCGAGGAGATGGCGCGTGCGGTCATGTTCCTGTCCAGCGACGATGCCACTGGCTTCTCCGCTTCTACGGTTGACGTGACTGGCGGCATGCTGATCTGAATGAATATCTAAACGTTTCATAGACCAAGCTCGATTCACTTTAACCAACCCACAAAAACAACCATGCGATACAAACTACTGGGCAATAGCGGTCTGCGCGTCTCAGAACTCTGTCTTGGTACGATGACCTTTGGTGAAGATTGGGGGTGGGGCGCAGCGTTTGACGAAAGTAAAACCATCTACGAAGCGTTTCGATCGCAAGGCGGCAACTTCATCGACACCGCCAACATCTACACCAACGGCACCAGCGAAAAGTATGTTGGAGAATTAATTGGGTCTGAACGCGAGGCGATCGTCGTTGCGACCAAATACTCGAACGGCACACCCACAAGCGACCCCAATGGTGCAGGCAACCACCGCAAGCGCATGGTGCAGTCGGTCGAAGCTAGCCTCAAGCGGCTCAACACCGAATACATCGACCTGCTCTGGGTACATGCGTGGGACTTCACCACACCGCCCGAAGAAGTGATGCGTAGCTTCGATGACCTCGTTCGTCAAGGCAAAGTGCTTTACATTGGCATTTCGGATGCTCCGGCTTGGGTCGTGGCGCAGTGCAACACGATCGCTGACCTGCGCGGTTGGACACAGTTCATCGGTCTGCAAATCGAGTACAGCCTGATTCAGCGCACGCCAGAGCGAGAACTGCTGCCAATGGCGCGGACGCTTGATATCGGCATTACCGCTTGGTCGCCCCTAGCAAACGGCTGGCTGACCGGAAAATACACTAAAGACGGAGCCAGCGAAGAACCAAAACGACTCGACAACGAAGGCATGTCGGACTTTGTGCAGCAAAGCGATCGCAACCACGTGATCGCCCACGCCGTTGATGAGGTTGCTAGACAAATCGGCTGTAGTTCCGCCCAAGTCGCTCTAAGCTGGCTCTTGCATCAGGGCACGATTCCGATCGTGGGCGCACGCAAAGCCTCGCAAGTGAAGGACAATCTCGGCTGTGTGAATGTGAAACTGTCCGATGAGCAGCTTGCCCATCTCGATCAGGTGAGCCAGATCGAACTCGGCTTTCCGCATGATTTCTTTAATCAGGAGATGCCGCAGCAGTTCATTTTTGGTGGGCAGTTCAAGGCGCTCGACAATCACCGCTATACACAGATTCGTTGAGGAACAATTTGTAGTTCTGTTTCACAATGCACTCTCAGACGAAATCGCTGCATCTGGTGGACAGGCTATTTCGTGTGTTGCTGCTAAGCCGAAATTGATGATACCCGGTACCAGTTGCCCTTCCCCAAAGGTCATAGCACCAAATGCCAGACGAGAAACAAGTGACATACTCCCGACGCTGATGCTACGCATACAGCGCGGGCTTCTCATCAACACCAGCTATTGCTTCGGTTACTCGATGAGCTTTAACCACCCGACGCCCCAGGGCGGTGTTCTTGATGTTAATGGCGGCATTCAAATCCCTGTCCAACTCTGTCCCACAGTGAGGGCAACTATGCCATCTATCAGCCAGAGTTTTCGGAACTTTCTCACCACAACCAGAACAATTTTGAGTTGTACCAGATGGGTTCACAGCAACTGCAAGCCGTCCAGCACTCTCAGCCTTGACCGCTACTATTGCAATGAATTCACCCCACCCGGCATCCAAAATCGACTTACTCAATCTCGTTTTGGCAAGCCCTTTGATATTCAAATTCTCGTGAGCAATTATGTCATATTTATCCAGCAGCAACTTCGCTGTTTTAAAATGAAAGTCTTTTCTCTGTCTTGCTACCTTCTGGTAGTGTTTAGAAAGACGTTTACCTGCTTTCTGTCTGCGCTTAGTTCCTTTCTTCCGCTTGCGCGAAAGCGCTTTGTTGAGAACTTTGCGGCGCTTCTCACTCTTCCTCGCAAGTCGGGGAATCGGTACAAATTCACCCTCGCTCGTCACCAAAAAGTCTTTCAACCCCACATCAATGCCAACAGCATTTTCAAGGTTGATATCTGGAGAAATGGTAGGAACAGTATCGTGAGCCAGTGCGGTCTTGGGCTTTGCCCAAGTGAAGCAACTGGCGTCAGACAACGAGAGTGTGACATACCAACCATCGGGCTTGTGGACTACTGTACATGTCTTAATAACAAAGCCTTCGGGAAATGGGCGGTGCAAAATCAGTTTCACATCGCCAATCTTCGGCAACGTGATGAATTTCCCTTGGATACAATTAGCTTTCATCCTGGAGTAGGTGAAAGACCGATACCGGCTACTCGGCTTGAACCGAGGTTTTCCCGAACGCTTACCCGCACTATCACCCTTGATGAAACGTTCAAACGTTTTCTTGACCCTTCCTACCACGTCTTGCAGCACATCGGCGTAGATATCTTTATACTCTGGGAACTTAACTTTTGTCTCTACCAAGTCGCGTTTTTGACCGTAGTATTCCGGTTGGTCAACCAATGGAGCGATGCTGCATATCAGTGGACAAGCGTTGATGGGACAGCGGTTAGACTCCCACCAATTAAAGCGTTCCCAGAGCCGATAGTTGTACTGCCTTCGACACAAACCCAACCAAGTCTCCATCTGGACAGACTGGGCTTTGTTGGGGCGGAGCCGGTACTGGTAGGCAATCTTCATGTGTTTATTATAACACGAATCAACTCTTATGTCTCAAAAATCCTGTCCGCGATTCCTGAGCGAGCGCGGTCTTGGGGGTTTCCCCCATGAGCGACTCGCGTCCGGTCACTGCCCTACGGGACAGTGCCGGGCTCCTCGCGGTTGAAGCTGAAAATTGTTTCAAACAAGAGACGTTCGCAGCGTTTCCTCCCAGGAGCCCGTGCGATTGAGTAGAGGTGAGTAATCAGGGGCAGACCAGCGCAACGGTAAGCTGCCTTCGACCCGACGCCCTTTAGAGAGATGAAAGCGGATCAACCGCTCGGCACCGGCAAAGGCACGGATTTGATCGCTCTCCCAAATCACCTCGGCTGTACCCGTTAGGTAAAGCAGATCGCCGCGATCGAAATCAACAAACAGTAGCCCAGCACGGGGATCGAGCATCAAATTGCCGATCGTATTGAAATAGAAGTTACCAACAAAGTCAGGAAATGTGAGGGTGCGATCGTCATCAATCCGCACGAAACCTGGCTTGCCGCCGCGATGGGAAACATCAACTCCCTGAACAGTGCTAGACTCATTCCCATAAAACGCTGTGGCAATGAAGAAAGTGTCGGATGCAGCAATCATGGCACGTTCAGGCTCGCCCAATACCTCTAGCTGATGCAGTGGTTTGGGTGTGGCAAGCTCCTTCACACCATTGGTCAATTCAAACAAGCGTGCCTGGATATATTGCGGACAGTTGCCAAAACTCTGTCTCACTTGAATGGTAAAGCTATCCGGAGCTGTTGTCAGGACAGTGCCGTTCATCCGATTGCGGCGGCGGGTATGCAGTTCGATACCGAGTAAGCCGATGTCCACACCATCCGCTAGCGTCTCCCTCAGGGGATCGCCGAATAGCGGCTGGCTCGCCACCCGTAAGGTGTGCTCATTGGGTGTAGAGAGGAAGCCTGGTACATCAACTAGAATTGATGCCCAAGGGCAACCATCCGCATCAACGGTTCCGGCAATCAAGAAAGGGAGTTGGGCGTAAAACTGCCGGTGTTGATTGGGCAGATAATCGCGAATGACGCGTCTTCCCGACTCCTCTATCTTGCTGCGGACACCCAGCCGTTCCTGGAGTGCCCTCTCGCCAGAGTGAAAGGGCGATTCTTCTCGTGACCATCCTGGATCTACCATAATGCCTCCTCTCTTTGTCCTTTTTAAGCAGCTAGACCAACGGGGCAGTCTTCACCATCGGCACAAAGCCTGGTAGCTGCTCAATTCGAGCGAGCCATGTCCGGATATTGGGATAGGGCTGGAGCGATACACCGCCTTCTGGTGCATGGGCAATGTAGGAGTAGCCAGCGACATCAGCGATCGTGGGTGCCTCGCCGACCAGGAATTGCCGTCCTTCGAGATGCACTTCCATTAGCTTAAACAGGTTGCCTGCGATCGTCTTCGCCCGCTCTTGGTCGAGCTTAGCACCGAAGACGGTAACGAGGCGGGCAGCAGCGGGACCATAGGCAATCTGACCAGCGGCAACGGATAGCCAGCGCTGGACCGCAGCAGCGCCTTCTGGATCGCGCGGCAGCCAGGTTTGGTCGGCGTATTTGGTTGCGAGATAGACCAGGATGGCGTTGGAATCAGGGATGATAACACCATTATCGTCGATCGCCGGCAGCTGACCGAACGGGTTGATTTTAAGAAAATCAGGCTGCTTATGTGCGCCTGCAGCGAGGTCGATGTCAATCCGCTCGAACGGTAGACCGAGCAGAGACAGGAATAGCTCGGCGCGGTGCGAGTGACCGGAGAGGGGATGGCGGTAAAGCCGGATCGGTCGGCGGGCTGGGGTCTGTAACATGACATTACTCCTTCTTTAGTTTTTGTCTAGTCGGTTTTTTGTATCGAACGTTCAGTCTTAAGTATACTGTACCGAACGTTCAAAACAAAGTCAACGCCTCCGCCTGATTTTCTTTTACTAGTGAACACGGACTTTTTGCACTAAAACATTATGGCTGGGCCATATACCGAACATTTAGTACAGTGGTAAAAGATTGGTTAGTAACGTATATTGTGAAAACATATGCAGCCTAGTCTAAAATCGCCTAGCAGTAAACATTCGACTCCAATCCCTGGCACCTACTGGCAGTGGCGGGGGCAATCTATCTACTACGTCCGGGCAGGACGCTTATCTCAACGCCCACCGCTACTATTGGTACACGGGTTTGGTGCTTCCACAGACCACTGGCGCAAGAATATTGCCCAACTGCAAAATGATTTTGAAGTTTGGGCAATTGACCTTCTGGGGTTTGGACGGTCAGCTAAACCCAATTGGCAGTATAGCGGCGATCTCTGGCGAGACCAGCTCTACGAATTTATCACTGGCGTCATTGGTCAGCCAACTGTGTTAGCAGGTAACTCACTAGGAGGTTATGCTTGTTTATCTGTTGCTGCCCAATGCCCTGAAGCGGCGGCAGGTTTGGTGTTGCTCAACAGCGCTGGCCCCTTCAGCGACGCCCAGTCTTCTCCTGAGCCTGATTCATTGCAAACTGAAGTTCAGCCCCCTCGGCAGCCAGATCCCTTGCAAAAACTCCTGGGTGATGCTGTGCGGTGGATTCTACAGCAGCCTTGGGCACGGTTTCTCTTATTTCAGTACCTGCGGCAACGGTGGGTGATTCGACAAACGCTGGAAAAAGTCTATCTTGACCAGAGTGCTATTACAGACCAGTTGGTGGAAGAAATCTATCGCCCCGCTTGCGATCCAGGTGCGGCAGAAGTTTTTGCCTCTGTGTTTAGCACTCCCCAAGGCGAAAAAGTTGATGTCCTGCTGAAACAGTTAACTTGTCCTCTGTTACTACTTTGGGGTGAAGCTGACCCCTGGATGAACGCTAGAGACAGGTCGCCGAAATTTCGTCAATCCTATCCCAAACTCACAGAATACTTCCTCCGAGCAGGTCATTGCCCTCATGACGAAGTACCAGAACAGGTGAATGAGCTGATTCGCTCTTGGGTAGTGTCTACCTCACAAACACCAGAACATCGCTAAGCAATCAAGAAGCCCAGTTCCACATCACCGGGTTGTCGTCTAAATGGTCAGTGACAATCCGGCTAATGGCATCAATTTCTTTCAGCTCATTGGTGGATAACTGAATATCAGCTGCTTTGGCGTTTTCTTTTGATTGTTCTGAATTGCGAGCCCCTACGATCGCATTTGTTTGGGGTTGGGCAATTAACCAAGCGAGTGCCAAATTGCCGAGAGAAGTTTGGTGGCGATCGGCAATCGGTCGGAGTTTTTCCAAAGCCTGCTGCGCCCGTTCGTAATTCCCGCCCTGAAAGAGTTTATTCTTAGCGCGGTTATCTGCTGAGTCAAATTTATGACCGGGTTCAAATTTCCCAGTCAGCAATCCCTGTGCCAAAGATGAGTAGGCAATGATGGAAATATTGTTCTCGATGCAATAAGGCATAGTGTCTTGTTCCACTACCCGCCAGAATAGGGAGTAAGCAGGCTGGAGACTATCGATGCGTCCATACTGGGCGGCTTCTTCCAGTTGGGCTTTGGAAAAATTAGAGACACCAATTGCCCGAATCTTGCCTTGCTGTTTCAACTCGTTCAAGGCACTCATGGTTTCCTCAATCGGGACAATCTCACTATTAAAAGCACCAGAAGGCCAGTGAATTTGGTAAAGGTCAATGTAGTCAGTCTTCAGATTTTTGAGAGAGCCTTCGCAAGCCGCAATCACCTGATCGGATTTCAAATGATTAGCAAAAACTTTGGTCGCATAAACAACTTGGTCGCGGACATCTGATACGGCTTGGGCAACAATTTGCTCCGAATGACCATCCCCGTAGACCTCAGCTGTGTCAATCGTCGTTATGCCAACATCAGTTGCCGCTCGGATCGCTTTGATCGTCTCAGAGTCCTCAATCCCCACCCACATGCTTTTGCCAGCCTGCCAAGTCCCCATGATGATCGGGGTGATTTGTATGTCTGTTTTGCCGAGAGATCGCTTTTCCATAGTTGATTCATGCCTGATTTGGTTCCACCTACTATCTTATTAGCTTAAAGACGAACAGTCTGCTCAGGGCCATTCGCTATAGCGTTCAGCAAAGTTGAGTCCGGAAGCAAAATCGTCTCCGTAACCTTGTTCGCCATGTTCGTTGATGTCCATACCTTGGAACTCCTGTTCCGGCTTGACGCGCAGACCAACTGTTGCCTCTAGGATTTTCAGCACAATAAAACTGCCAACCCCAGCTACAACGTAGGTGATAGCAACTGCTGCTAGTTGTTTTAAGACCTGGGATGGATTACCAAACAGTAAACCATCAACACCCTTTGAGTTAACTGCTGTGGTAGCGAATATACCCGTCAGAATCGCTCCTACAGTACCGCCGACTCCGTGTACGGGGAAGGTGTCCAAGGAGTCGTCAAATTCCAGCCTAGCCCTCAGGCTGACAGCAAAAAAGCAGCAAAGGGCAGCAATGACACCGATGAGTAGGGCTCCTAACGGCGTCACAAATCCTGCTGATGGGGTGACGCCGATCAAGCCTGCAATTGCGCCGGTGGTAAGTCCTATAGCTGTCGGTTTACCGCGCCGGCTCCATTCTAGAAGAGTCCAAGTTAAGGCTGCTCCGCCTCCGGCAGTATTGGTAGAGACAAACGCTACAGTTGCTAAAGAGCCAGAGGCTAAAGCATTACCCGCGTTAAAGCCAAGCCAGCCAAACCACAGCAAGCCAGTGCCCAGCAGAATGAATGGAACGTTGTGAGGCGCGGCGGGCTTGGTTGGATAGGTTTGTCGAGGACCAATGACCCAGGCTGCTACCAGTGCAGAAACTCCAGCGCTCACATGTACAACCGTGCCGCCAGCGAAATCTAGTGCCCCGAAGCCACCGTACCTGCCGATGAATCCACCTTTTGCCCATACCATGTGAGCTATGGGGCAATAGATCAGTGTTGACCACAACAGCACAAATAGGAAATAGGCGCGGAAGCTGACCCGTTCCACGATCGCCCCCAAAATTAAGGCTGGGGTGATGATGGCATACATGGCTTGATAGATCATGAATGCCTGGTGGGGAATCGTCGGCGAGTAGGAAACTATGTCTCTGTAGTTTGGGTTCGCGGCATGAAGTGCATTCTCATAAGTCATGTGGGGTAGATACCCTGTGGTATCTACATGACTGACACCATTTAGGCCCAGCCATTGCAGTCCACCGATGAAGGGGAGACCTGGTGAAAAAGAGAGACTATAGCCCCAAAGTACCCAGGTGACTCCGATTAAGGCCATGAGGATGAAGCTCATCATCATGGTATTGAGGACGTTGCGCTCGCGCACAAATCCTCCATAGAAAAAGGCAAACCCTGGAGTCATCAG
>JAABUQ010012727.1_pt1 | contig 10389 bp, 12 predicted proteins | sample 5560001 | NCBI WGS metagenome assembly JAABUQ01 (sample SAMN10711888, study PRJNA513371) | rock metagenome | isolation source: Antarctica rocks | place: Antarctica: Victoria Land, Finger Mt nord | collected 2015-12-18 | reverse complement strand
AGTCCGGGCTGCTGGCGGGGATCCGGCCGTGGGCGCCGGACTTCTGCAACAACTCCGGATGGGAACCGATGAGCTGGTTCACACTCTCGGGCTCGACAGCCACCGCGAAGCCCGCGCTTCACGCGATTCAGGAAGCGCTGGCCACACACGCCGGCTGTGCAATCGCCGAGGTACGACTGGTTTCGCCCGAGGGGCAAGCACCGGGCCGAGCACTGCCTCAATCACATCAGATTGGCTCCCCCTATGAAGGCTTGTCCCGCGCTGCACCGCGGCTGGTCTCGCAGTTCTACGGCCGCCGCCACCGCCGCCACGGGGTGCTCGTCCGCCTGACCACAACCAACGGCACGCTGTCGCGTCTGACGGTCGAGTTGCGCCGAGGCGCACACGTCCTGGCCAGGGCCTCAGTGGCACAGGTCGGCAAGGCCGGGCGCGAAATCGTTCTGCACCCAAGCAAGCCCCCTACACCCGGGCGCTACGAGCTTGTGGTGCTACGCGGCGCCACGCGGATCGTCAGTCGCACCGTACGGCTGGGTTGACGCGGCAGGCGGCCACCCTCCCGCTCAAGTGCCCTCAGGTAACCGTACCGAGCTGATCTGCCCCGAGCGCAACACCTCGCAGTCATCGATGCAGCCCGCCCCGAGCATCATCGGAGGGGTCGCGTCTCATGTGCCGGGCGAAATCGTGGGCGTAGCTCCGCTCTCGTGTGGATGCTTGAGGCCTTGCTCCTTGCACACCGCCGCGGCGCTGCCACAGTGGCCCGTGTCAGTCCTGAGATGACCCGACGGCGGCGTCGGGAGGCAGCACCTGGAAGCCGGATCAGCCGGCAACCGCCGACCCGTGGCGGCGCGAGTTGTCGAGAGGACGCAGCTGCTCGACGGGGTCGGATGGCTGCTCAGTCCTCCCAGCGCATCGTGTTTGGGTCCCATTGCCCCGCGACCCGTCCGCCGAGCACCGGGTCAAGGAACGCCGCCGCGCGCGTGAACGCCGCATCGAGATCCGGCTCGAGGCTGACGTCCTTTGCAAGGCGGCCGAACGGCCGCGCCCAGTCCCCAGGTGGCGGCGGAAGCGAATCCGGCAGCGGCTGTCGAGCCCGCTGCTCGAAGGTGCGCGTCAGAGCGTCCCGCAGCGCCCCCGCGTCGATCCCCTCCGCGCTGGCGATGAGGAGGATGTCGACCAGGTCCTTTGGACGCGTGCTGGCCTGCTGGTTCTCGCCGTAGCGGCGGGTGTAGGCGTGGACCTTCTCGGCGACGTGCTGCGCCAGCGGCACGGCAGGAAGTTCGACGGGCTCGATCTCGGCGAAGGAGAGCAGGTCCGACGTCCTAATCGTGTCCGGCGTCCCGGTCACCGGATCGCTCAGCCCGATATCGACGATGAACTGCTCGAAGGTGCGCCCCGCGAGCTCGGCGCGGACGTGGAAGCGGATCGCCGCGAAGTCGTCCGTGTCGTCGAAGGCGTCCGTTCGCGTCGCAAAAAAGGAGAAGAAGTCGCCGAGGTCGAGCTCCTGGGCAGCGGTGATGTCCTCGATCGCAGCGTCCGCGCTGTCGTCGCGCCCGAGGTCGATGTCCTTGGTCGTACGCGTGGCGACGTCGAGCCGGAGGTCGAGGGCGAACGCCCCCTTGAGCACCCAGCGGCCCGGCGCCACCGCGACGAGGCGGCGCAGGAACAGCTCGAATGCCACGCGCTTGCGCAGCCGGCCGACGGCGAGCCCGGTGCGCTCCGCCTCGGTCTTCAGCCGCTGGTCGAGCGCGGCGCGGAACGCCGCTGGCGTCGCGTACCTCATTGCTCAGCGGCTGCCAGGGCGCGGGCGATCACAGGCTGCCGGTGGCGACGAGTTGCCTCTTCCTCGAGCTGGCGGCGCGTCAGCATTCCCCGCGCTAGCCCCTGACGGATGGCCATGACGAGCTGCTCAGGCTGGAGCTCGTCGGCGGTGGCGACGATGGTCCGTGCGGGGGCGGTGACGGCGATGCCGTCCCGCCACACCGTCGGGATCCGCTCATCGTCGTAGCGCGTGTGGAGGACCACGCCGGGCGGCTTCCGCAGCCCCCGGTGGCGGCGCGGCACGAGCACGTGCACGGCGCGGGGGATGTGGTCACTGAGGTCGAGCAGGGCGAGGGCGGACTCGTTGGAGACGACGGCCTTGTCCGGGCCGACCGCGAGCCACCGCTCACGGATCTCGTCGTGCTCCCCGCTCGGGAAGCCGCTGATCCGGTAGAGGCCGCGGCGAACGCGCTCGAACCGTCCCGCGCGCAGGTGGTGAGCGAGCAGCTGGGGACTGACCCCATGGGCGCGCGCCTGCTGAGCGGTGAAGTAGCCGGCCTGGTGATAGGCCTCAGCTTGCAGTGCATTCATGTCAGGCACAGAGCAAGTATAGCTTTATCTGTGCGGACATGGGCGACGGCGCCTTAATCGTGGTCATGCGTAGCTCAAGCATGACTTCATGTTTGCGGACCTAACTTGTGGATGCCCGAGCTGGCTCAGCGCCGGAGCAGTGGGTTCATCGGGCGCGGCACGTGCTCGGTTGGGCGCCCCGGGGGCTCGTGCCTAAGGCCTCGGACCGCAACCGTGCTGCGCGGCGCGCTTGGCGGGCGGCAACCCTGAACGGCGCTCGCAAGCTCGGGGTTGCGCCCAGCGCGCCGCGCTGCGTGGTCGGGTCGTCGGACCCAGGTCACGGAGGACCCGTCGATGGCACCCCGCACCCCGCGCTCACGGCGCTGCCACCGCCACCGCCACCGCCGCGGCCGGCGGTTCACGCCGCCGCAGTGGCTGGCCGTCATCGCTGCCCGCACGCCCGTCGGGTGCGCCTACGGCCGAGCGCTTCGCCCTGCGTCAGCGCCGGGAGCGTGCCGCGTCGAGCTGGCGCTCGACGCCGGTAGTGCGAAGCCGAAACGCGGCCATCGCCTCGCTGACGTTGCACTCCACGGCGATCGCCGCGGAGTCAAGCCCGCGGCGAGCGGCGTGGAGCAGGAGCGGGCGTGGCAGCAGCAGGCAGCCGGCGAGCCAGTTCGCCTCCTGCTCCTCGTCGGCATCGCAGGTGAAGAAGCTCAGGCCGCCGATCGTCTCCACCGACTTCAGTGAGTGCTTGAGCAACAGGTGCGCCGCCTCGTGGGCGATGTCGCTCTGGCTCCGGCCGGTGGTCGCGAGCGGGTTGTAGACCACGATGTGCCGGTCGCCGATGCTGAAGGTGCAGGCCGAGAACGCGCCCGGCTGCAGATCGTCCAGGTGCTGCAGCTTCGCGAGACTCGTCAGCTCGTGGGCGCAGCGAACCTCCGTCCCGGCGTGGCGCGCGAGCTCCACGGCGTCCACGTGTTCGGAGGGGCGCTTCCCCATGTCCTTCCGGACGCTGGCCGCCAGCCGCTCGGCTTCGGCCTTGAACCCGCGACGCATGGGCTACCCCGTAGTTGGATCGCTGAGGCCAGCCTGCATCTCCCGCACTGGACGATGCCCCGCTTGGTAGCCTCGCCGTGGCTCATGGGACTGCTCCGGCTATGCGCGTTGGCCTTGCTGGCGAGCGTCGTTGTGATGGCGGCGACCAGCGCGACCGCCGACAGGGCTTTGTCCGCGACCCCCCCAGGTCCGCTCATGTGCCAGACGTTCCCCGCTGGTGCGGGCGTGCCGCCAACCATCTCGCACGGCTCCTCGCCCCCCGGGCTAGGGAACACCTTTGCTGTGCTGCGGCGCCGCCAGACAGGCCCTGAGCGTTCGCGCGTTCATTCCTATGTCGTCGGCTCGCTTGCTTCTGATGGCGCACGGATCGCGTTCATCAATGAGCTGCGCGTGGTTGCGCAGCCCGCCGCGGATGACACGATCGCGCTCGTGCCCATCTATCCTCGCGTCCCGCGACTGTCCGCCTCCTGCCTAAAGCGGCTGCCCGCGAAAGTCGTCGCGCGCCTGCGACGAGTCGCTCGACGCACCGCCGAGGTGCCCGGAGCGTGCCTGGTCGCTGGTAACGGCGGCATCGATGCCTGCCAGTCGCTCTCCGAGGCCAAACGGGGACTGCTGATGAGCCTCGCAGAGGACAACCCGCCCTCCCCCTCCACGGGCGCGAGTATCGGCCGCGTGATCATCGTCGGGCTCGCGCCAGACGGCGTCGCCAACGTCAAAGCCCGCTTCCCCAATGGCCAGACCCTCATTACTGCTGTCAAAGACAACGTCTTCACCTTCAACCAGTCGCTGCGGCACCCGTCCCTGGGCTCCATTGCCCTCCCGTTCCCTCGCATGCTCATCCTGCTCTCACCAAGCGGAAAGACGATCACCACCTCAAAGCTGCCACCGGTCCGCGAGCGCATCGGTGGCCAATAAGCGAGGGCGGCTTGATGTACGGATCCACGCAAGCCCGCGGTAGCCGCCAATGCCTGTCGCTTGCATGGACTACAAATGTGGCTCCCCCGCACGTTCTGTGGGTGAGGTGAACGGGGTCGCGGGGTAGCGCGGCCGCCGTCGTCTGATCAAGCAGCGCCTACAGGAGATTTGTCGGATCTCCTGCATGAACCGTAGGGGCAGGCGCGGTCCGCGGGACGTTGTGGCTGCTCGTGGGGGCTGGCGCTGCTTGACAGTCGCCGTCGCGCCGCGCTTTGTGGCACGTGCACTGGTATTTGCCGGCACAACGATTAGCCCGAATCGTGCACGATCCAGGCTAGAGCCGTGAGCGCTGAGCACGGATGATCATGACCGGGCGCGTTTGCCCTGCAAATCGGCTCGTCCGTACGAAAGCTCGCGAGTCACCGATTACTAGCGGTTCTCATCCTGGTGTGCACGGATTGTGCACCGCCCGCTCATCGCCCGTCACGACCCGGGCGCGACCCAAGCAGCGTCGGGTGTGAGACCGGAGCGAGGACCGCCAGCTATGGGGAGCTGACCCGGCCTTGCTGGGCCGCGTGAGACGATCTCGACCGCCGGGGCGCCGCGCCGGCTGTTGCACGAGCGGTGTGCCAAGCGGACGTTGTCGGGTGTGTCGGCCCCGCCAGCGGCGATCGGCACGACGTGATCGAGCGTCGCCTCTTCCCACACCACCGGCCAATCGCATAACCAGCAGATGCCGCCATCGCGATCGAAGACCACCCGTCGGTCGATCGGCTCGCGCACGGCGGCGCGCAGCCGCGCACGGCGCCGGCGGCCGGGTTCGAGCATGACTTCGCGCGGATCCTGGTCGTAGTGGCTGGCACCAGCCGGGACGCCGCGAACGCGGTGGCGCTCGCGCATCCCTGTGTAGGTCCGCTCGCGCAGCGCCTCATAGCAGGCTTTGCACCCGCTGATCCGTCGCTGGCTGACGTACGTGAACTCGCACACCGGCTTGTCCTCACCGCAGCGGGGGCAGTGCTTGAGCGTCGTGCGGCACGCCAGGCAGAAGCGCGCTCGCGCGGGCGCGCCTGCGACGCCCCCGACCACGAACTCCGCCAGGGGCCGCCGCCGGGCGCATTTGGGGCAGGCCTTCCCGCTCTCCGGCCGCGTGACCATCACCGGATCGAGCGCAGCTCGACCTCGACCGCAAGGCCCCTCCACGCTCTGTCGGCGGTGAGCGTGGCAGCTTGCAGGCGGCGGGCCAGCGCCAGGCAGGCGCGGCCGGCGAGCGAGAGCCCCGCCTGTCGAGTGAGCGGACGAAGGCGCGCCGCCTCGATCGCATCGCCCGCCGTGAACGGCTCGACTGCCACGGCACCCGCGAGCAGGCCACCGCGGGTCAGCTCATCTGCCAGTCGGACGGGATCGGCGCCGCGGTCGGCGGCCCGGCTGAGCACCTCGGTGAGATTGACCGCGGAGATCGTCGCGCCGCCCGCGACCACCTCGGCCACCACCTCGGCGCCGGGCTCGTCGCGCAGGTACGCCAGCAGCGCCGAGGCGTCCAGCACCACGGGCACGGCCGGCATCTATTCGCTGCCCTCGCGCTCCGCCTCGACGCGGCGCTCGGCGAGCAGCTCATCGACCATCGACACATCGGCGGGCGCGAGCTTGGCGAGCAGGCCACGGCTCTGCTCGGCGACGGCTCGGTAGGGACGCAGGCGCAGCGAGCCATCAGGCTCGGTGCTCACCAGCATGCGCGTGCCCGGCCGGAGGTCCAGCGCAGACCGCACAGCAGCGGGCAGCACGACGCGGCCCCGGTCGCCGACCACCACCCGATGCTCGTCGTGGGCCATAACGAAACCGTACCACCATCGGCACCTATCCCAACGGCGGACGCTGGCCCGCGACCGCCGGTGCGCAGCGGCCCCTTTCGTGACGGCTGCCAGGAGGTCAGCGCGTGGTGGCTGCTCGCCGAGGTAGGCGAAGCCCGCTGTCTCAAGTGCGGTCGTCGGCCGGCGGTGCGCCTGCCGGGGGCTGACCCTGAGGAGGCGACCGGGTGAGCCAGCTGGACCTCCATGACCTGCCGGCGCCGGGGCGCCTGCAGCCGGGACACGTCCCGGCTGTCGCCGATGACCTGCGAGACGTCTCGGGTGGCGTTCGCGTCGACGGGGGACGGCTCTGCACCTGGTGCGCGGTACCGATCGCGTCTCAATCGAGGCGGGACGCGATCTACTGCGGCATCGTCTGGCGCAAGCGCGCGTGGCGATTCGGCCGAGCCGTCCCGTCTAGCTGAGCGGCAATCAACGGGACGGATCGGGGGCCCGGGGGACGCGTGCCGGGGATCCCGGCAGGACGGATCGCGCGCTTCGCGTGTGTGCGGGGCTTTTGGTGAATGGGCGATCCAGGACTCGAACCTGGGACCTCTTCCTTATCAGAGAAGCGCTCTAACCGACTGAGCTAATCGCCCGCATTGCCCTGCGCCGAGAACCTCCGCTGGCCGTCACGATCGCCGCAAAGGCCAGCGGGAACATCCAGGAGCAGACGTGCAAACTCGGGCTCATCCTAACGGTCGCCACCAGGCAGGCGTCTGCCTGTCCTCAACGCTGAAGCACCACCTCGTAGCGGTCGATGATCGGCTCGCGCGATGGGCCGCCGCGGGTGAGCGCCGCCTGCACCGCCTCCCCGGCGGCACGCTCGCTTCCGCGCAGGTCGGCGTCGCTGCTCCAGTACGTGATCGCCGCGGCCTGCCCGGTGGTGCGGTTGACCAGCAGGGTGACGCCGTGGAAGCCAGGGTGTCGCTCGAGCTCGGGCAGCTCGACATCCTGAAAGCCCCGCAGGGTCTCGTCGATACGCCCGGGTGGGAGCCCGGCAAATCTGCTCAGCCTGGCGTGCATGTGGCTCTCCTCTTCTTCGGCCCGCCGGCTGGCCGACCGTGCGCTGACCGTAGCCTCCGGGGACAGCTGATGGCAAGCCATCGGCTCTCAGCGACGCCGAAAGCGTTTCACCCGGCGGCGGTCGATGTGCAGGGGACGCAGGTGACCGGTGGTCGGCGCTTCGGTGGCCGGGCTCGCGGCGGGCGACGACGTTGCCGCCGGCCGCTCGGTCGGCTCGGCGGAGCTTGCGCTCTGGTGCAGGCGCATCAGTGCGGCCTCCCGGTCGCGCCTGGCCGCCCGCTCCTGAGGCTTCTCACGGAAGACGAAGATCCACAGGGCGGCGAGCAGGGCGTAGCCGCCGACGAGGGAGAGCACGCTGATAGCTGCGACCGCGGTGCTGCTGGCGCTGGCGAGCAATGGCTGTCCCGTCGTCTGCTCGGGGCTGTGCCCCAGCGGCCCTAGAGACCGGGCCAGTGTCGGGCGACGAAGCCTGCATTGGACCGCGCGGCGTTCTGCCAGCGCGAACCGAAGACGCCGCTACGTCCGCTGGTGTCGAAACGCAGTCCGTCCACGTACATGTAGGTGTGCCCCGGATTGGCGAACACCGTGATCCAACGCCCTGGACCGGCGACGCCCCAGCTCTCCAGGTCACCGGAGGTCACCGGGGCGGCGATCAGTCCCCCGGCGGCCAGCGCGTAGCTCACCGACGCCGAGCAGTCATAGGCGTTGTCGACAAAGGACGCGTGGCCGCCGCCGAAGCGATACGGGAAGGTGGCGATCGCGTTGCCGCCCGCCATGACGCGCGCGATGACCGCGGGTATGCCCGCTGGTGGTTTGACCGTGCCGTTACCGCCCACCGACCCGCCCGGGCCCGACGAGCCAGAGGCCGCGCTCTGCTGGCTCTCGGCCTTTACCGCTTGGTCCATCTGCTGCAGCTCGCGCCGCACCTGGGCGTCGGACGGCGCTCCGCTGGCGACCACGGCCGCCGCGACGCCGGGCGTGCTGGCGCTGGCGTGGTGTACGTCCGCCGGAGCCGGAGAGCTGTTGGCCGCCTCGGGGTCGGGCACCAGCCCAGCCGCTCCCTTGCCCGCCGCGGGGGCGCGGTGCCGACCGGCGCCGCCTCCAGCGGTCGGGGCCGGAGTGACCGGGTGCGCGCGCGTGGCCGCCGGAGCCAGGGATGCGGCGGGAGCGAGAGGCCGCAGGTCGGCAGCCGCCGCGTGCGCGGCGGGCGCGCGACCGGACCCGCTCGGCGCCAGGACGGCGACCAGAACGACGAGCACCACCACCACCCCAACCACTCCAGCGAGCGCGACGCGGGGTAGGCTGCTGATCTGACTGAGTACTCGCCTGACCATTGCGGGGTAAGGCTAGCGAGCGGGTGGGCACGCGGTGCCCGGCGCCGACCGTCGACGGCGCAAGGATCGTTCGTCGTGGGCTCATCCGCTCAGCCCGTAAGCTCGGGCGGCGCGGTTCGCACGCACGACTGAAGAGGACGCCAGTGAAGACCAGCCCCCATGGCCAGAACCTGATCAAGCTCACCCGGCTGGGCGCGGTCAACTCCTATCTCGTACGCGAAGAGGACGGCCTCACCGCCGTGGACACCGGCATAGCCGGAAGTGCCAAGGGGATACTCGCGGCCGCGCAGGCGGCTGGTGCACCCATTCGTCGCATCACCGTCACCCACGGGCACAGCGACCACGCCGGGTCGCTCGACGCTCTGATCGCCTTGGTGCCCGATGCTGAGGTGATCCTCCCCGCGCGCGAGGCGCGACTCATGCGCGACGACCGCGCCACCCTCCCCGGTGAGCCCAAGGCCCCCCCGGGGGGCTCGCCGCTCGGGATCGGGGCGATACCCCGCCGCCACGCCACCGCCGCGCGCGAGGTCCAACCGGGAGATCGCCTCGGCTCGCTGGAGGTCGTAGATGCGGCCGGGCACACCCCCGGGCAGGTGGCGCTGCTCGACGTGCGAGATCGCACCCTGATCGCGGCCGACGCCTTCGCCAACCTGGGTGGCCTGTACGTCACCAGCCAGGTGAACCCGCGCTTTCCCCTTCCCGCGCTGGTCAGTTGGGACCGGCCCACGGCGCTGCGCAGCGCGCGGGCGCTGCGAGCGCTGAACCCCTCCCGCCTGGCCGTCGGTCACGGGCGGGTAATCGAGGACCCCTCCGCGTCGATGGACCGTGCCATCTCCTCGGCGTCGACGTGAGCGCGCTGCCCCGTGGCGAAGAGCGCGGGTCCGTCCGCGCCAGGACGGCAGGGCCCTCCGGCGGGTCGCGAGCCGAGGCCAGCGGCCCTCCGGAGCGACGGGCCGCGCGCCTGCCGCGATCGCGCCTGGTGCTCAACCTCGTCACCCTGGCGGTCACCGCGCTGTTCACGTGGATCGCCCTGCGCAACATCCATCTCGGCCAGGTGGCGGCCGCGCTGGGGCGAAGTGACCCGCTGTGGCTGGGGCCCGCCCTGGTGGCCTTCGCCGCTGGAACGGCGGCCCGGGCTCTGCGCTGGCGCGCTCTCTTTGCCATCGAGCGCCGCCCCCCGCTGGCGGTGGTGGCCAACGCGATGATGGTCGGCTACCTCTACAACAGCATCCTGCCCGCGCGCGCTGGAGAGGCCGCCCGTGTGGTGGTGCTGACCCAGCGCAGCGAGGCTCCTCCGGTGGAGATCGTGGGCACCGTCGTGCTGGAGCGCCTCTATGACGTGGTGGCCATTCTGGTCGTCTTCTTCGTGGCCGAGCCGTGGCTGCCCCGCGTCAGCTGGTTCGGCGCGGCCGCTCTGGCGGCCGCGCTGCTGGCGGCGACCATCTCCGCCGCCGCCGCCGTGCTGGCCATTTGGGGGGATCGCCCGTTGCGGCTGCTTCTGCGTCCGTTGCGGCGACTGCCCCTGTTCTCCGGCGAGCGGCTTGAGCGCACCGTGGGCGAGCTCGCCCACGGGCTCAGTGGGCTGCGTGAGCGCCGTATCGCCTTCGGCGCCTTCGTGTGGACGACGGTGGCCTGGCTGCTCACCGCGCTCGCGGCGTGGCTGACCACCCTGGGCCTCGGCCTGCATCTGCCCTTCTCCTGCGGGGTCCTGGTCAGCGTCGCCGTCGGCCTGGGCATGATCCTGCCCTCCCCACCCGCGGCGGTGGGTGTTTTCGAGGGCGCGGCGCTGATCGGCCTGAGCGCGTTCGGGGTCTCCCACAGCACCGCGCTGCCCTGTGCCTTGGTTCTCCACGCGCTCAACTTCGTGCCCTTCATCGTGGTCGGCG
>JAABUQ010012726.1_pt1 | contig 10389 bp, 7 predicted proteins | sample 5560001 | NCBI WGS metagenome assembly JAABUQ01 (sample SAMN10711888, study PRJNA513371) | rock metagenome | isolation source: Antarctica rocks | place: Antarctica: Victoria Land, Finger Mt nord | collected 2015-12-18 | reverse complement strand
GGAAGAAACCATGGCGCACGCCTCTGATGAGGCGCAAACAACGTCGCTCAGCTATGACGGATCCAGCATCACGTCACGCCTCGCAAGCAGACTGTGGCGACAGAATTTTTGGTGCGAAATCCCTGGGTGTTGGGGGCCTGCTGTTGGGGGCGACGCTACGGGGCGGCGCGGCAGAGATCACCAGGGCAGGCCCGCCATGGCAAGATTTCAGCCTCGGGTCCGCGTCATCGGCCCGCTGCCGTGTCCTGCGGCGCTGCCGTGGCCTGCGGCGCTGGGGCCGGACGCGGCCTGACGCCCGGCAGCCCGGCGTTGAATTGCCGCCATGGGCTGTTCTCCGGGCTGAGCAGCAGCGCCACGCACCCGGTCCACCCCGTCTGGTGCGACGCGCCGAGGCCGCGCCCGGTGTCGCCGTGGAAATACTCGTGGAACAGGATGTTGTCGCGGAAATGCGGGTCCGTTTGCGACAGCTCGTCATCCCCGTGCATCGGCCGCCTGCCGTCCGCGCCCCGCAGGAACAGCCCGGTGAGCCGGTGGTTCAGCATGTCCGCGACCTCTTCCCGCGAGCAGTGGCTGCCGCTGCCCGTCGGGCATTCCACCCGGAAATCCTCGCCGTAGTAGCGGTGGAACTCGCGCAGGCTGTCGATCAGCAGGATGTTGACCGGCATCCACACCGGCCCCCGCCAGTTGGAGTTGCCGCCGAACGCGGCCGTCGATCCCTCGCCCGGCTCGTAGCCGATGCTGAACCGCGCCCCGCCGTGCTCCAGCACGTAGGGGTGGTCCTCATGCGCCTTGGACAGCGCCCGCACGCCGTACGGCGACAGGAACTCCGCCTCGTCCAGCATCCGCCGCAGCAGCCGCTTGACCCGGTGGCCGCGCAGCAGCGAGAGCAGGTGCCGCTCGCCCTCGCCCTCCTCGGTCCAGCGGGAGATCAGCGAGGCGAGGTCCGGGCGGTTCAGCAGCATGAACTGCATCCGCTCGCGGAACTCCGGCAGCTCGCTGATCGCCCGGCGTCCGATCACCTCCACGGCGAACAGCGGGATCAGCCCCACGACCGAGCGCACCCGCAGCGGGATCACCGACCCTTCCGGCAGCCGCAGCACGTCGTAGTAGAACTGGTCCTGCTCGTCCCACAGGCCGATGCCGCCGGCATGGGTCATCGCCTGGGCAATATAGAGGAAGTGCTCGAAGAACTTGGTCGCCAAGGGTTCGTAGGCGCGGTCCTCAAGGGCAAGCTCCAGCGCGATGCGCAGCAGGTTGAGGGTGAACATCGCCATCCACGCGGTGCCGTCCGACTGGTCGATCGTGCCGCCGGTCGGCAGCGGGTGCGAACGGTCGAAGATGGCGATGTTGTCGAGGCCCAGGAAGCCGCCGGCGAAGATGTTGCGCCCCGTCACGTCCTTGCGGTTCACCCACCAGGTGAAGTTCAGCAGCAGCTTGTGGAAGCAGCTCCGCAGGAAAACCCGGTCGGGCACGCCGGTCAGCGCGAGGTCCATCTGGAACACCCGCAGCACCGCCCAGGCGTGCACCGGGGGTTCACGTCGCCGAACGCCCATTCATAGGCCGGAAGCTGGCCGTTCGGGTGCATGTAGCGCTCGCGGGTCAGCAGCAGGAGCTGGGACTTGGCGAACACCGGGTCGATCAGCGCGAAGGTGACGCAATGGAACGCCAGGTCCCAGGCCGCGTACCACGGGTATTCCCAACTGTCCGGCATCGAGATGATGTCGAAGTTGTCGAGGTGGCGCCAGTCGGCGTTGCGGCCCTCCGTGCGTCCGGGCGGCGGGGCGGGCTGCGCCGCGTCGCCGTCCAGCCAGCGGCGCACGTCCAGCATGTAGAACTGCTTGGACCACAGCATGCCCGCCAGCGCCTGGCGCTGCACCAGCCGGGCATCCGGGTCCGGCATGTCGCGCTGCACGGCGGCGTAGAAGGCGTCGCAATCCGCCCGGCGGCCGTCCATCGCCGCGTCGAACCAGGCGAAGGCGTCCTCATCCGCTTCGGGACCCGTTTCGGGACGCAGGCGCAGGCGCACCGTGGCGGAGCCGCCGGGCGCGATATGCAGCCGCAGATGGGCGGCGCACTTGGTGCCGCGCCGCAGCGGGCTTATGGCGTCGTACGCCCCGTCCACCACGTGGTCGTTGATGCCGTCCTTGAACGGCCCCGGCTGCTGCGCGCCGTATAGGCGGTTGACGTTGGTCTCGTTCTCGCAGAACAGCCAGGCGGCGTCGCCGTCCACCTCGCAGACGCGGGTGCGCGCCAGCGCCGGGTGGCTGGCGAGCACGCGCCGGCCGTCGCCCTGCCCCGGGTCCAGCCGAATCAGCGGACGCGGGGCGCCCGGCTCCCACGACCAGGTGTTGCGCGACCAGAGCTGCGGCAGCACGTGCAGGGGCGCCGCGTCCGGCCCGCGGTTGTGGGCCGTGACCAGCATCAGGATGTCGTCGGCGGACGCCTTGGCGTACTCGACGACGACGTCGAAATAACGGTTTTCCGCGAAGATGCCGGTATCGACCAGCTCGAACTCGCGGTCGGCGGTGCCCCGCGCCCGGTTCTCCGCGACCAGCCGCTCGTATGGGAAGGCGGCTTGCGGGTATTTGTAGAGCATCCGCATGTAGGAATGGGTCGGCGTGCCGTCCTGGAAGTAGTACAGCTCCTTCACGTCCTCGCCGTGGTTGCCCTGGGCGTTGGTCAGGCCGAACAGCCGCTCCTTCAGGATAGGGTCCTGGCCGTTCCACAGCGCGAGGCCGAGGCACCACCGCAGCTTGTCGTCGGCGAACCCGGCCAGCCCGTCCTCCCCCCAACGGTAGGCGCGGCTGCGGGCGAGGTCGTGCGGGAAGGAGTCCCAGGCGGTGCCGCCGGGGCTGTAGTCCTCGCGCACCGTGCCCCATTGGCGCTCGCTGAGGTACGGCCCCCAGCGCCGCCAATCCTCGCCCCGCTCGGCCGCCAGCATGCGCCGGCCCTCGACGGTGTCGAACAACGGATCAGGCATCGTGGCCTCCTTTGCAGCACGGCGAGGCAGGCATCGCCTCCATGCGGGTCATCTGTCCCGGGCAGGGCCGGAACGGGCGGCGGCGCGCCGGATGCGGGGCGTCGCCGGCTCCCTCGGATGCGTCACATGCATGGCCTGTGCCGGCCGCCGCGCGATGGTGGGGGCGGCGAAACGCCGGATGACGCGGTGGACGGCTCCTGTCCGGAGATGGTCGGCCGGCCCGTGGCCGCCGCCGCAGGGCTGGCCCTCCAAGAAGCCGTCCGCCACGACGTTCCATCCGGTGCTTGATGCCAGACGCAGGCGGGACAGTGACGGAGCTGCCCGCCCTCCAGCGCCAGGATCAGTTCCACCTCGCCGACGGCCTCGACGGCCAGGTCCTCCGGGCTGCTGCGCCGCTGGAATCAGCGCGGGAAAGCCGCGGCGTCCGGTGCTAGGCTGCGCGCCATGACCAGCGCCCTACGCCAGCCGATGACCGCCGACGAGTTCCTCGCCTGGGAGGAAGGCCAAGAACTGCGCCACGAGTTCGACGGCTTCGCCCCGCCCGCAAGCTGGCGCTGCTGGCCTGCGCCCTGTGCACCCTGCCGGTGTTCATGGCGCCGCAGGCCGGCAGCCTGTGGACCGCCGTCGTGCTGATCGGCCTCACCATGGCCGCGCGTCAGGGCGGCGCCTCCGCCAAGGCCCGCGCGGCGTCGCCGTCGATCACCAGGCCGCGGACCACGCCGGTCCGCAGCAGGGCCTGGACCGCCGCCAGCTTCTGCAAGCCCCCGGCCAGGAGCACCACGTCGCGCGACCGCAGCCGCTCGAAGTCCAGCGCCAGGGTGCGGCGGGCCAGCTCATGGTCAACCTGCGCGCCGGCGCCGTCGAACAGCCGCCCGAGCGAGTCGGCCACCGCGCCCTGGGCACGCACGCTGCGCAGCTCGGACGCGGACAGCATCGCCTGCTGCCGCAAGAACGAGGTTTCCAGCAGCTCGCCCACGCTGATCAAATAAAGGTCGGCGGCCTCCGCGATGGACAGCACCTCGGCGACGGTGCGCTGCGACATCAGCACCGCCCGGTCCGCCGCGCTGTCGGCGATGAACGGCACCGGCAGGAAATACCCCTCGCCGCCGGTGCGGGCCGCCAGCGCCTGCACGACCTCGAACGGGTTGGACGCGGAGTTGCGGGTGAGCGACCCCATCAGCGACACGAAGCGCGCCTGCGGGTTCTGCACGCCCGAAAGGTGCAGCGCCACCTGCTCCAGCGTGCGGCCCCAACTGACGCCCACCGTGACGGGCCGGCCCAGCATGAGCCGGCCCTTGAGGAAGGTCGCGGCGGCGCTCCCCACCGCCCGGCGGGCAATCGCTGCTTGCGCCGCGGCCAGCGCCGGCCCGGTGCCGGCCAGGTCGCCCATCGCCGGGGTCACGAGGCAGAAGTCGAGGCCGTGGCGGCGCGCGATGGCGTCCTCGGTGGCCAGGTCGCGGACCGCCTCGTGGTTGATGCTGACGCTCACCAGCCCGCGCTCCCGTGCCTCGCCCAGCAGCCGGGCCACGCGGGTGCGATGCACCCCGAGCCGCCCCGCCACCTCCTCCTGCGTCAGGCCGCCGACGTGGTAAAGCCAGGCCGCCCGGACGATGATCGCGGCGTCCGGCTCGTGCGCCGAATGCAGGGTCAGCATCGATGGGTCGCCATGGATGCGAAGTAGCACTTGACACCCGCTCCGCCAAACCCCGAAGCTGCCGTTCAGAACAAATGTCGCGGCATACAGCATTTGTGCAGCGCACAAGGGGAACGGGCGGGCGTCCATGGGGCATGTCATTGGCATCGACGGGGGGACGGAAAGCCTGCGCGCCACCGTGTTCGACCTGGCCGGACGCAGCGTCGCCACGGCCAAGGCCCCCTACGACACGCGGTTCGCCGCCGGCGCCCGGGCGGAGCAGGACCCGGAAGCGTGGTGGTCCGCGCTGGGCATCGCGGTACGCCAGGCGGTCGCCGCGGCCGGCATCGGCGCGCAGGATGTCGATGCGCTGTGCACGGCCACGACGTGCTGCACCGTGGTGGCGCTCGACGCGCAGGCGCGGCCGCTGCGCCCGGCGATCATCTGGATGGACGTGCGCGCCGGGGCGGAGGCCGACGCCGTGCTCGCCACCGGCGACCCGGCGCTCGCGGTCAACGGCGCGGGCCGCGGCCCGGTCTCCGCCGAGTGGATGATCCCGAAGGCGCTGTGGCTGGCCCGGCACGAGCCGGAGGTATTCCGGGCGGCGCACACCGTCTGCGAGTACCAGGATTTCCTCACCTGGCGCCTGACCGGGCGCCGCGCCGCCAGCCTGAACAACGTCTCCATCCGCTGGCACTACCGGGCGGACGCCGGCGGCTGGCCGGACAGCCTGCTCGACCGGCTGAACTTGTCCGAACTCCGGGCCAAATGGCCGGCGGAGGTCTTGGCGCCGGGCGCCGTGGTCGGTCCGCTCACGCCGCAGGCGGCCGAGCACCTTGGGCTGGCCGAGACGGTCCTTGTCGTGCAGGGCGGGGCCGACGCGCTGATCGGCATGGTCGGGCTGGCGGTGGCGAAGCCCGGCCAGTTGGCGCTGATCACCGGCTCCTCGCATCTGCAGTTCGCGGTCGGCACCGGCACGGCGCACGTCCCGGGGCTGTGGGGCACTTATCAGGACGCGGTGTATCCCGGGCGCACGATCCTGGAGGGCGGCCAGACCTCGACCGGCTCGATCATTGCCTGGCTGCGGCGGCTTACGGGCGACGCGCTCGACCTCGATGCGCTCAACGCCGCGGCGGCGCGGCTGGAACCGGGCGCGGACGGGCTGCTGGTGCTCGACCATTTCCAGGGCAACCGCACCCCGTACACCGACCCGCTGTCGCGCGGCGCCATCACCGGGCTGTCGCTGCACCACACGGCGGCGCACCTGTTCCGCGCCATGCTGGAGGGGATCGGCTTCGGCACCCGCGCCATCATCGGCCGCATGGCGGAGGCGGGCTGCGGCGCGGCCGAGATCACCGCCGGCGGCGGGGCCGCGCGCTCGCCGCTTTAGCTGCAGATCCATGCCGACACCGCCGGGCTGCCGGTGGTGGTGCCGGAGGTGGCGGAAGCGCCGTCGCTGGGCGCTGCCGTGCTGGCGGCGCATGGGGCCGGGCACTTCGGCAGCATCGACGACGGCATCGCCGCGATGGTCCGGCCCGGCCGCCGGGTCGAGCCGGACCCGGCCCGCGCCGCCCGCTACGACGACATCTACCGGCGCTATGCCCAGCTTTACCCCGCCCTGAAACCGCTCCGCGAGGCGCCCACGCCATGACACCGTCCAACACGCCGCTTGCGGACCTGTGCCGCACGATGCGCCGCATCCGCACCTTCGAGGAGCGGGTGGCGGAGCTGTATGCCCGCGGCCTGTCCGCCGGCTCCATGCTGCATCTGTCCATCGGCGAGGAGGCCGCCGCCGCCGGGGTGGGCGCCGCGATGCAGCCGCAGGACAGCTTCACCACGCACCACCGGGGCCACGGCATCTTCCTCGCCCGCGGCGCGGAGCCTTCGCGCATGATGGCGGAGATTGCGGGCCGGGACGCCGGGTATTGCCGCGGCAAGGGCGGCTCCATGCACATCGCCGACATGGCGCTGGGCCATCTCGGCGCCAACGCCATCGTCGGCGGCGGCATCCCGCACGTGGTCGGCGCCGGGCTGAGCTACAAGCGGCAGAAGAACGGCGCGATCTCCGTCGCGTTCTTCGGCGACGGCGCGATGCAGCAGGGCATCCTGTACGAGAGCATGAACATGGCGGCGCTGTGGGACCTGCCGGTGCTGTTCGTCTGCGTCAACAACCAGTACGGCATGGGCACGCGCATCGACCTCGCGACCCGCTCCGTCGAGTTCGACCGCCGGGCGGAGGCGTTCGGCCTGTCGGCCAAGATGGTGGACGGGGAGGACGTGGAAGCGGTGTTCCACACGGCGCAGGCCTTGGCCGACGAGGCGCGGGCGGGCCGCCCGGGGTTCATGGCGGTGTCCTGCTTCCGCTTCTTCGGCCATGGCCGCATGGACAAAAGCCCGTACCGTACCGCGGAGGAGGAGGCGGCCGGGCGCAAGCGCGATCCCATCGCCCGCGCCCGCGACACCCTGGTGGAGCGCGGCCTGGCCAGCGCCGCGGCCCTCGACGCGCTCGATGCCGAGGTGGTGCGGGAGATGAACGCCACCATCGACTTCGCCGCCGCCGCGGAGGCGCCGCCGTACGCCAGCATGTTCCGCGACGTGTACGGACCCGGCGAGCCGGAGCCGGAGCCGCTGCAGCGCCGCCTCGACCGCATCCTGGCAATCGCCTGATCCCATGGCGCTGACCGAGATCACCTACCGCGACGCGCTGCGCAAGGCGCTGCAGGACGCCATGCGCGAGGACGAGGCCGTGGTCGTCATCGGCGAGGAGGTCGGCGCCTATGGCGGGGCCTATGGCGTCACCAAGGACCTGATCGCCGAGTTCGGCGCCGGGCGGCTGGTCGACACGCCGATCAGCGAGGCGGGCCTCGTCGGCGTCGCCGTGGGCGCGGCGATGACCGGGCTGCGCCCGGTGGCCGAGCTGATGTACGTCGATTTCCTCGGCCTGGTGATGGACCAGTTGGCCAACCAGGCGGCCAAGATCCGCTACATGTTCGGCGGCCAGATCGGCGTGCCCATGGTGCTCCGCACCCAGGGCGGCACCGGGCGCTCCGCCGGGGCGCAGCATTCGCAGAGCCTTGAGGGCTGGATCATGAACACGCCGGGGCTGCGGCTGGCGATGCCGGCCACCGCGGCGGACGCCTACCACCTGCTGCGCCACAGCCTGACGCTGCCCGACCCGGTGGTGTTCATCGAGCACAAGTCGCTTTACGTCCGCAAGGAGCAGGCCGACCTTGACGTGCCCGCGGCGCCGTGGGGCCGGGCGGTCGTGCGCCGCGCCGGGCACGACGCGACGCTGGTGACGTACTCGCGCATGGTGCACGTCGCCCTCGCCGCCGCGGACGCGCTGGCGGGGGAGGGGATCTCGCTGGAGGTGATCGACCTGCGCACGCTGAACCCGCTCGACATGGAGACGGTGGCCGCGTCCGTGCGGCGCACGTCGCGCGCCGTCGTGGTCAGCGAGGCCGTGCTGACCGGGGGCGTCGCGGCGGAACTGTCGGCGCGGATCAGCGAGGAGTGCTTCGACTACCTGGAGGACCCGGTGGTGCGGATCGCCGGGGAGGACATTCCCATCCCGGTGTCGCCGGACCTGGAAAGCGCGAGCATCCCCACCGCCGAGATCATCGCCGCCACGGTCAAGCGGATGCTCCGCCGGTGATCGTCGACCTGACCCTGCCGCGCCTCGGCGAGACCATGGAAACCGGGCGCATCGCCGCGTGGCTGAAGCAGCCCGGCGAGGCGTTCCGCCGGGGCGAGACGCTGGTGGAGGTCGAAAGCGACAAGACCGTCGTGGAGATGCCGGCGCTGGCCGACGGCGTGGTGGTCGAGATCGTCGTGCCGGCCGGCCAGGACGCGGACGTGGGCGCGGTGCTGTGCCGCTACGAGGACGGCGCGGCGGCTCCGGCCCAGGCCGCGCCCGTATCCGCGCCCGTATCCGCGCCGGCGTCCAAGCCCGTGCCGGCCCCGCAGCCGGTTCCGGCCTCTGCGCCGCCGCCGACGGCCGGACCCGCCGACAGCCACGGCTTGCGCACGACCCCTTTGGCGCGCTCGGTCGCCCGGCAGCACGGCGTCGCCCTGGCCGACGTGAAGGGCAGCGGGCGGCGGGGCCGCATCCAGGTGGCCGACGTGCGCGCGGTGCTGCCATCGGCGCCGGCCCACGCTTCGCCGGCCCATGCCTCGCCGGTCGGCGCCGTGCTGCACGGGTTCGACCTGCCGGAAGGCCGCATCGCCTACCGGACCTGGGGGCCGGAGACGGCCGCGGGCGCGCGGATCGTGCTGCTGCACGGGCTGGCGGGCGACGTGCAAAGCTGGGCCTCGCTCGCGGCGGCGCTGGCGCGGTCCGGCCGCACCGTCGTCGCGGCGGACCTGCCCGGCCACGGCGAAACCGGCATCGAGGCGGCGGACGTCGAATCTATCGCTGCGGTCGCCACCGCCTTCCTGGAGCGCCTGGGCGGCGATCCCGTCGAGCTTGTCGGCCATTCGCTCGGCGGCGCCGTGGCGGCGCGGGTGGCCCGGCGGGCGCCCGCCCGTGTGCGGCGGCTCACGCTGCTGGCGCCGGTGGGCCTGGACCGCGGGATCGACGCCGAGTTCGTGCGCGGCATCGCGCGGGTCCGGGCCGCCGGCGCGCTGCGGCACCTGCTGCGCCGACTCACGGTGCGCCCGGCGCAGCTCACGCCCGCGCAGCTCGACGCCTTGGCGTCCGAGCTGTCCCGCGGCAGGCTGACCGGCCTGGCCGACGCGCTGGTGGACGATGGCGGCCAGCAGATCGACATCACCGGCGACCTGCACGCGGCGGCGATGCCCGTCCGCGTCGTCTGGGGCGTCCAGGACCGCATCATTCCCTGGACGCAGGTGAGCCAAGCGGGCAGCCGCGCGGCGGTCCACCTGATCCAGGATGCCGGCCACGTCCCGCATTGGGACCAGCCGGCGGAGGTGGCCGCGCTGTTCGGATGATGTGCCGTGCTTGCCGAACGAAAAACGAGGAAGGGGAGATAAACCATGACGATTGAGTCAATCGCTGCCTTGCCGACCCGCCGCGGCATGCTGGGCTTCGCCGCCGCGGCGGCCGGCGGCGTCCAGCTTGCCCAATTCACGCTCGGCAGCACGCCGGCGCGCGCCCAGGCGCAGGCCAAGCCGGTGAAGCTCGCCGTTGTCGCGCAGCAGATGTCGGCGCAGTCGGACCAGCGCAGTTGGGCCGGGTTCCAGCAATGGCTGAAGACGACCGGCCTCGACAAGAGCTGGGAGGCCAACATGACCGACGCCAAGGGCGACCCCGGCGCGTTGGTCAGCCAGATCGAGAACGCGATCACCGCCAAGTCCGACGCCATCCTGGTGATGTACGGCACGCTGACCGCGGCGCACAGCGCGCTGGAAAGCCTGACGCGCTCCAAGATCCCGTTCTTCAGCCTGGACAGCGGCTGGCAGGCGCCGGCCATCGCCGACATCACCAGCAACAACTGGGTGATGGGCGGGCAGTATACCCAGTACATGGTGGACCGGCTGCTGGGCGACGGCAAGGAGAAGGCGAAGATCTGCGCCGTGGTCGCCAACTTCCACCACGGCACGCGCAAGCGCGGCAAGGTGATGCGCGCGGTCTTGACGGAGAACGAGTGGATCGGCCTGAACGCCGACCGGGTGATCCAGTACGCCGGGTTCTACGAGACGACGCAGAACGTGGTGAACGACTGGCTGGCGCGCTACGGCAACGACCTCGACGCGATCTGGTGCCCGTGGGACGAGCCGGCGATGGCGGCGTCCGAGGTCATCAAGTCGCGCAACA
>JAABUQ010012725.1_pt1 | contig 10390 bp, 5 predicted proteins | sample 5560001 | NCBI WGS metagenome assembly JAABUQ01 (sample SAMN10711888, study PRJNA513371) | rock metagenome | isolation source: Antarctica rocks | place: Antarctica: Victoria Land, Finger Mt nord | collected 2015-12-18 | reverse complement strand
CAGCAACGGGATCTTCGGTCGCGAAAGTCGGCCCAACCTCAAGGCTGCGATCTTCCAGCAGGCGAACGGTCAGCTGATCCTCGCCAACAACGTCCAGTACACCATCATCAACACGGGTGGCATCATCGCGGCGGGCAGGGGGGCCGGTTTGGTCTTCAACCCCGATGGATCGCTCACGCCGCTTCAGCTCGGCAGCCAAACCGCTGGCACGTTCACGGTGAACGGCAACGGGCAGAACATCTTCGATTACATTGCGGTCAACTCGCCCTACGAGCGCGGTAACGTCTTCGCGCGCGCCACCTACGAGTTCAGCCCGGCGGCAAAGCTCTGGATCGATGGCAGCTTCACACGCGTCACGTCCAACTTTCCGTTCTTTCCAGCGACGCCATTCCTGTCGATCCAAGCCGACAATGCCTTCCTGACACCGACCGCGAAATCGCAATTGGCGGTAATCGGGGCAACTTATCCGCTAACGGTTGGGCGCATTCTCACCGACATTGGCTCGACAGGGTATCTGGGCTACCATTCCGCGCGCCGCACGCTTGAAGGCGCGATCGGTCTCAACGGCGAGCTCGGCGGCAGCTGGAAATACACCAGCTATTATGATCACGGGGAAATCCGTAACGATCAGTCGATCTACAACCAGACGATCAAGGCAAATTTCGCGCGCGCGATCGATGCGGTGATCGGCCCGAACGGCGCGCCCGCGTGCCGTGTGAACGTTGACGCGAACCCCGCCAACGACGATCCCGCCTGCCAGCCGTTGAACCTGCTCGGCCAGGGCAATGCGTCCGCCGCCGCAACCGCCTATGCGTTCGGCGGCGCGCGGCTTGTTGCAACGACCAAGCTCGACGCGACGGGGGTCAGTGTGAGCGGCCAGCCTTTCTCCACCTGGGCGGGTCCGGTCGATATCGCGGCTGGTGGCGATTTCCGATGGGAGAGCCTGACCACCAACTCGGTCGATCCGCTGTCGCTCGCCAATGCGCTGGGAAGCTTGAACTTCACCGCGACAAACGGCAGTTTCAACGTCCAGGAAGGCTTCGGCGAACTGAACGTGCCGCTCATCAACGCCGAACACAAACTGCACGTCGATGTAAACGGCGCGGCTCGCTATAGCAATTATAGCACTAGTGGCGGCATATGGTCGTGGAAAGTGGGCGGGACTGCACGGATCCTTGACGACATCCTCCTGCGCGGCACGTATTCCCGCGACATTCGATCTCCAACCATCCAGGAGTATTTCACCAACAAGGCCGTGAACATTGCCAGCGCTCAGGATCCATATAGAGCTGTAACGCAAGCCAATATCACCAGCTTAGTCGGCGGTAATCCCGGTCTTGCACCCGAGACCTCGCATACGCTTACTATTGGCGGCTCCTACGCGCCGCGTTTCGCGCACGGGTTCAACGTCTCGGTCGATTACTATAACATCGATATCCGGAACGTGATCGCGACGTTGTCACTGCAGGACACGTTGACCTCTTGCTTTGTGCGCACCCCTGGTGATCTGACTTGCGCCGGTGTGGTTGATCGTAATTCCGACGGGACGATCGCGTCTGTCACGCGCACGTTCCGCAATCTCGCCTCATACAAGACGCGCGGGCTCGATTTCGAGGCGTCCTACCTGCTGCCGCTCGAGCGGCTGAGCAGCGGCATGGGTGGGACGTTGCGGTTCCGCGCGCTCGCTACCCATGTCTTTGATCTGCTGATCGACGATGGCGTCCGCATCACCGACCGCGCGGGCATCGTCGGCGACACGGTTACTTTCTCCACTCCCAAGTGGCGCGCGACGGGCAGCCTCACCTATCAGGACACGCTTCTGGGCGTCGACCTGCGGGTGCGCTATGTCGATGGCGGCAGCTTCAGCAACGTAACCGGCGCGAACCGCCTGCTGATCGCCAACAACAATGTTAACAGTCGAACCTATGTCGATCTGGGCGCGCAGTTCAAGGTCAAGCAGTTGACGGTTTTCGGCAACGTCAGCAATCTGTTCGACCGCGATCCACCCTTCGTCACTTATACTAGCCCCATCTACGATGTGATTGGCCGCTACTTCTCGGCAGGCGTCAAATTCAAATACTAGGCGGAGGCGACCAGATGCGGACCCGAACGATCACCTTAGCTACTATATTCGCAACGCTCGTCTGCGCTGCGGCGTCCGCCTAGCCCTCGGCTACCTGGGATATCGTGATCCGCGGTGGCACGATCTACGATGGCTCGGGCGGCAACCCCTTCACGGGCGATGTCGCGGTCAAGGGCGATCGCATCGTGCGGATCGGCCCGCACCTCGCCGGGCACGGCCGAACCGAGATCGACGCGCGCGGCAAGGCGGTCTCACCCGGCTTCATCAACATGCTCGCCCATCCGGGGGTCTGAATAGCAAGGGAGCAAGAACCTACACAAGGCAGTAAGCCACAATAATGGCAAGGGGAACCTACCGCGAACTTTGAAAGGATTACGACGGCAGAGTAGCTATTTGGATGGCGCGCAATTATCCAAAACCTCGTTCACTTACCTGCCGAGGGGCGCACAACGCGACCTGGACGCGTCCTATCTAGATAGCTGTTCCGTCGATACTCGGACCCCGATCAAGGCCGAACGGGAGCGGTTCGCAGGCGAGAGGGCGACAGGTCTTCCAGGCGAACGCCGAACTCAACCAGATCGTGCGGCATTGGCTCGTCCCGGATCAATGCGGCCGCCAGACGGGACAGCGCGGGCGAGGTCTGGATGCCGTAGCCGCCTTGTCCCACCAGCCAGAAAAAGCTCGGTGCCTCAGGATCGAAACCGACCACCGGCGTCCGATCCGGCACGAACGTCCGCAGCCCCGCCCAACTATGCGCTATTCGGTCCACCGGGATATCGGCCACCTGCTGAATACGATCGACGGCGATCGCAAGGTCGAGATCGTCCGAGTAGGCGTCATGCGGTGGCACTGGCGTCTCGTCCGCTGGCGACATCAGGATCCTGCCGGCGTCCGGCTTGAAGTAATACTGCTCGTCGATATCGAATACAGCTGGCCATCGCGACGGGTCGGTGCCGACCGGGGCGTCGACGATCATGGCGCTGCGTCGTTTAGGCTCGAGGCCGATTGGCTCGACCTTGGCTATGTCGGCGACCACGTCACCCCATGCGCCGGCGGCGTTGACGAGCACGGGCGCGCGGAACGTCTGCTCTCCCGTGCGAACGGTCCATCCTTTATCAAACGCGCAGTCGGTCACGCCACTGGTGCAGTGCAGCACACCGCCGCCGTCGCGAAATCGCTTCAGGAAAACGCGGTGGATCGCATCGACATCGAGATCATAGGCGTGCCGTTCGGAGAGCGCCGCTACGACCCCGTCGACCCGCAGCACCGGAACAAGCATCCGCACCTCGTCGCCAGACAGCCTGGTGACTCCAGCCGCCGCGCCGATCTCGGCGTGGAACGCGTCCAGCCGGTCGAGCTGGTGCCGGACCGCGATGTGAACGCACCCGCGCGGCGTCGCGAACGGCTGGCCGTTCGCGCCGGAGAGGAAATACTCCCGGCTCGCCCGGGTCAGTGCGCGGATGCTCGCATTGCCGTAAGTCTCGGAGTGTAGCGCTGCGGAACGACCGGTCGCGTGCAAACCAGGCTGGGCTTCCTGCTCCAGCACCACGACGCGGCGTTCGCGTGAGAGTTCGGCGGCGACGCCCGCCCCTGCAATACCGCCGCCGATAATCACTACGTCGCAATCAACAATCATGTCCGCTATCCTCGGTCCCAGCATCATTCGGAAACCGGCCTAGTAGGTCGGCGAGCCGACGTCGACGCAGGCGGGTGATCGCCTACTCGGAAGATACGGGGAAAGTCGCCGCCGGCATGAAGGCCATGCTGCCAACCAACACCGCTCGCCCGCCGATTGTGTCGACATCGCCCACGGCGCGATAAAGCGAGCCCAAATCCATATTTGAATGACGCGTCCGTCCGGGATAGTAGCCTCAAACGAGGCCAGTAGGGGATCGTTATGTCCAGATTTTCGCATCGTCCATTCGCGCGCGCTGGTATCGCAGTCCGAACGTTCGCCATCGGATTGGCACTTACCTGCGTCACGGCTCCCTTGCACGCACAAAGCGCCGCGCCCGTGGTCGACACTCCCGGTCGCACTCCGGCCGGCGTTGCGTATATTCAACCCAACGACTGGCACGTCGCCAGCCGCCCGAACATCACGCTGATTGCTGCGCCCGAGGGCGATCTGACGCTGGCGGTCGTGCAGATCGGCACCGCTGCGAACGCGCAGGAGGCGACGGCGCGCGCTTGGGCGCTGTACCGGCCCGGTCCTGCGCCCGTCGCGCGCTTGGTCAACGCAAATCCCCCGCAGTTAGGCTGGGACGAGCGCGTCTCCTTTGGCTATGAGACCCCGCCCGCCGCGAAGCGGGTCGCCTCCGCACTCGCGTTGCGCAAGGGAACGGCATGGACCGTCATGCTGGTCGACGGTTCAGAATCCACCATGGGCAAGCGCTCGGCGGCGGCTGGCTTGATCCAGCAGAGCCTGCTTCCGGCGGGCTACCAGAAGGAAACGTTTGCTGGCCGTACCGCACACCGGTTGACGCCCGAGCGGGTCGCACTGGTGCGCGCGTTTCTCGAACAATCAATCCGCGAACTTCGCGTGCCTGGCGTCGGCGTCGCGCTGATCGACGGGCCAAACGTCGTGTGGGAAGGCGGCGTTGGCGTTCGCCGCCTGGGCTCGACCGAGCCCGTCGACGCGCACACCCGCTTTATGATCGCGTCCAATACCAAGGGAATGTCGACGCTGCTGCTGGCCAAGCTGGCGGACGAGGGTAAGCTGCGCTGGGATCAGCCGGTCACCGAGCTTTATCCCAGCTTCAAGTTGGGCGACGAGGCGACCACGCGCGCGACGCTCGTTCGTCATCTGGTGTGCGCGTGCACTGGTCTGCCGCGCAAGGACTTTGCGTTCATTCTGAAGTCGCCCGACGTACCGGCGACCGAAACGTTCCAGCAGCTTGCTGCGACGCAGCCAACCAGCAAGTTCGGCGAACTGTTTCAGTACAGCAATCTAATGGCGTCGGCGGCGGGCTATCTTGGCGGCTCGCTTCTCTATCCAAAAATGGAAATCGGGGCCGCGTACGACAAGGCGATGCAGACCCGCATCTTCGATCCGCTGGGCATGCGCGATACGGGCTTCGACAGTGCGAAGGCGATGACCGGCGATTGGGCACGCCCGCATGGATATAACGTTGACGGCCAGGTCGTTGTGATGTCGAACGACTTCAACAAGACGATCCGGCCTTATCGGCCCGCAGGCGGTGCCTGGTCGAGCACCGCAGACATGGCGCGCTATGTTCAGCTCGAGTTGTACAAAGGGGTAACGCCTGAAGGTAAGCGATTCGTGTCGCAGGGGAATCTTTTGGAGCGGCGCAGGCGCGGCGTCCAGACGGGGGAGAACGCCTGGTACGGTATGGGCCTGTTCAATGAAATAGACTGGGGAATCCCTGTCGTGACACACGGGGGCACGCTGCAAGGCTATCATAGCGATTTCTGGGTATTGCCGGACGCGGGCATCGGCGCGGTGCTGCTGACGAACTCCGATAGTGGAGCGGCGCTGCTTCATCCCTTCTTCAGACGACTGATGGAAATCGTATACGACGGTAAGCCGGAGGCGGCGGCGGAGGTCACATCGCTGGCGGCGCGCGCGACCGCTCAAGCAAAGGTGCGTCGCGCCCGTATCACGTATCCCGGCGACCCCGCCGTGCTTGCCAACCTCGCAAACCGATATCGGAGCCCTGAGGTGGGCGAACTGACACTGCGGCAAGAGCACGGCCGGTTGCATTTGAAAGCCGGATCAATCGAAGGTCCGGTCGCGACGCGCCACAACGACGATGGCAGCGTATCTCTTCTCTCGGTCGGTCCTGGCGCAATTGGGTTCGACGCGGTTATTGGTGGCACAGTAGGCAATCGTACGCTGACCTTTCACGAGGCACAGCACGAATATATTTACACCGAGGTCAAATGACGCTCGGCAGGAAATTGATGCGTCGTGGAAGTAGGAACGAAATGTCGCCAACGAAGTTGCTGCTCGCGCTTGCCGGCCTGCTCAGCACTCAACCGTTGCACGCACAGAAAAGCGATACCGGCTTTCTAGAGTTTCCGATGGCAACCGAGATCAGCGCAGCGCGCGTGCCAGCGTTTGCTTGGCTGATGCGGCAAGGCACAAACAGCACGCTCATGTTCGTCAACGCGTCCGACTTCAAGCCGGTCAAGCTCTTTGCTCGTTCCGATGCGGAAGGGGAGGCAATTACGGACATAACGCTATCGCCCAACGGTAAGCTTGTCGCGTTCCAAACCGGTACGGCGTTTGGATCAAGCGGAGACGCTTTTAATCCGGCAAGCCTAATCAACACGCCAGAGGTGACGCTTTGGCTCGTACCCACGCAGGGGAGCGCACATCCGGTCAGGATCGGTTCCGGTTCGAGTCCGAACTTTTCGCCCGATGGCAAAACTATGCTCTACCGCCATGGACGCGATCTCTGGTCGGTCGACCTCGGCAGCCCCGAGAGGAAGCGAACGCTACTTATACCTGGGGGTGCCGCACTTGGGCGATTACTTTGGACGAACGGCGGCCGAAGTCTGACTTTCGTGCAGGATCGTGGCGGCTGGGCATTTCTTGGCCAGTACATTTTCGGTGAGGATCGACTGCGGTGGTTGGTGACGGGAGCCGACCGGCTGAGCTCGCCGGTGCTGTCGCCCGACGGCAAGTCGGTCGCCTATCTGCGCTGGCCGGGTCGCGAACATACGATTTCATACGACCAAACGGAAAATGAGCCATTTGCACTGGAGGTGGTCGATCTCGCTACCGGCCGCATACGACTGCTGCATCAGGAGGCTGGCAAAGCGGGTTCGCGGCTGTCGGACGATCCGGAAGGGCTGTTGCGCTGGGCCGACGATCGCAACATCGTCTTTCGGTCGGAGCAGGACGGCTGGGCGCGACTTTACGCCGTCGGACGCGCTGGTGGTGAGCCGCGCCCGCTGACGCCGACTGGTTGCGAGGTGGCGGAAAGCGAGCTCACGGGTCCGGATACTTTGTTTGTCGTCCACAACTGTCGTGGCATCGACACCCGCCAACTTTCAAAGATTACGGTTTCCACAGGGCAGGAACGCGTAATCGCGAGCAAAGATGTCGTGATGGGTCTCGCGCGCGCAGTAGGGGATAACCGATATGTCGCGTTCACAGGAAGCGATGCGGAGGCCGCGCCGCTGCCGCGCGTTTTGAATCTCAAGACGGGCCAGCTGGTCTTCTCTCAAAAGCCTTCGGATTATGCCTACGCCCACAACTTCAAAGCGCCTGCACCTCAGTCGCTTCGACTGAAGTCAATCGACGGCGGAGATGTGCCGGCTCAGCTATTTTTACCTGCGACAAGTGGAAAGCACCCGGCACTGGTCTATGTGCATGGAGGGCCTCAGCGACAAGTCTTCCCGGCGTTCCACTTTGGTAGCTATTATGCGAACGACTTTGCGATGAATCGCCAGCTAGCGGAACTCGGATATGTCGTGGTCAGCATCAACTATCGATCAGGCGTGGGGTACGGTCGGGCGTACCGCGAGGCTGCGGGGCGGGCCTGGCGCGGAGCATCCGAATATAGCGACGTGCTGGGCGCGGGCCGTTGGCTAGAACGGCGTCGCGACGTCGATCCCAAGCGGATTGGCATTTGGGGCGGTTCCTATGGCGGGCTGCTGACAGCGCAGGCGCTCGCACGCAATTCGGACGTGTTCGCGGCGGGCGTCGCGATCCACGGCGTTTACGACTGGAGTTGGCCATCGCCGACGCCTGACCACCAGAATCCAAGTAAACTGTTCGGCGTCGGCGAGGCCGACAAGCCACTCGCCTTCCGATCGTCCCCGCTCGGAGCGATTAACGGCTGGAAGTCGCCTGTGCTACTGGTCAGCGGCGATCGCGACATGAACGTCGACGTGCGCGAAACCGTTGACCTAAATCAGAAGTTACGCGCTAGAGGCGTGGACGTCCGCACGATCCTTGTTCCCGGGGAGGCGCATGAAATGGTACGCCATGCTGCCTGGCTGCAGCTTTGGGAGGAGAGCCGTCGCTTCTTCCGCGAGAAGCTTGGTGAATGAACCCGAAAGACTGACGTCAATAGCAGGCCGTAGCGCCAGCTTGTGATCGCATTGACACGCTGAATGTCGCCTAACGCCGAGTAACTGGAATAGCCGTTTCGATTGAAGGAGCGCCGACCTCTAGGCGCGGTGTTCTGCCTACTTAAATACACTAGGCGATTTCGGCGGCGATCCATCGGTCGAACGGGCGTCGAATACACCTCGTTGGTCGACCGAGCGACTGGCCTCTACTCGCGCCTGCGTATCCGTCACTTGCATCGCTTAACGCGGCAGCTTCATGCACCATGCACATAGTCGGCGGCGTGGCTGATCGGACGTAATGGCCTTCGCGAACTTAGCGCAGCCGGAAGAGGCATCGTTGTTCAAAATAACTGGATCGTGCCCCGGCGACCTGTCCGGGAGGCAGATCTTTCGCTCGTTGTTTAATCGGCTCGCGCATTATTGACATGGTCCAGCTGTCGATTGATGATCCTGATCAAGAACACAGCTGCGGGAGGCGCGAAATGCTATGGATTGCTGGATCACGTGCGGGATTGCGCGGCTGGAGCAGCCGTGTTCTATGTGCAACGATCCTACTGGCGCTGGTCGCTCCAGTGGGCGTCGTCCCCGCAGTTGCCCAGTTCGCCACGCCGAGTGGATCGCGGTCGCAAATTGTACCGGAGCACCTGGTCGGACTTTCCGACTTCGTTGATGGCGTTCTTGCGGAACAGATAGCGAAGCGCGAGGTTGCCGGAGCAGTAATTGCCGTCGTCTACAAAGGGCGCGTACTCTTCTCGCGTGGCTATGGTTTTGCCGATATCGATAAACGCACCGCCGTTGATCCGCAGCATACGCTGTTTCGCCCGGGTTCTGTCTCCAAGCTTTTTACATGGACCGCGCTGATGCAGCAGGTCGAGGCGGGCAAAGTCAACCTCGACGCGCCGGTCGATCAATATCTCGATTTCAAGTTGCCGAACAGTCAATTCAAGCCGATTCGGGTTCGAGACCTGATGTCGCATAGCGCCGGTTTTGGCGACCAGAGTGATATTTTCGTTAAGAGTCCAGCCGAATTGATCGGCTTTGACAATTGGATGAAGGCGAATCCGGCAATGCGGGTGCGCGAACCGGGAGTCGAAATCTCTTATTCCAACTATGGCGCCGCACTCGCTGGCTACATCGTCGAGCAGGTATCGGGCGAACCATTTGACACTTACGTGGAAAGTCACATCTTCGGGCCGCTCGGCATGCGTGACACGACGTTTCGGGAGCCTCTCCCGCCTCGCCTCGCCGGGCATGTCGCCCACGGTTACAAGATCGACAACGGCCGCTTCGTGGCGAAGGGATTTGAGTTCGTCGGCAACATCGGCCCCGCGGGCTCCAGCTCGTCGACCGCAACCGACATGGCGCGCTACATCGTCGCTATGCTAAACGGCGGAGCGTTGGACTCAGCTCGTATCCTCAGGCCTGAATCGGTGCGTCTGCTCGAAAGCGACGCCTTTAAGAACGCACCTGACTTGCCCGGCTTTGCTCACGGTTTCATGGTATTCCGCGAGCAGGGACCCCGAATGGTCGAGCATGGTGGCAATCTCGTCGACCAGCATTCTTATCTGCTGTTAGCGCCGGAAGCCGACTTCGGCTTCTTCGTCTCGTTCACCGGTGGTGCCGAAAGCAGCGACGCGCGCACTGAACTTGTAAGTGCGATTATCGGCCGCCTTTTCCCTCAACCCTCCGCAACGCGTTGGGAAGGGACCAAGACCAACGCGCATATGGGCACTTATCGTACCAACCGTCGCGACTACAGCAAGCCTGCAGACGCGAAGTACGATGTCACCGTTTCAACTGCCGGCCCGCACGGCTTGACTGTCCGTCGCAGGAGCGAAGAAAGCTACTGGGAACAGATCGGCCGGAATTTGTTCGAGGAAGTAACTGGCGCGCGCGAAGGCGGCCCGTACGAGCGGCTCGAATTCTACGGTCCCGCCAGCGATCCTCGTCTGTCGTTCGCGACCGAGCCACATGAGCTCTATCGATTGGTGCGCCCGTAAAGTCCGGCCGGGGAACCAATTTGCCAGTTCTTAGCCAGCTTCCGCCGATAACGCGATGCAATTAACTGTACTATACCGGTATTTTCCACTATATCCGCCATCCCCTAAGCAGTTGCATTAATAGATATCGACATAGATTAGGTAAGCGTCCGGCCGGATGCGTTTGGTGTTCGCCAGGCCGAACATCGGCAAGAGCAAAGAGTAGACTTGGGCGGATAGTTCACGCCCGAATTGAGGCCGACTCAGCCGGTGCGCGCTGCGCACG
>JAABUQ010012724.1_pt1 | contig 10390 bp, 5 predicted proteins | sample 5560001 | NCBI WGS metagenome assembly JAABUQ01 (sample SAMN10711888, study PRJNA513371) | rock metagenome | isolation source: Antarctica rocks | place: Antarctica: Victoria Land, Finger Mt nord | collected 2015-12-18 | reverse complement strand
CACGATCAGCTTCAAGCGACTGCTCCGCCTGGAACGAGTGACGGCGCATGACTAAACGGGCCAGCTTCGGCGAGTGGGTGTTCCGGGCCGCATGCCTGTTTATCCTGCTGTTCCTGATGCTGCCGACGTTGCTGATCCTGCCGGTGTCGTTCAGTGCGACGGAGGTCCTGTCCTTTCCGCCGCGGGGTTTCTCGACCCGGTGGTACCGGCTCTTCCTGACGGACAGTGACTGGGTCGGTTCGACACTATTCTCCCTGCAGATCGCGGGACTGACCACGCTGTGCAGTGTCGTGATTGGCACTGCGGGCGCCCTGGCGCTGGTGCGCGGGCGGTTGCCAGGCAAGCAGTTGCTGGAGCCGCTGCTGCTCGCCCCACTCATCGTACCGCACATCATCGTGGCAATCGGGGTCTATCTGCAGTTTGCCCCGCTGGGACTGACGGGCACGCGGCTCGGCTTCGTGCTGGTGCATACGGCTCTGGCCGTACCTTACGTGGTGCTGGTGGTGTCGGCAGCGCTGCAGCGCCTACCGCCTTCGCTGGAGATGGCGGGGCTGAACCTCGGCGCATCCCGCCTTTCGTGCTTCCTCCACATCACGGCACCGCTGATCGCCCCCGCCATCCTGGCCGGCGCCGTGTTCTCGGCCCTGGCCTCGTTCGACGAGACGGTAGTTTCGTTCTTTATCTCGGGCATCGAGCACAAGACGGTCACCCGCAAGATGTTCGAGGATATCGAGTTCAACGTGTCACCTGTGATTGCGGCGGCGTCGACCGTGTTCGTGGTCGCGACGGTCGCTCTCATGTGGCTGGCGGACGCTGCGAAGCGATCTTCGAGGGAGAGAGAGAGCGGCTAGCAACCTGGAACAAGTGATGTCCGCTTTTCAGTATTGCCTGCTCCAAAGCGGAAAGTCCGCTTTCGGCCAAGATCGGTCCTTGATCGTAGGTCGTCTAGGTCCGCTGTGGATCGCGCTAGGCGGCTCCAGCTCACTGCGAGTGCGGGTTCGCGCTTCATAAGCCCGATGCCGGGCTGAGCGGCGCCTGGCCCGGCCAGCGTCTTGACCCGGCGTGCGGCAGTCCGCATCACCTGCGCCCCATGTCCGCCAGCACTCCCATTGTCGGTCCCCCTGTCGTCGGCATAGACTTCGGCACGACCAACAGCGCCGGCGCCGTGCTGCAGCCGGACGGCGCCGGGCGGACGGTGCAGGCGCCGGGGCTAGAGGCGTTCCGCACGGTCCTATGCTTCTGGACCGAGTGCCGGGCGCTGCGCCACGCCGCCGGGCCAGGTGCCGTCGCGGCATACCTCGAGGACGCCAGGCTGATCATGTCCATGAAGACCTACCTGGCGCAGCACAGCTTCAGCAACACGCAGATCATGGACCGGCCCTTCACGCTAGAGACATCTGTCGCCCTGTTCCTGCGCGGCCCGCTGGCCGACCAGGGCTTGGCCGGGCAGGACATGGCGAGCGCCCGCATCGTCGCCGGCCGTCCCGTCCGCTTCGCGGGAGAGCTGGCGGAAGACGCTCTGGGCGAAACCCGGCTGCGCGAGTCCTTCCGCCAGGCCGGCCTGGGCGAGGTGGACGTGGCCTACGAGCCGGAGGCCGCCTGCTTCCGCTTCACCCGTGCTCTGCAAGCCCCCGTCACCGTGCTGATCGGAGACTTCGGCGGCGGCACCAGCGCTTCCAACGTTGTGGCTCGTCCCAGTTGGCATTCCTTGAACACTCTCCCAACTGATTGCCCGAAAATTAGACAACACATGACTGGACAAGTTGGCACCATGTGGTCTGCTGCTTAGCGGAAGCAGCAAGCAAGGGCTTATGGAGAACAGCGCACCCGGAACCGAGGTCACTGCTGATGAAGCACCTTCGCGCCCTGAATCCGACATCGGACCGGTTATGGCGTCCCCTCCCCCTGTGCCCAGGGCACGAATTCTTGCCCGGTTCCAATCCGCCCTGAATGCGGCGCTGTGGCAGAACCACATGCCTGTGCTGTCCGAACTGTCGGTCGCCAACCTCGGCGACGAAACGCTAGGTGACATCGAGATCGAGCTATCCTGCGAACCCCCGGTGCTGCGCTCGCGGACGTGGCGGCTCTCCGCGCTCGCCCCCGGCCAAGTCCGCACGTTTGATGAGCTGGACGTTGCGGTTGATGGCCCGTTCCTATCAGGACTATCGGAGGCCACCCGCGGAACCGCGTCACTGACCGCCCGGAGTGGGGGCGAGGTCGTGGCCAGGTTCGCGCAAGACATACGTATCCTCGCAATGAACGAGTGGGGTGGCCGCGCAGGCATACCGGACATCCTGGCCGCCTTCGTCCAGCCGAACGACCCGGCGGTGGCCCGGATCATCCACGCGGCGTCCGACCTGCTGCGGGCTAGCGGAAAGACGGACTCGTTCGAGGGTTACCAGGCCACCAAAACGCGCGTCTGGGAGCAGGCCCAGGCGATCTGGAACGCAGTGTGCCGGATGGACGTCCACTACATCAACCCGCCCCCGTCCTTCGTGGCCGGTGGGCAGCGCATCCGGACGGCGCGGCAGATCGCCGAGGAACGTCTAGCGACCTGCCTCGACCTGACGATCCTTTTCTGCTCCTGCCTGGAGGCGGCCGGGCTGCGGCCCCTGATCGTGCTGCAGCGGGAGCATGCGTTCGCGGGCGTCTGGCTGTCCAAGGGGGACTTCGGGACCTCCACAGTAGATGACGCACCGGGCCTGCGGACGAGGCTGAAGCTCGACGACCTCAAGCTGTTCGAGGCCACGGGACCGACCTTCTCCCGCAAGCCCAGCTTCCAGCAGGCGACAGCCGCCGGAGAGGCCCATGTTGAACCGGGAAAGGACACCGAGTTCGAGGGGCTGATCGACATCCACCGCGCAAGGCAGCGGCGCATCCTGCCTCTGGCAAGTGCCGCGACTGGGTATGCGTTCCAGGCTGGCACTGAGGGTGCCGGGACCCTTGCGTCTCCAGAGATCATGTTGCCAGGGATCGAGGTCGCGCCACCGCTGCGCGACGACGCGGCGGTGGCCGAGGAGCTGCCGCCTGCCACGGCCGAGGACCGGTTGGCACGTTGGCGCAAGCGGCTGCTGGACCTGTCGGGCCGCAACCGGCTGCTGAACCTGCCGGCGTCCAGCCGCCAGGTACTGTGGGTCGATTGCCCGGATCCGGCAAAGCTGGAGGACCGGCTGGCGGAGATGCGCGGCAAGGCCAAAGCGGCGCCGCTGCGCTTCCGGCCCTGGCCCGACCTGATGGGAAGCGCCGATCCGCGCAGCGCCGCGCTGCACCGGAACCGGCTGCAGGAGGACGCGAACCTGACCTTCGCCCGCGACGCCATGGCGAAGGGCGAGCTGGTCGTCGGGCGCAACGAGGCGGCGTTGCAGGCGTCCTTGACCGAGATCTACCGCAAGGCGCGGGCGGACCAGCAGGAGGGCGGGTCCAACACGCTGTTCCTGACGATCGGCACGCTGTTGTGGCGGCAAAAGGACCGTGACACGCCCTATCGGGCGCCGCTGATCCTGGTGCCGGTGTCGCTGGAGCGGCCAAGCGTGCGCTCAGGCTTCGTGCTGCGCGTGCACGACGACGAGACGCGGCTCAACTCGACGTTGCTGGAGATGCTTCGGCAGGAGTTCGCCATACGCATTCCGGCGCTGGAGGCGGAGCGGCCACCGGAGGACGAGGCCGGCTTCGATGTGCCCCGCATCATGGACCTATTCCGGTCGAAGCTGCGCGACATCCGTGGCTGGGAGGTGCGCGACGAGGTCGCGTTGACCACACTATCCTTCACGAAGTTCCTGATGTGGAAGGACCTGGCCGACCGGGCCGATGCACTGCGGGGCAACGAGGTGTCGCGCCGGCTTATGGACGGGCCGGCAGCCAGCGAACCGGCCGGGCCGCGTGCGGGCGGCGAGCGGCACCCGGTCGCAGGCGCGCTTGACGACGTGCTGGCGGCTGCCGACCTATATTGCCCATTGGAGGGCGACTCGTCCCAGCTCCGGGCGGTGGCACGCGCTGCGGCAGGGGAGAGCTTCGTCCTGATCGGGCCGCCCGGCACGGGCAAGAGCCAGACGATTGCCAACATCATCGCCAACACCCTGGCGCAAGGGCGGACGGTGCTGTTCGTCGCTGAGAAGCGGGCGGCGCTGGAGGTGGTGCAGCGCCGGCTGAAGCAGGTCGGGCTTGCCGACTTCTGCCTCGACCTGTTCTCCAGCAAGGTCAGCAAGACGGCGGTGCTGGGGCAGTTGGACCGGGCACAGTCCGCGCACGAGACGGGCGACACCCACGGCTGGACCGCCGCCAAGGCCGACCTGGCGGCGCTGCGTGAAGAACTGAACGGCTACGTGCGCGAGCTGCACCAACCCGGGGGAAACGGCTGGACGCCGTTTCGGGCCATTGGGACGGTGCTGCGCGCGGCCGACGGTGGCGTGCCAGAGGTCGCGCTGTCCTGGCCGCATCCGGATGTCCATGACGCTGGCGACTGGCAGCGACTGGTCGAGGCGGTGGAGGAGGCACGGGAGGTGCTGCGCCGGGCTGGTGACGCGGTGCATGGACCGACGCTGACCGGGGTCGAGCAGGCCGAATGGTCGCCAGGCTGGCAGGGCCGGCTGCTGGACGCAGCCCGGGCGGCGGTGGTGCGGCTCGGTGTCCTGGAGGCCGCCGTGGGCGCGACATGTAGGGCGCTGGGGCTGGGTGATTATCCCTTGTCGCGGCCCGGCTTACGCAATCTCGTCGAGTTGGCCGGGCTAGTAGCGGACCCAATCGGGCTGGATGCGGCGTGGGCACTGACCGACGCCGCCTGGGACGTGCGGGATGCGATGCGGGCCGCGGCGGTCCGTGCTGGCCGACATCGCGAGCTGCGTCAGGGCCTGACAGGGTCGTACCGGTCCGGGGTCTCGGCCCTGCCCTTGGCAGAGCTGCGGTCAGAATGGCGGGCAGCGGCTGAAAAATGGGCCTTGCCGCGGGCACTCGCGCAACGCTCGGTCCGCAAGCGGCTTGCCGCCGGGGCGGATGGGCCGGTGCCGGAGGCTTGCGGGGCCGATCTCGACCGCCTGGCAGAGATGCGGGACATCGAGATCCTGCTCGCGGCCACGCCGGAGTCGGCCGCATTAGGGCGGCACTGGCGTGGCTTGGACACCGACTTCGCGTGGGTGGAGGCAGCGTATGTATGGGCGGATAGGGTTCGGATCGCCGCTGCTGCCTGCGCTCCGGACCCTGTAGGCCTCGTCCGCTTGCGCGCGCACCTGCGCCAGTTGATGGGCGAAGCGGCGGACCTGCTGGAGCCAGGAGGCTCGGTCGGATCGGCATCGGGTCAGCTGGCGCAGGAATGGGCCGCGTGCACGGCGGCGCTGGATGAGGTGGCCGCACTGGCCTGCAACCCAGTGGAGGGCGTCGTGGCGGAGGATCGGGCCGATTGGCTCCCGGCGCTTTCGGCTCAGCTCGCCGGCTGGTCCGGGGCCGCCCGCTCCATCCAGGAGTGGTGCGCCTGGCGGGGAGTGGCGCAGTCCGCTGAGGCACGGGGTCTCGGTCCGCTGATCCAGGCGTTGGAGCACGGGATCGTAGGACCCGACGACGCGGTGCGCGCCCTGGAGGCCAACTATGCGCGGTGGTGGATCAACCACGCCGTCGATGCCTCGCCCAAGCTCCGCAGCTTCGTCGCAGCCCGGCACGAGACCCGCATCGAGCGTTTCCGTGTCCTCGACGCCCGCATGCTGGACGCGGCCGGCCGGGTGGCGCGGGCGCGGATCACGTCGGGCATCCCAGGCACGGTGCTGCGCCAGGCCGACCCGGAATACGGCGTGCTGACCCGGGAGTTGGCCAAGCGGCAGCGGCACCTCCCTGTGCGCCAGCTGGCGGAGCGGATGCCGAAGGCGCTGCGGCGGCTCATGCCCTGCCTGATGATGAGTCCGCTGTCGGTGGCGCAATACCTGCCGGCCGAGGCAGAGCCGTTCGACCTCGTGATTTTTGACGAGGCGTCGCAGATCACGACCTGGGACGCGATCGGCGCCGTCGGACGCGGGCGCCAGGTGATCGTGGTCGGGGACCCGAAGCAGCTGCCGCCGACCAGCTTCTTCGAGCGCCGCAGCGGCGACGACGATGGGGCGGCTGTCGAGGTGGAGACCCACGACCTCGACTCGATCCTCGATGAGTGCCTGGGCGCCGGCATCCCGACAGTCGAGCTGACCTGGCACTACCGCAGCCGTCACGAGAGCCTGATCGCGTTCTCGAACCAGGTCTACTACGGCGGGCGCCTGGTTACCTTCCCGTCCCCGGTCACCCGGGACGACGCGGTGTCCTTCCGCTTCGTGCCAGATGGCGTCTATGCCCGTGGCGGCGCCCGCACGAACGAGGCCGAGGCACGAGCCGTGGTGGCGGAGGCGCTGGCGGTGCTGCGGGCGCCGGAGCCACGCTCGGTGGGCATCGTCACCTTCAACGCGGAGCAGCAAGGCCTGATCGAGGACCTGCTGGACAAGGCGCGCCGGGACGACCCGGCGCTTGAGCGCTTCTTCGGCGACGATGCGGCCGAGCCTGTCCTGGTCAAGAACCTGGAAGGGGTGCAGGGCGAGGAGCGCGACGTCATGCTGTTCTCGCTGACCTACGGACCTGATCCGTCGGGGCGCATCTCGCTCAACTTCGGGCCGCTGAACCTGTCGGGGGGCGAGCGGCGCCTCAACGTGGCCGTTACACGGGCACGGGAGCGCCTCGTCGTGTTCGGCAGCGTCCGGGCGGACCAACTGGACCTGTCCCGCACGGGCGCGACAGGTGTCCGGCACCTCAAGCAGTTCTTGTCCTTCGCCGAGCACGGGGCGCGGTCCTTTGCGACTGCCACGCAGGGGTCACAGGGCGATCATGAAAGCCCGTTCGAGGTCCAGGTGGCCGAGCGGCTGCGGCAGTTGGGGTGGGCCGTGCATCCTCAGGTCGGCGTGTCCGGCTTCCGCATCGACCTTGGTATCGTTGATCCGGACGCGCCAGGGAGCTACCTGGCCGGCGTGGAGTGCGACGGCGCCACGTATCACCGCGGTGCCACGGCGCGGGACCGTGACCGGTTGCGGCAGCACGTGCTTGAGGGCCTGGGGTGGCGCATCCTCCGCATCTGGTCCACGGACTGGTGGACCAACGCCGCACGCGAGGCGACGCGGCTTGATGGGCAGTTGCGGGAGGCGCTGGATCGCATGCGCGCGGCACGGTCGGCCCGGGCCGAAGCCGAGGCGGACGCCAACTCTGCCCACGGATTTGACGATGTGGCCGGCGAAGCGGCTGACACCGTTACCGACCCCGCGGCGGAGACTGACATCGAGGTCAGCCCAGCCGTGACGGGCTTTGGCGCCGCAGCAGCCACCGCGTTCGGCGAGGTTGACCCTGGCAACTTCTACGAACCTTTCTACAAGGAGCGCTTGGCGATGATTGTGACCAGCATCGTGCAGGTGCAGGGGCCGCTCCGGGAGGACCGGCTGGTCCAGGTCGTGGCTCGGCTGCACGGCTTCAAGCGCGCCGGCCGGGAGATCAGGGACCGTGTCATGGCCCTGGTGCCAGAGGGCGCAATCACGTCCGAGGATGCCGGGCGCTTCATCTGGCCCGCGGGCCTGGACCCCGCGGCGTGGGACCGGTTCCGGGTGCCCGCAGCGGGCAGCACATCCGACCCGATGGAGATGCCGCTTGTAGAGCTAGTGGCCTTGGCGCGGCAGTGCCTTGGGCGCGGTCTATCCGGCGAAGCCGCATTGATTGCCATGCGCGACGCGTGCGGGCTGCAGCGCTTGCGCGAAACGGCTCGGACGCGCTGCTTGGCGGCGCTTGCGGCGGCAGGGGGCTGACGGATGGCATTCAAGTTCCTGCATGCGGCCGACATTCACCTCGACAGCCCGATGGCGGGGTTGCTGGGCCGCAACGACCTGCCGGCGGAGGTGATCCGCGGCTGCACCCGCCGGGCGTTCGAAGCCATGATCCAGCTTGCCATCGACGAGGACGTGGCCTTCGTCGTCATCGCAGGTGACCTGTATGATGGCGATTGGATATGATGGCGATTGGAAGAACCACGCGACCGGACTGTTCTTCGCCGAGCAGATGCGCAAGCTGGACCGCCCCTGCTTCCTGCTGCGCGGCAACCACGACGCGCAATCCGTCATCACCCGGGCGCTGCGCCTGCCGGGCAACGTGCGGGAGTTCTCGTCCCGGACCTGCGAGACGTTCGAGATGCCCGAGCTTGAGGTTGCCCTGCACGGCCACTCCTTCCCGAACCGGGCCGTGCCGGAGGACCTGTCCGCCGGATACAGGGACCGCAGGGCGGGCATGCTCAACATCGGCGTGCTGCACACGTCGGCGGACGATCCTGGCGACCACGACGTCTATGCCCCCTGCAATGTCGGCGCGCTGAAGCTGAAGGGCTATGGCTACTGGGCACTCGGCCACGTTCACGGCCACAAGGTGCTCGAACGGGATCCTTGGATCGTGTTCCCCGGCAACCTCCAGGGCCGCCATGCCCGTGAGACCGGCGCCAAGGGTTGCATGCTGGTGACGGTCGAGGACCGGCAGGTAGTTGCGGCGGAGCACCATGCGGTTGATGTGCTGCGCTGGGCGGCGTTGCCGGTGGAGGCTGATGATGCAGACCCTGCAACCCTAATCGGACGGATTACGGACCAGGTGCGGTCTGCGCTGTCTGCTGCAGGGGGCCGGCCAGTGCTTGCGCGCCTGACACTGACTGGCAGCACGGCGCTGCATGGCCGGCTGATGGGCGACACAGAGCGGCTGGCGGCCGAATGTCGCGCCGCGGCGCTAGATGCAGAGGGCGACCTTTGGGTGGAACGGGTGGACGTGCGGACACGCCTGCCCGGCAAAGCCAGCGTCGACACTGGCACTTTCGCGGCGTTGCAGGAGGGCTTTACCGCGGCGCTGGATGATCCTGACATGATTGCGCGACTGTTGAAGGACTTGGTCGAGCTGCGTCAGAAGCTGCCCTCTGACGCGCTCAAAGGTCTCGACGTGCCGTTCGATGAGGCCGGATTGCGCACCCTGGCAGGAGACGCCTGGGCCGTCGCCGCGGACGCCCTCAACGCGGCAAGCGCATGAGGCTGCGCCGGCTCGAGCTGCGGCGGTATGGGCACCTCTCGGACGTGGTCCTCGACTTCCCGGCCGAAGCGGCGTTGTGCGTGGTGCATGGCGCGAACGAGGCGGGCAAATCAACCGCGTTGGCAGCACTGGGCGACGCGCTGTTCGGGTTTCGCGATCTGCGCACTGGACCGCGTCCGGATTTCCTGCATGGCGCGCCGCAACTCCGCGTCGGGCTGACGATGCGCACCAGGGATGGCGAGGAGGTTGCCGTGGTCCGGCGCAAGGGCCGGGTCAACACATTGACCGACGAGGCAGGCGCGCCCGTCCCGGACGACGTGATGCAGCGCTTCCTCGGCAGCGCCGGACGGGAAACGTTCGAGAACACCTTCGGCTTAAACGGCGAGCGGCTGCGCGAGGGCGGCAGGGTTCTGGCGAAAGGCGGCGGCAGCATCGGCGAGAGCCTGTTCGCCGCCGGAACCGGGCTGCTTGGCTTGCGCTCGGCGCTTGCCCGGTTGGACGAGGAGGCAAAGACGCTGGTGGGCCGTGCCAACGGGACACGGAAGCTGAACGTGGCGATGGATCGGTGGCGGCAGGCGCAGAAGGAGATGGAGCGGCTTTCGGTGGCACCGCGCGCATGGGTTGACGCCGATCAAGCGCACGCCGCGGCGGTGGCAGAGCTGACCCGGTTGAAGGCGAGGGTTGAGGAGCTGCAGAGCCACGAAAGGGGGCTGCAGCGCATGCGCCGGGTCGCGCCCTTGCTGGTGCAACTTAATGCCGCCCGCAAGACTGCCGGAGAGCTGGCAGATACGCCGCCCCTGCCCGCTGATGCAGAGGACATGCTGCACCGCCACTGCGCCGTTCGGGATCAGGCGACGCGGGATGAGGAGCGTGAGAGGGTCGATAGGGACCACCTGACCATCCAACGCGACGCATTGGTCCGCAATCCCGAAATGCTGGCCGTGCAGGAGGCCGTAGACCGCCTGGCGGAGCAGCGGCCTGTCGCGGTGCAGGCCGAGGCGGACAGGCCTGGCGTGAGGCTGGACGCGCAGCGCCTGCGGGCGCAGGTCGTGCAAGCATTGGCGGACCTGCCGCCGGGCCTAACCCCGGAGGCAGCGCGAGACGCCCTGCCGCCGCCCGCTGCCCGCCGGGTCGTGCAACGCCTGGTCAGCAGGCATGCCGGGCTGCTCGCGACTGAGACCGGCGCAAAAGTAGATCGGGACGCAGCCGTGCTGCGGCGGAACCAGGCAGAGGCGGCACTGCGGGCCAGTGCAGCCCCACCCGACCCGGCGTTGCTGCGCCTGGCTGTTGACAGCGCCCGGGCCGAGGGCAGGCTGGATCATGAACTGGCGCAGACCGTCGGCGTCGC